>Ga0055534_1000877_pt1 | contig 13753 bp, 16 predicted proteins | sample AraplaCol_mLB_r2_2_FD_54993 | JGI IMG/M metagenome (GOLD analysis project Ga0055534, IMG submission 54993) | Arabidopsis root microbial communities from North Carolina, USA - plate scrape MF_Col_mLB_r2 | ecosystem: Host-associated > Plants > Roots > Endosphere | place: USA: North Carolina... | reverse complement strand
CTCATATTGTGCGCCGCATCGGCCAACAGCATCGCCAATGAATAGGCCTCCTGCCCGGTCGAACAGGCGGCAGCCCAGGCCCGGAACTCGCCTTTGGCGCGCGCCTCCAGCATGGCTGGCTGCACNGTCTCGCGCAACGCTTCAAACGCCAGGCGGTCGCGGAAGAAGCCGGTCACGCCAATCAGCAGGTCTTTCATCAGCCTGCGCGCTTCGTCGCCATCGTTGGCCATCAGCGTGCGGTAGGCCGCCACATTGTGCACCCCATGCAGGTGGAGGCGGCGCTCCAGGCGGCGCTGGATGGTCGGCCGCTTGTAATGGCGGAAATCGTGCCCGGTATGTTGATGCACCATTTCCAGCACTTCCTGCAAGGCTTGCGCCTCGGCTTCCGCTTCCGTGCCGTCGCCCACCAGGACGGGGTTGGCAGCGGCATCGCACAGCATCAGCAGGCGCGCCGAGATATCGTTGGCCGGCAGGATGATGTCGGCTTGGCTGGCCTTGATTGCCGCCTGCGGCAAAGTGCCGAATTGCGCATCTTGCGGCAACTGGACAATGGTGGTGCCTCCCTGCTCGCGCAAGGCCGCAGGCCGCCGCAACCATCATGCCCCATGCCCGACAGCAGCACGCCCACGGCGCGCTGGCGGTGCGACAAAGCCAGTGAATGGAAAAAGTAATCGATGGCGCCCAGCGTGGTGTGGCCGGCATTTGCTTCGTCAATGAACAGGTAGCGGTCTTCCACTTTCAGCAGCGTGCCGGGCGCAATCACGTAGATGTGGTTGACCAGCACCTCGGTGGGGTGCTGCGTCACCTGCGACACCGGCATCTTGCTGAAGCGCTGCAAGGCTTCGGCGCACTGGCTGGGGTGGTCCGGCAGCAAATGCATGATGACCACAATGGAGAAACCGGGTTGCGCCGGCAAGCCCGGCAGCATGCGTTCCAGCGCCGCCAGGCCTCCCGCCGACGCACCAATCCCGACTAGCGGAAAAGTGACGCTGGCCATGCCCAACTCAGCCTTCAGGGTGTTCGGCGCATTCATCGGGATCTCGGCTCCTGACCCATTCTAGCCCTTCCTGAAAAATTAGCGTTTCNNCTATGGATCTAGTATTCTTCCGGCAACTTCTTTCNTNAAAAGGACACCCCGATGAAGTTGAAACTTCTGGCAGCGGTGCTGGCCTACGCGGCCGCTTCGTACGCCCAGGCCGCATTGACGGCCGACCAGGTCAAGACCTTCACGCTGAACAACGGCATGAAGTTCATCGTGCTGGAAAGTTCAAGCATCCCGAATGCGACCATGTACACCTTCTACAAGGTCGGCTCGCGNAACGAAGCGCCTGGCACCACCGGCCTGTCNCACTTCTTNGANCACATGATGTTCAACGGCTCGAAGCACTACGGCCCGAAAATGTTCGACCGCACCATGGAAGCCAACGGNGGNTCCAACAACGCCTACACCAACAGCGACGTAACGGTGTACCAGGACTGGTTCCCGGCCTCTTCGCTGGAGACCATTTTCAAGCTGGAAGGCGACCGTATCGCCCACCTGTCGATCGACCCGAAGATGGTGGAGAGCGAACGCGGCGTGGTGCTGTCCGAACGCAGCACCGGCCTTGGAGAACTCCAACGTCCAGATGCTGGTGCAGGAACTGGACAGCGTCGCCTTCGTGGCCCACCCTTACGCCATCCCGACCATCGGCTGGGAATCGGACATCAAGGCCTGGACCCAGCAAGACCTGCAGAACTACTTCCGCACTTACTACGCGCCGAACAATGCGGTGTCGGTGATCGTCGGCGACGTCAAGGTCGACGACGTGAAGAAGCTGGCCACCAAATACATGGGCAGCATCCCGAAACGCGCAGCGCCGCCGGCCGTGCGCACCGTGGAGCCAGAACAGAAAGGCGAACGCCGCCTGTTCGTCGCCAAGCCGTCCGCGACCTCCGCCAACCTGATCGTGGCGTACAAGGTGCCGGAACGCGCCTCCGCCGATACCTACGCGCTGGATGTGCTGCAATCCGTGCTCACCGAAGGCAAGACATCGCGCCTGTACAAGGCCCTGGTGGAAACCCGGCTGGCGACCAGCGTCGGCGCCAACAGCAGCGACGGTTTCGACCCGGGCCTGCTGTACATCATGACCGTGGCCGCCGCCGGCGTGGAACCTGCGACGATCGAAAAAGCCATGCTGGAAGCGATCGACAAGGTTGCGAAGGAAGGCGTGAGCGAAGAAGAACTGCAGAAGGTGAAGAATTCGCGCCTGCTGGGCATCTACCGCCTGCAGGAAACCATCAACGGCAAGGCGCAATTGCTGGGCAACTATGAGGTCTTCAACGGCGACTACAAGAAAGCCTTCGACGCCCCGGCCGCCTACGAAAAGCTGACCACGGCCGACATTCAGGCCGTCGCCGCCAAGTACCTGAAAAAATCGACGCGCACCATTGGCGTGCTGGCCGCGAAGGAGGACTGATCAATGAAGAAACTGATTTCCGTAGCACTCACCGGGGCAGTCGCAGCGACCGCACAAGCGGCCGAATTCAAGCTGCCCGCCTTCGAAACCGCCAAGCTGGCGAACGGCCTGACCGTGTACATGATGGAGCGCCACGACGTGCCGCTGGTCGCCGTGCGCGCCGTGGTGAAAGCCGGCGCCGTCAACGACGGCAAGCAAGCCGGCCTGGCCAACCTGACCGGTGACGGCGTGCTGCTCGGTTCCGCCAAACATAGCAAGGCCGAAATCGACCAGGCCTTCGACTTCCGCGGCGCCGTACTGGCCGGCGGCGGCAGCGTCGAGCAATCGACCGTCGCCGCCAACTTCGCCCGCAAGGACACCGACACCCTGCTGCCGCTGTTCGCAGAGCTGGTCCAGGCGCCAAGCTTTGATGCGGCCGAGCTCGACAAGCTGCGCGCGCGCAAGGTGGACGGCCTGAAGCAAGCCAAGGAAAGCCCGCGCCTGGTGGTCGGCAATTATTACCGCGCCATGCTGTTCGGGAATGCGGCCTACGCCAATCCATCGTCGGGCACCGTCAACAGCCTGACAGCNCTNAAGCAGGACGACGTGAAGGCCTTCCACCAGCGCTACTTCCGCCCGGACAACGCGGCGCTGGTGGTGGTCGGCGATTTCGATCCAGCCGACATGCGCAAGAAAGTGGAAGCCCTGTTCGGCCAATGGAAAGCCGAAGGCCCCGCCCCGCAACGCGCCAACTACGGCACGGTGCAAGCGGACAAGGCACGCGTGTGGGTGGTCAACAAATCCGACGCGATCGAAACCACCTTCCTGATCGGCGGCCCCGGCATCGCGCGCAATGACCCCGACTACGTGCCGCTGCAGGTACTGAACACGGTGCTGGGCGGACGCTTCACCTCATGGCTGAACGACGAACTGCGCGTGAACTCCGGCCTGACCTATGGCGCCAATTCGGGCTTCAATACNCTGTCGCAAACCGGCACGTTCTCGATCTCCAGCTTCACCGCGCTGCCGAAAACGGAAGCCGCGCTGGACCTGGCGCTGAAGACGTACGACCGCCTGTGGAGCAAAGGCATCGACAAGGCGACNNTGGATTCGGCCAAAGCCTACGTGAAGGGCCAATTCCCGCCGCGCTACGAAACCAGCGAACAACTGGCCTCCTTGCTGGGAGACATGTACGCCAACGACGTAGGACGCAGCCAGATCGACAACTTCATGAAAGACGTCGACAGCCTGACGCCGGAGCGCGCCAAGCAACTGGTGGAAAAGCACTTCCCGCGCAAGAACCTGCAGATGGTCCTGGTCGGCAAAGCGTCCGAGATCGGCAAGATCGCCACCAAATATGGCGAAGTCACCAACCTCGAAATCACCGCCGACGGCTTCCAACCATAACAAAAGTCGGGGTCGCAATAAAAGGGGACGTACCCTTTAAAGGGGTACGTCCCCTTTTATTGCGACCCCGACTTTCAAAACGCATGGCGAAGACGCAGTGCCAGCGTTTCCTTCACTGGCGAGAGGGCTCTTTCGCTGCCAACTTTCCCTTGCTGGCGCATTGCCGAGAACATCAGGTGCGTGCGCGCGCTGAATGCGTAGTCGGCCTGGCCGTGCCATACCCTGCTGCTGTCATCCAATCCCAGGTACACGCCTCCGCCAACGTCCCAGGCGCCGGCTGCTTTCGACATCGTCAGGCTGGCGTAATGCTGCCTTGCTCCCAGGCTGGGCAGGCGTGCGGCCAGCTTTGCCAGCACATACGGGGGCAGATTCGATTGCGCCTGCTGCCGTAGCACTTCATATTCGTCGTCCGTCATACCCTGGCCGTTATAAGCGTATTCCAGTTGCAGTTTGGGCAGCGCGGCTGGCGTCAGCACGATGCCTGCTGTGGCGCGGGTGTAGCGCGACGTGCCGCCCGTGTTGCGGTAGGCGGAGGCGTACCAGGACAGCGCTTCGGCAGGCGCTGCGCTGATGGTGGCGCCAATGCCGGCGTCTTCACCATGCGCCCTGCGCAGCACCATTCCGGCGCTGATCGCGTCGAATTCGTAGCCGAACTTGAGGATGGACTGCACGCGGCCGCCTGCCTGGCGTGCATGCAGTGCTGCCGCACTTGCACGCTCGCCGCTCCACGACAGCACCGCCATGGGAATGCCTTCCGAGTTTCCCAGCGTATCAAGGGGGTCGCTCAGGTCCGTGCGCTTTTGCAGGAAGCCGAGCGGCTGGTTGATATACGACGGGTCCAGCGCGTACAGGCGTTTGCCGAGCGATAGCGATGCGCCGTCACCGAGGTCGAATACGCGGTTCAGCTCCTGCAGTACCGCCTTGCCGCGCGTGCCATCCAGGTCGGTATGCAGCGCTTCTGTACGCACGCGCCATGTCACGTCCTGCCGGCGTCCTTCAAACAGCGCGACGGCGCGCGTGCCGCTGCCGGCGATGCCGAGGAAGTTGTCGCGGTTTAGCGGCGTGTCCTGCAAAATGGTGCGTTCCTGCGCNCCNAGCNCNAAGCCGCCCGTCCAGTCTTCGCCTGCCGCAGCATCGCTGGGGGCAACTGCAGCGACGGCCGCGGCCAGCGGCAGGCATTGCAGTCCTTTCATTGCTCCAGCGTGCGCGGGTTGAACATATTGGCAGGGAATTCAGCCGCCTTCACCTTCTCGAACACCACCCGCGTTTCCTCGCCAGGCAGTTGCGGGTCGGCGTAGCGGGTCGTCGGCGGCAGGCCGCCCTTCGACGCATCGAAGCTGGCAATCTTCAGCAGCTTGCCGCTGGCGACGTACAGCATCGCCTTGAGCGGCACATAGCGGCCGTCCTGGCGCGTAGCAAGCAGCTTGATCTTCGAATACGTGGAGGCTTCGCTGCGGCTGCGCAGCTCGAGCGCGACGCAGGACTTTGCCGGGCAGCCGTCGGTTTCGCCTTCCAGCACGGTGGCATCGTAATCGTGGCTGAAGCGAATGCGCGACAGGTCGCCGATGCTTGCCTTGCCCAGCAGGGTTTGCAACGGAGTCAGGCGGATGGCGCGCCGCGTGCGCGGGGCGTAGAAAAACAGGCCGCTGTCGGTGGTCAGGAATTTCTGCCCGCGCTGGTCGACGCTGGTCGCTTCCACCAGCACCTGGTTGTAATTGGCGCCGCGAACCACATAGGTGCCGGGTTCCTGGCCATTGCCAGCCTCGATGCGCACGCTCGCTTCAAAGCTGTTGACCGGCATGCGGTACTGGTCCACCTGCTGCAGGATCTCCGCGGCGCTTGGCGCCGACGCTTGCGCCGCGCTGGCGGCCATCATCAGGATCAGGGTTCTTGTCAACATGAATTAGTTCGATGTGAGGATGGCTTTCACCGGCATGCGGCCGATGCGCCTGCTGGTCAGCCACGCTGCTGCCATGGCGAGCAGCGGCAATATCGCCACGATCGCCAGGCTTGGCTGGTAGAGCCACAGCAGGTGCAGCGGCACGCCGACGTTGCGGCCAGGCGGCGGCGCCAGTTCGATCCCGGCGGCATTGATCGCCAGCGTGACGAGCCATGCGGCCATGCCGCCTGCGAGCGCACCGAAGGCCCCTTGCAGCAGGCCTTCGAACATGAACAGGCGGCGCACCATCGCTTGCGGGATGCCAATGGCGCGCAGGGTGCCGATTTCCTTGCCGCGCTCATAGATCGTTGCCAGCGTCATCGCCGCCACGCCAAGGAACACGATCAGTCCGATGATGGCGCCGAAGACGATGAACTGGTTGCGGAACAGCGCCATCACTTGCGGATAAAGCGGCGCCAGTTCTTGCCAGCGCTGCAGCCGCACCTGGCCGCCAATGGCCCGTGCGATGGCAGCCGACTGCGCGTCCGCGCTTGCCGTGTCCTGGTATAGCACGGACAGGTGCGAAATCTTCTTCGTGCGCAGCAGTTCCTGTGCGGTTTCGATCGGGACCTGCAATGTGTACAGATCGCGTTCAGGCACGCCTGTGGCCACGATGCCGGCCACGTCGACATCCATGGCGTTCACGCTGCCCTGCACCGTCGTGGTCATCAGCGTCAACGACTGCCCTGGGCGAACGCCCAGCCGGCGCGCCATCTCTTTCCCGATCAGCACCTGGTAGCGCCCTTCCTCGCTCGCGCGCAATGGCTCGCCCTGCGCCAGCACCTGGAATGCACCGTAAGCCTGCCGCTCGCGCAATGGGTCGACTCCCTGGGCTTCGAAATTCAGGGTGCGCGGCCCGTTCGATACCAATCCGCTGAACTGCAGGCGCGGTGCGATGCGGCGCACGCCGTCCATTTGCGCCAGCAGCGCTTCGATGCGCGTACGCTCGGCAGCGTCCAGGCCGTGCTGGAGCTGCTGCTCCGCATAACCGTCGGCAGGAGGAACGGCGCTGATCTGCGCATGTCCCAGTCCGCCGCGTATGGTGCTTTCGCGCAGCCCGTCCAGCGAGGCGGCAATGTAGGCCGCAAACAGCAGCAGGGCCAGGGTGCCGATGGCAATGGTCCCGCCAAGCAGCAGCGAGCGGCGGCCGTTGCGCAGCACGTTGCGATGCGCCAGCACCAGCCATTGCATCATGCGGCCACCCTGCCGTCCTCCAGGCGCAGTACCTGGCCCGCCATGTCCATGACGCGCTGGTCGTGGGTGGCGATGATGAAGGTCGTTCCGAGCTCGCGATGCAGCCTGTCGACCAGCTCCAGCAAATGCTGTGCGGTCTTGCTGTCCAGGTTTCCGGTGGGTTCATCGGCTATCACCAGCTTGGGGCGGTTGACCAGGGCGCGCGCAATCGCCACGCGCTGCTGCTGGCCGCCGGACAGTTGCGCGGGCGTGTGGTCGAGGCGGTGCTCCATGCCGACCAGCGCCAGCGCGTCGGCCGCTGCCTTGCGCCGTTCGCGCTTCGGCAATGCGCAGGTGGCCAGCGCAAGCTCCACGTTTTCCCGGGCGCTCAGGGTACCGACCAGGTTGAAATTCTGGAAGACGAAACCAAGCTTGCGATTGCGGAAGGTATCGAGCTCGTGCTCGTGCAACGCATCCAGCGCCGCCCCATCGAGATGGATGCTGCCGCTGTCCGGCTGCTCGAAGCGCGCCAGCATGCCGAGCAAGGTGCTCTTGCCGCTGCCCGAAGGGCCGGCAATCGCCACCACCGAAGGCTGCTCCACGCGGAAGGATACGCTGTCCAGCGCCGCGATCTTCTCCTCGCCCCGCCGGTAATGCTTGCTGACCTGCCTGACATCGACGATAGGCGCCATCAGTACACCATGTCCAAAGCAATGTTATTGGCGCCGGCCTTGATTTCGATGCGTGCGTCGTCAAATCCCGGCGGGCCGTAACGGCCGCGCGCGTTGCGGGAAAAACCCCAGCCTTCCAGCGGCATGCCGTTGGCTGACTTGTCCAGCTTTCCGTTGACGTTTTCATCGTGGTAGACCATGACCGCATAGCTGCCGGGCGCCACGCCGGGGAACTTCAATACATTGCCTGCAATAGCCGGCTGCACCGCGAAATACTGGCAGTCTTTCAGGAAGGAATCCTTGTTGCAGATGGCCCCCATCAGCGCCCCCTTCTGCCCTGCGACGCCACCCAGGGTGACGTTCACAGTTGCCGCACCGCTTGCAGGCGGCTGGCGGCTGCCGAACGCATAGGCGGCAGCGGCACCAGCACCAGCGCCAGCCCGCCGGCGATCATCAGGATATTCATCTTCTTCAATCCAGGACTCCTCCTTAATGCAGGTCGCGCGGCGTCCAGCCGAAGCGGTGTACCGCCAACGCCAGGCAGGCGCACATCATTGCTGCCAGTACGAAGATACTGTAAGCATCGCCCTTCCAGCTCATGCTGCCGGTCAGCGCGTGGCGGATGCTGGCCATCATGGCGTTGAGCGGCAGGTATTCCAGGCCGTCGCGCAAGAACGGCGGCAAGCCGCCCAACGGAATCATCAGGTTCCCCGAGAAAAGCAGCGGGAAGTACAGCAGGTTGCTGGCCATGGTGACGCCTGCCACGCTGCGGCTGACCGCCGCCAGCAACAGCCCAAGCGCCAGGAATGCGGCGCAGCCGAGGGCCAGCATGCCGCCTGCTGCCGCGATTCCGGTCGCACCTGCATTCAGCTTGACGCCATACACGGCCCATGCGACGACGAACATGGCGGCGCTGGCCAGCACGATGATCACGAGGCGCGACAGGCACCAGGCTACTACGACGACGCCTGTCGGCATTGGGAACAGCTGGTACAGGCGGAACATGCCGCCTTCGCGCGCGGCCACGAGCGGGCCGGCGAAGCCCATCAGGCTGGTGGACAGTATGACCAGGCCGGCCAGGCCGCTGACCAGGAACAGGCGGTAGTCCAGTGCGCCGGGCGCCGGCGTGGGTGGAGCGGGCAGCACGACACGCGGCTCGTCCTGCAGGCCAGCCAGGTTATAGGCGTCGCTAAAGCCGCGCAGCATGCCGTAGCTGGCGTCCAGCGTGGGACCGGCGGGCAGCGTGGTGTCGAGTTGCACTTCAGTGCTGCGGCCGGTGCGCACTGCTTCGGCGAAGCCGGCGGGGATAGTGAGCTCCAGGTCCGGTTTCACGCCGAGCGCGGGGCGGACGACGCGGAATTCGACGCTGTTCTGCAGCCGCAATCCACGCGACAGTTCGTTCGCATAGCTGGCGCTTTCCGTGCTGCGGTCCATGTCGCGGATCACCAGCGTCACGGGACCGAGCCGGCTTCCTGTCCGAACAGCGCCATCTGCATCATCAGCATCAGCAAGGGGAAAGCAAAAGTCCAGAACAGGGCCAGCCGCCCGCGCAGGAAAAGCGCCAGGTCGGCGCGCACCAGGTGCATCAAGTTCTTCATGCGGTTCCACCTTTGGTGAGCTCGGCCAGGAAGTCTTCCACGGTCGACGCTTCCAGGCTGAAGTTGGCGATGCCATGCTGGTCGATAAAGCGGCGGAAGCTCGCATCGAACCCTTGCCCGCCCTGCAGCTGCCAGCCTGCTTGCATCGCTTCGGCGCGCAGCAGCGCCGGCAGCGCGTGCATGGCTTGTTCGGTCTCGCCAGCCAACTGCTGGCCGATGCGGGCCTTGAAGCGGCCGACGCGGCGTGCCAGCAGTTCGTCCAGGCTACCGCCGTCGACAAGCTTGCCTTTTTCCATGCACAGGATGCGGTCCATGCCGAGCAGGTCGGCCGGGATATGGGAAATCTGCAGCAGCGTCGTCGGCATGCCGGCCAGGAGTTCGCGCAGGGCCCGGGCGTGCCATTCGTCGAGGCCAAGCGAGGGCTCGTCCAGCAGTGCCAGCTCCGGAACGTGGGAAAGAGCGAGCCATAACATCACCCGCTGCTTCTGGCCGCGCGAGAGTTGCTGCCAAAGCTTTGGCCGCAGTTCTTCGATGCCGAGGGCGCGCGTTACAGCCGCTTCGGTGCGTTCGTAGATCGTCTCGTGCATCGTCACGATCTCGCTGACGCGCATCTGGCCCGGCAGGTCGGCGCTTTGCAGCAGGCCGCCAAGCTGCTGCCGTACCTTGGCGTCGCGCGGGTCGCCGATCGCCATCCCGACTTTTCCGGCGTCGGGTGCACGCAGGCCGAGCAAGGTCTCGAGGAGGATGGTTTTGCCGCTGCCATTTGGGCCGACGATGGCGACGCGCTCGCCCTTGCGCAACGACAGTTCGCCGGGCTTCAACGTAAAGCCGGATGGCAGGCGCAGCTCCACGCCTTGAGCTTCAAGGACGATGGCAGCCGGCGCCTGCTCCGGCGTGGGGGCGGCAGCCGCTGGCACCACCGCCGACGGTGCGATGTCCACCATCCCGTCGCCGGGATCGATACCGTTATCGAGCAGCATCTCGCGCGCGTGGGCGCGGTACAGAGGATGCTGCATCGCTTCGCGCAGCATGCCGGCACCGCGGTCGCGGTCGCCGCCGTAGTTCGGTGGCGCGTGCAGCAGCAGCGATGCGTGGTGGATCAGCAGGTCCGGGTCGCCGGCGATCAGCTCCTGTGCCTTGCCGAAGGCTTGCAAGGCGTTCTGCCCTGCCGTCGCGACCTTGATGATGTTCGGCTGTGCCAGCAGGATTGCGAGAATGGCACGCACGCCGCGCCAGAGCCACTGGCGGCCGGCGGGCAGGATGTCGGCGGCCTTGAGCAGGGTGTCGATGCCGGCTTCCTGCTCTGCCGGCAACCTGGCGCCGCTGTGAACATGGAGCAGCGCCTGGTTCAGGCGGGCGCTGAGCAAGGCGTCCAGCAATGACGGCTGGTTGAATACCGGTTCCTCTTCGAGCAGCGCGATGGAAGTGGACAGGTCTTCTGCGCACTTGCTGCTCCAGGAGGCGAAGATGGCCTGCTGTACTTGCGCAATCAGGGCGGCATGGCCGTCGTTGGCGCGCACGCCCTGCACTGCCGGCCGCGCGTCCGGTGCGTCGACTGGGAAGCCGCTGGCCTGCCCTGCCAGCTCGGCGATCCGGGCGTCCGTTCCGGCACGCGAAACGGCACGGAACAAGGAGACAACCGCCGCGACACCGCCACGGGCCTCGACAGCTTCGAGCAAGTCGGCGCCGATGCGGCATGCCGGCGCGGTAGGCCTCGATGCCGGCCCCGGATGACGCACCGAACATGGCGTCGCCGTCGCGCGACAGCATGACGTGCAGCGGAGGCGCGAGTTCCGGGCGCTGCGGCAACAGGATGGCGCCGCCGAAACGGTTGGCAAACAGTTGCGCCAGGCCTTCATCGAGCAAGCGCACGCCGCAAGTCAGGAAGCAATGCGCAACCTCATGGAACACAACGGCGCGCAAGCCTTCCTGATAGCCTTCCGACTGAGTGGAGAGGCGCACCAATGCCAGGCCGGGCAGGCTTTCCATCGTCAGGTGCATGTCCCGCTCGGACGGCACGCATTGCAATACGATGCAAGGCGGCGGCAGGCCAAGGAAGGCAGCACAGGCGGCTACCGCCTCGTCGAAGTTGCGCAACAGCGCTGGCGGCAGCTCCGAGCCGCCCAGCACATACACGCTGCCGGCCGCGCGCCACCTGCGCCGTCCGGCCAGCATGTCCTGCAGTATCGGATAAGCATGGAAGTGCCCACGCAACGCGAACAGGCGTTCCAGCGCCTGCCCGGCGCCGTCGCCGTCGCCCGCGGCGGCCAACCGCAGCACGGCCGCCGCCGCATCGCGCAGCCACATTTCGCTATCCTGCCAGCCCGGCGCGTCGTTCATTCGTCCTCGCCGGCGGCAGGTGCGGGCGGCGCCTCGCGGCCCAGCAGCATCACGGAAGCCACGGTCTCCGTCACACCGTCGATATCCAGCAACGCCGCCAGCTCGTCGTCGTAATACGCGCCGTAGACCAGGGAGCCAAGCCCCAGGCCCTGCGCGGCGAGGCACAGGTTCTGCGAAGCGTGGCCCGCTTCAAGCAACGACATGCGGTAGCCGCGCGCGCCATACTTGGCAGTCGCGCGCTGCGGCACGCTGGTCATCACGCATACCACTGGCGCCTTGACGCCCGATTCGCCCGACTTGACCTCGGCACTGCCGAACGCATCGCCCTGCTGCGGCTTCAGTACACGGAGCAAGTGGTTGCGGGCGTCGTAATGTGCGATGCAAGGTTCGATGCCTTCCACGTCGTTGAGGAAGAAATAGAATTCGGTCGGATACAGTCCGCCCGGCGAAGGATAGGACCGGAATGCCAGCTTCACGTGCGGCGCGATATCGCTCTTGGCCATGCGCCGCACGCGCAGCGAATGGTGCAGCAGGCTGGAAAGCTCCTGCAGCGTCATGGCGCCGGCAAAGGCGCGTGCGCTCTTGCGCTGCTCCAGCGCCTGCGCCAGCTCGCCCAGCGCCAGCACCGGCTCCGGCAATTCGATCGCCGGGCAGGACGGATAAGCGTTATAGCCGGCGGCGCCGCGTGCAATGTAGGCCGGGTGGCGCAGGAAGCGCACGATGTTTTTCACCTGCCCCATCAGCGTGGCGCGATGGAACTTGGTCTGCTCGTGCAGGATCTCGGCCGGGTCGTCGATGTCGAACTGGCCCGCCATGGCCTGCGGCGGCAGCAATTCCTGGAGAGTTTTGTTCATGGGAACGGATGCGGATCGAGGTTAGGTTCGGGCACGCCAGGCAAACCCCAGTGTGCGGCAATGGCGCGCAGGCGGCGCTCATCGCGACTCACCAGGCCATCGCCGAACAGCAGCGGATGCAGGCCGGGAATGAAGGCCCGCAGCACGCAGAAGCCCAGGCTGGCCACGTCGGCGGACGTCACGTCCACCGCCAGCGCGCGCAAGCCCATGACTTTCAGCCGCGCCAGCAGGTCGCCCATGCCGTTCAACTGGCGCAGCGAGNGATCGTCGGANGAAACCGTNGCCGCGTTCGNGAACAGGAAGTCCATCGCGCCCTGCCGNGAACGGTCAAGGAAGTAGGCGAAGTGGTCGCCCGGATTGCGGATGGCCGACTGCTCGGGCAGCGGCGTGCCNGCAGCGAGAATCGAACTGCCCCACACATAGCCGTGGAAGGCTTCCACNACGGCCTTGTTGATGGCGGTTGCCACATCGAGGTTGGCGCTGGCGCCCAGCGACATGGTGCCGTCGTTGCGGCTGCGCGCCAGGCACAGCACCACCGGCATGCCGACGTCGGTGGTGATATCCCACAAATGCACGTCAAGGCTCGGATGCGCCAACTGGCGGCGCACGCCCGGCAGCAGGCGCTCCATGGTGGACGGCGCCACCACCAGCTTGCGCGGCGCATATTTCATCTGCCACATGCCGGCGAAGGCGTCGCGCTCGATCACTTCGGCCAGGCCGCTGAGAGCGCCCTGCCCTCGTCCATGCCGGTCGCCAGGCCAGTGGAGGAAGACTGCATCACGATCTCACGCTTGTCCTTGACCTGCATGCCGAGGTAGACCATCTGCGCCGGCACATAGGTTTCCCGTGCCGGGTCCATCAGGTCGGCGGCGGGCGCCCAGGCCCGCACCGCAGAAGTATCGTCGGCCGCGTACTCAAAGCCTTCGCCATATTGCCCGGGAGCGAACAGCACGAACTGGCTTGGGCCGACCGCCGCGCCGCCCAGCGCATCCTGCGAGGCATACAGCAGCTGGTCGTCGAAATGGGCGGCCGCTGCATAGCGTTCCACCGCCTCGCCGAACGCCGCCCACATGGCCGAGGTGCGGTCGAAGGCCGCGCCGGAGCCGGCCAGGCTGGCGCGGTCGGTATTCGGGTTATTCGCCTTGCCGCGCGCCGGGTCGATCATCATGCTCTTGATGTCCACCATCAGGGCATTGAAGACGAACAGGCCGCGCGCGTCGGGGTGCTCGGTTTCTTCCAGCAGCGACGTGATGATGCCGTGGCGGCGGTGCACCAGGGCGTCGTGTACCAGGGCCAGGTGGCCCGCATCGGACAAGCGCTCCATGGCTCAGGCCCG
>Ga0055534_1000855_pt1 | contig 13979 bp, 10 predicted proteins | sample AraplaCol_mLB_r2_2_FD_54993 | JGI IMG/M metagenome (GOLD analysis project Ga0055534, IMG submission 54993) | Arabidopsis root microbial communities from North Carolina, USA - plate scrape MF_Col_mLB_r2 | ecosystem: Host-associated > Plants > Roots > Endosphere | place: USA: North Carolina... | reverse complement strand
AGCGCGGCATCCTTCTCGATGTACTTGCGGTACTCGTTCAGCGTGGTGGCGCCGATGCAGTGCAGCTCGCCGCGCGCCAGCGCCGGCTTGAGCATGTTGCCNGCATCGATCGCGCCCTCGGCCTTGCCGGCCCCCACCATGGTGTGGATCTCGTCGATGAAGACGATGGTCTGGCCTTCGTCCTTGGCCACNTCGCTCAGCACCGCCTTCAGGCGCTCCTCGAACTCGCCGCGATACTTGGCGCCGGCCAGCAGCCCGGCCATGTCCAGCACCAGCACGCGCTTGTTCTTGAGNGTCTCGGGCACTTCGCCGTTGACNATGCGCTGTGCCAGGCCTTCGACGATGGCGGTCTTGCCCACGCCCGGTTCACCGATCAGCACGGGGTTGTTCTTGGTGCGGCGCTGCAGGATCTGGATTGCGCGGCGGATTTCGTCGTCGCGGCCGATCACGGGGTCGAGCTTGCCCGCGCGGGCCCGCTCGGTCAGGTCCACGGTGTACTTCTTCAGGGCCTCGCGCTGCGATTCGGCGTCGGCGCTGTTCACGTTGTCGCCGCCGCGCACGGCGGTAATCGCCGCTTCGAGCGACTTGCGCGACAGGCCGTTCTCGCGGGCGATACGGCCCGTGTCGCCCTTGTCGTCGGACACGGCCAGCAGGAACAGCTCGCTGGCGATGAACTGGTCGCCCCGCTTGATTGCTTCCTTCTCGGTGGCGTTCAGCAGGTTGTTGAGATCGCGTCCTACCTGGATCTCGTTGGTGCCCTGAACCTGGGGCAGGCGCTGGATGGCCGCGTCGAGCGCGGTCTGCAGGCCGTTCACATTGACGCCGGCACGCGACAGCAGCGTGCGCGCCGAGCCGTCTTCCTGGCTCAGCAGCGCGCGCAGCAGGTGCTGGGGTTCGATGTACTGGTTGTCGTGGCCCAGGGCCAGGCTTTGCGCTTCGGCCAGCGCTTCCTGGAACCGGGTGGTGAGTTTGTCAATTCGCATCAGGCGCCCTCTCTCTCAGTCGATGAGTGTGTCCTGCTGCGGGGCCGCGAGGTTGCAGCGCGACGGCTGCCGTTTCGCGTATGCCCTGCCGGACACGGTACTCCCGAAAGATAGGGCTTTGCGTTGACATTTCAAGATGCCCGTCATGCAAGTTGTACAGACTGCAGGTGCATGACGGGCAACCTTGCGCCGGCGCCCCGGCAGGCGGCTAGTTCGGCACGTCTACNGTGGTGCCGGTCACGGTGATCGCGTCGCCCGCCGCGGGCGTGGCCGCGATCGGCGGCACGTTGGACGGCAGGATCTGCGGGCCGATGACCGGGTTGCCCGTGCCGCCTCGCGGTGTGGTCCGCACCACCTGGGACGGCGGCAGCGCCGTGCCGTTCTTCAGATTGGCGTAGACCGCATCGAGCGCCCGGTTCAGGTACACGTGCATCGGAATATAGCGTGACGCATAGCCGCCAACGACGTCGATGAAGGCATCGAAGTGCTGACCGTTCGTCACCTCGATATAAGACAACTTGCTCGCGGGACCTTCCACAACCTTGTTCAGCCCCAAGTATGGCCGGGACGTATGGTTCACCGGCAGCAGCGCGTCACTGCGCCCGTGCACGATCATCGCCGGCTTGCCTTGCAGGTTGCCATTGCGGTACGTCTGGCCAATGCCGGCCATCAGCGCCGCGTTACTGGTATCGAACAGGTTCCGCAGGCAAAGCGCGCCGTCCAGGTTGGCGTCCGTCCGGTTGGTCGTCGGCGATGTCGAGCTGTAATCGCGCACCGGGCCAGCCGGGTTGAGGTCATTCATCAGCGTGACNGGCGCCGTGGGCGGAACGCCGTTGCCCGTGGAGAACATNCCGGCGAGCGCGGCCGCCGGCATGGCCACNGGCGTGATGCCANCGCCCGATACGAATGGGGCNAAGCTGTAGTTGCACAGGCGGTCGGTGACGCTGGCACGCGAATACGAATTGGCATAGGTGACCGAGATCGAACTTGCCACCTCAAGGAACGACAACGAGGCATGGAGGTCGTCGGATTCCGACTCCCAACCAGCGGCGTGCAAGGCATTCAGCGCGGCCAGCGTCTGAGCCGCGGTGGTGGTGGCGCCGGGGAGCTTGCCCTTGTCACCCAATGAGGTGCATCGGTTCAGGCCCGTTTGCCCAGGCAACGNCGCAAATGGTGCGTTGNCCAGTGTTGCGTCCTGACTGGCACACAACTGGAANANGTTCGCCGTCGTCGTGTAGTCATACAGATGCTTGCCCGACGCCGCCACCGGCGTGCCGCCGCGCCGCACCGTGATCACCGGGCTGGGCGGCATCTCCACGTTCGGTTCGCCCACGGCCACGCCGTCGATCAGGCCCGTGGTGTCCTGCTCGGCCGCCGCAACGGCCGCCCCGCCCCCGTTCGAGATGGCCGAGGCGATCACCAGCACCTTGTCCTTGGTGAACGTGTTCTGCCGCACGCCATTGGTGTCCACGGCGCCAAAGCGGTCGTTGATGGCAAACAGCGCGAACTGGATGGCCTGCAGCGTGTTCTTGCCCCAGTCGGCCTCAGGGTTCTGCTGGGAATGGGCGTGCTTGAACGCAAGCCGGTGCGGGAAGGCTGTAGTGAAGTCGGCCAGCGACTGCGCCCCCGGCTGCGCCGCGAACTGGGCCAGCTTGCCGGCGCCCCGGCGGTCGGCCCGCGTGCCGTCAATCAGCGGCACGGTGTCGGTATCCAGGTCATGCGGCGCCGCACCGGTTCCCTTGTCGGTATAGGCCACCGCGCAGCCCCGCTTGAGCCCCCATTCGCCCACCGAAATGCCGCCGTAGATGCCCCGCGAGCCCGACGAGGTGGCGGAGATGATGCACGGGTTGTTGCGGTCGAAGGAATCGGGCACCTGGGCCATCACGGTGACGTTCTTGGTGCCCGTGCCGTCGTCGGCAAACGCGATGTACTCCGTGCCGGGCACCTTGCCCTGACTCGCCGTGACGTTGCCCTGCGCATCGACGTTCGGCCCGTACAGCGAGCCATAGCCGCCCGCCGCCTGTACGTCGACGATGGCGCGGTAATTGACGTAGATGGCGTTGCGGCGCAGTTCGGCCGCCGTGGGCGCGGCGGGATTGGCGAACACCGGCGCGGCGCCGGCCAGTCCATCCTTGCCGAGCCCCGCAGTCAGCAGGTCGTCCGAATTGCCATCGTAGGCCTTGACCGAGATCGTGCCGACCACGAAGTCCGGACGGTTGTTCGGATCCTGCGTCGTGCTGCCGCCCCCGCCCGGGTTACTCGGCGAGTCGCTGCCGCCGCAAGCGGCAGTCAGCAAGGTGGCCGCCGCAACCGCCGTGGCGGTCAGGCGAAGGCGACGCCGCACGACGGGGTCGGCGGAGCGCATGGCGTGGCGAGGCTGCATGGGGATGTCTCCTTGTTATGTGAACGGAACGTCAGCGAAACACGGCGGAACGTCAAAGCCGCAGTCAAGCCGCGATAACACAAGGACTGCCAGTTCGATACACAGCGTGAAACCGATCGGAACGCCGGATTCTTGGAGGCTACGGCGGGCCGGCAAGCGCCCGTAGCTGCACTTTTTTATAGTCTGGAAATCTGCAAGGCGAACGACGGCAAGGTGCGTTGCACACCTCAATGCCATGCGGGAAATAGTAGTCGGTCCGGGACGGTCCGACAGGTGGAAAAGTATCGGGAGTGTTACCTATGTCCCAGAACGGGCGGGCCTGGCGCGGCCGGCGCGGTCTGCCAGGCACCCCGAGCCGGCCGGTGGACGGCGCGGGTCAGGCGCGGGTCAGGCGCAGNTCGGGCTCGGTCGAAATCAGGACAGCGTGCGGTAGGTCCAGATGCCCAGCGCAGTCAGCGCCAGCGAGCCGCCCAGGTGCATTACCACATGGGCCAGCGCCCAGCGGTAGTCGCCGCCCATCAGGTTGGACACCACTTCGCTGGAGAACGTCGAAAAGGTCGTCAGGCCGCCCAGGAAGCCGGTTACCGCCAGCAGCCGCCATTCGGGGGGCAGCGACGGATGGCTCTGGAAAAACGCCACGGCCAGCCCGATCAGGTAGCCGCCCACCAGGTTCGAGGCCAGCGTACCGTACGGCAGCGCCGGATTGGCCGCATTCCACATGACCGAGAAGAACCAGCGCAGCCACGCGCCCACGGCGGCGCCGATGCCGACCGCCACAAAACCCAAAGGACTCATTTTTCTTCTGCGACGTTGTTGTTATTGGGTGTCGGCAGCGTCCGCGTTGAACGATTCGATGCCCCAGCGGCGCAACGCCGCGTCGTCCGACACCCGCGCATCCACCCAGCGCGCGCCCTCGGGCGTGGCTTCCTTCTTCCAGAACGGCGCCTCGGACTTCAGGTAGTCCATGATGAACTCGCACGCCTGGAAGGCGTTGCCGCGATGGGCCGACGCCACCGCCACCAGCACGATCTGGTCCAGCGGCTGCAGCAGGCCCACCCGGTGCACGATGGTCACACCCAGNAGTTCCCAACGCTGGCGCGCCGCGGCCTCGATCTTCTCCAGCGCCTTCTCNGTCATGCCCGGGTAGTGCTCGAGTTCCATCGTGCTGACGCGCGTGCCGTCGCTGACGTCGCGCACGGTGCCGATGAAGCTGGCCACCGCGCCCACGCCAGGATTGCCGGCCCGCAGTGCAGCCACTTCGGTGCCCAGGTCGAAATCCCCGGTTTGTACGCGCACCGTCATCTCAACCTCCGGTCACGGGCGGGAAAAAGGCTACCTCGCAGCCGTCGGCCAGCGGCGTGTCGGCGCGCGCCACGGCGTGGTCCACGGCCATGCGCAAGGCGCGCCCCTCGGCCAGTGCTTCGGCCCAGGCCCCGCCACGGGTGCGCAGCCAGCCGCGCAGGTCGGCGACGGTGCGCACCTCGGCCGGCAGGTCGGCGCGCTCGGCGCCCTGCCCCACCTGTTCCCGTACGCTGGCGAAATATCGGAGTTCTACTTGCATCGGCTTGAAACCTAGGCCAGCAGGCTGGCAAAAGGAATGAACCGGACCGTATCGCCGCGCGCGATGGTCTGGTTGGGAGGATTGTCGATCAGGCCGTCGCCCCACACGGTGGACGTCAGCACGCCTGAACTCTGGTTCGGGAACAGGTCCAGCCCGCCGGCATCGTTCAGGCGCGCACGCAAGAACTCGTTGCGGCGGTCGCCCTTCGGCAGGTCGAAGTCGGCCCGCATGGCAATGCGGCGCGGCGTCACATCTGCCACGCCCTGCAGGCGCAGCAGGAACGGCCGCACGAACAGCAGGAACGTGACGAAGCTCGACACCGGATTGCCCGGCAGGCCAACGAAGAACGTGGGCGTGCCGGTGCCGTTGCCCACCTGGCCGAACGCCAGCGGCTTGCCAGGCTTGATCGCGATCTGCCACAGGTCCAGCCGCCCCTCGGCGGTCACCGCCGGGCGGATATGGTCTTCCTCGCCCACCGACACGCCGCCCGAGGTGATGATCAGGTCGTTGCCTTCGGCGGCACGGCGCAGCGTGTCGCGCGTGGCGGCCAGCGTGTCCGGGACGATGCCGAAATCGGTGACCTCGCAGCCCAGGTTCTCCAGCAGCCCGCGCAGCGTGAACCGGTTCGAGTTGTAGATGGCGCCGGGCTTGAGCGGCTCGCCCGGCATGGCCAGTTCGTCGCCCGTGAAGAACACCGCCACGCGCACCCGGCGAATGACGTCGAGCTTGGCCTGGCCGACCGATGCGGCAAGGCCAAGCGCCTGCGGCGTCAGGCGCGCGCCGGCCGGCAGGATCTGGCTGCCGGCCTCGATGTCCTCGCCGGCGCGCCGGATCCATTCGCCGGCTTGCGGCACATGGTTGACGATGACTGCGTCGCCATCGGCCGTGCATTGCTCCTGCATGACCACCGCGTCGGCACCGGGCGGGATCAGGCCGCCCGTGAAAATCCGCGCCGCGGTACCAGCCGCCAGCGCCGTGCCCACGTGGCCGGCCGGAATGCGCTGCGACACCGGCAGGCGCGTGCCTGGCGCCGGCACATCGGCGGCTCGCATCGCATAGCCATCCATCGACGTGTTGTCGGCGGGCGGCACGCGCAGCGTGCTCGTGACCGGCGAGGCCAGCACGCGCCCGTTGGCGTCCAGCGTATCGACGGTTTCCGTCTCGGAAATGGGCCGAGCGCCGGCCATCAGCGCTTCAAGCGCCTGGGCCATCGTCAGCATCGGGGGGCGTGCCGCGGGTTGGGTCATGTGGGGGCTTCTTCGAAAATCGGGTTGGCCCCAGAAGCGAAACAGCCCCCGGGCAATGACGCCTGGGGGCCGTGGCAGCGGAGCCCGGCAAACCCGATTGTAGCGAGTTGGCGCCGGGACCGTTGGGGCCTGGGGCAATAGCCCTGATTACAGACCGGTGTGCTGCGCGATGTACGCCTTGACCCGGTCGGCATCGGCCGGCATCACTTCAAAGCGCTGCGGCAGCGCCTCGATACCGTCGAAGGCGGCCGGACGCTCGGGCTCGTGGCCCAGCGCCTCGCGGATGGTGTCCGCGAACTTGGCCGGCAGCGCCGTTTCCAGCACCACCATCGGCACGCCGGCCGACAGNTGCTCGCGCGCCACCTTCACGCCATCGGCGGTATGGGTGTCGATCGTCACGCCGTAGCGCTGGTGGACNTCGCGAATCGTGGCCACGCGGTCATCGTGCGTGCTGCGGCCCGACACGAAGCCGAACTCGCGGATGCGGTCGAACTCGGGCTTGCCNGCGAAGCTGAAGCCGCCCTTGGTATCCACGTCGCGGAACAGCTGCGCCAGCTTGCCGGCGTCCTGGCCCAGCAGGTCGAAGACGAAGCGCTCGAANTTCGAAGCCTTCGAGATGTCCATGCTCGGGCTCGACGTNTGGTACGTCTGCGCCGAGGTGCGCACGCGGTANGTGCCGGTGCGGAAGAACTCGTCCAGCACGTCGTTCTCGTTCGTGGCCACCACGAGCTTGTCGATCGGCAGGCCCATCATGCGCGCGATATGGCCGGCGCAAACGTTGCCGAAGTTGCCGGACGGCACGCANAACGACACCTTCTGGCCGGGGCCATCGGTGGCCAGCAGCCAGCCCTTGAAGTAGTACACCACCTGGGCCACCACGCGCGCCCAGTTGATCGAATTCACCGTGCCGATGCACTGGCGGGCCTTGTAGGCGTGGTCGTTCGACACCGCCTTGACGATGTCCTGCGCGTCGTCGAACACGCCTTCGATGGCGATATTGAAGATGTTCGGATCCTGCAGGCTGAACATCTGCGCGGTCTGGAACGCGCTCATCTTGCGGTGCGGGCTCAGCATGAACACGCGGATGCCTTCCTTGCCGCGCATCGCGTATTCGGCGGCGCTGCCGGTATCGCCCGACGTGGCGCCCAGGATGTTGAGCTTGAGCCCGGCACGCTTGAGCGCGTACTCGAACAGGTTGCCCAGCAACTGCATGGCCATGTCCTTGAAGGCCAGCGTCGGGCCGTTGGACAGGCCCAGCAGCTGCAGCTTCGTGCCGCCCTCCTCGCCCAGCGTGCGCAGCGGCGTGATGTCGGCGGTGTTGTCGCCGGCGCGCGCGTTGCAGTACACCTCGGGCGTGTAGGTCTTGCGCGTCAGCGCGCGCAGGTCGTCGGCAGGAATGTCATCGCAGAAGCGCGACAGCACCTCGTAGGCCAGGTCGGCATACGGCAGGCGGCGCCAGGCCTCGAGCTCGTCGGCCGTGACTTGCGGATACTGCTTCGGCAGATACAGGCCGCCGTCCGGGGCCAGGCCGCCAAGCAGGATTTCAGAGAACGATTGCGGCACGTCATGGCCGCGCGTCGACTGGTAGTTCATTGGCTGATTCGGCGAAATTCGGCGTCTTAGTTCAGTTCTTCCATGCGCAGGCGCGTGACCGGCGACAGCACGGTCTGCAGGCCCTCGATGCTGCGGATGGCCGCGTTGATCTGCTTCTCGCGCGTCAGGTGCGTCAGGATGATGATGTCGGTCTGCGGCTCGCCCTCGCGCGATTCCTTCTGCAGCATCGCGTCGATGCTGATGCCGCCTTCGGCCAGGATGCGGGTGATTTCGGCCAGCACGCCGGTCTGGTCGGCCACGCGCATGCGCAGGTAGTAGGAGCTGGTGACTTCGTCGATCGGCAGCACCGGCACGCTCGACAGCTCGTCCGGCTGGAACGCCAGGTGCGGCACGCGGTGGTTCGGATCGGCGGTATGCAGGCGCGTCACGTCCACCAGATCGGCGATCACGGCCGAGGCGGTGGGCTCGGCGCCAGCGCCCTTGCCGTAGTACAGCGTGGCGCCCACGGCGTCGGCCTGCACCAGCACGGCGTTCATCGCGCCTTCCACGTTGGCGATNAGGCGCGAAGCCGGCACCAGCGTNGGNTGCACCCGCAGTTCCACGCCTTCTTCNCGACGGCGCGTGATGCCCAGCAGCTTGATGCGGTAGCCCAGTTCCTCGGCGTACTTGATGTCGATGGCCGACAGCCGCGTGATGCCTTCCACGTGCGCGCGGTCGAACTGCACCGGCATGCCGAACGCGATGGCGCTCATCAGCGTCACCTTGTGCGCGGCGTCCACACCTTCGATGTCGAAGGTCGGATCGGCTTCGGCATAGCCCAGCTGCTGCGCTTCCTTGAGCACGGTGTCGAAGTCCAGGCCCTTGTCGCGCATCTCGGACAGGATGAAGTTCGTGGTGCCGTTGATGATGCCGGCAATCCACTGGATACGGTTGGCGGTCAGGCCTTCGCGCAGCGCCTTGATGATGGGGATNCCACCGGCCACGGCCGCCTCGAACGCCACGATCACGCCCTTCTTGCGCGCCGCCTCGAAGATCTCGTTGCCATGCACGGCCAGCAGCGCCTTGTTGGCGGTGACCACGTGCTTGCCGTTCTCGATGGCCTTGAGCACCAGCTCGCGCGCGATGCCGTAGCCGCCAATCAGCTCCACGACGATGTCGATGTCCGGGCGCGTCACCACCTCGTTGGCGTCGCTGACCACGTCCACGGCGCCACCGGTCAGTTCGCGGGCGCGCTCGGTGTTGAGGTCGGCCACCACCGCAATCTCGATGCCGCGGCCTGCGCGGCGACGAATTTCCTCCTGATTGCGCTTGAGCACGTTGAACGTGCCGCTACCGACGGTACCGATGCCGAGAAGGCCGACTTTGATGGGATTCATGGACGTCTGACTCTGGGTTGCTTGATACGGAAATGTGGGGGCGCCCCGGCGGCCTCAGGCCGTGCCGTGACGTTTGCGATAGTTTTCCAGGAAGCGCGCCACGCGGCTGACCGCCTCGCGCAGGTCTTCCTCGTGCGGCAGGAACACGATCCGGAAATGGTCCGGGGCGTCCCAGTTGAAGCCGGTGCCCTGCACCAGCAGCACCTTCGACTCCTGCAGCAGTTCGTAGATGAACTCCTGGTCGTCCTGGATCGGGTACATCGACAGGTCGAGCTTCGGAAACAGGTACAGCGCGGCCTTGGGCTTCACGCACGTGATGCCCGGGATCTGCGTGATCAGCTCGTGCGCCAGGTCGCGCTGGCGACGCAGGCGGCCGCCCTCGGCCACGAGGTCGTTGATGCTCTGGTAGCCGCCCAGCGCGGTCTGGATCGCCCACTGGCCCGGCACGTTGGCGCACAGGCGCATCGACGACAGCATGTTCAGGCCTTCGATATAGTCCTGCGCCGGCCGCTTGTCGCCGGAAACCACCATCCAGCCGGCGCGGTAGCCGCACGAGCGGTAGTTCTTCGACAGCCCGTTGAAGGTCACGGTCAGCACGTCGGTGGACAGCGCCCCGATCGACGTGTGCGTGTTGCCGTCGTACAGCACCTTGTCGTAGATCTCGTCGGCGAAGATGATCAGGCCATGCTCGCGCGCGATGCCGACGATGGCCTTCAGCAGATCGTCCGAATACAGCGCGCCCGTGGGATTGTTCGGGTTGATGACGACGATCGCGCGCGTGTTCGGCGTAATCTTGCGGCGGATGTCGTCCAGGTCGGGCATCCACTCGTTGGCCTCGTCGCACACGTAGTGCACGGGCGTACCGCCCGAGAGGCTCACCGCGGCCGTCCACAGCGGATAGTCGGGCGCCGGCACCAGCACTTCGTCGCCGCTGTTCAGCAGCGCGTTCATCGACATCACGATCAGCTCGGACGCGCCATTGCCCACGTAGATGTCATCGAGCCCCACGCCCTGGATGTTCTTTTCCTGGGTGTAGTGCATGATCGCCTTGCGCGCCGCGAAAATGCCCTTCGAATCGGAATAACCTGCCGAATTCGGCAGGTTGCGCATCATGTCCTGCTGAATCTCCTCCGGCGCATCGAAACCGAACACGGCCAGGTTGCCGATGTTCAGCTTGATGATCTTGTGCCCTTCCTCCTCCATCTGCCGGGCCTTTTCCAGCACCGGGCCGCGGATGTCATAGCAAACGTTCTGGAGCTTGTTCGATTTCTGGATGGGTTTCACGGCGGTTTGGCGATGTCAGGGCAAGCTGCGTGTCTCGGCGGCAGCGGTCTTGGGAATCTTCTGGATTGTCCTGGACGTCTGGCGGCGCCGTGCCGCGCAAGGGGCGCGGCCGGGCGTGGCAGACCGGGAGGGTAGGGTAGGAGAAAGGTCGTTACTGACCCCCTCCCCCCTAAGAACCGTACGTGCGAGTTTCCCCGCATACGGCTCAAGCCTCTACAAAGTATATGGACGAATCATACACCGGCTTCACCGCAACTTGGCCGTGGAAATGGACTTGAACATGGCAATCGGGGGGCACCAGAACGCGGTTTCCTAGAGCATCGGAGCCCCCGGATACCCGAGGTTCGATGTGATGGTCATCCCATCCTGTCTCTTTGGTAATCTTGCTCTGACATACCGCACACAAGCCCCGCTGGGACATGAACAGCTTTGCCCACTGCCTTCGGTACGACATGCTTTCTGCCATACGTTCCTGCCGCAGCGTTTCGCCATACATTTCCTGCGCTGGGTCGAAGGGATGGTAGTCCCCGCGAACCTTCTTGTGCCGCCGGATAGGCGTACTCGGCATCGAATACAGTTCCATCCAGTAGCGCTCACCCGCCCCATTCCACATCGTGGAACCGAACACCCAGTTCCGGTTCCCAACTGAGGCGAAGTATGTCCTTCGCACCCACTCGGTACCCTTCCTTCGGTGTCGCCGCTTTGCCCACCTCCATAGAGACCTAAAGATCAGATGCTCCATGCGGGCGAACATCGCTTTCGCAACCACTGGGCTGTGATACTGAGCCCAGCCCCTCAGCATCGGGTTCAACTTCTGGATTAGATCTGCCGTCCGTTTCCCCCTATGTGCCCCGATGACCTCCTTTACCTTGCGATAGAACGCCTGCGCGTTGTTCTTGCTCGGTTTGATGAGCAGCGTTCCCGAGTATTTCCGGAAATTCCACCCTAGAAAGTCAAAGCCGTCAGCAATATTGACGATTCGTGTTTTCTCCGTGGAGAGCGTCAGTCCTCGTGTTGCTAGGAACTGTTCTACCCACGGCTTCACTTCGTGCTCCAACACTTCCGGCGTGTTGCCGGTGATCACAAAGTCATCCGCGTACCGTACGACGTTCACTTTCAGCTTCTTCGTGTTGGCAACGCCCAGTCTGGCCCGCAAGGACTCGATCAGTTGTTGTTCCAACCCGTTCAGTGCCACATTTGCCAAGGTCGGGGAAATGATGCCCCCCTGTGGTGTTCCAGCATCGGTCGCCTGAAACTGGCCCTGAAATACGACGCCAGCTTTCAACCACTTCCGTAGGATCGCTTTATCCATTGGGACATTGCGCTCCAGCCAGTCGTGACTGATATGGTCAAAGCACCCTTTGATGTCTGCTTCCAGCACCCATTGAGCCGAGGCTTTCTTGGATAGGGAAACAAACAGCTGGGACATGGCATCCGCGGTAGAGCGATTGATCCGAAACCCGTAAGAGTTCGGGTCGCTCGTTCCTTCGGACACCGGTTCCAGCGCCAGCAGATACAGCGCCTGCATGGCCCGGTCGTGCATGGTCGGAATGCCCAGAGGGCGTTCTTTCCCATTTGCCTTGGGGATATACACCCGCCTTAACGGCAGCGGGCGATACCCCCGGCGCTTCAACCTCCCAATGGCTGCCCATCGGGCTTCAGGTGAATCCCACTCTACGCGATCGACTCCCGCCGTCCGCGCTCCTTGGTTCATCGCCACTCGTCGCACCGCTGATGCTTTAGCGGAAAACGAGCGGGTCAGGGATCGTTGCAGGGCTTTCACCCGGCGCCAATCCCCTTCCTGTGTTGCCTTCGCAATTCGAATCTGCATTGCCCGAACATTCCGATCGACGCGGCGCCAATTGATGTCGCCCCATCGTTGCGGGATGCCGGAGGGCGCAGATTCATCCTCTCGGATCAATACTTCCATGCTGCTCTCCTATCTTGAGGACTTCCCCAAACAGCAGAGACAACATGCCCCCTTGGGGGGGCATGTCACCCCCCAAAGGGAAGAAAATTAAACAAGCGAGTTCAGTCAGCCGTCTTGCGACGAAAGACCAGTTGGAAGTCTGCCCGCTTTCGCGTGGGATGATGTTTCAACCCCTATCCGGACCATTACAGCCTGGCGTTCGCTTTCTCCAACCTCCCATACCCGCACAGCCAACAGCGTTCCTTACGGTTCGCCTGCCTGAGTCAAATTGCACTCCGGCAGCCATACGGGCTTACCACGTTCCCTGCGCATTACACGACTGGGTTAGGGCCTGCCTCTCCGCCGGTGGTCATACTAGCGACGTGTCCCGAGTTTTGAGCGGGGCATCCGACCACGTACCGTTTGGTTAGTGCCTATCAGCAGCTTTGGCACCGCAATCCTTACGACGTTTATCAGCAGTTCACTACGTTACCCATACCAGCCAGCCCGCACCTCGACCCCTTTGCTGCTGGGAGCCTNTACATCCCGGCCTCACGGCATGGACGCACCCTGACGGGGGCAGCGTTGTCAGGAGAGCTTCATACCCCACCGTTAACCAGTGACGCATGTCTCCATAGGCTACTGCTAGTCGCATAGCAGGTTCTCTATCGAGGCACCCTCGCGGGTGTATTCGACCGAACCATAACGCGCAGAGCTATACGCTCCGGGAAACCTCACTTCATTACTTCAGTGCCTCCGTGCTGGCAGGCGCTTGACGACAGGCGGGCTCTTGTGAGCACATGGCCTGCGTCCCAAAGAACGTAGCGCCGACCCTACTGGGTCGGTTTAAACGCTATGTAGCGAACACGCAGCGAAACTGCCGCTGCATGTCCACCCGCACCCTCCGGGGAGAGCGCGTACTGCAAAGACACCTGCCCAAAGGCAAGCGTCCCCGCCTTTGGGCAATGGCTGGAAATCCATCCAGCAAATAGCAAGCTGCGAGTTAGCCGATACGCTGGCCTTCCCGCAACACATGGACTCGCTCCAGCCTTGCGGCTGGGCTTGTCAAAGCAAGAAATGGTTGAGATTGGACGGTTCAGGCCGAAGCTTTCCCCTTGTCTCAACGAAAGGTCGATGCTCCTTACGTTGGAGCTACCCGGACACGAGCGTGCGTGTCGCACCAAAACCGGTGGATTATATGCGATGCGCGTGTGCGTAGGCTTCTCCATCTGCCTCGATGGAGGCGAATGTCAAAGTGGCGCACGTCGCCGCCGGGCCGCGCGCCAGCGCGCCTATAATGCCGCCATGGACAAGCCCCATGCATCCCGACGGCATGTCCGCCGCACCGCCTGGTGGGTGGCGTTTGCTGCCCTGGCCGGGTTCCTGCTGGCCGACCTGACCTGATTCNCGCGCCCGCCGCTGGTGTGCGCTGCCCGCCGCAACCCGCGTCCGGCGGGCTATCCCGTTGTTTTCTTTGCGCTTTTCCGTAAACCGGTTTATAATCGCCGGTTCCTTCGGTTGCGTTTTTCATGCAAACCGTCTGCGGCGCACGAAACGGCGCCGGCTTCGGGGGTCTTCTTCCGAAGCAGCATTCATCGTTTCAATCAACATCGAGAGGTTCGACAATGTACGCGGTCGTAAAAACCGGCGGCAAGCAATACAAGGTTGCTGCTGGCGAAAAA
>Ga0055534_1000844_pt1 | contig 14125 bp, 13 predicted proteins | sample AraplaCol_mLB_r2_2_FD_54993 | JGI IMG/M metagenome (GOLD analysis project Ga0055534, IMG submission 54993) | Arabidopsis root microbial communities from North Carolina, USA - plate scrape MF_Col_mLB_r2 | ecosystem: Host-associated > Plants > Roots > Endosphere | place: USA: North Carolina... | reverse complement strand
AACGCAAGCATCAGGCCATGATCGACGCGCACGATTCGGGCCGTCGCACCGACTACTTCCGCATCAACCAGGAAATCCACCAGCTCATCGTCGACAGTGCCGACAACGCCGTGCTGTCGGGCATCTATGCCACGCTGATGAGCAAGGTGCATCGCGCGCGCGGCGCGGCCAATGCCGACCTGATGCGCTGGCAGGAATCGCACGAGGAACACGAGGCCATCATGACCGCCTTGCGTGAACCCGGGCGTCCACGGCTGGCAGGCATCCTGCGGGAGCATTCGGAAAACACGGCCCGGGAAGTGCTGCGTGTGGTGGAGCTGACACTGGCCGAATCCGGCGAGCCGGCAGCCCGCGTGGCCAACGCACGGCGGGGCCGCTGAGGCTTCCCACGCCGGCCGCTCAGCCGCGCCGGCACATGGCGGCTGCCTTGTGAATGGCTTTGCGGATGCGCGGAAACGTGCCACAGCGGCAGGCGATGCCTCGCATCGCCATATCGATCTGCAGGTCTGTCGGCACCGGGCAGCGGGCCAGCAGCGCCGCGGCCGCCACGAGTTGCCCGCTCTGGCAGTAGCCGCACTGCACCACATCGAATTCGATCCACGCCGCGCGCAAGGCCTGCGCGACCGGGCCTTGCAGGCCTTCGACCGTGGTGATGCGCGCACCGCGCAGGTCCTTCAGCAGCAGCTGGCATGCCGGCGTGGCACGGTTGTCGAGCAATACGGTGCAGGCGCCGCACACGCCGATGCCGCACCCGAACTTGGTGCCAGTCAGGCGCTGCTCGCAGCGTAGCGCCCACAGCAGCGGCGTGTCGGTTGCAGACTTCAGGTCTACTGTCTTGCCATTGAGACGGACTGACACCATGGGTCGTTGCCCTCCGGTACGGCAGGTGTCGCCTGCAGCGGCAGCCTGCGGTGGCGCTGCCCGGTCAGCGCGAACAAGGCGTTGGCCACGGCGGGCGCGATGGGCGGGGTCGCGGTTTCTCCCACGCCTTCTGGCGCTGCGTCGCTGTCCAGCACATAGGTCTCGATGACGGGACAGGTCTCCATGTCGACGATCGGAAAGTCGGGGAAGTAGTGCTGCTGCACCTGCCCGTTGCGCAACGTGATGGCCTGTTGCAGCGCGGCCGACAGCCCGAACACGATGCCGCTTTCCATCTGTTGCTCCACCAGGTTCGGATTGATGGCGCGGCCGCAATCGACCACGCAGACCACCCGCGTCACGCGGAAATCACGCTCGGCCGTGCCACCCTGCCGCTTGATCTCCGCCACCTCGGCCACCTGGGCCACCACGCTGCCGAATGATTCGTGCATCGCCATGCCGCGTGCGAACGCCACGCCATCGCGGTCCTTCCATTGCGCGGGTCCGCGCCATGCGGCGCGCTCGCGCAGCGTCTCCAGTACGCGTACGTGGCGCCGGTGTGCCGGCTGCGTCAGCAATTCCAGCCGGAACGCGATCGGGTCCTTGCCCGCTGCCGCCGCCATCTCGTCGAGAAAGCACTCGACAAAGAACGCCTGATGCGAATGGCCGACCGAGCGCCAGTAGCCTACGGGCACGGGCAGTTCGACGCGATGGTGGTGCACCAGCATGTTGGGGCACGCATAGGGCTGGTCGAACGCGCCCTCGGCCATGGTGGCATCGGTCAGCAGCCGGGCCAGGAAGCGCGGCTTGCCGAACGCGCGCGGCAGCGCCTGTTCGGCGATCGACTGGCTGGCCGAGACGCTTTGCCACCCCACAAGCCGTCCGTCAGCGTCCAGTGCGCCGCGGCACACAGCCATGCAGGCGGGCCGGTAGAAATCGTGCGTCATATCCTGTGGGCGCGACCAGATGGTCTGCACCGGGTTGGGCGATGCGTGCCGCGCGATGGCCGCCGCCTGCACGATGAAGTCGATTTCGAGCCGTCGTCCGAATGCGCCGCCCAGCAGTTGCTGGTGGATCTGCACGTCGCCGGGGCTCAGGCCCAGCATGTTCGCCACCGCCTTGCGCGCGGCCATCGGCACCTGGGTGGACACCCACACCTGGGCCTTGCGGCCGTCCACCTGCACCGTGCAGTTGACCGGCTCCAGCGCGCCATGCGCGAGGTAGGGCACCTCGTAGCGCATTTCCAGCATCTTGCCGCGCTTGAGCGCCGCTTCGGCGTCGCCGGTACGATAGAACGTGTGGCCGCCGTCGCTGCTTTGCAGCGCACGGGTCAGCGCCGCGCGCACGTCATCGGTGTTCAGACCCGCGGCCGGCCCGTGATCCCATTCGACGGGCAACTCGCACAGCGCGCGCATGGCGATGAACGGATTCTCGGCGATCGCCGCCACGCCCCCCGTGCCGCCGTGGTACGCATCGATCGGATAAAACCCCTTTACGCCGATCTTGTGCATCACCTTGTTCGTGTCGAACTTGCGAACGGTGCCGCCCAGGGTCGGGCACATCAGCACGCTCGCATAGAGCAGGTGGTCGGGCAAGGCGTCGATGCCGAAACGCGCGGTGCCATCGAGCTTCGCCTTTGCCTCGATGTGGCCCAGGCGCTTGCCGATCAGCGTGAACGTCTTCGGGTCCTTGAGCGTGAGATGGCCGGGATGCGGCAGGTCGCGCGCGTCCGTGGCGAGTTCGCCAAAGCTGGCCGAACGCCCCGACGCCGCGTGGAACACGCGTCCGGAGCGGGCCTGACACTGTTCCACCTGCACGTCCCAGCGGCGGGCCGCGGCACCGCATAGCATGGCGCGCGCGGAGGCGCCCGCTTCGCGCATCGGCTGCCACAGGTCGACGATGCTGGTCGAGCCGCCGGTTACCATTGATCCCAGCACGCGCGTGCTACGGCGGGCAAGGAATTCGCTGATATGGGCCAGCGCGCCGTCGTCGTCGGGGCGGAACGGCAGGCTGCGCGGTAGGTTCTCGTGGTTGACGTAGAGCGGCTCGATGGCGGACTGCTCCACGCGCACCTGCGACCAGTCCGCATCGAGTTCCTCGGCCAGCAGCATGGCCGCGCCGGTATGCACACCCTGGCCCATTTCGGCCTTGCTCATGACGATGGTCACGTGGTTGTCGGCACCAATCACGACCCAGCCGTTCAGGCGCGCATCGCCGGTAGTGGCGGGTGGTGGCAGGTCGGCGTCGAGACGGTCCTCGGGCCGCAGCAATGTCCATCCCACCACCAGCGCGCCCGCCGCCGCACCGCCGAGTAGAAAGGTTCTGCGCGTCAGCATGACATGGCCCCTGGTCGCCTCCGGTCGCAAACGCAAGCGCGCAAGCCCGATTCTCTTGCTGCTGCGATCACCTATATTAGTCAATGTCGCCCGCCATCGCGAGGCGGCACTGGGACATCTAGGCCTAAAGGCCAAGGCGTGCCTGGCAGACATAAATGCGATGGAATACGGATTGAAAGCCGATGAAAGCGCGCGCCCCCGCGCATGCGGGCACGCCGCCGGTTGTCCGGGGGAGGTACGCGATGCCCGTCGAAGCGATGCATGCCTGGGTGCTGCGATTGTCGGCCCCGTGGAAACAGGCGCTGCTGCGGCATGGCCTCGACCTGTCGCTGGTTCGATCGGCCGACGACACCGCCGACATCCTCGAACGTACGCTGCAGATCGACTGGTCGGACCCGCGCGTGGCCGAACTGAGCCGTGCCACGCGCCGTGCCGTGGAACCGGGCGACCCCGCGCGCAGCCTGCTCTATCACATGCTGGCGCTGGCGGAGTGCCCGACGCTGGATGAGGGTATCGAGCTGGCCGACCTGGATCTGCTGGAAAACTACATCTATTCCCGCGCGCCGCTGCCCGACGACTGGGCATCGCTCGATGTCGCGGTGCTGGCCTGCCAGTACCGGCCGGCACGCCGCACGGGGCACCAGCTGCACGCAGACCTGGTGTTTTCTCGGCTCGGCATCGCGCGCAACGGCGACACCGAATCGAGTTACGACCCCCGCACGCGCAGCCACGTGCCGACCGTAGCCGGGCACCCCGAGCACGTGCGGGTGCTGCCCGCCCACTATGCGGCGTTCCTGGTGCGCAGGACGCGCGGTGCCAGCGCGCTGAGCCTGGTCGAAGGCGAGCGGGAGGGCGACGAAGCGCGCGAGTTCCTGGTGCCGGTGCGCAAGCTGTTTGCCAGCGGCTGCGTGCCGGGGCAGGACCTGACGCTGGAATACGGCCACCACCACGTCGGCGACAAGCTGCGCCGCGCCGTGCAGGCGCGCTGGGGCGTAAAGCCGGAGCCCAGGGCCGTGCTGGCCGATCCGCCTTATTCCCAGTCGTGGCGCTTTCCGGATGCCGCGCAAAGCGCCGCGCCGGTGCCGGGCTCCACGGCACCGCCGATCGCGCTGGTGCGCAAGGGCGATTCCGTATGGCTGATGCCGGGGGCGTTGCCGTTGATCGAGCCCCTGACGCCAGAGCACTTCAAGGTTCGGGGCTTCCGCGTGCCGGCGCAATGGCGGGTGTTGCCGGTGGTCAACCGGCGCTTCACCACCCAGCGCATTTTCTCGGACCTGTTCAAGCTCTTCCTGGAAGGCATCAACGCGCTGCGCGAGCGATATGTCCCGCATTTTGCCCCAGCGTTCCTGCGCTATCCGGAGCCTCGCAACGCGCCCGAGTACATCAATATCCGGCACCGCTGGCAGGACGACGGGGCCACCTATCGCGACATGTGCGCGGAGCCTTCGGACCGCGAGCAGTTCCTGGCCGAAGTAAAGCAGGGCGGCTATCACGCCCAGCTGTTCCTGGACCATTGTGCCGAAGGGGCGGTCAGCGTGCGCGTGGCGCAATGGCCGGACCGCCACGTGTTTCCGGCCTACTCCGTGGTGGCCGCGCCGGACTTCTATCCCTACGCCGACCAGGCGGAATTGCAGCGGTGGTTCCGCGAGCAGAAGATCGATCCGAAGTCGCAATTTCGCAGCGGATCGCCGCTCTCGCTCAGTGCCGAACGGCTGGCCGCCAATCCCATGCACCGGGACCCATTCAGCGCGGCGCGGGCGTTTCCGCCCGGCGAGACCACCATGCCCGTGTCGTTCAGCCTGGCACCCCGCGGGCAGGCGTCCAACGCGGACGGCACGCACGTGCCGCGCATGGTGTCGTTCCTGTCCGATGCATCGTCCAGCGTGTTCGCGCCGGGCTGGGACGTGACCTATGCCGGTGGTTGGGGCGGCATCTATCTGGCCACGTTCGGGCTGGGCAGCCCGTTTGCGGAGGACATCAAGCTGTGCGCGGCGTCGAACAGCTTCTGGCCGGCGCTAAGCCCGGACGCGTCGCGCACGTTCCGTCGCGCCGATGCGCCCACCGCGCTGCCGATGCTCGATGACGAACTGGGCTATCACCCATCGCATCCGCTGGCGCAATCCGGGGCGACACGGCCGGGCTGGGACGGCGAGTACGGCCCGTACCTGACCCCGGAGGGCGAGGTGGACTACGCCGACATCCACCGTTCGGATTACGTGGCCAATGCGTTGCGTGGCCAGATGCTGTTCGGCGCGTTCGAGCATGTCGACTCGGCCGAGCTGATCCGGCGGATTGCCGCGCTGCGCCACGCGGTGGCGGCGTGCGACAACGGCCAGGTGCCGTCGCACACGCGGCTGTGGCTGGTATCGGCGCGCAGGCTGGACGCCGCTCCCGCGGCTGTCCAGGATGGCGCGACGGATATCGTCTATCGCTTCGTGTTCGTGCTTCCCGCCGATGCCAGTGCCGTGCCCCGCCAGCATGAACCGGGGCGGCTGCGGGTGCCCTATGCCGAGGCGCTGCAATGCGACGCCACGCCGGCGGGCCTGGTCGGCGCGGTGCGGCGCCGCGCCCCTGGCCCGGAAGCACTGGCGTTGTACTGACCGATCATGCGCAATGGTGGCGTGCTGGTGATCGGCGACGGTCCGGCGGGATGCGCGGCCGCCATTGCGGCGGCCCGGGCCGGTGGCGCGGTGACGATGGTGGGCGCCGGCCGTATGCGCGCGGTGCCCGAATGCGCGTCGGCGGGGGCGTTGCGGCTGCTGGATGCGATCTCGCCTGCGTTCGCTACCCGGTCCCACCTCTGGCTCGACCACGCGTGGCCAGACGCTACCGTAAACACACAGCGTGCCCGGGCCGTCGATCGTGCGCAGCTCGATCGTGGTCTGCGCGAGGCGGCGGTGCGCGCCGGGGCCGACTACCAGGTCATGCCGGCGGCGACTTTGCGGCCACGAGTGGCCGGCGATCGCGTGACGGGCGTGGAGGGCATGCCCGACGGTGGCCTTGCTGCCGGCGCCTACGTCGTGATCGACGCGTCCGGCGTGAACGGTTGGCTGCGCCGCACGCTTGGCCTGCCGGAAGGGATCGACTCGGGTGCCTGGTGGCTGCAGCGCGGCTTTGGCGTGCTGGCTGGGGGGCAGGCCAGCGCGCCAGGTACGCAGTTCGTCATTGGCGCCAACGGATGGCTGTGGCGGTATGCCACGCCACAGGGCTGCATCTGGACGGCGCTGTGCAGTACGCGCGACGCCAGCGTGGCATGGCCCCCCGGCATGCGGCCAGTTGGCCGGATCTGGCGCGAGTGCCGCCGCTGGCGGCATCTGCGGCAGGCGGCAGGCGCGGGTTACTTCGTTTGCGGCGATGCGGCGGGCTATCTCGATCCGGCTACCGGCGATGGCCTCCGCTTTGCGCTGGAATCGGGTGCCCGCGCTGGCGCGCTGGCCGCCGGCGTAGTGCGCTGGCCGCAGCGGAGCAGCCTCGCGGCGGCGTTGTACGCGGACTGGGTGTTGCAGACCTATCTGGCCAGTCGGGCCGCACTGCGCGAGGTGTATGCGCGCGCGCACCTGGCGGTGCGGTGACGGCCGGCACCGGCGGGTGTCTTGTCCGTCGCGTGGGGCTTCGGTCCCATTGCCCGCCACTGTCCCATGCACTACAAAACCAGAACCCGCAACGCGGGGGCCGCGTGCCGGCGGGGTCGGCACGGACCACAATCCAACGACTTGGCAACAAGGGGGCAGCAGATGAATCCGAACAAGGCGCTGTGGGAAAAGGGCGACTTCACGCGGCTGGCGGCAACCATGCGCGAGAGTGGCGACGAACTGGTGGAGCGGCTGGGCGTCACGCCCGGCATGAAGGTGCTCGACCTGGGCTGCGGGGACGGCACCACCGCACTGCCCGAAGCGAAGCGTGGGGCCGACGTCCTGGGCGTCGATATCGCCAGCAACCTGGTGGCCGCGGGCAACCGGCGCGCGCTGGAAGCGGGGCTCGGGAACCTGCGCTTCCAGGAGGGCGATGCCTGCGCGCTGACCGACCTGCCGGACCACACCTTCGACCTGGTCGTCAGCATGTTCGGCGCCATGTTCGCGCCCAAGCCGGGGGAGGTGGCCAGCGAGATGGTGCGCGTGGTAAAGCCCGGCGGGCGCATCGTGATGGGCAACTGGATTCCGAACGATCCGACGCTGGTCGCGCAGGTGCTGAAGATCAGCATGTCCTATTCGCCACCACCGCCGGAAGGCTTCATCAGCCCGATGCTGTGGGGCCACGAAATCATTGTCACCGAGCGATTCGGCGCGGCGGGCGTGCCGCCGGAGAACATCGGCTTTGACCGGGACACCTACGTCTTCCGGTACGCCGGCAAGCCAACAGACTTCGTGGCGACGTTCCGCGATTACTACGGCCCGACCATGAACGCGTTTGCCGCCGCAGAGGCGAACGGCAGGCGCGACGATCTGCAGCGCGAACTCGACGCGCTGTTCACCGCGCAAAACCGGAGTGGCAAGCCCGATGTCACCGAGATCCCGGCGACCTACCTGCGCGTTACCGTGATGACGCCGCCGTGAGCGCATCCAGCGCACGACACCAGTATGTGGCGGCCGATGCACGCGCGCGCAAATACCGCGCATGAATGTCGGCCGCAAGCCTCGTTAATGACAGTTGCAAAACGGAACACTTTGTCAGGTGCCTCGACGCTACAGTGGGCCTTCCCAAGTCTGTAGGCTTTTCTGGAGGTACACGAATGAAGCAACATCTGGCGAAATCCCTGTTGATGGCTGGCGCACTGATCGCGTCGTACCCACTGCTCGCGCAGCAGTTGGCTCCCGCCCAGCAGGCCCAGCCGATGCCCGCCACCCAGGTCGCGCCTGGCGCGCCTGTCGCCCCTGCCGCGTCCACCGGCTACGGTGCGCCGGCCGCTCCCACGGGCTACGCAGCGCCGGCCGCGCCGGCGGCGGCACCCGTTGACGTCGCGCAGCAGCAACCCGCCGCCAACCCCTACGCACAGGGTTCGATGGAAACCGTGCAGAGGGGCGTGCCGCCCGCGCCGGGTACGGCGACCATGGCACCTGCCCCGGTCGCCGCCGATCCCGCCAGCATGAGCCTGCCGCCGGACGCCCTCGGCAGTCGCCTGGGCCGGCGAAACATCTACCTCGACGGCGCCTGACCTGATCGACGCCGATACCCCCGGGCGTCTCCCCGCGGGCCTGTGCATGCGCCGCACAAATGCTGTGCGGCGCATGGCGTTGAACAGGCCACCCGTGCAAACCTAGACTGGCGCCTCGATTCGTTGAGGAGCCTGTCATGACCCTGACCCTGTTGCGTTGTTTCCGCCTGGCCACCGTAAGCCTGTCGCTTGCGGCATCTGCCGGCGGTGCCGTCCACGCGGCGCAAGACAACGCCCACCCGGGCATCCGCGCGATGCTGGGTGCCAAGCCTGTCGAGCATCTCGATCCGCGCAGCACGGCGCTGGTCATCATCGACTTCCAGAAGGAGTACTTCTCTGGCCGGATGCCGATTCCAGATGGCCAGCGCGCCATGGACAACGCGCAGCGCCTGCTTGCGTTTGCCGATCGCCACCGCATTCCCGTCTTCCAGATCCAGCACATCGCGCCGGCAGGTGCCGCCGTCTTTGCCGTGGATGGCCAGACCGTGGACTTCCAGCCGGGCATGGCGCCGCGCCAGCAGGACGTCGTGCTGCGCAAGGAAACCGTGAGCGTGTTTGCCAGCACGGACCTGGACCGCCGCCTCAAGGCAATGGGCGTCAAAACCATCGTGGTGGCGGGGCTGATGACCCATGCCTGCGTGGCCGGCGCCGCGCGCGACGCGGTGCCGCTCGGGTTTCACGTTGTGGTAGCATCCGACGCCTCGGCCACGCGCGCCATCACGCGCGCCGATGGCCGTACGATCGGCAAGGACGCGCTGCATGAAGCCGCGCTTGCGGAGATCGAAGACACGTTCGGCGATGTGATGACCACTGCGGCCATCACGCATCTGCCGTTGCGCTGACACTGTCCTGAGACGCCCCGCCGGGGCGTTTCTGCTTTTGGGAGACGGCATTTTCATGGACCAGCTGCTTGCCATGCGCGTCTTTCGCGCCATCGTCGAGGCCATGGGGTTCTCGGCGGCGGCGGAGCGGCTCGACCTGTCGCACTCCACCGTGTCGCGGCAGCTCAAGCAACTGGAAGCCAGCATGGGCGTGCAGCTGCTGAACCGCAACACGCGGCGCTTCGCGTTGACGGACGCCGGCGAACGCTATCACCGCCACTGCGCCGATATCCTGGCGCGTATCGACGCCATGAACGTGGCGATGACGGGGGAGGGCGCGCAGTTGTCCGGGCCGCTGCGCGTGACGGTGCCGCTGGCCATCGGCACGCTCGAACTGCAGGACTGGCTGCCAGCGTTTCGTGCGCGCTATCCGGAGATCCGGCTCGACCTCTCGTGCAGTGACCAGTTCGTCGACCTGGTGGCCGAGCGTTTCGACGTGGCGCTGCGCATCCGCAGCGCGCCGCTGGCCGACAGCAGTTTGATGGCCCGGCGTCTGGCCAGGTCCGATACGGTTCTGGTGGCGTCACCCGCCTACCTGACCACGCGTGGCCTGCCGGTGAACGCCAGCGATCTCGCCCGCCACCAGCTGCTGGCATTCGCGGCGGCGCCCGATACCTGGCAACTGACGGGTGCCGACGGCCAAACCGAACGGGTTGCCGTGCGCGGCGCGCTGACTGCCGATGCGATCACCGCGCTGTATGCGGCGGCGCTGGCCGGCGCCGGCATTGCGGCCTTCACCGAGCGCACGGCGCGCAGCGAACTGTCGCGTGGCCGCCTGGTGCGTGTGCTGCCGCAGTACCACGCAGGCACCAGCCACTACTACGCGCTCTATCCACAGACCCGGCACCTGACTCCGCGTGCGCGGGCCTTCATCGATTTCATGGCGGAGCACTACGGCGCGCAGTGACGCGCAAGACGCCTGGAGGTGACAGCGACAGGCATCGATGTGCGACGCATCGCCCCGGTGCATCCGTGGGTCCGATGCGAGGGCGGCCGTGAAAAATCTGTCCGCGGGCTCTGCAGCGCCTACAGTAGTGAAAGTCCCGGCGCCGGAAGCGGCGTGGGCACGGTCTTTGCGCGATACGGCCGGAGTAGGCCCACCATCATCATGCAAGAGCTTGCCTTTCGCACCCTGCTGTATCGGTACTTCTTTTTCGACTGGCTGTTCAAGGACACCAGCCGGGGCGACCTGATCGCGCGCACGGCGGCCTGGCGCTTCAACCAGGCCCGCGCACACTGGCTGCTGACCTATATGCGGCGATGGCTGTGGTGTGGCGTGCTGCTGTACGGGCTGGGCGGTGCGGCCGAGTTGCTGATGCGCGCGCCGGTGCTGTCGGCGTGCTTCTATGTGCCGGGCGCGCTCAGCGTTCCGGTCAATATCGTGATTGGCGTGATGTGGCTCGGGCTCAAGGCGTGCCCGGGGCCGGTGCGCACGCCGTCCCGCTGACTGTTTCAGGCTTGCAACGGCCTGGGCAGGAATCGTCCTGGTAAAGGATGGCCGCTGCCCGCCAGCCTGCGCGGTGCGGCCAGTGGCTCGCTCCTTGCATGGACGCGAAGTTGCTCACACTCCCCGGCGTGTCGCCTTCCAGGTGTACGCGTCCACGATCCATTTCATCAGGACGGTGCGTCGCGCGCACCTGTCGGGTCACGCTCCGAAGCCATGAGCCGCCGTCAGCGCGCTGACGACGCTGTCCCATCCTGTCGGAGATTTGCCATGACCCGATACATCGTGCTCGCAAGCTTTACAGACCAGGGCATACGCACTGTCAAGGACACCACCAAACGCGCCGCGGCCGTGCGCGAAATGGCGCCGCAGTTCGGCGTGAAGGTGACCGACGTGTTCTGGACGCTCGGTAAATATGACGTGATCCTGACCCTGGAAGCGCAGGACGACGCATCCGTGACGGCCTTTGGCCTGTCGATCGGCTCGCAAGGGAATGTTCACACGCAGACACTGCGCGCCTTTACGGAAGACGAGATGAAGGCGATCGTCGGCAAGATGCGCTGAACGGCGCTTGCCACGCCGCCGCGCGTCCTGCGAACGGATCGACTTGCGCGGCGGCCCCGTGGCGCAGATTCCATGCAGCCAGCCGAAGTACGAGACCTGCTGGACCTCGACGGACCCGACGCCGATAGGTTGGATCGCAGTTACCGGTCCGCACGGGCCCGGCGGTGGCATCGCGACGCCATGCGCGCCGAGGTGAAGCACCGGCTAGGCGTTTACCCCCGCATCGCCACTGGCACCGTGTAAGAACCGGGTAAGGGGCGCGCATTACCTTGTCACCATGCCATGCGAGGACACTCGCGCGGCAAACGCAAATATATGTGGCACGTGCAGCAGAGATGCGCAGGAGACAAGCATGCAAGAGGATCTGATCGAGAAACTGAAGGCCAGCCGGCAGTATCAGGAACTGGTGAGTCGGCGCGGCCGGCTGGGGTGGCTGCTGACGGCGGTGATGCTGGTGGTGTACTACGGCTACGTGCTGCTGATCGCCTTCGACAAGGAACTGCTGGCAACGCGCGTGGGGCAGGGCGTCATGACCTGGGGGATGCCGATCGGATTGTTCGTGATTCTCTTCACCGTCGTGATCACCGGGCTGTACGTGCGCCATGCCAACCGCGTCTATGACGACCTGACCGACCGCATCAAGCAGGAGGTGGCACGATGACCCGTCACGCATTCGGCGCCGCAGCGCTCGGCGCGGCACTGCTGCTGTCCGCCAATGCCTTTGCCGCCGGTGGCGACCTGGGCCAGGCCGTGAAGCAGGCCACCAACTGGACGGCCATCGGCATGTTCGTGGTGTTTGTCATCGGCACGCTGTTCATCACCAAGTGGGCGGCCAAGAAAACCAAGTCCGCGGCCACGTTCTATACCGGCGGCGGCATCACCGGCTTCCAGAATGGCCTGGCGATTGCCGGCGACTTCATGTCGGCCGCGTCGTTCCTCGGCATTTCCGCAGCGGTCTACACCAATGGCTATGACGGCCTGATCTATTCGATCGGATTCCTGGTCGGCTGGCCGATCATCACCTTCCTGCTGGCCGAGCGGCTACGCAATCTCGGCCGCTTCACCTTTGCCGATGTGGCGGCATACCGCTTCAAGCAGGCGCCCATCCGTGCCTTTGCGGCGTCCGGCACGCTGGTGGTGGTGGCGTTCTACCTGATCGCCCAGATGGTGGGAGCAGGGCAGCTGATCAAGCTGCTGTTCGGTCTGGAATACTGGGTGGCGGTGGTCATCGTCGGCGCGCTGATGATGATCTACGTGCTGTTCGGCGGCATGACCGCCACCACCTGGGTGCAGATCATCAAGGCCTGCCTGCTGCTGGGTGGTGCGTCGTTCATGGCCTTCATGGTGCTGGCCCAGTATCACTTCAGCCCCGAGCAGCTGTTTGCCAAGGCCGTGGAAGTGCATGCCAAGAAGGACTCCATCATGAGTCCCGGCAACTTCATCAAGGACCCGATCTCGGCCATCTCGTTCGGCATCGCGCTGATGTTCGGTACCGCCGGGCTGCCGCACATCCTGATGCGCTTCTTCACCGTGCCGAACGCCAAGGAAGCCCGCAAATCGGTGTTCTGGGCCACCACCTGGATCGGCTACTTCTACATCCTGACGTTCATCATCGGCTTTGGCGCGATCGTGCTGGTCAGCACCAACGCCAGCTTCCAGGACGGTAGCGGCAAGCTGCTGGGCGGCGTGAACATGGCCGCCGTTCACCTGGCCAGCGCAGTGGGTGGCAACGTGTTCCTGGGCTTTATCTCGGCCGTGGCGTTCGCGACGATCCTGGCGGTGGTGGCGGGCCTGACGCTGGCCGGCGCGTCGGCGGTGTCGCACGATCTGTACCAGACAGTGTTCAAGCACGGCAAGGCCACCAGTGCCGAGGAACTGCGCGTGTCGAAGCTCACGACGATTGTGCTGGGCATCATCGCGGTGGTGCTGGGCATCGTGTTCGAGAAGCAGAACATCGCGTTCATGGTGTCGCTGGCCTTTGCCGTGGCGGCATCGGCCAACTTCCCGGTGCTGTTCCTGTCGGTGCTGTGGAAGGGCTGCACCACGCGGGGCGCCATGGTGGGCGGCTTCCTGGGGCTGGTGTCGGCGGTGGTGCTGACGGTGCTGTCGCAGGCAGTCTGGGTCGATGTGTTCCACTTCAAGAACGCACCGTTCCCTTACACGTCGCCGGCGCTGTTCTCGATGACGATCGGTTTTGTCGGCATCTGGCTGTTCTCGGTGACCGACAAGTCACGGCGTTCCCTGCTGGACAAGGCTGGCTTCGAGGCGCAGGAACTGCGCTCCGAGACGGGCATTGGCGCTGGTGAAGCGACCGCGCACTAGGCATCGCGTAATAGAAAACGGCCCCTGGATTCACAAGGGGCCGTTTTTCTTTTTGGCTGCGCGGACGGAAGACCGCTCAGGCTCTGGCGACGACCTGGATCCGCAGGGCTTCGCCGCCGGCGGCGACGATCAGCAGGCGGTCCACGTTCGGGTGTGCGCCCGGCCTTTTGCGTGCATCGGCGGTGTGTTCGGCAAAGACGGCCAGGCCATGCTCGGCGGCCTGGGCATCGAGCTTGCCGAAGACCTGCTGCAGGTAGTGGTACACGGCCAGAGAGCCTTGCTTGCCCTGTACGTTCTCGATGCTCGCTACCACGGTGCCGCTGGTGTCGACGAGGTCGATGCGGGCGATGCCGTCGATGGCGGGGAGTTGTGCGAGGTTGTCCTTGAATACCGGGCTTGGCTGGATCATGAAAGGGTTCCGTTGGGTCTGGAATGCAAAAACGGACGGTGCCGAGTGGCGACCGTCCGTTCCTGTTTGTGCGTTGGTAGGCTCGATTGGACTCGAACCAACGACCCCCACCATGTCAAGGTGGTGCTCTAACCAGCTGAGCTACGAGCCTAGCGAAGG
>Ga0055534_1000832_pt1 | contig 14227 bp, 9 predicted proteins | sample AraplaCol_mLB_r2_2_FD_54993 | JGI IMG/M metagenome (GOLD analysis project Ga0055534, IMG submission 54993) | Arabidopsis root microbial communities from North Carolina, USA - plate scrape MF_Col_mLB_r2 | ecosystem: Host-associated > Plants > Roots > Endosphere | place: USA: North Carolina... | reverse complement strand
CCAGTGTGGTGGGTGCTGAGGGGTTCGAACCCCCGACCTACGCCTTGTAAGGGCGCCGCTCTACCAGCTGAGCTAAGCACCCACATGGACCACGCAAGCCAGTTGCCTGCAAGGTAATTCTCGCTACGCACGATTCGGCGGTTACTGCTTCGTTGCCGCTGTTTGCGTTGCGAGGCCGCGATTGTAATACGAGACTTTTCGATTTGCCAAGCATTGATTGCACGATTCTCTTGCATCACGCTGGCCGCGCAAACAAAAAAGCCGCGGGGGCTAACCCGCGGCTCTTGGCGTTTCAACGATGGCGTCGATCAGTGATGAATGCGCTCGACCTTGGCCTCGCCCTTGTCCGCCACTTCGGAAGGCTTGGCGTCTTCCTCGGGCAGCGCCTCGGGCTTGCGCTCGAGTGCCAGCTCCAGCACCTTGTCGATCCAGCGCACGGGCACGATCTCGATGGCGTTCTTGACGTTGTCGGGGATGTCCGCCAGGTCCTTCACGTTTTCCTCGGGGATCAGCGCCAGCTTGATACCGCCACGGTGGGCAGCCAGCAGCTTTTCCTTGAGGCCACCGATCGGCAGCACTTCGCCGCGCAGCGTGATCTCGCCGGTCATCGCCACATCGGCACGCACGGGAATTCCCGTCAGCACCGACACCAGCACAGTGGTCATCGCGATACCGGCCGACGGACCATCCTTGGGCGTGGCGCCTTCGGGCACGTGGATGTGGATGTCGCGCTTCTCGAACATCTCATCCGCAATACCCAGACGACGTGCGCGCGAACGCACCACCGAGCGCGCGGCCTCGACCGACTCCTTCATCACGTCGCCCAGCGAGCCGGTACGCGAGATGTTGCCCTTGCCCGGCATGATCGCGGCTTCGATGGTCAGCAGATCGCCGCCCACCTCCGTCCACGCCAGACCGGTCACCTGGCCCACCTGGTTTTCCTTGTTGGCCAGGCCGAAGTCGTACTTGCGCACGCCGAGGAATTTGTCGAGGTTCTCGGAATCCACCTTGACCGCGCCAGACTCCTTCTTCAGCAGCAGCAGCTTCACCACCTTGCGCGCAATCTTCGACACCTCGCGTTCCAGCGAACGCACACCTGCTTCACGCGTGTAGTAACGGATGATGTCGCGGATTGCCGCTTCGGTGACGTCGATCTCGCCCTGCTTCAGGCCGTTGTTGCGAATCTGCTTGGGCAGCAGTAGCGCGTGGCGATGTTCACCTTCTCGTCCTCGGTATAGCCCGAGAGGCGGATCACTTCCATGCGGTCCAGCAGCGGCGGCGGAATGTTCAGCGAGTTCGACGTCGCCACGAACATCACATCCGACAGATCGAAGTCCACTTCGATGTAGTGGTCCTGGAACGTGTGGTTCTGTTCCGGGTCCAGCACCTCGAGCAGCGCCGACGACGGGTCGCCACGGAAATCCATGCCCATCTTGTCGATTTCATCGAGCAGGAAGAGCGGATTGCGCACGCCGACCTTGGACAGGCTCTGCAGGATCTTGCCCGGCATCGACCCGATGTAGGTACGGCGGTGGCCACGGATCTCGGCCTCGTCGCGCACCCCACCCAGTGCCATGCGCACGAACTTGCGGTTCGTGGCGCGTGCCACCGACTGCCCCAGCGAGGTCTTGCCCACGCCCGGCGGCCCGACCAGGCACAGGATCGGCGCCTTCACCTTGTCCACGCGCTGTTGCACGGCAAGATATTCGAGGATGCGTTCCTTGACCTTTTCCAGGCCATAGTGATCTTCGTCCAGCACGCGCTCGGCGTTGGCCAGGTCGTTGTTGACCTTGCTCTTCTTGCGCCACGGCAGGTTGACCAGCGTGTCGATGTAGTTGCGCACGACGGTGGCCTCGGCCGACATCGGCGACATCAGCTTGAGCTTCTTGAACTCGGCNTCGGCCTTCTTCTTGGCCTCCTTGGGCATGCGGGCAGCCTTGATGCGCTTGTCCAGCTCTTCAAGGTCAGCACCTTCCTCGCCCTCGCCCAGCTCCTTCTGGATCGCCTTGACCTGTTCGTTCAGGTAGTACTCGCGCTGCGACTTCTCCATCTGGCGCTTGACGCGGCCACGGATGCGCTTTTCCACCTGCAGGATGTCGATCTCGCCCTCGAGCTGCGACAGCAGGCTCTCCAGGCGCTCGGTCACCTTCACCATTTCCAGGATCTTCTGCTTCTGCTCGAGCTTGATCGGCAGATGCGCGGCAATGGTGTCGGCCAGGCGGCCAGCCTCGTCGATACCCGACAGCGACGTCAGGATCTCCGGCGGAATTTTCTTGTTGAGCTTTACGTACTGGTCAAATTGCGACACGATCGCGCGGCGCAGGGCCTCGGTTTCGGCCGATTCAACCGGTGCGGGCGGCACGGGCACGGCTTCGCACATGAAGTGCGAATCGTCCTCGCTCACCTCGGAAATGTTCGCACGCTGCGTACCTTCCACCAGCACCTTCACGGTGCCGTCGGGCAGCTTCAGCATTTGCAGGATATTCGCGATGCAACCAACCTCGTAGAGGTCTTCGGCGGTCGGTTCGTCTTTGGCGGCCGTCTTCTGTGCCACGAGCATGATGCTCTTGCCCGACTCCATCGCAGTCTCAAGCGCCTTGATGGACTTCGGGCGTCCCACAAACAGCGGGATCACCATGTGCGGAAACACCACCACGTCGCGCAACGGCAACAGTGGTAGGCGAATCGGCTCAGCCGGGAGGAGTTGTGTTCCGGACATCATTTTCCCCAGTCAGTCATTTAAGGCGTAAATAGGGTCGCGGGAATCGATTGCAAGATACCCATCAACAATTCCCCGCGCAGACAAACATGACGCATACCGCACTTGCGACCCACTCTGAAACAGCATACCCGCGTTTGCTCCCGTTCGTTTGTGGAATTGAAGAAAAAAAGCCGCTCGCTTTCCAGCGAACGGCAGCTTGAAATATTCGCCAGCATGGTATGGGCCACGCAGGCCCAGGCCGTCGAGCGTCAGTGGAATCTCTCTCAGTTGGAGCCTGCCACTTTCGGCTGCTGCTCTTCGTACATCAGCAGCGGCGGTGCGTCGCCCGTGATCGTGTTTTCGTCGATCACGACCTTCTGCACGCCCTTGTAGTTCGGCAGGTCATACATGACATCCATCAGCGACTGTTCGAGGATCGAACGCAGGCCACGGGCGCCAGTCTTGCGGCGGATGGCTTTGCGCGCAATCGCGGTCAGCGCAGCCGGACGAATCTCCAGTTCCACGCCTTCCATGGCCAGCAGCTTCTGGTATTGCTTCACAAGCGCATTCTTCGGCTCGACCAGGATCTGCATCAGCGCCGCTTCATCGAGCTTGGCCAGGGTCGCTACCACCGGCAGACGCCCGATGAGTTCCGGAATCAGGCCGAACTTGATCAGATCTTCCGGCTCGGTCTGCGGCAACACCTCGCTGACCTCGCGCTCTTCCTTGCTCTGCACCTGCGCGTCAAAACCGATACCGGTCTTGTCAGAACGCTGCATGATGACCTTTTCCAGGCCATCGAACGCACCACCGCAGATAAACAGGATGTTGGTGGTATCCACCTGCAGGAAATCCTGGTTGGGGTGCTTGCGACCACCTTGCGGCGGCACCGAGGCCATCGTGCCCTCGATCAGCTTCAGCAGGGCCTGCTGCACGCCCTCGCCGGACACGTCGCGCGTGATCGACGGGTTGTCAGACTTGCGCGAAATCTTGTCGATTTCGTCGATGTAGACAATGCCGCGCTGGGCCTTCTCCACCTCGTAATTGCAGTTCTGCAGCAGCTTCTGGATGATGTTCTCGACGTCTTCACCCACGTAGCCGGCTTCCGTCAGCGTGGTGGCGTCGGCGATCACGAACGGCACGTTCAGCAGGCGCGCCAGCGTCTGCGCGAGCAGCGTCTTGCCCGAGCCGGTAGGCCCGATCAGCAGGATGTTGCTCTTCGAGAGCTCGACGTCGTCCTTCATGCCGAGGTGCTTGAGTCGCTTGTAGTGGTTGTACACCGCCACAGCCAGGATCTTCTTGGCCTGTTCCTGACCAATGACGTATTGGTCGAGGCTTTCGCGGATTTCGTGGGGCGTGGGCAGATCCGAGCGCGTGACTGCGGCGGCGTCCTTGTCGGTCGCGGCGGCCTCGTCACGGATGATCTCGTTGCACAGGTCGATGCATTCGTCGCAAATGAACACCGACGGGCCCGCGATGAGCTTCTTGACCTCGTGCTGGCTCTTGCCGCAGAACGAGCAATACAGAAGCTTCTCGCTGGATGAACCTTTTTTGTCCGCCATAGGAATCAGTCACATTAGCAGTGAGGTTCCCGCCGGAAATGTCCGGGCGGGAAACGCATTAAACGCATCATACGCCAAAACAATTGGCGCAGTCGGCGGCATCCCCTGCATGTGGGGCAAAACGCAAAAACGAGGCACACGGCCTCGTTCCGGTGTAGCCTCCGTCATTCAGCATGACGAGAGACCCATGCGGCAGGTGACCGGTCTTGCCGGTCACCGCCCGGACACTTCCGACTGGAGCGCGTCCGGACCGATGTGCCGACACACCGGCCAGATTTCAACCCCGGCGGGTAATCACCTTGTCGATCAGACCGTAGTCCACCGCCTGGTCGCCGCTCATGAAGTTGTCGCGATCGGTGTCGCGGGCAATCTTCTCGACCGGCTGCCCCGTGACTTCGGACAGGATGCTGTTCAGGCGCTCGCGCAGGTACAGGATCTCGCGTGCCTGGATCTCGATGTCCGAGGCCTGGCCACGGGCACCGCCGAGCGGCTGGTGAATCATGATGCGCGAGTTCGGCAGNGCGCTNCGCTTGCCCTTGGCNCCNGCAGCCAGCAGGAATGCACCCATGCTTGCGGCCATGCCCATGCAGAGCGTCTGCACGTCGGGCTTGATGAACTGCATCGTGTCGTAGATCGCCAGACCGGCCGAAACCGAGCCGCCGGGCGAATTGATGTACAGCGATACGTCCTTGTCCGGGTTCTCGCTCTCCAGGAACAGCAGCTGGGCCACCACCAGGTTGGCGGTCTGGTCATTGACCTCGCCCACCATGAAGATGACGCGTTCCTTGAGCAGGCGCGAGTAGATGTCATACGCGCGCTCGCCCCGGCCGGACTGCTCGACGACCATCGGCACCAGTCCGAGACCCTGGGTCTCCAGGGCGGAAGCCTGCGTGGTGGCGAGACGATCAAGCAAATCATTGCGGGTCATGCAGGTTCTCCAGATATTCAGGAATGGCGTCAGCCGGCCAGCGCGCGAGGCCGGTTGACGTCGACCGGTGCCGCATCACATCCATGCGGCGTCCGGTCGTGCCCGACCTCAGGCTTGTGCGGGAGCGGCGGTGAGTTCTTCGAACGACACCGACTTGTCCGAAACCTTGGCCTTGTCGCACACGAAATTTACCACGTTGTTTTCGAGCACGTAGGCTTCCATCTCGGCCAGGCGTTGCTGGTCACCGTAGTACCAGCGCATGACTTCCTTCGGGTCTTCGTAGCTCTTGGCGAAGTCCTCGATTTCNGCCTTGACCTGGTCCGGCTTGGCTTCCAGACCGTTNGCCTTGACGATTTCGGCCAGGATCAGGCCCAGCTTCACGCGGCGCTCGGCTTGCTGGGCGAACATCTCGGCCGGAATCGGCATGTCCTTGGCGTTGGGCATGCCACGTTGCTCGAGGTCGCGACGAGCCATTTCGACCAGNCGTTCCTGGTCCTGCTCGATCAGNGCCTTCGGCACGTCCAGTTCGCTCACCTTCAGCAGCGCTTCCATGACCTCGTCCTTCAGCATGGCGTGCGTGCGGCGCTTGACTTCGCGCTCCAGGTTTTCACGGATGTCGGCGCGCATCTTTTCCACGCTGCCGTCGGCNATGCCGAGCGACTTGGCGAATGCGTCGTCCACTTCCGGCAGGTGCGCCCACTCCACCTTCTTCAGCGTGATCGTGAAGTCGGCGGTCTTGCCGGCCACTTCCTTGCCGTGGTAGTCCTCGGGGAACGTAAGCGGGAACGTCTTGCTCTCGCCTTCCTTCAGGCCCAGCGTGGCTTGCTCGAATTCCGGCAGCATGCGGCCTTCGCCCAGCACGTACACGAAGTCTTCGGCCTTGCCGCCGGCGAATTCCACGCCCTCGATCTTGCCGACGAAGTCCACCGTCACGCGGTCGCCGTTCTGGGCGGCCGCATCGCTGCCACCGTCGCCATGGGCGCCGGCTTCACCGCGATGGTGGAAGTGCACGCGCTGCTTGCGCAGGATGTCGACAGTCTTGTCGATCTCGGCGTCGCCGATCTCGGTCTTGGTACGGGTCACTTCGGCAGCAGCCAGGTCGCCGATCTTGACTTCCGGATACACCTCGAACGTGGCTTCGAAAGCCAGTTCATCGTCGGCCACGCCTTCGGTCTTGATGTCGAACTTCGGCTGACCGGCCACCTTCACGTCCTGTGCCTGGGTGATGTCGAAGAACTTGCGTGCGGCCTTGTCGAAACGCACTTCGAATTCCACCTGCTGGCCGTATTGCTTCTCGACCATCTTCATCGGCACCTTGCCCGGGCGGAAACCGGACATCTTCACGGTCTTCGACAGGCGAACCAGGCGCTCCTGGGTTTCCTTCTGCACTTCAGCCTTGGGGATAGCCAGGGTTACCTTGCGGTCCAGCTTGCCGAGGTTTTCAATGACGTTCGACATGGTCGTTAATCCAATCCAGAAATAGTTGTTGTCAGCGCAACCGCCTGCGCTCCCGCCGCCGCCTGGCGCGGCGGAAGCTCGCGGGCGGGGGTTCTCCGCGCAAACGGAAAACGCGGATTATCGCACGGTTTTGGTTCGCTTCCGGCAGTTTTTACCCTAGTCAATCCTGATCCGGCTCAGGATCGGACCCCGCCACCGCCAGGCCGTGACGCAGGGCCCGCAGCAGAAGCCGGGCGGGATCGATGGCGTCTGCCAGGTCAGATTCGACGGGCAGCGGTTCGCCCTCGAGCTGGCAGGCGATCAGTTCCGCGCCGAGTGCAGCCCATGTGAGGCCGCGCGACGCATAAGCAAGTGCCGCGTACAGGCCTGGCATGCGCGGCACGTCCCGCAGATGCGCGCCCCGCAGCGCTCCGGCCCGCGCCAACGCCTGCGTTTCGTCCGGCAGCCGGCCGATCAGCGGCAACCGGTTGTACGTGACTGTCCGCACCCCCACGAAGCCGTGAAGCGTTGCGGGATCGACCTTCGCCAGCAGGCCGGCACGGTCGGGCAGCAGCGACGCCAGGCGGCCCAGGTTTTCCGCGTGCACGTCGGTGCTCTCGGTCAACGGCCCCTCGTCCGGCGCGTAGCTGGAACCCACGCGCGCGCCGCCCTGAGCGCCGCGCGGCAGCAGGTAACCGCCGCCGGTTACCACGCAATCTGGCCAGCCCCCCAGCGCGTCCAGTCGGGCCGCATCGAGATCGGTCAATTGCCCACGCACGCGCCGCAGCGCCAGGAAGCGCTCGGGCACCAGGCGCCCGGCTTCGTGCGCGTTTGCCAGTACCAGCACCGGTGCGCTGGCAAGCACTGCGCCGGCGGCACTTTTCACGTGCCAGGCGTCTTCCACGCGTTCGATGGCCTCCACCCGACAGCCGAACCGGGTGTCCACCTGGATGCCCGCAGCCGCCAGTTGCGCGAGACAGATATCAGGCGGCGCCACCCACCCGCCCTGCCCAAACCAGAGCCCCCCGCGCGGCACCGTGGCGCCATGCCGCGCCGCCGCCTCTTCGGCAGACATCCAGCGCACGAAGGATTCGGGAAACNCCAATGCGGCGAGCGCAGCCCGTTGCGCGACGTTTTCGGCGTCGTCCTCGCCAATTTGCAGCACACCGCTTGGATGCCAGCCCACCGGGTGCCCCGCTTCGGCCAGCGCACGCCACGCACGCAGCGCGTGGAGGTTACCGGCGCGCGACAACCGCGACAGCAGGCTGTCGTCGGCAGAAACGTGGGCATGCATCGCCGCCGCATGATGGCTCGACGTCTCGCGCGCCGGCCCGTCATGAGCGTCGAACAGCGTGACGCGCCAGCCGCGCGCGGCCAGCCTTTCCGTCACCGCGCAACCGGCCAGCCCGGCACCGATCACAATGGCGTGGCGCTCTGGCCAGCGCGCCGCATCGGGCGGCGCATGGCGGCGGTTCTTCCAGGCCGGGGCAAAACGCGCCACGGTCATATCGCGCTTGCCGCCAAACCCGGGCACCTTGCTGACTTCGAAACCGACGGCCTGCAAGCCGCGGCGCACAAAGCCGGCCGCCGTATAGGTGGCCAGTGTGGCCCCCTTGCGCGCCAGCCGGGCCAGGCCGCGGAACACCGGGTCTGACCACATTTCGGCGTTACGCGCCGGCGAGAATCCGTCCAGATAGAAGGCGTCGGCGCCAGCCACCAGCTTCGGCAGCATCGTTTCCACGTCGCCGAATGCCAGCGTCAACGTGACCGCGCCGCCCTCGAATGTCAGCCGATGGAGTCCCGGCAACGCGTCTGGCCACTCCCGCTGAAGCTGTGTCGCCAGCGGCACGAGGTCGCCGAGCGCGGCGTGCAACTGCGCCAGGCCGTCGCGCGTGAACGGATGCTTTTCAACCGAAACGAAATGCAGACGCCGGCAGCGCTGCGGATCGTTGCACCACGCCTGCCACGTCGCCAGGAAGTTCAGGCCTTGCCCGAACCCGGTTTCCACGATGACGAACTGCTCGCGCCCAGCCCAGTTGCCGGGCAGGCCGTTACCGCCAAGGAAAACGTGCTGCGCCTGCTCCAGCCCGCCCGCGGTGCTGTGNTAGACATCGTCNTAGCGCGGGGAATATGGAATGCCCTCNTCGGACAGGATGGGCGCAGCAGGCTCGATGGCTCGCGACATGGTGACGGGGAAATACGGCCGGAAATGGCGGCGGATGGTAGCATAGCGCCCTTCGCGCACCCTGCCCGCCAGGCCTTATGTGGCCGAAGTTTGCGCGCCGTCATCCGCCTTGCCATGCTCAGTTATCGTCACGCCTTCCACGCCGGCAATCATGCCGATGTCCTCAAGCACGCCGTCGTCGTCCAGTTGCTGGACTACCTGACGCAGAAGGACAAGCCGTTCTGGTATGTCGACACCCACGCGGGCGCCGGGCTGTACGCGTTGGACCACGCCTACGCGCAGAAGAAATCNGAGTTCGAAACCGGCATCGGCCCGCTCTGGCGCGCNGCCGCNGCCGGCCAGCCGATGCCTGCGCTGCTCGACGCCTATCTGGACCAGGTGCGCGAACTGAACGAGGACGGCAACCTGAAGCACTACCCCGGTTCGCCATGGCTGGCCTGGCAGATGCTGCGCGAGCCCGACCGCCTGCGGCTGTTCGAGCTGCACACCACCGAGATCCAGGTGCTGCGCGACAACTTCCGCGGCGCGGGACGCAAGGTCATGCTCTATGACGGCGACGGCTTCAATGGCATCAAGGCCATCCTGCCGCCCCCGCCNCGCCGCGCGCTGGTGCTGATCGACCCCTCNTACGAAGACAAGCAGGACTACGCGCGCACCGTCGATACCCTGAAAGCCGGCCTGGAGCGGTTTGCCACCGGCATGTATGCGATCTGGTATCCGGAAGTGCAGCGGCGAGAATCCGTCCAGTTGCCCGCGCAACTGAAGCGGCTGCCGCTCAAGAGCTGGCTGCACGTGNCGCTGACCGTCAAGCACCCCGTNGAAGGCGGGCTGGGCCTGCACGGCAGCGGCATGTTCGTGGTCAACCCNCCCTGGACGCTGAAGGCCGAACTGCAGGAAGCGATGCCGAAACTGGTGGAACTGCTTGGCCAGGACGGCGGCGCCACCTTCACGCTCGAATCGCTCGATAACTGAGCATCAGCCCGACGGCGATGCCCAGCGCATCGGCCAGCACGTCGAGCCACGCCGGTTCGCGATAGGAAGTCAGCGACTGCAGGAACTCGATCAACCCACCGTAGCCGATCAGCGCGACGGCCACCGGCCAAACCCGTCCCGGCCAGGCACGCACCCCCAGCATCGCCAACACCCCAAATGCCAGCAGGTGGTTGGTCTTGTCCCATCCCGTGGTGGGTTCAGGCACGCCCGGCGGCAGCAGTGCCAAGACCAGCACGGCAAAAGCGCAGAGGGAAAACAACAGGCGAAAGTGGAAAGGCGTCAGGCGCGGCACCGAATTGGCTCGAAAATTCGCATCACTGCGAGGATCCTACAGAAGTACGCCACGGTATGCGGCGCGGAGCACAGAGCGCTGTAGGAGACTGCCCGATACCGCCCGCACACCGCGCGGTTGGAGACTGGTACATCGAATAGCAACGAGGAGATGCATCATGGCCGACAACATTCTGGTGGTGCCCACGGAGAAGAACGGCTGGGCCGTCGAGGTGGAAGGCACGGACGGCGCCACCTCCCACTACCCATCCCAGGAAGAAGCCATCGCGGCAGCCAGGGAAAAGGCCAGGCAAGACCGGGTAGAACTCGTCATCTATGGCCCGGACGGGAAGGTCCAGGAGCGGGACGACTTCAGTTGAGGCTTGAAGGTTTTGACTGCGCGCGCTGCGAATGACGATTGCGGATGGGCAGGTGGCTTAGGCCAACAGGCAACAGTACTCAATCGCAGCACGCATCCGGCAACTCGCCGGTTGCCAGCAACTCGAGCAGTTATTGTTCCGTCAAGACGTAAACGTTTTTCTCCTTCGCTTGCGCCACCTTCTTGGGCCCAGCGTTAGGACCGGTGCAGAGAAACGTAAGTGCCTGTGTGACCGTCTTGGTAACGCGGAGCCCGGCTGACGCGGCTAGCTGCTCGAAGTGCGCGCGGTGCGCCTTGCCGAATCCGGTGAACAGAATCTGAGGCACGCCAGGATCGTGCGCAGGTGCCCTGGATCGTGCGATCTTCGGTGGCGCTGAGGGATGGGGGTCGGTTAGCAGCTCGGCGCCGCCGTTTAGATATTCGAGTACGCGGTCCTTGCGGAATGTCCGGACGGCCTGTGCACTCAGCGAAAACCCTTCGATGTAATACCCAGTTTCGACCCAGTTTGCGACCTCGTACCGTTTGGTCTCGCCCTTGGCATTGTGATAGAGAAAAAGGAGGTTCATGGCCTTTCGTTGGGCCGAATCACGGCCTCTAGGAAAGGGGCGGCTTAATGGTCTACCAAGGACGTCGGCGTTCAGGGCACCGACTTCGGAACCAATCGATATCGCGTTAGCTTTGCTTGCCTACCTCTAGCGATGTCGTACATCGAGCTGTGCCCCCTCTTCCCCCGGGTTCTGTGAAACCTTGCCATGGGGGCAAACGCGGGGAAATTTCGGGGAGCGCGGGGTGATCTTACAGTGCCGGGAAGTGCCACCGATTGCTTGGAGACAAGGAACGAAAACACCCGCCATCCCTTGCTGGGCTTGGCTTTTCGGCGTTTAGTGCCGTCGAATGGCGTGGAGTGGAAAAGTTGCGACTACGCAACAAAAAGGTAGGTTGGTGCGAGGGAGGGGACTCGAACCCCTACACCATTGCTGGCGTCAGGACCTAAACCTGGTGCGTCTACCAATTTCGCCACCCTCGCAGTCCTGGAGCCGGATTACTGCCGAGCCATTCTCACAAAGCAAAAAAGGCGGCTGGAACTGCCCGCCTTTTCCATCTTTCTGGCTTGCTCGGGGCGCGTGGCGCGCCGGAATCCGGTTCGTGCCGCCGGCGCAACTTCGGCCTGCGGCGCAATAAGGAAGCGGATTGTAGCGCAAGGCGAACAGGGAATCCAGCCCCCTGCCGCCCTGCCGCCTTGCCACCGCTCACTTGCCACGCTCGCCGGGCCGCGCCGCCGGAAATTACTGGCGGGCGCGGATGAACGCGATGACCAGCACCGTGGCGCAGGCTTCCAGTGCGGCCACGAAGTACAGGCCGGAGGCCAGTTGGCCGGTGGTGGTCTTGAACCAGCCGATCATGTACGGCGCCACGAAGCCGGCCAGGTTGCCGATCGAGTTGATCAGGGCGATGCCGCCGGCGGCTGCGGTGCCGGCCAGGAATGCCGACGGCAGCGACCAGAACACCGGGAAGGCGGCCAGGATGCCGACTGACGCCAGCGTCAGCGCCACCAGGGCCAGCACGGCGCTGTGCAGGAAGAAGCCGGTCAGTCAGGCCCACGGCGGCCAGCAGCGTGGCCAGCGCGCAGTGCATGCGGCGCTCGCCGGTGCGGTCGGAGTGGATGCCGTTCAGCACCATGGCGATCGTGCCGGCCACGAACGGGATGGCCGAGACCAGGCCGATCTGCAGGTTGCCCTGCACGCCGAGTTCCTTGATGATCGACGGCGACCAGAAGGCGATCGTCGCGTTGCCGCTGACCACGCAGAAATAGATTGCCGCGCAGAGCCACACCCGGGAATTGGCAAATGCGTCCTTGAGCGCCGAATGCTTGGCCGGATCGCGCGCCTCGTTCTCGATATCGCGCGTAACCAGCGCCTGCTCCTGCTCCGACAGCCACTTTGCGTTGACCGGCTTTTCCGGCAGGTACATCAGCACGGCTACGCCGGCCAGCACCGACGGAATGCCTTCGATCACGAACAGCCACTGCCAGTTGGCCAGNCCATCCACGCCGTCCATCGCGCTCATGATGAAGCCGGCCAGCGGCCCGCCAATCACNCCCGCAATGGCGAACGACGTCATGAACAGCCCGTTGATGCGCGCGCGGCGGGCGGCCGGGAACCAGTACGTCAGGTACAGCACCACGCCCGGGAAGAANCCCGCCTCGAAAATGCCGAGCAGGAAGCGCAGCGCGTAGAACTGGCCCGGCGTCTTCACGAAGATCATCGCCATCGAGGCCAGGCCCCAGAGGATGGTGATGCGCGCCAGCGTCTTGCGGGCGCCGATCTTCTCCAGCAGCAGGTTGCTCGGCACCTCGAACAGGAAGTAGCCGATGAAGAAGATGCCGGCGCCCAGGCCGTACACGGCNTCGCTGAACTGCAGGTCCTGCAGCATCTGNAGCTTGGCGAAGCCCACGTTGACGCGGTCGATCCAGGCCAGGATGAAGAGGAAGACGAGGAACGGAATCAGGCGGACGGTGATCTTGCGGTACGCCTCGTTGCGCTGCTGCGCCAGTTGCGCGGGCGGCAGGTTGTCCAGGGCGCCAGGGGCGCCGGTCATCACGGAAGACATCGGTGACTACTCCTTGGGTGTGGTTGGCGGGACGCCGCTACGTTGGCGGCGTCCTCTCGCTTGGCGCTGTGCTGGCGCGTGGCGGCGGGCCGTGGGAATCCGGCCGGTACTGCGGAAACTGCATTGCGCCGGGGTTCGGCGCAGTTACAACGTGATTACGACGTGATTACGACGCGGGTTACGACGCGGGTTACGACGCGGGTTACTGCGCCAATCCGCGCTCGATGGCGGCCGATACCTGCAGCACGCGGGCATCGCTGCCATGCAGGCCGCACACGCCCAGCCCCATGCCTTCGCCCATCGGCAGCGACGTGGCGCAGCCGTCGAGGAAGTTGATGACGCTCGGGTTGCGCAGCACCAGGCCGTTGGTGGCGAAGAAGTCCTCGTCGCGCTCCAGCGCGTCCAGGCGCGGCGGGCGCACGGCCACGGACGGCATCAGCCAGGCATCGGCGTCGCGCAGCAGCACGGCGGCGCGCTGCTGCATCGCACGGCGTTCGCNCAGCAGCACGATGTAGTCGGCGGCCGTCAGCTTCTCGCCGCGNCGGATGCGTTGGGCCACGCGCTGGTCGTACTGGTCGCCCTTGGCTTGCAGCAGTTCGCGGTGCCACGTCCANGCCTCGGCGGCGGTGAGGCCGCCNGCGGCGTTGATCTCGGGCAGGCGGCGCAGTTCNGGGAATGCGAACTCGACGATCTGNGCGCCCTGGGCCGACAGCTTCGCCAGCGAGGCTTCGAATGCCTGGGCCACTTCCGCGTCCACGCCGTCGAACAAGAAATCGCGCGTGACATGGAAGCGCAGGCCGCGCAGGTCGGCGGCACGCGTGTCCAGCGTCTCGCCGCTGAGCACGGCGTCCACGGCGGCGCAGCACGCCACCGAGCGCGCCAGCGGCCCCGCCGAGTCCAGCGAGGTCGAGAGCGGCACGGCGCCATCGAGCGGCACGCGGCGCGCGGTGGGCTTGAAGCCGGTCAGCCCGCAAAACGCGGACGGAATACGGATGGACCCGCCGGTGTCGGTGCCCAGCGCGGCCACGGCCATCTGGCCGGCCACGCTGACCGCCCCGCCCGACGTCGAGCCGCCACTGATGCGCGCCGGATCGAACGGCGTGCGCGGCGTGCCGTAGTGCGGGTTCAGGCCCAGGCCCGAAAACGCGAACTCGCTCATATT
>Ga0055534_1000824_pt1 | contig 14316 bp, 4 predicted proteins | sample AraplaCol_mLB_r2_2_FD_54993 | JGI IMG/M metagenome (GOLD analysis project Ga0055534, IMG submission 54993) | Arabidopsis root microbial communities from North Carolina, USA - plate scrape MF_Col_mLB_r2 | ecosystem: Host-associated > Plants > Roots > Endosphere | place: USA: North Carolina... | reverse complement strand
CAGGTCGTGTACGAGACGCGNGCCGCCAACGACGGGCCGTACAGCTCCAATGGGCCGGTGTTCGCCGCCATGTTCCAGGCGGCGATGCAGGGCTACCCGAACCCGCCGGCCGGCGTTCGCCGCATCGATGTGGTCATTCCCACCAGCAGCCAGGCGGCCGCGACCGCCCAGGCGGCACCCGCCACGGTCGCGCCTGCACCGCCGGCCAAGGCCACGCCCTGAGGATGGATGCCACCCGGATCATTGCCGTCCGCCACGGTGAAACGGCCTGGAACGTCGACACCCGGCTGCAGGGCCACCTGGACATCGAACTGAACGACAAGGGGCAGTGGCAGGCCCGGCGCGTGGCGCGCGCCCTGGCCTCCGAGCCCGTAGGCGCCGTCTATTCGAGCGACCTGGCGCGCGCCTGGCAGACGGCGCAGGCCATCGCCGGCAGCCATGGCCTGGAGGTCCACCCGGAGCCGCGCCTGCGCGANCGCGCCTTCGGCCACTTCGAGGGCCGCACCTTCCTCGACATCCAGCGCGACCTGCCCGAGCAGGCCGAGCGCTGGCGCCGTCGCGACCCGGATTTCGCGCCCGCCGGCGGCGGCGAGAGCCTGCTCGCATTCCGCGCCCGCGTGACCGATGCGGTGGCCGAGCTGGCATCGCGCCACCCCGGCGAACTGCTGGTGCTGGTGGCGCACGGCGGCGTCATGGACCTGCTCTACCGCGCCGCCACCGGCCAGGAACTGCAGGCGCCGCGCACCTGGCAACTGGGCAATGCCCACATCAACCGGATGCTGTGGACGGAGCAGGGACTCACTTTGGTGGGCTGGGCCGACGACAGCCACCTGGACGGCGACGACACGCTGGACGAACAGGCCGCGGCCTGAACGCTCCAGGCCCGACGGCCCGCGCAAGGCGGGCTTGCTGTCAGGCGACGACTACTTTTTGGTAACAAAGTTAGTAGCTCTGTTAGCTTTTTGTATTCATTTCTTGCAATCCGGCGCAAAATGCAACTGACGCCGACCGGCCTGTCAACGGATCAATAGCAAACATTTGCATCGATTTGTTGCTGTCAAGTATGCCTTTCGTATGCCTTTCGGGCAGCGCGTTTGGCGAATGGCAGAGGGCCACGGGCAGGCGCACTATCAAGGTGGACCGCAAAGGATGGAGGCAGTGCCTGACCAGCGCGGCGGAAACATCGTGTTGCGGCTGTTGTGAGGAATTCGCCGCAGCAGGAACCTGGGCATGCATACAAATGGAACCACAGGCATTGAAGCCCGCGCCTGATGGCGAGGCTTTTGTCCCGATTCACTGGCGGATCGCCCGCCAGGCCTACGCGCGCGGGGATGCGCCGGCCGTCAGCTGCGATGGCGCAAGCATCACCCACGCCGAGCTCGAGCGCCGCTCGAACGCCCTGGCCGCACGCCTGCAGGCCATGGGCGCCGGCCGCGACCAGTTGGTGGCCGTGGGCATGGAACGCTCCATCGACATGGTGGTGGCGCTGCTGGCGGTGCTGAAGTCGGGCGCGGCCTACCTGCCCATCGACCTGGGCTATCCGCGCAGCCGCCTGGAATTCGTCCTCGAGGACGCCAGGCCGGTGGCCTTCATCAGCACCAGCACCGCGCAGACCGAACTGCCGCCGACGGGGCTGCCCCTGCTGCTGGCCGATCAGCCGCTGGCCGATGCACAGCCCGCCGCGGTGCCGGCCGACCCGGATGCGCTGGCCTACGTCATCTACACCTCCGGCTCGACCGGCACGCCCAAGGGCTGCCTGGTCACGCACGGCAACGTGGCCCGGCTCTTCGACGCCACCGACGCCTGGTACGGCTTCGGCGCCGACGACGTCTGGACCTTCTTCCATTCGCATGCCTTCGATTTNTCCGTGTGGGAGATCTGGGGCGCGCTGGTCTACGGCGGCCGNGTGGTGGTGGTGCCGCAGGCGCTGACCCGCTCGCCCGCCGAGTTCCTGGACCTGCTGGTGCGCGAGGGCGTGACGGTGCTCAACCAGACGCCCTCGGCCTTCCGCACGCTGATCGACGCCGACAGCCGCAGCACCCACCCCGCCGACGCGCTGAAGCTGCGGCACGTGGTCTTCGGCGGCGAGGCGCTGGAGCTGCAGATGCTGCGCCCCTGGTTCGACCGGCACGGCGACACCCAGCCGCGCCTGGTGAACATGTACGGCATCACCGAGACCACGGTGCATGTCAGCTACCGCCCCATTCACGCGGCCGACCTGGCCGCCGGCCGCGGCAGCGTGATCGGCGAACCCATTCCCGACCTGCGCATCGANCTGGTGGACGACAGCCTGGCGCCTGTGCCGGCGGGCGAACCGGGCGAGATCCTGGTGAGCGGCGCCGGCGTCAGCAAAGGCTACCTGCGCCGCCCCGAACTGAGCGCCCAGCGCTTCATCGACTGGCGCGACCCGGCCACCGGCCAGGTGCTGCGCGCCTACCGCTCCGGCGACCTGGCCCGGCGCACGCCCGAAGGCGACCTCGAGTACATGGGCCGCATCGACCAGCAGGTGAAGATCCGCGGCTTCCGCATCGAGACCGGCGAGATCGAGAGCCAGTTGCTGCTGCACGCGAGCGTGCGCGGCTGTGCCGTGGTGGCGCGCGTCGACGAGCCCGGCGCCGAGCCGCGCCTGGTGGCCTACGTGGTGCCGCAGCCCGGCCATGCGATGCCCGCCCCGGCCCTGCGTGCGCACCTGGGCGAACGCATTCCCGACTACATGGTCCCCTCGGCCTTCGTGCAGGTCGAGGCGCTGCCGATGACCGAGAACGGCAAGCTCGACCGCAAGGCGCTGCCCGCGCCGCCGCGCCAGCGGCCCGAGCTGGCCCAGGCCTTCGAGGAGGCGCGCACGCCCAGCGAGGCGCGCGTGTGCGCCGCCTTCGCGCGCGCGCTGAACCTGGACGAGGTCGGCCGCGCCGACAACTTCTTCGAGCTCGGCGGCAACTCGCTGCGCGTGCACCGCGTGCTCGCCGACCTGCAGGCCGGCGACCCCGACGCGAAGCTGTCGGCCAACCTCTTCTTCCGCCAGCCCACGGCGCAGGCCCTGGCCAAGGCGCTCGACGACGCGCTGGCCGCACGCAGCGCGAAGACCCTGGCAGCACCGCAGGCCACGCCGGCCGTCGATGCGGCGCACGAGCCCATCGCCCTCATCGCCATGGCCGGCCGCTTCCCCGGCGCCGGCAGCGTCGAGCAGTTCTGGGACAACCTGCTGGCCGGCCGCGACACCATCACCGTCTTCGACGACAGCACGCTCGACGCGGGCGTGAGCGCCGCCATGCGCGCCGACCCCGACTACGTGAAGGCGCGCGGCATCATCGACGGCGTGGAGGACTTCGACGCCGCCTTCTTCGGCATCAATCCGAAGGAAGCGGAGCTGATGGACCCGCAGCAGCGCCTGTTCATGGAGATCTGCTGGGAATGCCTGGAGCGCGGCGGCTACGCGCCCGACCGCACCACCGTGCCGGTGGGCGTGTACGGCGGCATGAACAACGCCACCTACTTCCAGAAGCACCTGTCCACCCGGCCCGACCTGGTGGAAGCCGTGGGCGAATTCCAGGTGATGCTGGCCAACGAGAAGGACTTCATCGCCACCCGCGTGGCGCACCGCATCAACCTCACCGGCCCGGCCGTGAGCATCCACACCGCCTGCTCCACCTCGCTGGTGGCGGTGCACGAGGCCTTCCAGGCACTGCGTGCCGGCGAATGCGGCATGGCCCTGGCCGGCGGCGTGGCGATCGCCTGCCCGCCCAGGAGCGGCTACCTCTACCAGGAAGGCGCGATGCTCTCGCCCGACGGCCACACGCGCAGCTTCGACGCCAAGGCCCAGGGCACGGTGTTCAGCGACGGCGCGGCCGTGGTGCTGCTCAAGCGCCTGTCGGACGCGCTGGCAGACGGCGACCCGATCTACGCGGTGCTGCGCGGCACCGCCATCAACAACGATGGCGGTGCCAAGGCCAGCTTCACCGCGCCCAGCGTCGACGGCCAGGCCCGGGTGATCGGCGCGGCGCTGGCCAACGCCGGCGTGGACGCGCGCAGCATCGGCTACGTGGAGACGCACGGCACCGCCACGCCCATGGGCGACCCGGTGGAGATCGAGGGTCTCACCCAGGCCTACCGCCGCCACACGGCCGACACGGGCTTCTGCGAGATCGGCTCGGTCAAGAGCAACGTGGGCCACCTCATCATGGCGGCGGGCGCCACCGGGCTCATCAAGACCGCGCTGTCGCTGCACAGCGAGCAGTTGCCGGCCTCGCTGCATTTCGAGTCGCCCAACCCGGCGATCGACTTCGATGCGACGCCCTTCCGCGTGCACAGCCGCCTCTCGCGCTGGCCGCGCAGCGCCCAGCAGCCGCGCCGCGCCGGCGTGAGTTCCTTCGGCGTCGGTGGCACCAACGCACACGCGATCGTGGAGGAGGCGCCGCTTCGCGCGCCCTCCGATGCGTCCGAGGAGCCGCAGCTGCTGCAGCTTTCCGCCCGCACGCCCACCGCGCTGGCGGCCGCCTGCGAGCGCCTGGCTGCGCACCTGCAGGCCCATCCCGGCGAATCGCTGGCCGACGTGGCCCACACCCTGCGCGTGGGTCGCACGCCCTTCGCGCAGCGCGCCGTCGTGGTGGCCGAGACCGCCGAGCAGGCCGTCCAGGCCCTGCGCAGCAGTGACTCGCCGGCCCGCGCGGCCGGCGCCACCGGTGCGCGCCTGCCGCAGCCGGTCTTCCTGTTCCCCGGCCAGGGCGCGCAGTACGCCGGCATGGGGCAGGCCCTTTATGCCAGCGGCCGCGCACACCGTGCGGCGTTCGATGAATGCTTGCAATGCTTCGAGGGGCTGCTGCCCTTCGACCTGCGCGAGCGCATGTTCTCGCCCGACCCCTCGGCCCTGGCGCCAACTTCGGCCACGCAGCCCGCGACCTTCACGCTCGAGTACGTGCTGGCCACGCACCTGCTGTCGCTGGGCGTGCAGCCGGCGGCCCTGGTGGGCCACAGCGTGGGCGAGTTCGTCGCCGCGGTGCTGGCCGGCGTGATGAGCCTGAAGGACGCGGCCCGCCTGGTGGCGCGCCGCGGCGCCCTGATGCAGGCGCTGCCCGCCGGCGTGATGCTGTCGGTGCGCCTGCCGGCCCAGGACTTGCTGGCGCGCCTGCCGTCCACGCTGTCGCTGGCGGCGGAGAACGGCCCCACGGCCTGCGTCGCCGCCGGCCCCGCCGACGAGATCGAGAAGCTGCGCGCCGCGCTGGAAGCCGACGGCGTGGTGGCCAAGGTGCTGCAGACCTCGCATGCCTTCCACTCCGCGATGATGGAGCCGGCCGTGGCGCCCTTCGAGGCGCTGGTGCGCGAGATCGAGCTGAAGGCGCCGCAGCGCCCCATCTACTCCACGCTGACGGGCAAGCTTCTCAGCGCCCAGGAAGCCACCGACCCGAACTACTGGGCCCGCCACCTGCGCGAGACGGTGCGCTTCTCGCCCGCCGTGCGCGAGGTGATGGCGCAGCTGCCCAGCCCGCTCTTCATCGAGCTGGGCCCGCGCAACACGCTGGCCATGCTGGTGCGCCAGCACTCGCCCAAGGCCAGCGCCGTCTCCGTCCTCGCCGACAAGCCCGGGGAAGAAGAGCGCGCCTGGCGCCTTGCCGCCGGGCGCCTGTGGACGCTGGGCGCCGAGATCGATCTCGCATCGCTGGACACGCGCGCCAACAAGCGGCGCCTGTGCCTGCCGACCTATCCCTTCGAACGCAAGCGCCTGTGGGTGGACATCGCCCCGACCGCGCCTGCCCTGCCCGTATCGCCGCCGGACGTCGCCATTGCTGCAGACGTGGCCGCGCCGATCCAGGCCACCTCGACGACGACCGCCCCCGCCCATCCGGAGCCGACCATGACCGCCGCTGCCACGACCGACCGCCGCCCCGCTCTCACCCAACGCCTGCGCACCCTTTTCGAGGACATCTCGGGCATCGACCTGGCCGAAGCCGAGGGCGGCACGCCCTTCGTCGAGATGGGCCTGGATTCGCTCACGCTGACGCAGGCCGCGCTGCAGGTGAAGAAGAGCTTCAAGGTGAACCTCACCTTCCGCCAGCTGATGGAGAGCTACCGCAGCTTCGACGCGCTCAGCAGCTTCCTCGACGCCAGCCTGCCGCCCGAGCCGGCCGCCGCACCCGTGGTGGCGGCGCAACCCGCTGCCGTGGCCCCCGTGGCAGCGGCCGCCGTGGCTGCACCGGTCCAGGTGCTCGCTCCGATCGCGGCGCCCATGGCCGTTCCCGCCGGCCAGGGCTCGCTGGTGCAGCAGGTGATCGCGCAGCAGATGCAGCTCATGCAGCAGCAACTCGCATTGCTGTCGGGCGCCGCGCCCGCCGCGATGCCGGTGGCCGTCGTGCAGCAGCCCGCGCCTGCCGCGGCCATCGCCGCGCCCGTGGCGGCCGAGCCCGCCGCGCCGGTGGCGGCGCAGCCTGCGACACCCACGCCCGCCGATGCCGAGGGCACCGGGCCGATGAAGTACGACGTCAAGAAGGCCTTCGGCGCCATCGCCCGCATCCACACGCAGGGCAACAAGGAGATGACCGAGCGCCAGAAGGCACGCCTGTCCGCCTTCGTGCGCCGCTACGTGGAGAAGACCCGCAAGAGCAAGGAATTCACCGCCGCCAACCGCCCGCACATGGCCGATCCGCGCGTGGTCAACGGCTTCCGCCCGGCCACCAAGGAGATCGTCTACCAGATCGTGGTCGAGCGCTCCAAGGGCTCGCGCCTGTGGGACCTGGACGGCAACGAGTACGTGGACGTACTCAACGGCTTCGGCATGAACCTGTTCGGCTGGCAGCCCGACTTCGTGCAGGAGGCCGTGCGCAAGCAGCTCGAACTGGGCTACGAGATCGGCCCGCAGCATCCGCTGGCGGCCGAGGTGTCGAACCTGATGTGCGAGCTCACGGGCTTCGACCGCGCGGCCATGTGCAACACCGGCTCCGAGTCGGTGATGGCGGCCATCCGCATCGCCCGCACCGTGACCGGCCGCAATACGGTGGTGCTGTTCACCGGCTCCTACCACGGCACCTTCGACGAGGTGCTGGTGCGCGCCGGCCGCAACGCCAAGGGCATGCCGGCGGCGCCCGGCATCATGAACGGCATGTTCGGCGACGTGCGCGTGCTGGACTACGGCACGCCCGAGTCGCTGGAGTTCATCCGCAGCAACGCCGACGACATCGCCGCCGTGCTGGTCGAGTCGGTGCAGAGCCGCCGCCCTGACTTCCAGCCGCGCGAGTTCCTGCGCGAGGTGCGCAGCATCACGGAGAACGCGGGCGCCTGCCTGATCTTCGACGAGGTCATCACGGGCTTCCGCTCGCACCTGCGCGGCGCGCAGGCCCTGTTCGGCATCAAGGCCGACCTGGCCTGCTACGGCAAGGTGATCGGCGGCGGCTTCCCGGTGGGCGTCATCGCCGGCAAGCGCGAGTACATGGATTCGCTGGATGGCGGCGGCTGGCAGTACGGCGACGACTCCGTGCCCACCGTNGGCGTGACCTACTTCGCCGGCACCTTCGTGCGCCATCCGCTCGCGCTGGCCGCCTGCAAGGCCTCGNTGCTGCACCTGAAGGAGCGCGGCGAGGCGCTGCAGACGCAGCTGAACCTGCACACCGCGGCCATGGCCGACGAGCTCACCGCCTTCTGCCGCGAAGTCGGCGCGCCCATCGAGATCCGCTACTTCTCGTCGCTGTGGCGCGTGACCTGGCTGGAAGACCACCCGTTGCAGGACCTGCTGTTCGCCATGATGCGCAGCCGCGGCGTGCACATCCTGGACAACTTCCCCTGCTTCATGACCACCGCGCACACGCAGCAGGACATCGCCCTGATCAAGTCCGCCTTCAAGGAATCGGTGGCCGAGATGCAGGAGGCCGAGTTCCTGCCCAAGCTGGCGCGCGACGACGCGGAAGTGCTCGACAGCTCCAAGCCACCGGTGCCCGGCGCGCGCCTGGGCCGCGACGCGAGCGGCAAGGCCGCCTGGTTCGTGCCGAACCCGCAGCAGCCCGGCAAGTACATGCTGGTGCGTTGAACGAAACGACGCCCTCCAACCATTGGCCACACCCATGAACGACATGACGATTCCCCCGCTGCTTCCGGACGCCGAGAGCGTGGACTACGACCCCTTCGCCACCCCCGAGGTGCTGAAGGTCGTCCCGACGACCGAGGCCCAGCGAGAGATCTGGCTGGCGGACCGCATCTCGCCCGACGCCTCGCTCGCCTACAACGAATCGGTCTCGCTGGTCTTCGACGGCGAACTCGACGTGAGCAGCCTGGCGCGCGCCCTGCAGGGCCTGACCGAGCGGCACGAGGCGCTGCGCTCGAACATCGGCCCCGAGGGCACCGAGCTCTACGTCGCCGCAATGGCCGACCTGGCGCTGGACCACGTCNACCTCAGCGGCCTGGCGCCGGCCGAGGCNGATGCGCGCGTGCAGGCGCTGCGCGCCGAGGCCGTCGAGCGTCATTTCGACCTGGGCGCCGGCATGCTCTTTCGCGCCACGCTGGTCGAGCTGGGGCCGCAGCGCCACGAGCTGATCCTGTCGGCCCACCACATCGTGTGCGACGGCTGGTCCTTCGGCATCCTGGCCAGCGAATTGATGCAGCTGTACCGCGCACTGCAGAACGACGCAGCCGACCCGCTGGCCATGCTCAAGCCCACCCTGGGCTTCGGCGACTACGCGCGCGCCCAGTCGCAGCCGCAGGCGCTGCGCCAGCAGGCCGCCGACGAGCAGTACTGGGTGGCCAAGTACGACAAGTCCGTCCCCACCATCGACCTGCCCACCGACCGCGTGCGCGCCGCGCTGCGCACCTTCGGCTCGCGCCATGCGGTGGTGACCTACGACGCGGCGCGCCTGGAGCGGCTGCGCCGCTTCGGCTCGGCCAACGGCGCCACGCTGTTCGCCACCCTGCTGGGCGTGTTCGCCGGCATGGTGGGACGGCTGGGCGGGCATGAGGACGTGGCCATCGGCATCCCGGTGGCCGGCCAGCTCGCCGACGGCCACGACTCGCTGGTGGGCCACTGCGTGAACCTGCTGCCCATCCGCGTGGACGTGGCCATGGACAAGGAAGCGCGCCTGCTGGTGCAGGCCGCGAGCACCGCGCTGCTGGACGCCTTCGACCACTCCAACGTCACGCTGGGCAGCCTGCTGCGCCGCCTGCAGGTGCCGCGCGACCCGAGCCGCGTGCCGCTGGTGCCCGTCATGTTCAACGTGGAGACGGCGATCTCCTCGGCCGAGCTGTCCATGCCCGCGCTGCAGGTGCAGGTGATCACCAACCCGCGCCATTTCGAGAATGCCGAGCTGTTCCTGAACGTGGTGCAGGACGGCGGCGCGCTCACGCTGGAATGCCAGTACAACGCCTCGCTCTTCGACGACGAGACGGTGCTGCGCTGGCTGGACCTGTACTGCACCGCGCTGGACCGCTGCACGGCCGGCCCCGCGGCCATCGCCGCCGACGTGTTCGCGCCCACGGCCCGCGAGGCCGCGATGCTGCAGGGCTTCAACAGCCTCACGCAGCCGGTCGACCTCGGCGCCCGCATCGAGAACATGGTCGATGCGCAGGTGCACGCCACGCCGGACGCCGTGGCCGTGAGCTGCGCGGACCGCAGCCTGAGCTACCGCGAGTTCGCCCGGCGCGCCAATGGCGTGGCCGCCGCATTGCGCGACGCCGGCGCCGGCGTGGGCGACCTGGTGGGCATCTGCTGCGAGCGCAGCGAGCTCATGGTGCCGGCGCTGCACGGCATCCTGAAGTCCGGCGCGGGCTTCGTGCCGCTGGAGCCGTCGCTGCCGGCCGAGCGCCTGGACTTCATGGCCGGGGACGCCGGCCTGCGCCACATCGTGGTGGACGACGCGACGGCCGCCCGCTGGCAGGCCAGCGGCCGCGCCCTGGTCAACGTGGCGCAGGCGGCGCCGCAGGACGCCAGCCCGCCGCACGCGGGCACGCCCGAGGACCTGGCCTACGTGATCTACACCTCCGGCTCCACCGGCAAGCCCAAGGGCGTGCGGGTGCCGCACCGCACCGTGGTCAACCTGATGCACGTGATGCGCACCACCCCCGGCATGAAGCGCGAGCACTCGGTGCTGGCGCTCACCACGCTGGCCTTCGACCTGGCGGTGTTCGAGGACATCCTGCCCCTGACCCTGGGCGCGCGCATCGTGGTGGCCGAGCGCGGCGACACCACCGACGGCGAGCGCCTGCGCGCGCTCATCGAGCGCGAGGGCGTCACCTGCATGGGCGCCACGCCCTCCACCTGGCGCCTGCTGCTGTCCACCGGCTGGCAGGGCCGGCCGGACCTGCTGGCCAAGTGCTGCGGGGAACCACTGTCGCCGGAACTCGCGCGCGAGCTGCTGCCGTGCGTGGGCACGCTGTGGAACGGCTACGGCCCGACCGAGAACACCATGGCCACCAGCTTCTACCGCGTGCAGGAGCCGCTGCCCGCCATCGTGCCCATCGGCAAGCCGCTGCCCAACGTGCAGATGCACGTGCTGGACGCGCAGCAGCGGCCGCTGCCCATCGGCGTGGTCGGCGAGATCTGCCTGTCGGGCGCCAACGTGACGCTGGGCTATCTCAACCGTGAGGAACTCACCGCCAAGGCCTTCGTCAACGCGCCGTCGTCGGACGGCGGCCCGGCGCTGCGCGTCTATCGCAGCGGCGACTACGGCCGCTGGCTGGCCAATGGGAACGTCGAGTGCCTGGGCCGGGCCGACCAGCAGGTGAAGATCCGCGGCTACCGCATCGAGCTGGGCGAGATCGAGGCCACGCTGGCCGCGCATCCCGCGGTGGAGCGCACCATCGTCATCACCCGCGAGGACCGCCCGGGCGACGTGCGCATCGTGGCCTACGTGGTGGCCCGCGACGGCCAGGCCATGCCCGACGCCGGCGAACTGCGCAGCTACCTGGGCCGCACGCTGCCGGCCTACATGATCCCGCAGCACTTCATGCCGATGAAGGCGCTGCCGCTCTTCGCCAGCGGCAAGGTGGACCTGCGCGCGCTGCCCGCCCCCGACGCCGGCCAGGCCGGCCAGGGCACCGGCGCGCGCGTGGCGCCGCGCGATGCGGACGAAGCGCTGGCGTTGCAGGCCATGGAGGAGACCCTGAACCTGCCGGGCCTGGGCATCGACGACGACTTCTTCTCCCTGGGCGGCCACTCGCTGCTGGCCGCGCGGCTGACGGCGCGCCTGAACCGCGACCTGAACATCCAGCTGCCCTTCCGCACCCTCTTCGAGTCGCCCACCGCGCGCAAGCTGGCCGTGGCCCTGGCGGCAGCCCGCGATTCGGACCGGCCGCGCCGACAGCCCCTGCGCAGGAAGGAAGGCCGCACCCGCGCGCGCCTGACGCCCATGCAGGAGCGCATCTGCTTCATGGAGCAGCTCTACCCGGGCCGCCCGGTCTACAACGCACCTTCGGGCCACCGCCTCACCGGCCCGCTGGACGTGCAGAAGTTCCATGCCGCCTTCCAGCACATGATGCAGCGCCAGCACAGCCTGCGCACCTACATCGACACCGATGCCGAGGGCAACCACGTGCAGGTGGTGGCGGACGAGGTCGCGCTGGACATGCCGCTGGTCGACCTCAGCCACCTGCCGCAGGAAGAGCGCGAAGCCCGCCTGCTGGAGGAGATGCAGCAGGTGGCCGACGGCTCCATGGACATCCACCAGGCCCCGCTGTTCCGAAGCGCGCTCTTCAAGCTCGGCGAAGAGGAGCACGCCTTCGTCTACGTGCCCCACCACCTGATCTGGGACGGCTGGTCCTTCGACCTGCTGCAGGCCGAACTGGCCGCGATCTACGGCGCGATGGTGCGCGGCGAGCCGCTGGCGCTGCCTGTGCCGGCGGTCAACTACGGCGACTATGCCGAGTGGTTCAACGACTGGCTGGAGGGCGACGAATACGCCGCCCAGCTGCGCTTCTGGAAGGAGCGCTTCGCCAATGCGCCGGTGCCGGTGACCGCGCAGACCGACAAGCCGCGCGGCTCCAGCGTGACCGGCGACGGCCGCTCGCAATGGGTCACCGTCGGCCACGACGCGACCGAGACCATGCGCGAGATCGCGCGCGGNGCCGACGCCACGCTGAACATGCTGATGATGTCGGTCTACAGCCTGATGATGAGCAAGGCGATCGGCACTGACAGCGTCGTGGTGGCGGTGCCGGTGCGCGGCCGCGAAGCGCCCGAGCTGGAGACGGTGATGGGCTTCTTCACCAACCTCCTGCTGGTGCAGCTGCGCGTGGACGAATCCATGAAACTCATGGACTACGTGCGCTACGTCAAGCAGGAACTGCTGGCGGTGACCACGCATGCGCTGGTGCCCTTCGAGCGGGTGGTGGCCGAGCCCGAGGTCAGCGCGCGCATCGGCCGCGCCGGCTCCTACCACGCGCTGTTCTCCTTCCAGGATGCGCGCGAGCGCCCGCGCGACTTCGGCGCCGGCCTGCAGCACAAGCAGATCCACCTGCGCCAGCGCGGCGCCACCGACGACCTGGGCCTGTGGCTCATGGACAAGCCGCATGGCCTGGAAGGCGCGCTGATCTACAACGCCGACGTGTACCTGTCCGAGACCGGCGAGGCCTTCCGCGTACGCTTCGACGAGCTGCTGCAGCGCGTGCTGGCCAACCCGGACACCACGCTGGCCGAGCTCGGCGACCCGGCCGGCTCCGCCGCCGCGCAGGTGCTGTCGCGGCTGCGCGCCGATGCGAGCAAGCCCAGCGATGCCGAGCTTCGCCTGGCCGCGCAGCGGGGCGAGGACGCGCCGCAGCTGCTGATGCCCGAGCAGGCGCAGCTGGCGCAGATCTGGGCCAGCGTGCTGAGCATCGACGTCAACGACATCCACCCGACGGACAACTTCTTCGACCTGGGCGGCGATTCGCTGCTGGCCATGCGCGCCATGCAGCAGGCCGAGCGCACGCTGGGCGCCCGGCCGGAGGCGCGCCGCTACGTGTTCGAGAGCCTGGCGCAACTGGCCGCGGACCTGCGCGTGCAGCCGGCCGCCGTCGCGGCCGTGGAAGAAGCGGCGGCGGCAGCGGCTGCAGCAGCGCCCACGCAGGAGAAGCGAGGCCTCCTGGGGCGTGTTGCCTCGGCCTTCGGGCGAAAGTAGGATGAGGCCAATCGAACCATCGGCACCCGGACGCAACATGCCACGCCTGACGCCGTTGCCCCCGGTCGCGGACTGCCAGGTCTGGCTCATCGACCTTGACACGGAACTCTCGAGCGACGAGCTCGACGCGCTGTCGCCTGACGAACAGGCGCGCGCCTCGCGCTTCGTCTTTGCGCGCCACCGCGCACGCTTCGCGGCGGGGCGCAGCGCGCTGCGCTGCATGCTCGCGCGGCGCATCGGGCGGCCGGCGCGCGAGCTGCACATCCAGGAAGGCCCGCACGGCAAGCCCTTTCTCGCGCAGGCGCCGCAGCTGCAATTCAACCTGAGCCACAGCGACGGCGTCGGCCTGCTGGCGCTGGCCAATCCACAGGCCACCAACTGCACGCAGGCGGTGGGCATCGACGTGGAGCTGATGCGGCCGGTGTCCGACGCGCTGGCGCTCGCGCAATCCAATTTCGACCCGCACGAGCGCGCTGCGCTGGCCGGACTGCCGGACAGCGCGCGCGACCGCGCCTTCCTGGTCGGCTGGACGCGCAAGGAGGCCTGCCTCAAGGCCCATGGCAGCGGCTTCTCTGGCGCGGTCATTCCGCCGACCGGCCTGGAGCTCGAGGCCCGCGCCGTGCGCTGGAACGACCCGCAGGACCGCGCCAGCTACAAGGCCTCGGTGATCTCCTTCGAGTTGGCCGAGGTGGGCGCGATCGTTTCGGTGGCACGCCTGCTGGGCGCTCGACTGCGGGCGGTGAGCAGCCCGCTTTCGGAGGCGCAGGCATGACGCCCTTCCTCTTCGGTCCGCCGCAGCGCCGCCTGTTCGGCGTCTTCCATCCGGCGGACCCGCGCAAGGCCGCGCCCTACGCCGCCCTGCTGTGCAACCCCTTCGGCCACGAGGCGCTGCGCAGCCACCGCTTCTACCGCCTGCTGGCCGAGCGGCTGTCGCGCCAGGGCGTGGCGGTGTTGCGCTTCGACTACCACGGCACCGGCGACTCGCCCGGCGAGGACGAGGACGGCGACATGCTCGGCTGGGCGCGCGACATCGGCGAGGCGCACCGCGAGCTGCTGCGCCGCGCCGCCGTGCTGCAGGTGCGCTGGTTCGGCGCGCGGCTGGGCGCCAGCCTGGCGCTGCAGGCGGCGCGCAGCGCCACCCCGCGCGTGCAGCGCCTGGTGCTGTGGGACACCGTGCTCGACGGCCGCAGCTACCTCGAAGCCCTGGGCCGCGCCCAGGTCGAGGAACTGGAGGAAGGCCACATCATTCCCG
>Ga0055534_1000818_pt1 | contig 14389 bp, 7 predicted proteins | sample AraplaCol_mLB_r2_2_FD_54993 | JGI IMG/M metagenome (GOLD analysis project Ga0055534, IMG submission 54993) | Arabidopsis root microbial communities from North Carolina, USA - plate scrape MF_Col_mLB_r2 | ecosystem: Host-associated > Plants > Roots > Endosphere | place: USA: North Carolina... | reverse complement strand
CAGCCCGGCCTGGCTCTCATTGCCCCATTTGCAGGCCAGGCCCAGCAGCAACTCAAGCCCGGTGGCGCCCGGCTCGGCCTCGGCGAAAGGCAGGGTNTTGGCATCCTCATCGACGGGTGTGTGGTCGGATACCAGCGCGTCNATGGTGCCGTCGGCCAGGCCCTGGCGTATGGCGTCGCGGTCACGCTGCTGGCGCAGCGGCGGATCCAGCCGCATGCGGCTGTCGAAGTAGCCGATGTCGACATCGGTCAGGTGGAGGCTGTTGATGCTGACGTCGCAGGTCACGGCCAGGCCTTCTGACTTGGCCTTGGCGACCAGCGCGACACCCGCGGCGCTGCTGATGCGGCACAGATGCACGCGTGCGCCGGTGGCGCGTACCAGTTCAAAAATCGTGTGCAGCGCGATGGTCTCGGCCGCCACGGACACGCCGCTCAGGCCCAGCCGCGTGGCCAGCGCGCCGCTGGCGGCCACACCCTGTCCCAGGTAGAGCTCCTGCGGCCGCAGCCACACGGTGTAGCCGAAGGTGGAGGCGTACTGCAGCGCGCGCATCATGACCTGGGTGTTGGCCAGCGGCACCTCGGCCTGGCTGAAGCCCACGCAGCCTGCCTCGGTGAGCTCGGCCATTTCGGTCAGCGTCTCGCCCTTGAGCGCGCGAGTCAGCGCGCCCAGCGGGAACACTCGCGACTGGTGCAGTTTTTCGGCGCGGAACTTGAGCATTTCCACCAGGCCGGGCTCGTCGAGCACCGGGTCGGTGTCGGGCGGGCAGACCAGGCTGGTTACGCCGCCGGCCACGGCTGCGGCGAGCTCACTCTCCAGCATGCCTTCATGCTCGTGGCCGGGCTCGCGCAGCCGGGCTGACAAATCAACAAGGCCGGGAGCGACGATGCAGCCCGTGGCGTCAATCGTCTTGTTGGGTGCGAAGTCGGCAGGCGTGCTTTTGAGCGAAACGATGCGGCCCGCGGCGATGGCCACGTCGCAGACTTCGTCGAAACCGGAGCCGGGGTCGATGACCCGGCCGTTCTTGATGAGTATCTTCATTCTTTTTGTTCCCCGTTTAGGCTTCGTTTCCTGCGACTATGCTCATGACGGCCATGCGGACCGCAATGCCGAAAGTGACTTGCGGCAGGATCACGCTTTGTGTGCCGTCGACCACCGCCGAGTCGATCTCAACGCCACGGTTGATGGGGCCGGGGTGCATCACGATGGCGTCGGGCTTGGCAAGTTGCAGCTTCTCCGTCGTCAGGCCGAAGCTCTTGAAGAACTCCTGGCTGCTGGGCAGCAGCGCGCCCGACATGCGCTCGTTCTGCAGGCGCAGCATGATGATCACGTCGGCGCCTTTGATGCCTTCTTCGAGCGTGTTGCAGACACGCACGCCCATCTGCGCCATGTCGGCCGGCACCAGGGTCTTGGGGCCGACCACGCGCACCTCGGGACAGCCCAGCGTGGTCAGCGCGTGGATGTCGGAACGTGCCACGCGCGAATGCAGCACGTCGCCGACGATGGCGACCGTGAGCTTGCTGAAATCCTTTTTGTAGTGCCGTATGGTGTACATGTCCAGCAGGCCCTGCGTGGGATGCGCGTGGCGGCCATCGCCGGCGTTGATCACATGCACATGCGGGGCCACGTGCTGGGCGATCAGGTAGGGCGCGCCCGATTCGCTGTGGCGCACCACGAAGAGGTCGGCCGCCATGGCGCTCAGGTTGGCGATGGTGTCCAGCAGCGACTCGCCCTTGGAGGCCGAAGAGCGAGCGATGTCCAGGTTGATGACGTCGGCCGAGAGCCGCGTCGCGGCGATCTCGAAGGTGGTGCGGGTGCGCGTGGAGTTTTCAAAGAAGAGGTTGAAAACGCTCTTGCCGCGCAGCAGCGGGACTTTTTTGACTTCGCGGTTGTTGACGCTGACGAAGTTGGCGGCGGTGTCGAGGATTTGTGTCAGCGTGGCCTTGGGCAGGCCTTCAATCGACAGCAGGTGGATCAGCTCGCCGTTTTTATTGAGTTGCGGATTTCGTCGGTACAGCATGTGATGGACTCCTTGGGGTCTCTTGATTTTTTCCTATGGCCTGTCTGCGCTCAACCCTGCACCTGGAAGCTGAACCGGCCGTCGTCGGAGCGCGCCAGCTCGAGCGACTGCGAGGCGGGCAAGGCCACGCGCGCGACGGCCAGGTCGGGCTGGACCGGCAGCTCGCGCCCTCCCCGATCCACCAGCACGACCAGCTTAACGCTGGCAGGCCGGCCGTAGTCAAACAGTTCGTTGAGCACGGCGCGTATGGTGCGGCCGGTGTAAAGCACGTCATCAACCACGATGAGGTGGGCGCCGTTGACGTCAAAGGGAAGCAGGGTCTGGCCGCTCGACGCCAAGCCGCGCTGCGAAAAATCGTCGCGGTGCATGGAAGACGACAAAATGCCGGCAGCGCCGGCCAGGCCCAGGTCTTTTTGCAGGCGCTGCGCCAGCCAGGCGCCGCCCGAGGCCACGCCGACCAGCAGAGGCGGCTGGGGATAAGACGCCAGCTGCTGGCGCATGCCGCGCAGCAGGTCGCTGTAAAGCGCCTCGGCGTCCAGTGTCAGACTGCTCATGGAAGACTCCTTAAAAACTGCTCGAGGATGATGCAGGCTGAGGCGGCATCGGCATCGGGCGCGCCGCCGGCCAGGGCCTCGGTGGTGCTGTAGCGCTCATCGACCTCAAAGACCTGCAGGCCGAAGCGGCCGCGAAGCTGGCGGGCGAATTTTTGCGCGCGCACGGTATTGTCGTGGCTCGCGCCGTCGGGGTGAAAAGGAATGCCGACCACCAACGCGTCGGGCTGCCATTCCTTGATGCGCGCCTCCACCGCTTTGAGGCGGGCGTCGCCGCCTTCAGCGGCGATGGTGGCCTGCGGCGAGGCGGTGCGCGTTAGCACATTGCCCGTGGCCACGCCGGTGCGCTTGAGACCGAAGTCGAAAGCAAGAAAGGTATGAAGTTGGGAGGAGGCCTTGGGGGCCCGGGAAGGCATGGCCGCAAGGCTCATGCGTGGCCGGCCTCGGGAGAGAGCATCCAGCTCTGCAGGCCCAGCAGCATCAGCGCCTTTTCGTAGCGCTGCTCGACCGGGGTGTCGAAGATGACGCCCACGTCGGCGGCGACGGTAAGCCAGCTGTTGTCGGAGATTTCCGATTCGAGCTGGCCTTCGCCCCAGGCCGAATAGCCGAGCGAGACAAACACCCGGCGCGGGCCGGCGCCCGTGGAAAGGGCTTCCAGCACGTCCTTGGAGGTGGTCATTTCAAGGCCACCGGGGATCGTCATGGTCGAGGCATAGACCGATTCGTTGCCGGGCATCATGGATTCGTGGAGTACAAAGCCGCGCTCCGTCTGGACCGGGCCACCCTGGAACACCGGGGCCTGGGTGAGGTCGTCGCGACGCAGCGGCAGCTCGACCTTGTCAAACAGATTCTTGAGGTTGATGTCGCTGGGCTTGTTGATGACCAGCCCCAGCGCGCCGCGGTCGCTGTGTTCGCACATGTAAACCACGCTTTTGGCGAAAGCTTCGTCATCCATCCCCGGCATGGCGATGAGGAAGTGATGCGTGAGGTTGATCGATGCGGAATCCGAGGCCATGAGAGGATTTTACGCGCACTGAAAGGCCCCGTGGCATTGCAGCCTGGCACCGGGCCTCTCGCCGGGCGGCGGCGCACCGTCGGTTCGCTACCATCCCACCATGCAAAACAAATACCGGGCCGGCCTGATGTGGTTCAGGCGCGACCTGCGGGCCCAGGACAACGCCGCGCTGTACCAGGCACTGAAAGCCTGCCAACAGGTGTTTTGCGTTTTCGTGTTTGACCGGGACATCCTGGACACCCTCCCCCGAGCCGACCGCCGGGTGGAGTTCATACACGCGTCGTTGCACAGCCTGGACGGCCAGCTGCACCAGCTGGGTGCAGCGCACGGCAATCCGGGCGCCGGGCTGGTGGTGTTGCATGATCATGCCGCCGAGGGGCTGCCGCGGCTGGCTGCGGAACTCTCCGTCGANGCGGTATTTGCCAACCATGACGATGAGCCGCAGTCGCTCTCGCGCGACGCCGCCGTGGAGGCCGCGCTCGAAAGCCGGGGCGTGGCCTTCCACAGCTTCAAGGACCACGTGATCTTTGAGCGCCAGGAAGTGCTGACGCAGGCGGGTAAGCCCTACAGCGTGTTCACACCCTATAAAAATGCCTGGTTCAAAAAGGTCGACGGCTTTTACCTCAAGCCCTACCCCGTGGAACGCTATGGCATGGCGCTGGCGCCCCTGCCACCGGAAAAGCATGGCATACCGTCGCTGGCCGAGATCGGCTTTGAAAAGACCAACCTGTCGGCGCTCAGGATACCGACCGGCAGCGAGGGNGGCAACCAGCTTTTTGAGGAATTCAAAGGCCGCATGGCGAACTACAAATCGGCGCGCGATTTCCCGGCCCTCAAGGGGCCCAGCTACTTGGGCGTGCACTTGCGCTTTGGGACGGTGTCCATCCGGCGCCTGGCCGCTGCAGCCCTGGGCCCCGAACACCAGGGCAGCGAAGGCGCGGCGACCTGGCTGAGCGAACTGGTCTGGCGGGATTTTTACGCGCAAATCCTGAGCAACTTCCCGCATGCAGCGCGCAACGCCTTCAAGCCTGAATACGATGAAATCCAGTGGGAAAGCGGCCCCAGTGCGGAGGCGCTGTTTCTGGCCTGGTGCGAAGGCCGCACCGGTTACCCCCTGGTTGACGCCGCGATGGCGCAGCTCAACCAGACCGGCTATATGCACAACCGCCTGCGCATGGTCACGGCGAGCTTCCTGGTGAAAGACCTGGGGATCGACTGGCGTTGGGGAGAGCGCTACTTCGCCGAAAAGCTCAATGATTTCGACCTTTCAGCCAACAACGGCGGCTGGCAATGGGCCGCGAGCACAGGCTGCGACGCGCAGCCCTATTTCAGGATATTCAACCCGGTCAGCCAGAGCGAGAAGTTCGATGCGGACGGCCGCTTCATCCGCAAATACCTGCCGGCGCTGGCCAAGCTGTCCGCTCCGGCGATTCACAGCCCCTGGCTGGCCAAGCCGCTGGAGCTGGCTGCCGCCGGCGTGGTGCTGGGCAAGGGCTATCCGCTCCCACTCGTGCAGCACGAGGAGGCCCGGGCGCTGACGCTGCAGCGCTATGCNGTAGTCAAGAAGGGCTGAGGAGGAAGCCTGGGCAGGGCACGCGCCTGCGCTGCGTGCATGGCTTCCATCAAGATGCAAACCTGCACGGATTCCGCCCGGCTGGGCGGAATCCCGGAAGATCACGCGGAGACCGCTGTCTCGGCTGCGCAGTAGTGCCGCAGCAGGCTGATCAGCTCATCTTCGGAGAATGGCTTGCCCAGGTAATGGTCAACACCAAGTTCCTTGGCGTGCTCGCGGTGCTTTTCAGCGATACGCGAAGTGATCATGATGATAGGCAGGCTGTTCAGCCGCACGTCGGCTCGGATGTTGCGCGCCAGGTCGAAGCCGTCCATGCGCGGCATTTCGATGTCCGACAGCACCACCGACGGCCGCTCTTCCTGCAGACGCTCAAGCGCTTGCAGACCGTCAGCCGCCAAAGTGACGCGATAGCCTTCACGCTGCAGCAGGCGCTGCGTGACCCGGCGCACGGTGATGGAATCGTCCACCACGAGGATGAGGGGAATCTGCGGAGCCGCGGGTATCAAGGCGACCGGCGCTTTCGCGACGTTGCCGCCACCGGCTCCCGCCGGTGCCGCTGTGGCGCCAGCGCCTTCGAGCACATGNGGCTCNGCACGGTCCGAGCTCCAGGCGCGGGCCTGCTGGCCGTACACCGAGGCCAGCGCCACCGGGTTGTAGATCAGCACCACCGCGCCGGAAGCCAGCACCGACATGCCGGCCAGGCCGGGCAGGCGCGAGAGCTGCGGCCCGAGGTTCTTCACCACAACTTCCTGGTTGCCCAGCACTTCATCGACGTGCAGNGCAATACGCTGTGCGGCGCTTCGGAAAATCACGACCGGTGTGGTCTTGCCCTGGACTTCGCTGCTNTGCTGCGAAGCCTGGAGCAAGGCGCCCGACCAGAAGAACGGCATGGTTTCACCGGCAAGCTCCAGCGTGCCAGTGTTGTAGGCCTGCTGCAGCTCTTTGGCGGATGCGCGGCGCACGGTTTCCACCACGTTGGCGGGAACACCCACCGAGAGGTTGCCGGCACGGATCATCACCACCTGCGTCACGGCCGTCGTCAGCGGCAACACCAGCTTGAAGTGGGTGCCTTGGCCCGCCACGGTGGAGGTTTCAATCCGGCCGCCCAGCGCGTTCACTTCGGAGCGGACCACGTCCATGCCGATACCCCGGCCAGCCAGCTCGGTCACCTGGGCGGCGGTGGAGAAACCGGGCATGAAAATCAGGTTGGCGGCGTCGCTGTCTTCAATGGTCTGGTCCGGCGCGATCATGCCGAGGCTGACGGCTTTTTCGCGGATGCGGCGCAGGTCCAGGCCGGCGCCGTCATCGCTGAAGTCGACGGACACGTCGTTGCCTTCCTGGCGCAGGTGGACAGTGATCACACCGACCGGGTCCTTGCCCGCGTTGACGCGGTTTTCGCTGCTTTCGATGCCGTGGGCCACGCAATTGCGCAGCAGGTGTTCGAAGGCGGGCGTCATGCGNTCCAGCATGCCGCGGTCCATCTCGATGGTGCCGCCCAGCAGNTCNANCTTCACCTGTTTGCCGGTTTCCTTGGAGGCCTGGCGCACCACGCGGTACAGGCGCTCGGAGATGCCTTCAAACTCCACCATGCGCGTGCGCAACAGGTCGCGCTGCAGTTCACGGGTTTGGCGGGCCTGGGCGATNAGGTCGTCCTCGGTGGCTTCCACCGTGCGCTGCAAAGTGCGCTGCACGGTTGCCACGTCGTTCACCGATTCGGCCATCATGCGGGTCAGTTCCTGCACGCGGGTGAAACGGTCGAACTCGAGCGGGTCGAACCCGGCCTGGGCCTCCTTGGCCTGCGCCAGGCGCGACTGCATCTGGGTTTCGGCCTGGAGTTCAATGTCTCGCAGCTGTTGGCGCAAGCGGTTCAAGTTACCGCTCATGTCGTTCAGAGAACCGCGCAGCTGGCTGAGTTCGGCTTCCAGGCGGGAGCGCGTGATCATGACCTCACCGGCCTGGTTGACCATGCGGTCCAGCAGCTGTGAACGGACACGAATCGAAGCGTTGGCCGCCTGGCGCAAGGGCTGCATGGCCATGGCCTGCGGCGCCGGAACGGAGAGCTTGCGGGAACCGGCGGCAGCAGGCGCAGTAGTGGCGGCAGCGGCAGGAGCGGCAACCGGTGCGGCGCTTTCCGCGGTAGCGGCAGCGGCGGGGACCTCGGGCGCAGCGGCAGCCTCTACCGGCGTGGAGACAGGTTCGGGCTCCGCCGGGGTGAGAGGAGCCAGGTGCACGGGAGCGGCNGCGGCAGCGGCATCAGCGTTGCGCAGTGCCTCAAACGTGGCTTCCATCGCATCGAAACGATTGATCAGGGCTTCGATGTCCTGCGTGGCGGCAGCCTCGGAGCCGAGGAACTCGATTTCGGATTCAATACGGTGCGCCATTTCACCCAGGCGCAGGGCGCCGGCAAGCCGGGCGCTGCCCTTGAGCGTATGGAGCGCGCGCAGCACTTCGATGCGGGCACCCTGGTTGTCGGGCCGCGCGGACCATTGCCGCAGTGCGCCGCCCAGCTGGGGCATGAGCTCAGCGCCTTCTTCCTCAAAAATCGGGAACAGGTCGGGGTCGATGGCGTCGACGGCATCGATTTCCTCGTCCTCTTCATCGCCGAAGTTCTGGGTGGCGGGCGTCTGTGTTGCAGGCGGCACCGGCGGTGCTGCGACCACCGGAGGAGCGACAAATGCGACAGGCGGCGGCACAGGGGCGGCAGCCTGCACAGGTGCGGGCGCAGCCACTGGCGCCGGCATCTCGGCAACAGGAGCCTCTTCGATGACCTGCATCGCCACCGGCTCAGGCTCCGGTTCGGGCATGGGCTTGAATTCGACAGCCGGCTCTTCGGGCTGGACGGATTCAGGGGTGAAATCGTAATCAGAGAAATCGGTGCCCGGCGGCAGGACCGAGTCGGTGAAATCCAGCTCCTTCAAGCGCTCAAGGACTCCGGCATCGGGCTCCTTGAGGAAGCCGGCGGCAAACTGGTGCAGCAGGCGGCGTATGTCTTCCGCCGCATCGATAAACACCTGGCCGTACTTGGCGGCGCCGTTGCGGTGGTGCGCGCGCGACTGCTGCAAAGCCTGTTCCAGCGCGCGGGCCATTTCAGACAGGGCGGTAAACCCGACCGTGGCGGAACTGCCGGCCAGGGAGTGCGCCAGGGCCACGGTGGAGTCGCTGACGGGCTGGTTGCGCTCCAGCGACCACTCGCTCACTTCGGTCACCAGCCGGCGCGACCATTCGTCGGCCTCGTTCAGGTAAACGTTGTAAAGCGGAATGCTGATGCGCAAAGAACCTATGACCTTGACCTGGTCATCGACGCCCTCGGGCGACATAGCGCTGTCGGTGGCCTCAACGCGGTCCTGGGCATCAAGCGCCTGGACCTGCGGCTGGCTTGGAGCCGGGGCTGCAACCGGCGCCGGGAAGTCGAAATTCAGGTCGGCTGCCAGGTCAGGTGCGGGTTGGGCCGCTTCGGCATGGAAGTGCTTTTCGAAGTCCGCGTCTGACAGCTCGATGGCTTGCGCGTCGGCCGCCGCAATGGGCTGCTCCGCCGTGGAGACACCCGGCGTACCGGCATCCATGGAAATCGTCGAAAGGCTGTCGAAGTCAATGCCGGCGATCTCAACCACAGGCTCGGCGGGCTTGACCGGCGCGGCGGCGTCCACGCCATCGAACATCAGGTCGAAGTCCACGTCGCTGACGGGCGCCGGTTCTTCGGCAGGCGTCGCACCGGCGGTAGCCGCCACAGTGGGGGCGGCAGCCGGTTCAATCTCAGGCAGGGAAAACGCCTCTGGGGCAGCCGGCTCCGCGACGGCCACAGGTGCGGGTTCGGGCGCAACATCGGCGGCGGGTGCAGGAGCACCAGCCTTGGCACCCAGGACCAGCGGGCTGTAGCGGCCTTCGGTGCGCATGGCATCGGCACTGGCGCGGAACACGGAAGCGGACCAGGCGCCGTCCTTGTTCTTGGCGATGTCGGCGATCCAGTCGGAGAACCCGGCCATGGCCTGGCTGGACAAGGCCCTGAAGTCGTCGGTCGCGGTCTTCTGGTCGGCCAGCCATGTGTTGAGCATCTGCTCCAGCGACCAGGCGGCTTCGCCGAACTCATTGAGCCCCACCATGCGCGAGCTGCCCTTGAGGGTGTGGAAAGCGCGCCGCAAGACGGTGAGCTGGGAAACATCGGACGGATCGGAGGCGAGCGCAGCCAGGGCTTCCTCGCCGTTACCGATCACTTCGCGCGCTTCCTCCAGGAAGATATCGCGCAGGTCGTCTTCCTCAAAATCGTCGGATTCGGCTGCAGGCTCGGGCGCGGCCGGCGCTGCCGGTGCCACGGTGAATGCGAGCGTCGTGAGCGCGGTGGCAGCGGCGTCGGTATCACTGGTGGATACAGCGACAGCGGCTTCGCGGGCGGTTTGTGCCAAGGCGGGCTGTTCGGCCAGCGCCGCATGGGTTGCCAGCGCGTCAAGCTTGACGGTAAGGCTTGCGTCCGCTGCGCCCTGGCCGGCATCCTGCACCACGGCGATGACTTCCTGGGACAGCATGTCGCTGTTGACGGTGACGGCGGAAGCAGCAGCTTCCGCAGTGTGCGCGCGCCCCATGAGCGGCCGCAGCTCGCCCTTTTGGTCGTCGTAGACGAAGAGTTTCTTCGCCAGCGCGGGCTGGTAGTTCAGCATGTCGATCAGGAAGCTCAAAGCACCCAGGTTGTTACCCAGGTGCTCAAAGGTGCCGGCGGCACGCGCCTGCTGTTCGTCGATTTCCGTGACCAGCATCTGCTCGACGCTATCGCGCATGCGCAGCACTGCATGGGAAGCCTGGTCCAGCCCCAGCACGGAAAGCACACCGCGCATTTGCGACAGCTGCCCGGGAACCGCCTGGAGCGTCACCTTGTCCTGCGGGTTACGGAAGAAAACGTCCAGCGATTTTTCAAGCTCGCCGAGGGACACGCGCAGCTCGCCCACCACGCTGCCCATGGTCTGCTTGTCGCTGACGCGGCGGTAGAGGTCTTCCATCCAGCCTTCCAGCGGCTGGGGTTGCCCGCCGGCACGCACGCCTTCGAGGCGCTGTGCGAGGTTGGCTGTGCGCACCGCCAGTTGCGGGTCGTTGGGATCGAGGTCGTCGAACGCGGCTTCCAGGTACAGCACAGAAGTGGCCACTTCCATGGCCAGCTCAATGCCGGGGGCCTGGCCTGAACGCACGGTGGTGTCTATGGCCCTGGTCAGGGCCTGCGCCAGCGGCTCGCTGGGCGGGTGAAGCTTGAGCAGGGAATCGGTCACCAGGCTGAACTGGTCGCTGACCGACTTGAATTTATTGGCATCCCCGGCGGACAGTGCCGACCAGGTTTCCTTGGCCGAGGTAATGCGCTTGCGGGCTTGGGCCAGCAGGGCCGGGTCGAAACGCCCGAACTGGACGAGTTCGTAATCGACAGGCTTGAAGCGGTTCAGGCCGTAGGTGGAGCGCACGGCGGACAGCACTGGCGTGTCGGTTGCGCGCGCGGCGACCGCCTGCGAGCAGAAAAACAGCAGATCCTGGGCCAGGCGCTCCGAGACCGAGGTGTCGCCCTTGGCCAGCGAGGCGTACTGCATCAGGATGCGGGAGGCGGCACGCTTGACATACAGGTCCGAGCCGAGCAGTTCGTTGGCAACGGCTTCAAAGTAGGCCGCCGCGATCTTCCAGAAAATGCGGGGCTGGCGATCGGCCTGCCGGGCCGCGAAGCCGAGGCTCAAATCCTTGAGGCTTTTCGCGGCTTGCGGCGCCTTGCCCTTCATGATCTGCAGCACCGACTGGTCCAGCAAGGAGCGCGCACTGTCGTCGTAGTTGCGCGGCGCGGCGGCCGGCAGCTCCGGCTCCATCCAGCGCCATTCAAAAGACCAGAGGTCGGCGGGATGGATACGGTCGGCGCGCAGCAGTTCCTGCACGTCGCGGTATTGGGGGAACAGGGACACGGCCGAGATCGGCTTGTCGGCCAGCACGCCCTCGAGGTATTCGGTCAACGCAAAGCTGGCTCGCTCAAGCTTGCCTGCCGCATCCTGGCTGCATTGCTCCGGCTGCTGCACAAACTTCTGCACAGCGGCTTCCATCGCGCGCAACACCAGCGCGGGGCCGGCCAGGCCAACCATCTCCAGCGCACCCACCGCNTGGTGCAGCTGCTGGCGGGCAATCCGCAGTTGGCTGGCATCCACGGCCGCGAGGTCGGACCCGCGCGCGGCTTCCGCGTCCCGCACAAAGCGCTTGAGCGCCTTGGCAGCACCGTCCAGCGACTTGCGCAGTTCGTCAAGCACCCATGCGAGAGGGCCTAGATCGTTGACGGCAAAGTCGAGCTCGGTGGTGGTTGAGTTCGGGGCGTTGGATTGCATAAATGGCGGGCCGGTTCTGGAATCGGTGTCAGAGGCTAAGGCGGCGGTCAGCGCACGACGGACAAACTGGCATCAGGCGATCTTGAATCGGGACACCGACTGGCGCAGCTCTTCAGCCATGCGGGAAAGNTCACGCACCTGCTGCGCCGTGGAACGGGTACCTTCTCCGGTCTGTTCCGTCACCGCGAAAATGTGCTGGATATTGCCGGCCACCACGTTGGCCGAAGCGGCTTCGCGTGACGCGGAGTTGGAAATCTGCTCAATCAGGTCAGCGAGGCGGCGTGACACCTGGTCAATCTCGGTCAGCGCGGTACCCGCGTTGTCGGACAGCTTGGCCCCCTCCACCACACCCTGCGTGGAGCGTTCCATAGCGGCCACCGCGTCCTGCGTGTCGGTCTGAATGGCTTTCACCAGGGCCGAAATCTGGCGCGTAGCGTCAGCGGAACGTTCAGCCAGTCGCTGCACCTCTTCCGCAACCACCGAGAAGCCTCGTCCGGCTTCACCGGCTGACGCCGCCTGGATAGCCGCGTTAAGCGCCAGCACGTTGGTCTGTTCGGTAATGTCCGAGATCAGCTCGGTAATTTCACCAATCTCCTGGGACGATTCACCCAGTCGCTTGATACGCTTCGAGGTTTCCTGGATCTGGTCGCGGATGGAGTTCATACCACCGATAGCGTTCTGCACGGCCTGCAGGCCGGACTCCGCGGCAGTCAGCGATTGGCGCGCCACCTGGGAAGATTCCTGCGCCTGTGTGGACACTTCATTGATTCGGGATGCCATGTCGAGCACCGACTGGCCGGTTTCGCGAATCTCCCGCAGCTGTTCGGTGGATGCCGCCAGCAGTTCGGTCGAGGTGCTTTCCACCTGTGCCGTCGTTTGCGCAACGCGCGTTGCCGTGTTCTGTACGTTACCCACCAGCTGTCGCAACTCTTCCACCGTGTAGTTCACCGAGTCGGCGATAGCGCCGGTAATATCCTCGGTCACGGTTGCTTCCTGCGTCAAATCGCCTTCAGCCACTGTCTGCAATTCGTTCATCAAACGCAAAATAGCGGCCTGGTTGGCGTCGTTGACGCGCTTGGCGTCCTGTTCCTGGCTTTTTGCTTCCTGGCGCTGCGTTTCCGCAACCGCCTGGCGCTGCTGGCTGTCCAGCACCTGCAAGCGGGCCAGGCCGGCCGCGCAGAGCAGTGCGAAGGCGGCGGCGACCACCAGGGTCGTCAGGGCGGTGGCACCCAGGCCGGTTTGCGAGGACAGCTTGCCCTGCAGGTCTTCCAGGCCCCGACGCAGCGGCTCGCTGTCGGCAATGATGGAGGATTGCGCTTCACGGGCAGAGACCAGGCCCTGCAGGTTACCCAGGATGGCGCCGGCTTGCACGCGCGTCTGCTCATAGAGCGCCATCAGGGCTTCGAGGCGTTCGCGGGTCTGCGGATCCTTGGAGCCGGCCAGGCGCAGTTCGGGGCTGCCTTCCTGAAGGCCCTGGGCGATTTCCTTGAACGAGTTCANGTCCTTGCCCAGCAGGAACACGGCTTCAGGGCTNACGCCTTCCATGGTCAGGAATTCGTTGGCAGATTTACCGATACGCTGGGTCAACATCACCAGCTGGCCGGAGGCGGAAATTTCAGCCGGTGCTGCATTCTGCTGGAGCTTGAGCGAGGAGACGGTTTCGGCGATTTCCAGCAAGTCTGAGGACTGGCGGTTGATGGTGCGCAGAGCGTTACCCACCTGGGTCAGGATGTTCTGCTGGCCCATCACGGTCTTGGCGTTCTTTTCGGCGCGCTCCATGAAGGGGGTGACTTTTTCGACGTCGGGCTGCAGGTCCTCGCTCACGGGTGCCAGGCGCAGGCTGTCTTCACCGGCCTTCAGGCCGCGCACGGTTTTGGACAGTACTTCTGAGCTCTCACGCACGTCGGGGAAGGCCTGGGCGCTACCCACCAGGGCCTGCGACACCGATTTCGCCAGACGTTGCGACTGCATCAGTGACTGGCCGGTTGCAGCCACCTGTTGGGCCACTTTGTCGGCCTGGTTCAGCGCCAGGAAGGTCACCGTACCCAGAACCGCCACCGACACCGCCAGGAAAAACACCAGAATTCGCTGGTGCTGGCCCATGGTACGCCGGCCCAGGCCGGGCAGGCTCAAGAGCTCGGGGTTGACGGCGGACGCCGACTCCTCGGCGGTGGCCATTCGGCTGGAGCCAAAAGCATCATCGGCACCGTCCGGCTGCCGCACCGCGGCGGTCTGGAGGGAGGCTTCATCCATGGCGCCGGTCGCCAGGGGATCCGGCGTGCCGACCGAAGCCATGTCCATGCTGTCCTCGGGCTGGACGGACTTTGTTTTAAATAGCTTCTGGATATTTTCAATAACAGACATGGTGTGCCTTCCGGGGAGAAACAGTGTGCGCTATGCGCCTATCGTCAAAAAATGCGCTTGCTGGGCAAGCAACTGAAGGTTGATTTCCTGCCAGGTCGCACCGTTAAGGTCGACATACTGGTTGCCAAAGAAATCCGGCGCGTCGGGCGCTTTTTCGGAGAAATCGCTGAACGCATCCTGGTTGCGCAACCCGGCGAGCTTGTCGATCAGCAGCGCGCAATTGACTTCCAGCGCGCTGTTGAGCGCCACCAGGCGGGAATCGTTGCGCGCGAGTTCATTTTTAAGCGGCGGCGGCTGGCCGCTCACATAGCTGGCAAGGTCCACCACGCCAAACAGGCCGCCCCGCAGATTGGCCACGCCGGCAAACCATTTCTGTGTGTACGGAACAGGCTGCGTATTGACCCAGGGAAAGATTTCACCGGATTGGCTGAGGGGGAACAGGTACTTTTTCCCGCCCGCTTCCACGGCCAGCCAGGACGCGGCAACGCCTTGCGTACGCGCAATCTGCAACCTGTCGGCCAGCCGGGTTTGTAGTTC
>Ga0055534_1000810_pt1 | contig 14462 bp, 13 predicted proteins | sample AraplaCol_mLB_r2_2_FD_54993 | JGI IMG/M metagenome (GOLD analysis project Ga0055534, IMG submission 54993) | Arabidopsis root microbial communities from North Carolina, USA - plate scrape MF_Col_mLB_r2 | ecosystem: Host-associated > Plants > Roots > Endosphere | place: USA: North Carolina... | reverse complement strand
CAGGCCGACCTTGGCGATGAAGTAGTCTGCGCGCTCCTTCTGCTGCGCCTCGGAGACGCCGCGCTCGCGCAGGCCGAAGCGGATGTTCTGCTCGATGTTGAGCCAGGGGAACAGCGTGTAGCTCTGGAACACCATGCCGCGGTCGGCGCCGGGGCCCTCGATGGCCTGGCCGTCCAGCAGCACCTGGCCGCCGCTGGGGTAGTCCAGGCCCGCGACGATGCGCAGCAGCGTGGACTTGCCGCAGCCCGAGGGGCCGAGGATGGTGACGAAGTCGTTCTCGCGCACTTCGAAATCCACCGGCAGCAGGGCCTGGGTCTTCTTGCCGTGCGCGCCCTCGAAGGTGCGGGAGACGCCACGGATCGACAGTTGGTTGTTCATAGCGATGCCCACGCGAAGAGACGCTTGTTGATCGCCTTGAAGACGAAGTCGGAGATCAGGCCGATGACGCCGATCACGATGATCCCGAAGATGATCTGCCCGGTGTTCAGGAGCGCCTGGCTGTCGGTGATCATGTGGCCGATGCCCGAGGACGAGCCGATCAGCTCCGCCACGATCACGTAGGTCCAGGCCCAGCCCAGCACCAGGCGCAGCGTCTCGGCGATGCCGGGCGCGGCGCCCGGAATGAGCACGCGCCGCACGATGCCGCGGCTGTCGGCGCCCAGCGTGTAGGCGGCCTCCACCAGGTCCTTGCGCGCGCCGGCGACGGTGACGGCCACCATCAGGATGATCTGGAACACCGAGCCGATGAAGATCACCAGCAGCTTCTGCGTCTCGCCGATGCCGGCCCACAGGATGAGCAGCGGGATGAAGGCCGAGGCGGGCAGGTAGCGGCAGAAGGAGACGAAGGGCTCCAGGAAAGCCTCGACCGGCTTGTAGGCGCCCATCGCGATGCCCAGCGGCACCGCGACCACGGCCGCCAGGATGAAGCCGCCGAACACCCGCCACACGGTCATGCCGATGTCGTGGATGAAGTTGAACTCGGTGAAGAGCAGCCAGGCTTCCTTCACCATGGTGGCGGGGCTGGCCAGGAAGGTGGGCGACACCAGCCCGCCCAGCGTGACGGCGGCCCACACCACCACGAAGAGCACGAAGAAGGCCACGCCCAGCATCCAGCGGCTGCGCGGGCTCACGGGTTCCAGGGGGGCCCAGGTGCGCGAGCGGCGCGCGGGCTTGGCAGCCACGGCCGGCAGGGGTGCCGGCGCGGCTGCGCTGCGGATCGGGGACGCGGCTTGCATCGTGCTCATCCTGTTGCGCTTCGGTGCTGTGCTTACTTGATGAAGGACGCGTCGAAGGTGGCGTTCAGGTCATCGGGCGCCTTGCGGATCACGCCGGCCTCCAGCAGGATCGGCACCGAGTCCTTCATGAACTGCATCAGCTCGCCCGAGAAGAACTTCTGGTTGGCCGCCTTGTCCTGCCAGCGCAGGTACTTCGACGATTCCGCGAACTTCTCGCCGGGCTGCTTCACCGCCGCGCCCATGATCTCGTTGGACTTGGCCGGGTCGGCCTTGATCATCTCCAGCGCCTCGAAGTAGGAGTTGGCCAGTGCCTGCGCGGCCTTGGCGTTGGCCTTGAGCCAGGTGGGCGCGCAGCCCACGGTGTCCATCACCATCGGGTAGTCCAGCGTGTGGCCAGGATCTTGCCGGCGGTGGGGTTGGAACGCACCGTCGACAGGTAGGGCTCGTAGGTCATGGCGGCGTCGTTCTGGCCGGCCACGAAGGCCTGGGCGGCGGGCTGGGGCTCCAGCGAGACCAGCTTGACGTCCTTCAGGCTCATGCCGTTCTTGCTGAGCATCCAGGCCAGGCCGAAGTACGGCGCCGTGCCCGGCGCGCTCACGCCGATGGCCTTGCCCTTGAGGTCAGCGAAGCCCTTCACGTCGTTGCGCACGGCCAGGCCGTCGGCGCCGTAGGACTTGTCCATCTGGAAGATCTGCGTGATGGGCACGCCGTTGGCGTTCCAGGCCACGTGCGTCTCCACCGTGGTGGCGGCGCACTGGATGGCGCCGGAGGCCAGGGCCAGGTGGCGGTCCTTCTGCGGAATCATCTTCAGCTCCACGTCCAGGCCGTTCTTCTTGAAGATGCCGGCCTTGTCCGCGAGCGTGAGGGGCGCAAAGCCCGTCCAGCCGGACATGCCCAGCGCGATCTTGGTTTCTTGCGCCTGCGCCGCGCCGCTGGCGAGAAGGCCTGCAGCGACAACGATGGCAACTTGGACGACGAGCTTCTTGACCATGGAGACTCCTGGTGGAACGACAAACGTTTTGGAAAAGTGGGCGAATTTTGTGCGGATGCCTGTGCCTGTCTATACAGGTTAAACCCTGAAAGAGCCCATTCCGGTGCGTTTCCCTCGATGTTAGTGCATCGGAATGCTGTCTATACAGGTCAGATCATCCGGGCGAAATTGCTTGCAAGGGGCGTGCCAGCCCTTGGGTCAGCCGGACGGGACGCAATTTGCTAACGCTTCTGGCGACCGGCTGGGCGAGGCTGAGACAATCGCAGGCTGCGCCGCCCCGGGCGCCGGCCCACCCCATTCAGCGCCCACCTGTGTCCGCCCTCCCCCAGTCCGACTCCCCCACCGCCATCCTCACGCACCAGATCCTGCAGGAGGTCTTCGGCTACACGGACTTCCGCGGCCCGCAGGCCGGCATCGTCGAGCACGTGGGCGAGGGCGGCGATGCGCTGGTGCTCATGCCCACGGGCGGCGGCAAGTCGCTGTGCTACCAGATTCCCGCCATCGCGCGCCAGCGCACGGGCCACGGTGTGACGGTGGTGGTGTCGCCCCTCATCGCGCTGATGCACGACCAGGTGGGGGCGCTGCATGAAGCGGGCGTGGATGCGGCCTTCCTCAATTCCACGCTGGACTGGAACGAGACGCTCGACGTGGAGCGCCGCGTCGCGCGCGCCGAGATCACCATGGTCTACGCCGCGCCCGAGCGCGTGACCACGCCGCGCTTCCTGGAGCTGCTCGACGGCCTGCATGCGCGCGGCAAGCTGAGCCTCTTCGCCATCGACGAGGCGCACTGCGTGAGCCAGTGGGGCCACGACTTCCGCCCCGAGTACCGCGCGCTCACCGTATTGCACGAGCGCTTCGGCAGCGTGCCGCGCATCGCGCTCACCGCCACGGCCGACGATCTCACCCGAGCCGACATCGTCGAGCGGCTGCAGCTGCAGGAGGCGCGCCAGTTCATCAGCAGCTTCGACCGGCCCAACATCCGCTACACCATCGTCGAGAAGAAGGACGCCACCACGCAGCTGCTGCGCTTCATCGAGCGCGAGCACGAGGGCGAATCGGGCGTGGTGTACTGCCAGTCGCGCAAGCGTGTCGAGGAGGTGGCCAAGCTGCTGGTCGATGCCGGCATCAACGCCCTGCCCTACCACGCCGGCCTCGATGCCGCGGTGCGCCAGAAGCACCAGGACCGGTTCCTGCGCGATGAAGAGGACGGCATCGTGATGGTGGCGACCATCGCCTTCGGCATGGGCATCGACAAGCCCGACGTGCGCTTCGTCGGCCATCTGGACATGCCCAAGAACATCGAGGGCTACTACCAGGAAACCGGCCGTGCCGGCCGCGACGGCCTGCCCGCCGACGCGTGGATGGCCTACGGCCTGCAGGACGTGGTCAACCAGCGCCGCATGATCGACGAGAGCCCCGCCACCGAGGACTTCAAGCAGGTGATGCGCGGCAAGCTCGACGCGCTTCTGGCCCTGGCCGAGGCCACCGACTGCCGCCGCGTGCGCCTGCTGGGCTACTTCGGCGAGAGAAGCGAACCCTGCGGCAACTGCGACAACTGCCTGAATCCGCCCCAGGTGTGGGACGGCACGGACGCGGCGCGCAAGCTGCTGTCCACCATCTACCGCGTGCAGCAGCAAAGCGGCATCAGCTTCGGCGCCGGGCACATCATGGACATCCTGCGTGGCAAGAGCACCGAGAAGACCAGGCAGTACGGGCACGAGCGCATCTCCACCTTCGGCATCGGCGCGGAGTTCAGCGAGCCGCAGTTGCGCGGCGTGCTGCGCCAGCTGATCGCCATCGGCGCGCTGAGCGTGGACGCTCAGGCCTTCAACACGCTGCAGCTCACCGACGGCTCGCGCGGCGTGCTGCGCGGCGAGGTGCCGGTGCAGCTGCGCGAGTCGGTATCGCAGCCGGCGACGCGCTCGCGCAAGGACCGTCGCAGTAGTGGGAGTGCCAAGCCCGCCGCTGCCGCCGCCACGCTGGACGCCCAGGGCCAGAAACGCTTCGAGGCGCTCAAGGCCTGGCGCGGCGAGGTGGCGAAGGAGCACAACCTGCCGGCCTACGTGATCTTCCACGACGCCACGCTGGCCGCCATCGCCGAGCGCGCGCCGGCCACGCTGGACGACCTGCACGGCATCAGCGGCATCGGCGAAAAAAAGCTGCAGGCCTACGGCACCGAGGTGCTGCGGGTCTGCGCAAGCACCTAGCTTCCGCGACTCACACGATGCGGCTCGCGTGCCCCTGCCAGTACGCGTCGCGCAGGTGCCGCTTGTAGAGCTTGCCGGTGGGCAGGCGCGGCAATTGCTCGGTGAAGTCGATGGAGCGCGGGCACTTGATGTGCGCCAGGTGCTCGCGGCAGAAGGCGATCAGCTCGTCGGCGAGTTCGGGCGTGCGTGCCACGCCCGGCAGGGGCTGCACCACCGCCTTCACCTCCTCGCCCAGGTCGGCGTTGGGAATGCCGAACACCGCCGCGTCCGCCACCTTGGGGTGGGTGATGAGCAGGTTCTCGCATTCCTGCGGATAGATGTTCATTCCGCCCGAGATGATCATGAAGGTGGAGCGGTCGGTGAGGTAGAGGAAGCCGTCGTCGTCCAGGTAGCCCATGTCGCCCACCGTGGTCATGGTGCCGTCGGCCGAGCGCGTGAGCGCGGTGCGCTCGGGGTCGTTGAAGTAGACGAAGGGCGAGCCCGTGCGGAACCAGATCTCGCCGCTCTGTCCCTTGGGCACGGGCTGCATCGCGTCGTCGACGATGTGGATGTCGCCCAGCAGCACGCGTCCCACGGTGCCCCGGTGCGCCAGCCACTCCTCGCTGTTGCAGGCGGTGAAACCCAGGCCCTCGGTGGCGCCGTAGTACTCGTGGATGATGGGACCCCACCACGCGATCATCTGCTCCTTGACCTGCACCGGGCACGGCGCGGCGGCATGGATGGCGATCTTCAGGCTGGAGGTGTCGGCCTTCGCGCGCTCCTGCGGCGCCAGCTTGAGCATTCGCGAGAACATGGTGGGCACCAGCTGCGTGTGCGTGATGCGGTGCCTGGCCAGCAGCGCCAGGTAGTGCTGCGGATCGAAGTGCTCCATGATCACCGCCGTGCCGCCGTTGCGGATGACCAGCGACACGTTGGCCAATGGCGCCGAGTGATAGAGCGGCGCGGGCGAGAGGTACATCATCCCCTCCTCGCACTGCCACAGCTTGTCCAGGAAGTTGAACAGCGGCAGCGGCTGGCCCGGCGGGTTCTCCGGCAGCGGCCGCAGCACGCCCTTGGGCCGGCCGGTGGTGCCCGAGGAATAGAGCATCGCCGTGCCCAGCCATTCATCGTCCACCGGCGCGGCCGGGAAGGCCGACACCGCCTCGTCGAAGTCCACCAGCCGGGCGGCGCCGGCGCGGTCATCGCCGTCGAAGCCGCCCGCCACCAGGCACAGGCGCACCTTCGGGCATTCGGCCAGCGCCAGGCGCGCCACCGGCAGCTTGGCCCGCGAGGTGATGAGCAGCTGCGACTCGCTGTTGTTGATGACGTAGGCCAGTTCCTCGCGCGGGAGGTAGGCGTTGATGCAGGTGTAGTAGAGGCCGGTGCGCTCACCCGCCACGCAGGACTCGATGAAATGGCGGTTGTTCTCCATGAACACCGCGTAGTGGTCCAGCCGCTTCAGTCCCTGGGCCCGCAGCAGGTGCGCCAGCCGGTTGCTGCGCGCCTCCAGCTCGCCATAGCTGATTGATTCACCGCTCGTCGCCATGATGAAGGCGGGCCGGTCGGCATGCTGCTGCGCGTACTTGCCTGGGTACATGGCACGCTCCTGCAAGGTGAGGGGGCGAGCCGGATTGTCCCGGCTGGCAAGCCGCCGGCAACGGCGGGTTTCTACCTGCCCGCAGCCGGGCGCCGATGACTCAGGCGCCTGGTTTGCGCAGCACGTCCAGCAGCAGGCCCACCCACAGGCCGGTCAGCAGCGCGGCGCCCAGCGCAAAGGCCGCGAGACGATGCAACACCCGGTTGTAGCTGCACTGGATCGCGCTGTGCACGTAGCGCAGCGCGACGAAGCCCCAGGCGCCGGTCACCAGCCAGTCCGGCAGGGTGCCAGTGGCCAGGGCCACCGAGGCCAGCGCATAGAACAGCACCGGCAGTTCGAACAGGTTCCGGAAATTGTCCGAGGCCTGCACCTGCTCCAGCCGCGCCGCCATCTGCACCGAGGTGGCGGCCGCCTGCGGGTGCAGGCGCTTGGCGCGCATCTCGCCAATGCGCACCGCGAGCAGGCGCAGGCCGACGATGGCCGCCAGCAGGACCATCGCGCCGCATGCCGCNACCAGGTGCTGGGTGTTGCTCACGGTGTGCCCGCTCAGCCGGGCTTGCGCCCGCCGGCCAGGTGATAGGCCACCAGCGCGTTGGCGTGGCCGTGGCCCATCTGGTGCTCGTCCTTGAGCCGAGCCACCATCTCCATGTGCTTGAGTCCCTGCATGCCGCCCAGCAGGCCCAGCCAGTGGGCGATGGGCTGGCCGTACTTCTTCTCGATGGAGGGGAAGTACGAGNCCGGTCCTTTCACTTTCTCTGCATCTGCCATGTCGAGTTCGCCTCCAGGCGTCGTTGATCAGGTTCAGGCCTGCGGCTGCATCAGCGGATCGACGCGCTTGATCTCGCGCATCGGCTCGCGCCGCAGGTACGGCGACTCCACCAGCGTGCCGCCGGCCTTCTGCGAGCCCGCGCCCGACACCGCGGGGCAGCTGCCGCCGGCCCGCAGGTTGAGTGCGGCCGCCAGCCGCGCTTCCTGCGGGTCGCCCAGCGCATGCTCGAAGTCGTCGGCGACGGTGCAGTTGGGCGCCATGCCGTCGCCATAGTCGCCGAAGCCCTGCGCGTTCACGCCCTGGAAGTTGATGGCGAAGTAGGTCGTGCCGCAGTTGCCCTGCGCGAAGAAGCCGTAGGGCTTGCCGCAGGTCGTGTTGCCCACCAGGTCGACCTGCACGCCGACGCCGCGCAGGCCGTTGATCACCGATTCGCTGGCCGAGCAGGTGTCGGGGCCGGTGAGCACCGTCACCTTGCTCAGGCCCAGGTACGGAAGGGGCTGGCCGGCCGATGTCGAATAGCCCAGGGCGGTGGATTGGAAGCTGTAGCTGGCCTGGGCTGTCGTCAGCCCATAGGGGTTCTTGCGGTTGGTGACCAGCCGCTCGAAGGTCCTGCCCTGCGTGGCAGCCGGGCCGGCCACCATGTAGGCCAGCTCGCTGGCCACGCCCAGCAGGCCGCCACCGTTGTAGCGCATGTCCAGCACCAGGTCGGTCGCGCCCAGGTTCTTCAGCTGCTGGATCGCCGCGACCAGTTGCGCCTCGGCCACTTCGGTGTGGTCGTTGAACTGCAGGTAGCCCACCGTGCCGCCGGCCACCGGCAGGGTCTTCACGTTCATCACCGGCGGCGTGCTGACCGATGCCGCGGTGAGCATCACGCTGCGCGTGCCGCTGGCGGTGCCCGAGACGACCATGCTGTGCGCCTCGCCCGCGCGCTGCGGCGACAGGGCGGCATTCAGCGTTGCGGCGGCACCGGAGGCCACGTCGGCGCCGTCGAGCGTCACCAGCCGGTCGCCGCGCACCAGGCCGGCGATGGCGGCGGGGCCGCCGGGCGCCACATAGGCCACGCGCACCTCGCGCGGCGGAGCGCTGCGCAGCACGGCCAGCTCCATGCCGTAACCGACGCTCGCCGAGTCCTCGATGAAGGACTGGTAGGAGGCCGTGTCCTGCGTGAAATGGAAGCGGTCCTTGGACAGGCCCGACGCGGTCTTCAAGGGCGTCTTCAGGTCCGCGAAGAAGGCTTGGGGCGTTCCATAGTCGGAAGCCTTCAGGTCCACCGGCACCTCGTCGTACCAGAGGTAGGTCTCGTCGATCCAGCTGCGCACCCACGACTTCTCGGTGTCGAGGCTGCCGGCGCGGTCGGTGAAGGCGCGCCCGGTGGCGGGGTCGGTGCCGCTGCGCGGGTTGGCGCACAGGCCGGCGACGCTGCTGGAGGGCGCAATGCCCGCGGAGTTGGCGGGCGGGTTGCCGCCACCACCGCCCCCGCCGCACGCGGCGAGCACGGCGCAGGTCAGGGCGAGCGGAAGGAGGCGGCCGGCAGATTTCATGGCCGCGCAGCGTACCAGCCCGCGCCCGGCGGGCGTTGCGCCGGCGCGACTCAGTGCATGAAGCCCATGCCGCGGGATTCCCGCACCTCGGGCTTCACGCGGTGCTCGGCCTCGAGCTGCTCCAGGAACTCGTCGGCCGAGAATTCGGCCGCGAGGATGTCGGTCTGCCTCTTCACCGCAGCGAAGTCGCCGGGGCACAGCTGGTCCAGGCGCGCCAGGCGCGCGCGCAGTTCGCTGCGCATCGACTGGCCGTCGCCGGCCAGCGCCTCGGTGACGAACATGCGCTCGCGCTGCGAGACGGTCAGCGGCATGAACCGGATCTTGAATGTGAAGCGGCGCAGCGCCGCCTGGTCGATGCGGTCCAGCAGGTTCGTGGTGCACACGAACACGCCGTTGAAATGCTCCATGCCCTGCAGCATCTCGTTGACCTCGGTGACTTCGTAGGTCCGCTGCGCACCGCGGCGGTCCTGCAGGAAGCTGTCGGCCTCGTCGAGCAGCAGCACCGCCTTCTCGGCCTCGGCCTCGCGGAACATGGCGGCCATGTTCTGCTCGGTCTCGCCCACGTACTTGCTCATCAGGTCGCTGGCCTGCCGCACCACCAGCGGCCGGCCGATGGCGCGCGCGATGTGCTCGGCCAGCGCGGTCTTGCCGGTGCCCGGCGGCCCGTAGAAGCACAGCGTTCCGTGGCCGCGCGCCTTGAGCGCCTCGACGATGCGCGGCACCTCGAAGCGGGTCTCGACGTTGAGCATCTCCAGGTCGTAGGTGGTGACGCTGCGGCGCAGGCCGCGCTCGGTCGCGAGGGTGCCCAGCGCCTGGTCGGCGTTGCGCAGCTGGCGCTCGATGAGGCCTTCGATGGAGGACTCGCCCACCTGCGCCAGCCCCGCGAAGCGCACCGCGGTGCGGATCTGCGCCGGCGTGAGGCCCTTGCGCTCGGCCAGCTTGGCGGCGAATGCGTCGGACACCGGCACGCCTTCCAGCGTCTTGCGCACCAGCTGCTCGCGCGCGCCGGGCGGCGGCGACTTCAGCTCCAGGTGGTAGGCGAAGCGGCGGCGGAAGGCCGGGTCGATCTGCTCGATGCGGTTGGTGACCCACAGCGTGGGGACGGGGTTGGCGCGCCGGGCGGCGGCGACTTCAGCTCCAGGTGGTAGGCGAAGCGGCGGCGGAAGGCCGGGTCGATCTGCTCGATGCGGTTGGTGACCCACAGCGTGGGNACGGGNTTGGANTCGAGGATCTGGTTGACCCAGGCCTTGCCGCTCACGCTGCCGCTGGGCGCCGCCGGAATCTGCTCGGCCCGCGCCATGTACTGCGCGGCCTCGGTGCTGATGGGCGGGAAGACGTCCTCCACCTCGTCGAAGAGCAGCGCGGCCTGCGCGCTGCCCTTGAGGAAGACCTGCGCGATCTGCAGCGAGCGGTAGCGGTCGCGGCCGCTGAGCGAGTTGCCGTCGCGGTCCGCGTACTCCACCTCGAACAGCTCCAGCCCCGCGGACTGCGCGACCACCTTGGCAAGCTCGGTCTTGCCGGTGCCGGGCGGTCCGTACATGAGCACGTTCACGCCCGGCTCCTTGCGCGCGACCGCGGCGCGCAGCAGGGCGACGAGCATGTCGGTGTCCTCGCGCACGAAGGCGAAGTCCTCCACGCCCAGCTGCGACTTGGCCGACGGCCGCGTGAACACCGCCATCAGCTCGTTGTGGTCGCGGTACTCGCGCATGAGCACCGGGGGAAGCTTCTCGCTGACCTTCATCAGGTCGGCCAGGTCGGTGATGTTGTGCTCGGAGATGAGGTTCTCGACCAGCCCGATGCGCTCCAGGCGCGAGCCGGCGCGCAGCGCCTCGCCCACGTCGGTGGCGCTCACGCCGGCCACCTCGGCGATGGCGGCATAGGCCTCGGGCGCGTTGTTGACCTTGAACTCCACCAGCAGCGAGCGCAGGTCGCGCTGGTAGCGCGCGAGCGTGCCGTACAGCAGCAGCGCGCGCTCGGCCTTGTTCAGCTGCAGGAGGCCCGCGAGCGCATCGATGTTCTTCTCGACCAGCGTGGACTGCTTGCGCAGCGCGTGCGTGAGCCAGTCGCGCGTGACCGACAGCACCGACAGCAGGTCCTTGGGCTGGTCCTTGGCGTATTCGTCCAGGTAGAAGAAGAGCGTGCCTTCCTCGTAGGGGCCGCGCCACACGCCGTGGCGCTCGAGCAGCGTGCGCGCGTCGAAGCCTTCCACGCCGTTCCACACCTCGTTGCCGACGCAGCGGCGCGAGAGGAATTCGCGCAGGCGCATCAGCACCGGCGTCGGCCACACCAGGTGCCGGCCGGTGAGCGAGAGCAGGCCGTTGAGGTCGCGCCGCACGTTGAAGCGCGGGCCCTGCTTGGCCGCCAGGGTCAGGACGAAGTGCGAGCACATCAGCTCCAGCACCGGCGCCTCGCGCAGCCCAGGCGACGGCAGCGACTGTGCGCGCGTGGCAGCTGCGATGGCGTCGATCCCGGCGCGCCTGACCATGTGGACTACCTCCTCTCGAACGAGACGGCGCCACGGGGGCGCCTGGGCCGTGTGAGCGCGACCATAGCGCAGAGTTTTGGCTTCGTGAAGGGTCGGCCAGCGGATTAACCCTAGGACAGATGGAGGAGCTGCCGCATGATTGCGACAGCGCGGCGNCAGGTCATGCGTTGCAGCCACAATCGCGCATGGTTTCCATCGAAGACATCCGCCTGGCCGAAGCCCGGATCAGCGGCCAGCTGCTGGCCACGCCCTTCCTCGAATCGCGCACGCTCTCGCAGATCGTGGGCGCCCAGGTCTTTCTCAAGTTCGAGAACCTCCAGTTCACCGCCTCCTTCAAGGAACGCGGCGCCTGCAACATGCTGACGCAGTTGGCGCAGCAGGGCGTGCGGGGGGTCATTGCCATGTCGGCCGGCAACCATGCCCAGGGCGTGGCCTACCACGCGCAGCGGCTGGGGCTGGCCGCCACCATCGTGATGCCGCGCTTCACGCCGGCGGTGAAGATCGAGCGCACGCGCAGCTTCGGGGCCGAGGTGGTGCTGCACGGCGACACGCTGGAGGCCTCGCGCCAGCACGCCTTCGAGCTGGCGCAAAGCCGCGGCCTGACCTTCGTGCATCCCTACGACGACGACGCCATCATCGCGGGCCAGGGCACTCTGGCGCTGGAGATGCTCGAGGCGGTGCCCGACCTCGATGCGCTGGTGGTGGCGGTGGGCGGCGGCGGCCTGCTCGCTGGCATGGCCATTGCCGCGCGGGCGCTGGCGCCGCGCCTGGAGATCGTGGGCGTGCAGGCCGCGCGCTTCCCGGCCATGTTCAACGCGGTGAAGAAGACGCGGCACGAGGCGGGCAGCAGCACCATCGCCGAAGGCATCGCGGTGGGCACGCCCGGCGTGCGCACGCTGGAAGTGCTTTCCACCCTGGTCGACGACATGCTCCTCGTGGACGAGGGCGACATCGAGCAGGCCGTGCTGATGCTGCTGGAGATCGAAAAGACCCTGGTGGAAGGCGCTGGCGCCGCCGGCCTGGCCGCGCTGCTGCGATACCCCGAGCGCTTTCGCGACAAGCGCGTGGGCCTGGTGCTGTCGGGCGGCAACATCGACCCGCTGCTGCTGGGCGCGATCATCGAGCGCGGCATGGTGCGGGCCGGCCGGCTGGCGCGGCTGCGCGTCAGTGCGCGCGACGTGCCGGGCATGCTGGCGCGCATCACCACGGTTGTCGCGGAAGCGGGCGCTAACATCGACGAGGTGCACCACCAGCGCGCCTTCACCATGCTGGCCGCGCAGAACGTGGAAATCGAGCTGGTGCTGCAGACCCGCGGGCGCGAGCACCTGGCCGCTGTACTCGCTGCCCTACGCCAGGCCGGGTTCCAGACTGACGGAGAAGCCTGAGCGCCTAGCGCTTGCCCTGAGCCACCGGCCGAAGGCGCCGGATAAAATGGCCGAAGTCGAGACACCCGAGGATCAGAACAATGTCGCATCCCACTCCCGCCGACCACGCCCACGCTCCGGGCGCCGAGCAAGACACGGTCGAGTCGATCGTCCCGCTGATGCCGCTGGTGCTGCCCCTGTGCGGCGGCGTGCTGATGCTGCTGCTGGCCTCCATCGCCGTCTACCTGGCCTGAGGCGAACATCACCCGGCGCCCCCTGATCGGAGGGGCGCCATTTTTTTCTGCGTTCGGCACACTGCAAAAACCCGACAGGAAAGACGTTTTCTCAAACGACCCTCGCCGCCTTCGCCGCGCATCGAGCCTCGTTCGAAAAGACCGTTTTTCAACTTAGGAGTTTTTCGATGAACGCACCCGTGATGAAGGGCCTGACCATTCAGGCGCCCTCGTATGTGAAGAATGCCCGGCTCATTGCCTGGGTGGCCGACATGGCGGCCCTGTGCAAGCCCGATCGCGTCGAATGGTGCGACGGCAGCCAGGAAGAATACGAGCGCCTCTGCCAGCTGCTGGTGGACGGCGGCACCTTCAAGAAGCTCAACGCGGCCAAGCGCCCCAACTCCTTCCTCGCCAATTCCGACCCGAGCGACGTCGCCCGCGTCGAAGACCGCACCTTCATCTGCTCCGAGAAGAAGGAAGACGCCGGCCCGACCAACAACTGGGTGGCCCCGGCCGAGATGCGCGCCACCTTGCAGCCGCTCTTCGACGGCTGCATGAAGGGCCGCACCATGTACGTGGTGCCCTTCTCCATGGGCCCGTTGGGTTCGCCCATCGCCCACATCGGCATCGAGCTGTCCGACAGCCCCTACGTGGCCGTCAACATGAAGATCATGACCCGCATGGGCAAGGCCGTGTACGAGGTGCTGGGCGCCGACGGCGAGTTCGTGCCCTGCGTGCACACCGTGGGCGCGCCGCTGGCCGCTGGCCAGAAGGATGTGTCCTGGCCCTGCAACAAGACCAAGTACATCGTCCACTACCCCGAGACGCGCGAGATCTGGAGCTACGGCTCGGGCTACGGCGGCAACGCGCTGCTGGGCAAGAAGTGCTTCGCCCTGCGCATCGCCTCGACCATGGGCCGCGACGAAGGCTGGCTGGCCGAGCACATGCTGATCCTGGGCGTGACCTCGCCCGAGGGCAAGAAGTACCACGTGGCCGCCGCCTTCCCCTCGGCCTGCGGCAAGACCAACTTCTCCATGCTGGTGCCGCCGGAAGGCTTCGAGGGCTGGAAGGTCACCACCATCGGCGACGACATCGCCTGGATCAAGCCCGGCAAGGATGGCCGCATGTACGCCATCAACCCCGAGGCCGGCTACTTCGGCGTGGCCCCCGGCACCAACCTCAAGACCAACCCCAACTGCCTCAAGAGCCTGGACCGCGACGTGATCTTCACGAACGTGGCCCTGACCGATGACGGCGACGTGTGGTGGGAAGGCCTGGAAGACGACGTGCCCGGCAAGAAGCTGCCCGAGCACCTGATCGACTGGCAGGGCAACGACTGGACCCCGGCCATCGCCAAGGAAAAGGGCACCAAGGCCGCGCACCCGAACTCGCGCTTCACCGTCGCCGCCACCAACAACCCGGCGCTGGACCCGGCCTGGGACGACCCGGCCGGCGTGCCGATCGATGCCTTCATCTTCGGCGGCCGCCGCTCGACCACCGTGCCGCTGGTGACCGAGGGCCGCAACTGGACCGAAGGCGTCTACATGGCCGCCACCATGGGCTCGGAGACCACCGCCGCCATCGTCGGCCAGGTGGGCGTGGTGCGCCGCGACCCCTTCGCCATGCTCGCCTTCGCCGGCTACAACATGGCCGACTACATCCAGCACTGGCTGGACCTGGGCAAGAAGCTCGAGGCCTCGGGCGCCAAGCAACCGCGCATCTACACCACCAACTGGTTCCGCAAGGGCGCCGACGGCAAGTTCGTCTGGCCGGGCTACGGCGAGAACATGCGCGTGCTCAAGTGGATGATCGACCGCATCGAAGGCAAGGCCCAGGGCACTGACCACGTGTTCGGCGTGAGCCCCACCTATGAAGAGCTCAACTGGACCGGCCTGGACTTCAGCGCCGAGCAGTTCAAGAGCGTCACCAGCATCGACAAGGCCGCCTGGGAAGCCGAGCTGAAGCTGCACGCCGAGCTCTTCGAGCAGCTCAAGCACCACCTGCCCAAGGAAATGCCCGAGACCAAGGACGCCATCGAGCGCCGCCTGGCCGCCTGATCGC
>Ga0055534_1000803_pt1 | contig 14593 bp, 16 predicted proteins | sample AraplaCol_mLB_r2_2_FD_54993 | JGI IMG/M metagenome (GOLD analysis project Ga0055534, IMG submission 54993) | Arabidopsis root microbial communities from North Carolina, USA - plate scrape MF_Col_mLB_r2 | ecosystem: Host-associated > Plants > Roots > Endosphere | place: USA: North Carolina... | reverse complement strand
TGCACCTGGAAGCCTACCAGGACGGCACCCGCATCGACCCGAACCGCTTCATGCTGGCCAATCTGGAAGACAACGCCCTGCCTTCGGCCATGCATGCCAAGCGCACCGGTGTCGAAGAAGTACCGCCAGCGCCGCACAAGGCCGGCAAGGGCAAGAAGGGCAAGGCCTCGCGCGTGGCCAGCGACAAGTCTTCGAACAAGAAAACGCAGGTTGCCCAGAAGACCAGCAAATCCCGCAAGCACGCCTGATCAGAGCGGCCGGGCTCTCACAGGCAGAGGTAAATGCGGTTGGCCAGGTCGAGCATGAAAGCCGGCTGCAGGTAGGCTGCAAAAGCCAGCGCCAGCACGGCGATGCCCAGTGCCCACAGGCCGATGCGGAGCAGCCGCTGTTTCATGTCAGGCAGCCTTCAACCCCGGCTCGCTGCGCACCAGCGGGCGTTCGTCGATCGGCAAGTTGGCCAGGCCGGCGAAGATGCCGAGGCCGAGGGTGATGCCCCACACGACGTCGTAGCTGCCAAGCTTGTCGAACAGGTAGCCGCCCAGCCACACGCCGATGAAGCTGCCCACCTGGTGCGACAGGAACACCACGCCCGCCAGCATCGACATATGCTTCAAGCCGAACACGCCGGCGATGATGCCGTTGGTGAGCGGTACCGTGGCCAGCCACAGGAAGCCGATGGCCGCNGCGAACAGGTAGACCGACCACTGCGACANNGGCGCCAGCAGGAACAGGCCAATCACCACCGAGCGCGCGAANTAGATCGANGAAAGCAGGTAGCGCTTCGGCATGCGGCCGCCCAACTGGCCGGCAGTGAACGANCCGAAGATATTGAACAGGCCAATCAGCGCCAGCGCCATNACCGCCACGCCCGGCGTCGCAATGCCCTTGTCCTTCAGGTAGGCCGGCAAGTGGGCGCCGACAAACACCAGCTGGAAGCCGCACACGAAATAGCCGGCCACCAGCAGCATGAAGGAACGGTTGCCCATCGCTTCACGCATGGCCTCGCCCACGCTCTGGTGCGCGCCGCCAGTTGCGACTGCATGTTTCGGCTCGCGCATGAAGGCGGTCATTGGAATCATCAGAAGGAATACCACGCCGGCCAGTGCGTAGAAGGCGTGCTGCCAGCCGATGGAGGAAATCAGTTGCTGCTCGACCGGCATCATCAGGAACTGGCCGAAGGAGCTGGCGGCGCCGGAAACGCCGAACGCCCAGGAGCGCTTTTCCACCGGCGCCGCGCGGCCGATGATGCCGCTCACCGCGCCGAAGGCGGTACAGGCCAGGCCCAGGCCGATGAACACGCCCGAACCAATGATGAACAGCGTCGGCTGGGTCACAGTGGCCATCCACAGCAAGCCCGCCATATAGGAAAAGGCGCCGGCGATCACCACGCGCTGGGTGCCCCAGCGGTCGGCCACCATGCCGGCGAAGGGGCCGAAGGCGCCCCACAGCAGGTTTTGCAGCGCCAGCGCCAGCGAATAGGTTTCGCGCGTCCAGCCATTGGCCTGCGAAATCGGCTGCATCCAGAAGCCGAAGCCGTGGCGCACGCCCATCGACAGCGTCAGCACGACGCCGGTGGTGAGCAGGATCGTCTTGAGATTGAGGTGGCGGTCGTTGCTGGTCATGGCGGGCATCCTGCTGGCAAAGAANGCCAGTGTAAAGGATGCCGCCAAATCCTGCTGGCGGCCGCCAAAACGGCTGGCTTTAGCGCTTCCAGTAGCTCATGCGGCCGCTGAGGACGATATTGCCCGCGCCGGTCACCATGTCTTCNCCGCCCTGCAACTGGCCGCCGCCGGTGGCGAAAATATACTGGCCGGTGCCGCCGACGATCTGGAAGGTGGCGCCGCTGAAGACATAGTTGGTGCCCTGGCCGGTCGGCACGAACTGGCCGCTGTAGTCGGCATAAATCTGGTCGCCGGACAGGGTCATGAGGATCAGGCGGCCGCGGTTGAAGTTGTAAATCGCACCGTCCGGGGTGATGCAGTCGCTGGCGACGTAGACCACGCGGCCCAGCAGGGCGCTGGTGCCGTGGCCGGTAATGGTGCCGCCGAAGTTGGAAGGGCAACGGGCGGATGGCCCAGGTATNTCCTGGATGATGCCCGTTACTTGAAGATCAGTAGTGACCCAGTGCGCCGAAGCGGCGCCGGATGCCAATGCCAGCGCCGCANCGCCAGCCAGCTTCAGGATTGCATGATGCATACCACCCTCCAACCAAAGTTAAAAATTCGATAATAACTTTATGGCAATTGGAGGGCTAATACTTTTTTGTAAAGAGTTGTCGCGTGTGGCTTCGCCGTCAATCCACGCTGTAGCGCACGCCGAGCTGGGCGCGCAGCGCATCGAGTACGCCCATCAGCTCGACGGTTTCATGCAGCGGCATTTCCGGGCTTTCCAGCAGGCCTTCGCGCAGGCAACGTCCTACTTCCATCGCTTCATGCGCATAGCCGTTGCCGATGCGCGGGAAGTGGAATTCTCGTTCGCTGCCATCGTTCAGGACAACGGTAAAGCGCTCGGTGTGGTAAAAGCGGCCATGCAGGCGCAGGAAGCCCTTGTCTCCGCAAACGCTTAGCGTGGCCGGAGTACGGGTATTCAGGCTGCAGGTGCAGGTGGACAACGAGCCTTCCTCGTGGTGCAGCACGAAACTAGCCTGCACGTCGACGCCGGCCGGCGCCAGTTCACCGTAACCTCGTGCGGCCTTGACCCTACCAAGGAAGAAGGCAGCCATCGACAACGGGTAGATGCCCAGGTCGAGCAGCGCGCCGCCACCCAAAGCAGGATTGAACAGGCGATGCTCGGGACCGGCATCGGCAACGAAACCCAGGTCAGCCTGCAGGTTGCGTACATTGCCGATCTCGCCCATGTCGATCATGCGCTTGGCTTCCAGGATGGCGGGCTGGAAGCGGGTCCACATCGCCTCCATCACGAACAGCTTGCGCTCGCGCGCCAGGTCGACGATTTCCTGCGCTTCGCGGCGGTTCAGGGTAAAGGCCTTTTCGACCAGCAGCGCCTTGCCGCCCTTCAGGCACATGATGGCATTCTCGTGGTGCATGGCGTGCGGGGTGGCGATGTAGATGACATCCACGCCGTCGTCGTCGGCCAGCGCCTGGTAGTCGCCATGGGCGCGCTTTGCGCCATATTCCCTGGCGAACTCGGTAGCGCTATCTAAACTGCGCGACGCAACCGCCGCCAGTTCGACATCGGGTACATCGCGCAGCGCCGTGGCGAAGGCCTTGGCGATCTTGCCGGTGCCGAGAATGCCCCAACGAATAATCTTGTCCATTCAAAGCTCCTTTTCAAGCGGGCTTCCGCTTGGCGCGGAATACCGTGTCGTCTGCATAAAAAGTGTCGTCCTGCTGCGGCCACCAGCCGGGAATGCCCAGCACCGGCAGCGGGGTGAAGCCGCCCTTGGCCAGGCCTTCGCTCGCCAGGCGCGCCGCTTCGTCGCGATCCAGCCATGCACGACGGCCTGCAGCGTCCAGCGCCCAGTAGCCGGCGCCGGCCAGCACCACCCGCGTGTGGGCGGTAATGGCTTTGTACGGCGCCACCAGCTTTTCCATCAGCGCGTGGCCGAACAGCCAGACTTCGGCGTCGCGGCCGAACATGGCGGCGCGCTCCACGAAGGCTTCGCGCCAGCGGTGGTTGCGCAAGGCATCCACCAGCGCCGCGCCCTCGGCATCGTCGCGCACGACCAGCAACGCCGAATTTTCGTCATAGATGGTAGCAGCATCGCGCGCGGGACCGCGTGACTTGCCCACGCCGTCCTGCGCGATCTGCGCAGCCTGCAAGGCGTTGAGCTGGCGTTTGACGAGCGGGAAGGTCAGCCACACCAGGCCGTTGAAGAAATCGTGCAGGTTGTCGCGGGTGGGCACCTGGCCGGTGGCGCCGATGAACTCTTCATAGGCGGCGCCTTCAGGAAGGGAGGCTTGCGGCACGAAGCGCAGAGGCTGGCCCGCGTGATTGAGCAGCGCCAGCGCGGCCGCCTGTTCGCAGAACGGCTGGACCACGCTGGGCAGGGAAAGGTCGATGCGGGAAGCGGCGTCCCGCACCGAGGCATACCAGGCGCGGGACCAGTCGATGTCCTGGAACACTTAGACCCTTAGGCCATTTTCCAGTTGATCGTTTCGCCGGCGTTCAGCGGGATCAGCTTGGAATCGCCGAACGGCAGGTCGGCCGGCAGGGTCCACTGCTCGCGCTTGAGGGTAATGGTGCCCTTGTTCGGCTCCAGGCCGTAGAAGGCCGGGCCGTTGAGCGAAGCGAAGGCTTCCAGCTTGTCCAGCGCACCGGCGCGGGCGAAGGCTTCGGTGTACAGCTCCATGGCGTGCAGCGCGGTGTAGCAGCCGGCGCAGCCGCAGGCCGCTTCCTTGGCGCCCTGCGCGTGCGGCGCGGAGTCGGTGCCCAGGAAGAAACGCTCGTCGCCGCTGGTCGCGGCAGTCACCAGCGCCAGGCGGTGCTCTTCGCGCTTCAGTACCGGCAGGCAGTAGTAGTGCGGGCGAATGCCGCCCTTGAAGATCTCGTTGCGGTTGTACAGCAGGTGGTGGGCGGTGATGGTGGCGCGATCGGGCCTTCCGCCTCCGCCACGTATTGCGCGGCGTCCTTGGTGGTGATGTGCTCGAACACGATGTTCAGCGCCGGCAGGTCCTTGCGCAGCGGGCGCATCACGCGTTCGATGAAGACCGCTTCACGGTCGAACAGGTCGATGTCCTGGTCGGTCACTTCGCCGTGCACCAGGAATGGCATGCCCACTTCCTGCATAGTTTCCAGCACCTTGTAGCACTTGGCCAGGTCGGTCACGCCAGCGTCGGAATTGGTGGTGGCGCCGGCCGGGTACAGCTTCACCGCGTGCACGAAGCCGCTATCCGCGGCGCGGATGATTTCGTCCGGCGAGGTGTTGTCGGTCAGGTAAAGCGTCATCAGCGGCTCGAAGTCCATGCCTTGCGGCAGGGCTGCCAAGATGCGGTCGCGGTAGGCGGCGGCCTGCGCCACGGTGGTGACAGGAGGTTTCAAATTTGGCATCACGATCGCGCGGCCGAACTGGCGCGCGGTGTCCGGCAGGACGCTGGCCATGGTAGCGCCGTCACGCAGGTGAAGGTGCCAGTCGTCTGGGCGGGTAATGGTGATGCTGTGCGGGATCTCGAAGTCACTCATGGCTGCTGGCTTTCAATATACGAATCCCGCCATTTTACCTGCTGTACCGCATGGGCCGCGAGAATGTGCGATATTGGCGCTTCCCCCGCAATCCATTGAGGAGGCAAGCGATGGCTAGCAAGAACACAGTCTGTCTTTGGTATGACGGCGACGCGCTGGAAGCCGCCACCTTCTACGCAAAAACCTTCCCCGACAGCTCAGTCGGCGCAATCAACCGCGCGCCAGGGGATTACCCCGACGGCAAGCTTGGCGATGTCCTGGTGGTCGAATTCACGGTCGCTGGCATCCCCTGCATCGGCCTGAACGGCGGCCCCCTTTTCAAGCACAGCGAAGCGTTCTCATTCCAGATAGCGACCGACGACCAGGCGGAAACCGACCGCTTATGGAACGCCATCGTCAGCAACGGCGGCCAGGAGAGCGAATGCGGCTGGTGCAAGGACCGCTGGGGCCTGTCCTGGCAGATCACGCCGCGCGTCCTGATGGAGGCGATTTCCGATCCTGACCGCGCGGCAGCCAAACGGGCTTTCGATGCGATGATGGACATGAAGAAGATCGACATCGCCAGGATCGAGAAAGCCCGGCGCGGCGCAGCTTAAGCGTCAGGCGGCGCCGGATGTTCTTCCGCGTAGCGGCGCGCGGCTTCCAGCATTGCGTCCAGCTGGCTGCGGTCGAACACCTTGCCGTGGCTGACCACCATGCGCACCTTGCGGGTGTTGGCGATGTCCTGCAGCGGATTGGCGTCCAGCACCAGCAGGTCGGCTGCCTTGCCTTTGGCGACAGCGCCGTAGCGCTCCTGCTTGCCGAGGAAGCGCGGACCGTTGATGACCGACGCTTGCAGCGCCTGCTGCGGCGTCAGGCCGTACTTGACGAAGATTCCCAGCTCGTCGTGCAGGCCCTGGCCAGGATAGTCGAAGGAATTCAGGAAGCCTGCATCGGTGCCGGCGATGATGTTGACGCCTTCCTGCTGCAATAGCGGCAGCAGCGAAGCCGCCTTCTCATACGAGGCATGGCGGTAGGCGATGGCAGCCGCATCGTCCTTGGCCGCCCGTTGCACGCGCCATTCGTAAGTCTTGCGCAGGCCCTTGCCGATGTATTTCAGGTAGGGATCGTTGGCGTGGTCGTCCTGGTCCAGGTAGGCGGTAACTTGCGAGCCCACCAGGGTTGGGGTGATCGACATGCCGGCTGCCGCCATGCGGCGGAAGGTGGCGCGCGCGGTCGCCTCGTCAAAGCTTTCCAGGCTGGCACGCATCGCCTCGCGGCCGGTGAGCTTGCCCACCGCCACCTGGGCGGTCAGTTCCGCTTCACGCGGGGTAGCGCCGCGCAAGGCATAGGACTGGTGTTCGATGCTGCCCAGGCCTGCCTGCATGACCTGGTCCAGCGTCAGTTGCACCGGCAAGTGGCCGGAAGTCTGCATGCCGCGCGCCCTGGCCTGGCGCACCGCTTCCAGGAAAATCTCCGGCTTCATGGTGTTCTCGGTGATCTTCACAAAATCCACGCTGCGCGACTGCAGGTAGTCCAGCGCCTTGCTGACTTCCTCCGGCGTGCCGACTTCAATGGTGCCTTTCCACAGCGGCTTGTAACCTTCCAGCTTCGGCCCGGAAGCGAGGATGGTCGGGCCCACCAGCTTGCCCTGGTTGATCATGTCACGCCAGTCAAGCACCGTGTCGGACAGGTCGCCGGCGCAATCGCGCACAGTCGTGATGCCGTGAGCGAGGTAAAGGCCGAGCAGTTGCTTGTTCTCTTCGATCAGGGCGGGACCGCCGCCGAAGTGCACATGGGTGTCCCACAGGCCGGGCATCAGGTACTTGCCTGGCAGCTTGACGGTGCGCTTAGGTGAATAGTCTTTCAACTTTGCGTTGTCGACAACGGCGATGATGTCGCCTCCCTTCAGCAGCACGGCCTTGCCTGACACCAGTTTTCCGGATGCGACATCGACAATCGTCGCCTGCGTCAGCGCCACATCTGCCACCACACGTCCCGCAGCTTGCGCGCTACCGAACGCCCCCAGCACCAGCAAGGCGCCAACCGAAAGTTTCGTCGTCTTCATGCACCACATGGTACACACCGGGTTGCGCACACACCAGGCGGGAAAACAAAGCGGTACACCTCCGCTACATGCCGAAACATTGCGAAAGGCCAAGCCCGGCAAGGCTTTCGGGTTCGCCTGTGCACTCTGTCTGTGGGAGGTGCTGAAATTGCCGATTCAAGCGTGCTGGGCAAGCCATTTTCAGCAGTTTTCAGCACCAAAATCAGGGCTTTCAGCACCTGCCACAGACAGACCGCGCACGTCACTGGATGATGGCGATACGCCGCTGCATTCTGCGAACCAACCAGGACAAGAGTGTGCACAGGATGAAATACACCAGCGCCACAAACAGGTACATCTCGACCAATCGTCCGTCGCGCTGGGCGATCTTGCTGGCCGCGCCGACGAAGTCCGGGATGGAGAGTACATAGACCAGCGACACATCCTGGAACAGGACGATCGTCTGCGTCAGCAGCACCGGCAGCATATTGCGGAAAGCCTGGGGCAGCACAATCTTCGACATGGTCTGCCAGTAGTTCATGCCCAGCGCCAGCGCCGCCTGAACTTGCCCTCTCGGAATCGCCTGTATGCCGCCGCGCATGATCTCGCAGTAGTAGGCGGCCTGAAACAGTGTGAAAGTGACCAGTGCTGAAAGGAAGGTACCAACCTTGACCGGCTCGGCGGCGCCGATCAGCCAGGCGGCGATGTAAGGCACCAGGAAGTAGAACCAGAAGATCACCAGCACCAGCGGCACGGCGCGGACCAGGTTCACATAGCCCGCCGCAGCCAGCGACAACACGCGCAACGACGACAGGCGCGCCATCGCCAGCAAAGTGCCCAGCGCCACGCCGCCCAGCATGGCCAGCACCGTCAGCTTGAGCGTGAACAACATGCCGACCTGGAACAGGTAGACCCATGAATTAGCGATCACGCTGAAGTCGAAGTTCGAAAACATCACGCGGCCCTCCGCGCTTCGCCGCCGAGCGTGCCTGGCAGCGCGAGGTGCCGTTCGAGCACGGTCATGCCGGCGACGACGACGATGTTGGCGATCACGTAGATCATGGTGGCGGCAGCAAACGCCTCGAAAAACTGGAAAGAGAATTCCTGCATCGAGCGGGCGCTGGCAGTCAGCTCCATCAAGCCGATGGTGAGCGCAACGGAGCTGTTCTTGATGATGTTGAGGAATTCGCTGGCCAGAGGCGGCAGAACGATGCGCAAGCCAAGCGGCAGCAGCACGTATTCATAGGCCTGCACGCGCGACAGTCCAAGTGCCAGCGCCGCCAGGCGTTGGCCGCCTGCCAGCGCATTGATGCCGGCTGCCACCTGCACCGCAACCCGTGCGGACGTGAAGAAGCCCAGGCACAGCACGGCTGTCACGAAAGGCGCATTGGGCAAAGACTTCAGCCAGGCGCCCGCCGCGTGCGGCAGCAGTTCGGGCAGTACGAAGAACCACAGGAACATCTGCACCAGCAGCGGGATATTGCGGAACACTTCGACCCAGCAGATGGCAAAGCGGCGCAGCCAGCGATTGGGCGCTGTGCGCAGGGTGCCGACGGCGACGCCCAGCGCCAGCGCGATCACCCAGCCGGCCAGCGAGGTCGCCAGCGTCCACGCCAGGCCGGACCAGAGCGTATCCCAATAACTGTGCACACCGTCCGGGGACAGTTCCCAGAAGATGTGCCAGTTCCAGTTGTAATGCATGCTATCTGTAGGCAGCGGGATCCGGCGAATCGGTCGGTTTGGCCAGCACCGCCTTCAGCGTGGCCGGCATGGGGAAGTTCAGGTTCACGCCGCGCGGCGGGATCGGGCTCATGAACCACTTCTTGTAGATGCGCTGGATCTCGTCGGACTGGTAGACCTTGCGCAGCGCCTCGTCGACCGACTTCTTGAACGGCATATCGTTCTTGCGCATCATGATGCCATAGGGCTCCACCGACATCGCCTCCTTGCTGACGGCGAAATCAACCGGCGCCTTGGACGTCGCCACCTGCGCCGCCAGCAGGATGTCGTCATTGGCCTCCGCCTCGGCACGCCCGGTTTCCAGCATCAGGAAGGACTCAGGGTGGTCCTTGCCGATCAGGATTTTCATGCCAAGCTTGCGCTCATTATTCAGGATGGTCATCTGCTTCAGCGTGGTGGTGCCGGCGGTGGCCACCAGCACCCTGCCCTTCATGTCATCCAGCGTCTGGATGTTGGCCGACTTCTTGGCCAGCAGGCGGCTGGAAATCACGAACATGGTCGGCGCGAACGCCACCTGCTGCTGGCGCTCCGCATTATTGGTAGTGGATCCGCATTCCAGGTCGATGGTGCCGTTGGCCATCAGCGGGATGCGGTTGGCGGAGGTGACCGGGTTGTAGGCCACTTTCAGCCCCGGCATGGCGAGCTGCGTTTTCAGGTGCTCGACAACTTTCAGGCACAGGTCTACCGAATAGCCCTGGTACTGCTGCTTGTCATCGAGATAAGAGAAAGGAATGGAGCCGTCGCGCACGCCCAACACCACCTGGCCGGTGCGTTTGATCTTGGCGAGGGTCCCGGTGGGCTCCTGGGCGCTGGCCGCGGCGGCCAACAAGAAAAGGGGAAGCAGGCGCAGAAAGGTCATGGTGTCCTCCGCTGGCGGGGACGACGTCCCGCCCTGTCAGTGAATGATACGCGCTAAAAAGTCCCGTGCGCGCTCGGAACGGGGCGCGCCGAAGAATTCATCCTTGCTGCAGTCTTCCAGGATGCGGCCTTTGTCCATGAAGACCACGCGGTTGGCCACCTTGCGGGCGAAGCCCATTTCGTGCGTGACCACCATCATGGTCATGCCGTCCTGTGCCAGCCCAACCATAACGTCCAGCACTTCATTGATCATTTCCGGGTCGAGGGCGGAGGTGGGCTCGTCGAACAGCATGGCAATCGGGTCCATTGCCAGGGCGCGGGCGATGGCCACGCGCTGCTGCTGGCCGCCGGAAAGCTGGTTCGGGAATTTGTCCTGGTGCGCCAGCAGGCCCACGCGGTCGAGGTACTTCAGGCCCTTGTCATTGGCCTCGTCCTGCGAGCGTCCCAGCACCTTGACCTGGCCCAGGGTCAGGTTTTCGCGCACCGACAGGTGGGGAAACAGCTCGAAGTTCTGGAAAACCATGCCGATCCGGGCCCGCAAGGCCGATAAATCGGTGCCTTTGGCGCCGACTGATGTTCCATCGACAATAATTTCACCCTTCTGGAACGGTTCCAGTCCGTTGACTGTCTTGATCAGCGTCGATTTGCCCGAGCCGGACGGTCCACAGATCACCATGACGTCGCCTTTGGCCACCTCGGTGCTGCACTCCGTGAGCACCTGGAAGTTGCCAAACCACTTACTTAAGTCTTTAATTGCGATCATCTTTTTCGGGTTTCTGTAGTTTTATTCTTGCTTGACAGTGGCCTAGAACCGCAAGGATACTTCGGGACTTGCTTAATAGCTCATCAAATAGCTATTCATTCTAACGGCAAATCCGCCCTACTTCAGGAATCTTGCTTATGGCCAACAAAAACCGCCTGACCACTTATATCCTCGTCGGCCTGGCGTTGGGTATCCTCACCGGCTACGCCATCAATGTCTCGCAACCGGCGCCACAAGCGACCAGCTTTGCGGACTACATGACNCTCATCACCACCCTGTTCCTGCGCCTGATCAAGATGATCATTGCGCCGCTGGTGTTCTCGACCCTGATGGTCGGCATCGCGAAAATGGGCGACACCAGGGAGGTTGGCCGCGTCGGTATCAAGACCCTGGGCTGGTTCTTCATCGCGTCCGTGCTGTCGCTGACACTGGGCCTGATCATGGTGAACCTGTTCCGTCCAGGCGATGCGCTGCTGGGCCACATCCCGGCTGACGGCGCCGCCGCTGCCGCTTCGCTGCAGACCTCCAGCCTGTCGCTGAAAGAGTTCATCACCCACCTGGTGCCATCGTCGATCATCGACGGCATGGCCAAGAACGAGATCCTGCAGATCGTGGTGTTCTCGCTGTTCTTCGGCACCGCGGCGGCGGCTGTCGGCAAGAAAGCCGAGCCGCTGATCGACGCCGTCGACGGCATCGCGCACATCATGCTGAAGGTCACCGGCTACGTGATGCAGTTCGCACCGTTCGCCGTGTTCGCGGCCGTTGCCGGCACGATCGCCAAGAGCGGCGTGGGCGTGCTGCAAACCTACGGCGTGTTCATGGCCGAGTTCTACCTGTCCATCGGCGTGCTGTGGGCAATCCTGATCTTCGCCGGCTTCCTGTTCCTGGGCAAGCGCGTGCTGAAGCTGATTTCGGAAGTCAAAGAGCCAACCCTGCTGGCCTTCTCCACCGCTTCCTCCGAAGCCGCTTTCCCGAAAACCCTGGAAGGCCTGGAGCGCTTTGGCGTGCGTAACCGCATCGCAGCGTTCGTGCTGCCAATCGGCTACTCCTTCAACCTGGATGGCTCGATGATGTACTGCACCTTCGCGACGGTCTTCATCGCGCAGGCTTACGGCATCAATATGGACCTGGGCACCCAGATCACCATGATGGCCGTGCTGATGCTGACCTCCAAGGGCATGGCCGGCGTGCCGCGCGCCTCGCTGGTGGTGATCGCCGCGACCCTGTCGCAGTTCAAGATCCCTGAAGCCGGCCTGGTCCTGCTGCTGGGCATCGACCACTTCCTCGACATGGCGCGTTCCGCCACCAACGTGGTCGGCAACTCCATCGCCACCGCGGTTGTCGCGAAGTGGGAAGGCGAGCTGGTCTCGACCGACGACCGCGAACTGTCCGACCGCCCGCTGCCCTAAGGCAAAGCGCCCCAATGAAAATGCCGCCCACCTGGGCGGCATTTTTTTTCGCTTGCGGGAACTCCTGGTCAACAGCGTGATCAAAGCAGTCACCCCACGCCAAAGGAGCCTAAAATGAACGCACCTGCTCCGAAACCATCAGGTGACGATCTGGAATCCAGGGTCACTGTACTGGAGAAGAAAGTGGATTTGCAGCATCACGAGTTCGTCTCCTTGAAGCAATACATTGACAACAGCGTTGCCCAGTCGGAGTTACGCGTCCGCAACGAAATCCAGGCTGCTGAACAAAGGCTTACGATTCACATCATCAATCGAAACGACTTCACGCAAAAGCGGCATGAGGAGCAGTTCCGGTGGCTCTTCGGTATGCTCGTCGTCATTTTCCTTAGCAATTCAGCGATGATCGTTACTTTCATCAGCCTATTAATGAAACGCTAGGCGCTGTTTTTCAAAAGCTGGTGGTAGAAACGGATCATGTCCGCATAGCCTTTCACCGACATGCGCTCATTGGTGCCGTGGAAGCGCGGCAGGTCTTCCGGCTGGGCGCGCACGGGGCCGAATTTCAATACGCTGTCGCTCATCCCGTCGAAGTAGCGCGAGTCGGTGGCGCCGATCATCAGGCCGGGCGCGACGACGACATCCGGGAAGACCTGGCGGATGGTGCGGTTCACCGCCGTAAAGGCGGCGCCGTCCTGGCGTGCCACGCGCGAGGCTTCGGTATTGAAGTCGCCGTCCGNGGTAATGCGGACCTTGTCGTTGCCGATCACCTGGTGCATATGCTGCTCCACGCCGGCCAGCGTATCGCCAGGCAGCAGGCGGAANTTGACNGTGGCGCTGGCGGTGCCCGGCAANACGTTGTCCTTCACGCCNGCGTTGACGATGGTCAGCGCGGTGGTGGTGCGNATCAGGGCATTCGTGCTCGGCGCCTTGGCCAGCATCCGTTCCAGCATCGGCTTGAACAGCCAGAAGTTCGACAGCGCGACGCGGTTCATGCCGCTCATCTCCGGCGCCATCATCTCGAAGCTTTGCTGCGGCAAGCCCGCCATGCGCACCGGCATCGGGTTCGCCTCCAGCGCGACCAGGGCCTTGCTCATCATGCCGATGGCGGTGTCCTGCGGCGGCATCGAGGAATGGCCCGGCGCGGTCTCCAGTTCCAGCTTGTAGCTGGCATAACCCTTTTCCGCCACGCCAACCATGGCGGCGCCTGGCTGCAGGCCGGGCACCATGCCGTGCACGATCATCAGCCCTTCATCCAGCACGTAATCGAGCTTGACGCCGCGCGACTTGAGCAATTCGGCAATCTTCGCCGCACCGCGCTTGCCGCCGACTTCCTCGTCGGCGCCGTAGGCCAGGTAGACGGTGCGGCGCGGCTGGAAGCCGGCGGCCAGCAGCATCTCGATGGCCTCCATCTGCGCGTAGAGATTGCCCTTGTCGTCCCACGAGCCGCGGCCCCAGATATAGCCGTCATGCACCACGCCGGCGAAGGGCTGCTGCGCCCAATTCTTTTCGGTGCCGGGCGCGATCGGCACCACGTCCTGGTGCGCCATCCACATCACCGGCGCGGCCTTGGCATCGCTGCCCTGCCAGGTGTAGAGCAGCGCCTTGCCGTTGACATTTTCGCGCTTCAGTGCGGCGTGCAGGCGNGGGAAGCTGGCTTGCAGGTGGGCGTGCAGCTTGTCGAATTCGGCGGCGTTGGCNTCGGCATCCTTGTAGTCGGAAATGGTGACGAAGCGCAGTGCTTCGCCCAGGCGCTGCGCCGCTGCGGCTTCGTCAATCGCCAGGGCGGGCGCTTTCTCCACCGCCAGTTGCTTGCTGCCGCTGCGCGCCGTGTTGACGCCAACCGCAACAGCCAGGACACCAATTGCCGCAAGGGCTACTGCCAAAACCTTCTTCACCGCCATCCCCGTCCTCCTGTCAGTTGACCAATTCGCCGCTGGCCGGCGAAGGCTGTTCCTGCTCGCCGCGCGCTTGCTGGCGCTCCCACATCTGAGCGTAAAGGCCTTCGCGCGCCAATAGCGCCGCGTGCGTGCCGCGCTCCACAATCTTACCGTGATCGAGCACCAGGATCTGCTGGGCGTCGGCGATGGTCGACAGGCGATGGGCAATTACCATCGTCGTGCGGCTCTTCGCGATCTCCTTCAACTGCGCCTGGATCGCCTGTTCGGCCCTGGAGTCCAGCGCGGAGGTGGCCTCATCGAAGATCAGGATGGCGGGATCCTTCAACAGCGTGCGGGCAATCGCCACGCGCTGCTTCTCGCCGCCGGACAGCTTGAGGCCACGCTCGCCGACCATGGTGTCGTAGCCGTCCGGCAGGCTGGCGATGAAGTCNTGGATCGATGCCGCGCGTGCCGCGGCGATGATCTCGTCCTTGCTGGCGCCGGGCCGGCCGTAGGCGATGTTGTATTCGATGGTNTCGTTGAACAGCACCGTATCCTGCGGCACGATGCCGATCGCATGNCGNANCGAGTGCTGCGTGATGTCGCGCAGGTCCTGGCCGTCGATGGTGATGCTGCCGCTATTGACTTCATAGAAGCGGTACANNAGGCGCGATAGCGTCGACTTGCCCGAGCCGCTGTGGCCCACCACCGCCGTCGTGGTGCCGGCCGGGATGGTGAAGTCGACGTCGAACAGGATCTGGCGCTTCGGGTCGTAGCT
>Ga0055534_1000787_pt1 | contig 14768 bp, 14 predicted proteins | sample AraplaCol_mLB_r2_2_FD_54993 | JGI IMG/M metagenome (GOLD analysis project Ga0055534, IMG submission 54993) | Arabidopsis root microbial communities from North Carolina, USA - plate scrape MF_Col_mLB_r2 | ecosystem: Host-associated > Plants > Roots > Endosphere | place: USA: North Carolina... | reverse complement strand
CTGGTCGCGCAGATCGAGGCCGATGGCGGCCGCGCCCGCGCCTTCGCCAGCGACGCGCGCAAGGAAGAGGAAGTGGTGGCCCTGGTCGAGCAGGTCGAGGCCGAGGTGGGGCCGATCGATCGAGGCCGAGGTGGGGCCGATCGAGGTGCTGGTGTTCAACATCGGCGCCAACGTGCCCGAGAGCATCCTCAGCGAGACCGCGCGCAAGTACTTCAAGGTGTGGGAGATGGCCTGCTTCGGCGGCTTCCTCAATGCGCGGGAGGTGGCCAAGCGGATGGTGGCGCGGCCGATGCCCGCCGGCGGGCACCGCGGCACCATCCTGTTCACCGGCGCCACCGCCTCGATGCGCGGCGGCGCCAACTTCGCGGCGTTCTCCGGCGCCAAGATGGCGCTGCGAGCCCTGGCCCAGAGCATGGCGCGCGAACTGGGNCCGCAGGGCGTGCACGTGGCGCACGTGGTGGTGGACGGCGCCATCGANACCGAGTTCATCCGCAGCAACTTCCCCGANCGCTANGCGCTCAAGGCGCAGGATGGCATCCTGAACCCCGAGCACATCGCCGACATGTATGCCATGCTGCATCGCCAGCCGCGCGACGCCTGGACGCACGAGCTGGACCTGCGGCCCTGGTCCGAGAAGTTCTGACAGAGACCGAGGAGACATCNCACGTGAGCAAGACCGTCGACTTCTATTTCGACTTCGGCAGCCCCGCCGCCTACATCGCCTGGACGCAGCTGCCGCGCATCGCGCAGGAAGCGGGCGCCACGCTGGTGTGGAAGCCCATGCTGCTCGGGGGCGTGTTCCAGGCCACCGGCAACCGCTCGCCGGTCGAGATTCCTGCCAAGGGCCCGTACGTCATGGCCGATCTGCGGCGCTGCGCGCAGCGCTTTGGCATCTCCTTCGAGCACAACCCCTATTTCCCGATCAACACGCTGCTGCTGATGCGCGGCGCCATCGGCATGCAGCTGCACGAGCCGGCGCGCTTCGACGCGTACGTGAGCACGGTGTATCGCGCCATCTGGGTCGACGGCCGCAACATGAACGACCCGGCCACCGTCGGCGCCGTGCTGCAGCAGGCCGGCTTCGATGCCGCGAGAATCCTCGCCCTGACCCAGCAGCAGGACGTGAAGGACCGCCTTCGCGCCGTCACCGAGGAAGCGGTGGCGCGCGGCGTGTTCGGCGCGCCCACCATGTTCGTCGGCTCCCAGATGTTCTGGGGCCAGGATCGCCTGGACTTCGTGCGCGAAGCCCTACTTTCAAACCAAGAGAGCACTTCATCATGAGCGACATCCTCGTGCACACCGAAGCCGGTGTGACCACCATCACCTTCAACCGGCTCGAGAAGAAGAACTCGATCACCGCCGCCATGTACGGCGAGATGGCCGATGCGCTGGAGCAGGCCGCGGGCGACAGCGCCTCGCGCGTCGTGCTGATCCAGGGCGACGCCACCATCTTCAGCGCGGGCAACGACCTGGGCGATTTCCTGAACAAGCCGCCGTCGACCGAGGACTCGCCGGTGTTCCGCTTCATGCGCGCGCTGGCCGGCTTTCCCAAGCCGGTCGTGGCGGCCGTGTGCGGACCGGCCGTGGGCATCGGCACCACCATGCTGTTCCATTGCGACCTGGTCTATGCCGGCGACAACGCGGCCTTCTCCATGCCCTTCGTGAACCTGGGCCTGTGCCCGGAATTCGCCTCCAGCGCGCTGGTGCCGCAGATGTTCGGCTACCACCGCGCGGCCGAGGCGCTGCTGCTGGGCGAGCCTTTCATGGCCGAGGCGGCCCTGGAGATCGGCCTGGTCAACCGCGTGGTGCCGCCCACCGAGTGCAACGGCATCGCCCACCAGCAGGCCCGCAAGCTCGCGGCCAAGCCGATGTCGGCCCTGGTCGAGACCAAGCGCCTGATGAAGCAGGGCCAGCAGGCCCCGCTGCTGGAGCGCATGGCCGAGGAGGGCAAGAGCTTCGGCCGCATGCTGCGCGAGCCGGCGGCGCGCGAGGCCTTCACGGCCTTCATGGAAAAGCGCAAGCCGGACTTCTCGAAGTTCTGAGCGGTTTCGCGCGGCCCGGCCCTCAGGGCCGTTCTGCCTGTGCGAGATAGCTGTCCATCGCAGCGGACCAGAGCGCGGGCGTCTGATGGATCAGGTGCCCGATCTGGCCCGGCGGCGGGGCGTAGGTCAGGAAGCTGCCCTTGCCGCCCGCGGCCACGAAGGCATCGAAGTTCGCGCGGCTGTGATCGAGGCTGTAGAACGGGTCCTTGTCGCCGTAGAGCCAGAGCTCGGGCTTCTTGAAGGCCGCGCCGCGGCGGAACAGCACCGGGTTGACGCGGCCGGCATCCAGGCAACGATCGCCCACCCAGCCGCCGACGAAATTGACGACGCCTTCGAATTCGTCCGGGCGGGCGCCCGCGTAGACCACCGAGAGGATGCCGCCGCGCGACACGCCGCCGATCATCAGGCGCCTGCTGTCCACGGTGGCCATCGTCTTCACGTGGGACATCACGGCATCCAGGTCGCTCACCGCGCGATCCATGCCCGGCAGGCTCAGCTCGGCGCGGCATGCATAGCGCGAGCGATCCGGCTCGAATCCCTCGTCGTAGAGTCCATCGGACTTCCCGCGGCCCCGGCGCTGGGGCATCAGCACCTGCCAGCCCTTGTCGACGAAGTACTGGGCCACGTCGGGGCTGGTCCATGTGAAGCGGAACCATTCCGGCTTGTTGCCCTCGCCGGTGGAGCCGTGGTTGAAGATGAGCGTGGGAAAGGGCCCCGGGCCCGGTGGCAGATAGCTCACCATCTCCAGCGTCTGCGCCTTGCCGTCCTCCACCCAGGGCGTGGGAACGCGGGTGACGCGGCGCTCGTAGCGGAAGGGCTGCTGCGTCAGCACGCCGGCCGCCTGTAACTTGTCGCCGGGCTTCCAGACGGAGAGCTCTATGGTGGCGCCGTCGGCGCGCAGGCGAAGGATCGCCGTGGCGCCGGTCTGCAGGTGCGCATGCAATTCGTCGCCGACGAACTCGGCCTGCAGCCGCTCGGTGATCTGCTGCTGCTTCGCGCTCGCGCCGGTGTAGACGAGCGTGGCCTGGCGCTCGCCGACCTGCTCGACGGCGACGTTCACATCGCACTGCCGCGCGAAGCAGGCCCAGCCGCGCCAGATCCCGCTCCATCGGGCCTTGTCGGCAGCGAGCGATGCCTCCGGGGCAAGCACTTTCACGTCGCCCGGCAGGGGCGCCGCGACTTCGCTCTCCGACGGGCCCGCCTGAAGCTGGGCCATGTAGGCGGGCCATGCGGTCTGCGCCCAGGCGCCGCCCGCGCAGGCCATCGCCATCGCCGCGGCGCAGATCGCCCGGCGCACGGCTACTTCTCGATCGGGCGCGGACGCCCGCTCTCGTCGATGGCCACGTAGGTCAGCGTGGCTTCCGTCACCTTGATGTACTCGCCTTGCGCCCGGAAGCGCTCGGCGAACACCTCCACCTTCACCGTGATCGAAGTGCGGCCCACGCGCACCAGCGAGGAGTAGAAGGACAGGATGTCGCCCAGGCGCACCGGCTGCTTGAACACGAACTCGTTCACCGCCACCGTGGCCTGGCGGCCCTTGGCATAGCGCGCCGGAATCACCGAGCCGGCCAGGTCGACCTGGGCCATCACCCAGCCGCCGAAGATGTCGCCGTTGGCGTTGCAGTCCGCCGGCAAGGGGATCACCTTGAGCACCAGCTCCATGTCGGCCGGCAGGCTCTTCAGGGTGGGCGGCAGCTTGGCGCTGGAAATGGTGGACATGGGCACAATCTGTAGGAAAACGAATCCCACGATTGTCCCTCATGCGTCGCAGCGGCGAAGCCCTCCCATCCCCCTCCCACGCCAGCCCGGTGCCCGGTGCGCCCCTGGCCGAACGTTCCGACGCCGCCACGCTGGCGCGGCTCTTTCCCTACCTCTGGCACTACAAGTGGCGCGTGGTCTTCGCGCTGCTGTTCATGGTGGGCGCCAAGGTGGCCAACGTGGGCGTGCCCATCCTGCTCAAGCACCTGGTGGACGCCATGACCCTCCAGCCGGGCGATCCGCGCGCGTTGCTGGTGGTGCCGGCGGCGCTGCTGCTGGCCTACGGGCTGCTGCGCTTCTCCACTTCGGCCTTCACCGAGCTGCGCGAACTGGTCTTCGCCAAGGCCACCGAGGGCGCCTCGCGCCGCATTTCGCTGGAGGTGTTCAGGCACCTGCATGCGCTGTCGCTGCGCTTCCACCTGGAGCGCCAGACCGGCGGCATGACGCGCGACATCGAGCGCGGCACGCAGGCGGTGCATTCGCTCATCTCCTATTCGCTCTACAGCATCGTGCCGACGCTGATCGAGCTGGTGCTGGTGTTGTCGATCCTGTCGGTTCGCTTCGACCCCTGGTTCGCGGTCATCACCGGCGTGGCGCTGGTGTTCTACATCTTCTTCACCGTGACGGTGACCGAGTGGCGCACGCACTTCCGCCGCACCATGAACGAGCTGGGGTCCAAGGCGCAGACCCGGGCCATCGACTCGCTCCTGAACTACGAGACCGTCAAGTACTTCAACAACGAGGACTTCGAAGCAAAACGCTACGACGAGAACCTGGAGCGCTACCGCCGCGCCGCCGTCAAGAGCCAGGCCACGCTGTCGATGCTCAACACCGGCCAGCAACTGCTGATCGCCATCAGCCTGGTGGCGATGCTGTGGCGCGCGACGCAGGGCGTGGTCGACGGCCACATGACGCTGGGCGACCTGGTGATGGTCAACGCCTTCATGATCCAGCTGTACATCCCGCTCAACTTCCTGGGCGTGATCTACCGCGAGATCAAGCAGAACCTCACCGACCTGGACAAGATGTTCGGCCTGCTCGAGCGCGAGCGCGAGGTGGCCGACGTGCCCGGCGCGCAGCCCCTGCGTGCGCACGACAGCGGCGATGCCACCGTGCGCTTCGAGGACGTGAGCTTCGCCTACGAGGCGGCCCGGCCGATCCTCAAGCACGTGAGCTTCGAGATCCCGGCGGGCAAGACGGTGGCGGTGGTGGGGCCTTCGGGCTCGGGCAAGTCCACGCTGGCGCGGCTGCTCTACCGCTTCTACGACGTGCAGCAGGGCACCATCCGCATCGGCGGAGAGAACATCCGCGAGGTGACGCAGGGGAGCGTGCGCCAGGCCATCGGCATCGTGCCGCAGGATACGGTGCTGTTCAACGACACGGTCGAATACAACATCGCCTACGGCCGCCCGGGCGCCACGCACGACGAGGTGGTGGCCGCGGCCAAGGCGGCGCGCATCCATGACTTCATCATGGCCACGCCCAAGGGGTACGAGACGACGGTGGGCGAGCGCGGGCTGAAGCTGTCGGGCGGTGAGAAGCAGCGAGTGGCCATCGCCCGCACGCTCTTGAAGAACCCGCCGGTGATGATCTTCGACGAGGCCACTTCGGCGCTGGACTCGGCCAACGAGCGCGCCATCCAGTCCGAACTCAAGAGCGCCTCGCGCAACAAGACCACGCTGGTGATCGCGCACCGCCTGTCCACCGTGGTCGATGCGCACGAGATCCTGGTGCTGGAGGCCGGCGAGATCGTCGAGCGCGGCACCCATGCGCAGCTGCTGGCCATGCACGGCCGGTATGCGCAGATGTGGGCGCTGCAGAAGATCGAGGCGCCGCAGATCCTGTGAAAGCCACAATTCCAGACATGACCGACAAGATTCCCCTCCTGATCCTCAACAGCCTCTCGCCCGCGCACCAGGCGCAGATGGCGGCCGTCTACGACATCGTCTATGCGCCCACCCCCGAGCTGCGCGCCGCCGCCGTGGCGCAGCATGGCGCGCGCTTTCGCGCGGTGCTCACCATCGGCGTGATCGGCGTCACGCCGGAAGAGATGACGGCGATGCCCAACGTCGAGCTGGTGTGCTGCATGGGCGCGGGCTACGAAGGCCTGCCGCTGGAACTGCTGAAGTCGCGCGGCATCGCCACCGCCAACGGCGCCGGCACCAACGACGACTGCGTGGCCGACCATGCCTTCGGGCTGCTCATCGGCATCGTGCGCGGGATGCGCACGCTGGACATCCAGTGCCGCGCCGGCGTGTGGCGCGAGTCCATTCCGCATCCGCCCAACGTGTCGGGCAAGAAGCTGGGCATCTTCGGCCTGGGCACCATCGGCCAGAAGATCGCCAAGCGGGCCTTCGGCTTCGACATGGAGATCGGCTATCACAACCGCAATCCGCGCGAAGGTGTGGCGCACCGCTACTTCGACAGCCTGCAGTCGCTGGCCGAGTGGGGTGACGTGCTGGTGTGCGCCACGCCCGGCGGCCCGGCCACGCGCCACGTGGTGAACGCGCAGGTGCTCGATGCACTGGGGCCGCAGGGCTTCCTGGTCAACATCTCGCGCGGCAGCGTGGTCGACACCGAAGCTCTTGCCGCTGCACTGCGAGAGACTGCGAGAGAGGCGCATCGCGGGCGCGGGGCTGGACGTGTACGAGAGCGAGCCCAAGCGGCCCGAGCAGCTCATCGGGCTGGACAACGTATTGCTCACTCCGCATCTGGCGGGCTGGTCGCCGGAGGCCACGCAGGCGAGCGTGGATCGGTTCATGGCCAATGCCGAAGGGCACTTCTCGGGGCGGGGTGTGGTTTCGCCTGTCTGATCTTCTTGTGTTCGTGTTCGTGGGAGCTGCGTCGGCGGGCGGTGCGCGCCGGGGGCGCCACGATGTCGGCCCCTTCGGGGCTCCCCTGCGGTGCTCGCGAGGGCGGCCTGCACCGTGGAACTCGCTACGCTGCTGCGCAGCTGCGCTCAGACAGCCACGGTGAGCTAGAAGTTGAAGCACGCAAGGTGCCCTTGCGTGCAGGCCGCCCCCGCTGCGCTCCTCGGCGACATCGAGGCACCCCCCGGCGCGCACCGCCCGCCGACGCAGTGGGCACGTCGCGCCGGTTTCTGGAAGGCCAGGCGGGCCCACGTCGGTCGCTTACCCCCGGAGCCCGGTCTGCGCTACCCGCCGGTGGCCGCCTCTGGGCCGCCGAGGAGCGCAGCGAAGTCGGCCTGCGTGCAAGGGCACCTTGCACGCTTCAATATCTGACTCACTGTGGCTGTCTGAACGGAGCTGCGCAGCAGCGTAGTGAGTTCCGCAGTGCAGGCCGGCTTCGCGAGCACCGCAGGGGAGTCGGCGCGCAGCGCCGACCGGCCCAGTGGCGGCCACCGGCGGGTAGCGCAGGCCGGGCGGCCCATCCAGGGGAAACAGGGCAACAGGAGAAACACATAATCCCCCGCCATGGAAACCAAGTGGTTGGAAGATTTCGTCAGCCTGGCCGAGACGCGCAGCTTCAGCCGCTCGGCCCAGTTGCGCCACGTGACGCAGCCAGCCTTCTCGCGGCGCATCCAGGCACTGGAGGTGTGGGCCGGTGCCGACCTGGTGGACCGCAGCTCCTACCCCACGCGCCTCACGCCCGCCGGCCAGACGCTCTATGCGCAGGCCATCGAGATCCTGCAGGGCCTGCAGAGCACCCGCGCGATGCTGCGCGGCCACTCGACGGCCGGGCAGGACGTGGTCGAGTTCGCGGTGCCGCACACCCTGGCCTTCACCTTCTTCCCGGCCTTTCTCACGCAACTGCGCGAGGAGGGCTTCGGCACGCTCAAGAGCCGGCTCATCGCGCTGAACGTGCATGACGCGGTGCACCGGCTGGTCGAAGGCGGCTGCGACCTGCTCATCGCCTACCACCATCCCTCGCTCCCACTGGAGCTGGACGCCACCCGCTACGAGATGCTGAGCCTGGGCCAGGAGGTGGTCGCGCCGTGGGTGCGGCCCGATGCCCAGGGCGCGCCACGATACTGCCTGCCCGGGCGCGCGGGCCATCCCTTGCCCTACCTGGGCTACGCGCCCGGCGCGTACCTGGGGCGCATGGTCGACCAGTTGCTGAAGGATTCGCCCGTGGCCATGCACCTGGACCGCATCTACGAGACCGACATGGCCGAGGGCCTGAAGGCCATGGCGCTGGAAGGCCACGGCATCGCCTTCCTGCCCCAGAGCGCCGTGCGCAAGGAGGTGCGTTCGCGCAAGCTGGTGAGCGCGCTGCCGCCGGAAATCGACCGGCTCGAAGCAACCATGGACATCCGCGTCTATCGCCAGCGTCCGCTGCCGGCGGCGGGCAGCAAGAGTGCGGCGACGGCGAACGGCGCTCAACCCAAGGGCTCGGCCGCGGCGCTGTGGGACTACCTGAAGGCGGAAGCTGCGGCGCGCTGAAACGCTTGTGCGCCGCACCAACTATGCGGCCCGCGCATAACCCTGGTTACAACAGGCATTGGCGCGAATTGGGTGACAGGCATACAGTCGCGCCAGTTTCGCTGTCACGCAACTCGTTGTTGATTGAATGCACGCCGTGGGGCGTGCATTTTTTTATCTAGCCGGAGCGCAAGCATGGAATCCCGATTCAGGATCGAGCACGACTTTCTCGGCGAGCGGAAGATCCCCGCCGCCGCCTACTGGGGCGTGCACACTGCTCGCGCGGTGGAGAACTTCCCCATCTCGGGCACCCGCATCTCGGCCATGCCGGACCTGGTCCGCGCCCTGGCGCATGTGAAGAAGGCGGCCACCCGCGCCAACGCGGACCTGGGCGCCATCAGCCGCGAGCGCGCCGAGGCCATCATGGCCGCTTGCGACGACGTGGCCGCAGGCAAGCTGCTCGAGGAGTTCGTCGTCGACGTCATCCAGGGCGGCGCCGGCACCTCCACCAACATGAACGCCAACGAGGTCATCTGCAACCTCGCGCTCGAGAAGATGGGGCACCCCAAGGCGAGCTACGAGGTGCTGCATCCCAACGACCACGTCAACGCCTCGCAGAGCACCAACGACGTCTACCCCACGGCGGTGCGCCTGGCGCTGTGGTTCGCCATCGACCGGCTGATCGAGGCCATGGTGCAGCTGCGCGGCGCCTTCGAGGCCAAGGCGCACGAGTTCAAGGACATCCTCAAGATCGGCCGCACCCAGCTGCAGGACGCGGTGCCCATGACCCTGGGCCAGGAGTTCCTCACCTACGCCGTGATGATCGAGGAGGACGAGCAGCGCCTGCGCGAGGCCCGCGCCCTCATCGAGGAGATCAACCTGGGTGCCACCGCCATCGGCACCGGCATCAACGCGCCGCAGGGCTATGCCAGCCTGGCCTGCCAGTACCTGGCCGAGCAGACCGGCGTGCCGCTCAAGCAGGCGGCCAACCTGGTGGAGGCCACGCAGGACACCGGCGCCTTCGTGCAGCTGTCGGGCGTGCTCAAGCGCGTGGCGGCCAAGCTCAGCAAGACCTGCAACGACCTGCGCCTGCTCTCCAGCGGACCGCAGGCGGGCTTCGGCGAGATCAGGCTGCCGGCGCGGCAGGCGGGCTCGTCGATCATGCCGGGCAAGGTCAATCCGGTGATCCCGGAGGTGATGAACCAGGTGGCCTTCGAGGTCATCGGCAACGACGTGACGGTGACCATGGCCTCGGAAGCGGGGCAACTGCAGCTCAACGCCTTCGAGCCGATCATGGGCTGGAGCCTGTTCAAGAGCATCTCGCACCTCAGCCGCGCCTGCCAGACCCTGCAGAAGAACTGCGTGGAGGGCATCGAGGCCAACCGCGAGTTCCTGGCCCGGCGGGTGCGCGAGTCGGTCACCCTGGTCACGGCGCTCAACCCGCTCATCGGCTACGAGAAGGCCGCCCTCATCGCCAAGACGGCGCTGGCCACCGGCGGCGCCATCGACGAGGTGGCCGAGCGGCTGGGCATCATGACCCGCGCCGAGATGGACGCCCTGCTGGTGCCCGAGAAATTGACGCAACCTGTGCGATTGGTCGCACCGGTGCACCCGGAAATCACGCCCTCGGGCACAAAGACTGCTTAGTATTCGGTTACAAGCAGCCTGCGCCAGGCAGGCTCGCTCCACGGCGGCGCGCAGCCCGCCAGGCGGATTCGAAGGCAGTGCGTCGGGCGCACCGGGTTGAACCCGGTACGCCCCACAATGCGGTTGTCTAGAATTTGGCTTTTCGTATCCATTCGTTAACTGAGGAGTGATCCGCATGAAGAAACAACTCGTCGCCCTCGCCGTCACCGCGCTGGCCATGGGCAGCGCCTTTGCACAGGCGAACGACACCCTGGCCAAGATCAAGGCCAGCGGCAGCATTGCCCTCGGCGTGCGTGATTCGTCCGCGCTGTCGTACACGCTGGGCAACGGCAAGTACGTGGGCTTCCACACCGAAATGGGCGAGCGCATCATCGACGACCTGAGCAAGGGCGCCGGCAAGAAGCTGGCCATCAACTACGTGCCGGTCACCTCGCAGAACCGCATCCCTCTGGTGCAGAACGGCACCGTGGACCTGGAGTGCGGCTCCACCACCAACAACGCCACCCGCCAGAAGGACGTGGACTTCGCTTCCACCACCTACGTGGAAGTGGTGCGCATCGCCGTCAAGGCCAACTCGGGCATCAAGGACCTGAAGGACCTGAACGGCAAGACCGTGGCCACCACCACCGGTACCACCTCCGTGCAGACCCTGCGCAAGAACGAGCGCGCCCAGGGCATCGACTTCAAGGAAGTCATGGGCAAGGACCACGCCGACAGCTTCCTGCTGCTGGAGTCGGGCCGCGCCGACGCCTTCGTGATGGACGGCTCGATCCTGGCCGCCAACATCTCCAAGGCCAAGAATCCGAAGGACTTCGCCATCGTCGGCCCCGAGCTGTCGGTCGAGCCGATCGCCTGCATGGTCCGCAAGGGCGACGACGCCTTCAAGAAGGCCGTGGACGAGTCCATCGCCCGCCAGATCAAGGACGGCTCGCTGGCCAAGCTGTACGACAAGTGGTTCATGCAGCCGATCCCGCCGACCAACACGGCGCTGAACCTGCCGCTGTCGGATGCCACCAAGGCGGCTTGGGCCAGCCCGAACAACAAGCCGATGGAAGACTACGCCAAGAAGTAATCCGGCATGACCGAATGACAAGCGCCCGCCCTTCGAGGCGGGCGTTTGTTTATTGAAGAGCAACAAAACAGCGAGGAGTGCCCCCATGGCCTGGGACTGGCAAGTATTCTGCAAGGACACGATCGACGGCGACATCGTCCCCGGGTGCTTCGGCACCGGTGGTGCCTACACCTATCTCAACTGGATGATGTCCGCCTGGGGCTGGACGGTGTCCGTGTCGCTGGTCGGCCTGGCGATCGCGCTGGCGGTCGGCTCCATCGTCGGCATCATGCGCACGCTGCCCGACAACCCGTGGCTCGTGCGCCTGGGCAATGCCTGGGTCGAGCTCTTCCGCAACGTTCCGCTGCTGGTGCAGATCTTCCTGTGGTACCACGTGGTGCCGGCGCTCTTCCCGCTGATGCGGGGGCTGCCGCCCTTCGTGCTGGTGGTGGTCGCGCTGGGCCTGTTCACCTCGGCGCGGATCGCCGAGCAGGTGCGCTCGGGCATCCAGGCGCTGCCCAAGGGCCAGCGCTACGCCGGCATGGCGATGGGCTTCACGACGCCGCAGTACTACCGCTACGTCATCCTGCCGATGGCCTACCGAATCATCCTGCCGCCGCTGACCAGCGAGTCGATGAACATCTTCAAGAACTCCTCGGTGGCCTTCGCGGTGTCGATCGCCGAGCTGACGCAGTTCTACCTGCAGGCCGGCGAGGAAACCTCGCGCAACATGGAGATCTACATCGGCGTGGTGCTCCTGTACATCTTCTCCGCGATGGTGATCAACCGGATCATGGCCTACATCGAGAAGAAGGCCCGCGTGCCCGGCTTCGTTGCCGCAGGCGGAACGGGAGGCCACTGACATGATGAACCTCGACTTCGGTTTCTACAGCTGGGACGTCATCAGCAGCTTCGTGCTGAAGGGCTTCTANTTCAGCGTGATCCTCACGGCCGTCGCCACCCTGGGTGGCATCTTCTTCGGCACCCTGCTGGCGCTGATGCGCCTGTCGGGCAAGAAGTGGCTGGACCTGCCTGCGGCCATCTACGTCAACGGCATGCGCAGCATCCCGCTGGTGATGGTGATCCTGGGCTTCTTCCTGCTGGTGCCCTTCATCATCGGGCGGCCCATCGGCGCCGAGTACTCGGCGGTGATCACCTTCATCGCCTTCGAGGCGGCCTACTTCAGCGAGATCATGCGCGCGGGCATCCAGTCGATCCCGCGCGGCCAGGTCTTCGCCGGGCAGGCGGTGGGCATGACCTATGCGCAGAACATGAAGCTGGTGATCCTGCCGCAGGCTTTCCGCAACATGCTGCCGGTGCTGCTCACGCAGACCATCATCCTGTTCCAGGACACCTCGCTGGTGTATGCGATCGGCGCCTACGACCTGCTCAAGGGCTTCGAGACCGCGGGCAAGAATTTCGGCCGCCCGGTCGAGTCGTACCTGCTCGCCGCGGTCGTCTATTTCATCATCTGCTACTCGCTGTCTTACGTGGTCAAGCGCATCCACAAGAAGATCGCCATCATTCGCTGAGAGAGGAAAAGCCATGGCTGAACAAATGATCAATATCAAGAACGTCTCCAAGTGGTACGGCCCGGTGCAGGTGCTCAACGACTGTTCCGTCAGCATCGACAAGGGCGACGTGGTGGTGGTGTGCGGCCCCTCGGGCTCGGGCAAGTCCACGCTCATCAAGACGGTGAATGCGCTGGAGCCTTTCCAGAAGGGCGAGATCACCGTCAACGGCATCCCGCTGCACGACCCCAAGACCAACCTGCCCAAGCTGCGCTCCAAGGTGGGCATGGTGTTCCAGCACTTCGAACTGTTCCCGCACCTGTCGGTGACCGAGAACCTGACCATCGCGCAGGTGAAGGTGCTGGGCCGCAGCCTCGACGATGCCAAGGTCCGGGGCCTGAAGATGCTCGACCGCGTGGGCCTGATGGCGCACAAGGACAAGTTCCCCGGCCAGCTCTCGGGCGGCCAGCAGCAGCGCGTGGCCATCGCCCGTGCGCTGTCGATGGACCCGATCGTGATGCTCTTCGACGAGCCCACCTCGGCGCTGGACCCCGAGATGGTGGGCGAAGTGCTCGACGTCATGGTGAGCCTGGCCAAGGAGGGCATGACCATGATGGTGGTCACGCACGAGATGGGCTTCGCGCGCAAGGTGGCCAGCCGCGTGATCTTCATCGACGTGGGCGGCCGCATCCTGGAGGACTGCTCCAAGGACGAGTTCTTCGGCCACCCCGAGAACCGCCAGCCGCGCACCAAGGACTTCCTCAACAAGATCCTGCAGCACTGAGCGGGCACGCGCCGTGTTGCGCAGGACGCTGAAATGGGCCGGCCTCGTGCTGGCCCTTTTTCTTTTGGTGCTGGCCGGGCTCGTCGCGGCCGCCTGGGCGCCGGACCGGCCGGTCGATTCGCTCAGGGCGAGGTGGGCACCTGCGCCCTCGCAGTTCGTGCGCATCGAGGGCATGGACGTGCACCTGCGCGACGAGGGGCCGCGCGACGACCCGCTGCCCATCGTGCTCATCCACGGCACCTCGGCCAGCCTGCACACCTGGGACGGCTGGGCCGACGCGCTCAAGCCCACGCGCCGCGTGATCCGCTTCGACCTGCCGGCCTTCGGGCTGACGGGGCCGGCGCCGGATGGCGACTACACGCTCGCGCGCTATGCCCGCTTCGTGACTCAGGTGCTCGATCACCTGCAAGTGAAGCAGGCGGTGCTGGCCGGCAATTCGCTGGGTGGCGGCATCGCGTGGAAGACGGCGGTGGATTTCCCTGCGCGCGTGGCGGCGCTGGTGCTGGTGGATGCGAGCGGCTATCCGATCACCGCGCTGTCGGTGCCCATCGGCTTCAGGATCGCGCGCGTCCCGGCCCTCGCCCCGCTGATGCAGAACGTGCTGCCCCGCCGCTTGATCGAGGCGAGCGCGCGCAACGTCTATGGCGACCCCTCGCGCGTCACGCCGGAACTGGTGGACCGCTACTACGAGCTCACGCTGCGCGAAGGCAACCGGCAGGCGCTGGTGCAGCGCTTTCGCGAGATACAGCGAGAAGACCTGTCGGCGCAGATTGCCCAGGTCCGGCAGCCCACGCTCATCCTGTGGGGATCGCGCGACCGTCTCATTCCGCCGGAGCAGGCCGGGCGCTTCCACGAGGACATCGCGGGCAGCCAGCTGACGATGTTCGACGGACTGGGCCACGTGCCGCAGGAGGAAGACCCGGCGGCGACCGTGGCCGCGGTGAAGGCTTTCCTCGCGCGGCAGCGCTGAGCTTGCGGGCGCCCGGCGCGCTCAGGCCAGCGCGATGCGGCCGGTCGCGAAGGTCTCGTCCAGCGTGCCCAGGCTGCAGTCGAGCAGGGCAGGGGAGACCTCGCGCTCCAGCACCTCGAACATCGACTCCATGTAGTCGATGAGCCGGTCCGAGGCCGCGATGGCCGCCTGCGGCCGTCCGCCCGCCACCGCGTCGAGCACGGCGATGTGCGCATCCACCGTGCCGGCCAGGTCCACGCCCTGCGGCGTGCGCATGTGGAAGATCCAGCCCAGGCGCCTGAAGATGGTGTGCAGCGGCCGCAGCGTGCTTTCCACGAAAGGCTCGCCCGCAGCGGCCAGCACCAGCTGGTCGATGCGCCGGTCCACCATGTTGAACTGCTGCAGCGTGATGCCCTCGCGGTGCTCCACCAGTTGGCGCTGCAGGTGCAGCATCTGGTTGCGCTGCGAGGCGCCCGAGCGTTCCGTCGCCAGCTGGATCACGAAGCGCTCCATGTCCCGCCGCAGGCGCAGCAGCACGCGGTCGCGGCCCAGGTCGATGGGTGCGATGCGCAGGCCGTGGCGCGGCGTCACAGCCACCAGCGTGTCGGCCGCCAGCCGGGTCACCGCCTGCAGCACCGGCGTCC
>Ga0055534_1000783_pt1 | contig 14872 bp, 16 predicted proteins | sample AraplaCol_mLB_r2_2_FD_54993 | JGI IMG/M metagenome (GOLD analysis project Ga0055534, IMG submission 54993) | Arabidopsis root microbial communities from North Carolina, USA - plate scrape MF_Col_mLB_r2 | ecosystem: Host-associated > Plants > Roots > Endosphere | place: USA: North Carolina... | reverse complement strand
CGTGCCGATCGGCCCGGGCCGCGGTTCCGGCGCGGGCTCGCTGGTGGCGTATGCATTGAAGATTACCGACCTGGATCCGCTGAAGTACAACCTGCTGTTCGAGCGCTTCCTGAATCCGGAACGGGTATCGATGCCCGACTTCGATATTGACTTCTGCCAGGAAAAGCGCGAACTGGTGATCCAGCACGTAAAGGACCTGTACGGCCGCGAGGCGGTGTCGCAGATCGCTACCTTCGGTACCATGGCGGCGAAAGGCGCAATCCGCGACGTGGGCCGCGTGATGGACTTCGGCTATATGTTCTGCGACGGCGTGTCGAAGCTGATTCCGTTCAAGCCAGGCAAGCCGGTCGATTGCCGAGGCGATCGAGGAAGAACCGCTGCTGAAAGAGCGACAGGAGAACGAAGAAGAAGTGCGCCAGCTGCTCGACCTGGCGCAGCAGGTGGAAGGCATTACCCGCAACATCGGCATGCACGCCGGCGGCGTGCTGATCGCGCCGGGCAAGTTGACGGACTTCTGCCCGCTGTACACCCAGGGCGGCGATGCCGGCGTGGTGTCGCAGTACGACAAGGACGACGTGGAAGCCGTCGGCCTGGTGAAGTTCGACTTTTTGGGCCTGACCACGCTGACCATCCTCGACCGCGCCGTCAACTACATCAAGGACCTCGATCCGGAAGGCACCAAGGACTTCGACCTGGCCAAGCTGCCGCTGAACGACCGCCCGACCTATGAGCTCCTGACCAAGGCGAAAACCGTCGCCGTGTTCCAGCTTGAATCGCGCGGCATGCAGGGCATGCTGAAAGACGCGCGTCCCGACCGCTTCGAAGACATTATCGCGCTGGTGGCGCTGTACCGTCCGGGGCCGATGGACCTGATCCCGGACTTCTGCAAGCGCAAGCACGGCGAAAAATTCGATTACCCCGACCCCCGCACCGAGGGCATCCTGTCCGAAACCTACGGCATCATGGTTTACCAGGAGCAGGTGATGCAGATGGCGCAGATCATCGGCGGCTACTCGCTGGGCGGCGCGGACATGCTGCGCCGTGCCATGGGCAAGAAAAAGGCCGAGGAGATGGCGGAGCACCGCGAGATCTTCCGCAAGGGCGCGCANGAGGGCGGGCTGACCGTCGAAAAAGCCGACGAGATCTTCGACTTGATGGAAAAGTTCGCGGGCTACGGCTTCAACAAGTCGCACGCGGCTGCCTATGCGCTGCTGTCCTACCACACGGCCTACCTCAAGCATCACCACACCGCNGCGTTNATGGCAGCCAACATGTCGCTGGCCATGGACGACACGGAGAAGGTCAAGATCCTGGTCGAGGACTCGATCGACGTGTGCGGCCTGACCATCCTGCCGCCGGACGTGAACCAGTCCTCCTACCGCTTCCGCCCGGACGGCGAGCCGGGCAAGAAGGCAACCAAGATCCGCTACGGCATGGGCGGCGTGAAGGGCGCCGGCCAGAACGCGATCGAGGCGATCATCGCCGCGCGCGAGGCGGGCGGCCCGTTCACCAGCCTGTTCGACTTCTGCAAGCGCGTGGACAAGAAGCAGATCAACCGCCGCACGGTGGAAGCGCTGATCCGCTCCGGCGCCTTCGATTGCTTCGGCGTCGACCGCGCGGTGCTGTTTGCCTCCGTGGGCTTCGCCATGGAATATGCAGACCAGGAAGCCAAGTCGGCCAACCAGGTCAGCCTGTTCGGCGGCGACGATTCCGACCTGGTGGCGCCGCCGGATTACGTAGCCGCCACGCCGTGGACCGACCGCGAAAAACTGGCGGAAGAAAAGATCGCGCTGGGCTACTACCTGTCCGGCCACATGTTCGACTCCTACCAGCAGGAAGCGCGCCGCTTTGCGCGCACCAAGCTGTCCGAACTCGAGCCGTCGCGCGAGCCGCGCATGATGTGCGGCGTGATTTCCGGCATCCGCACCCAGATGACCCAGCGCGGCAAGCTGCTGATCGTCACGCTGGACGACAAGACCGCCGTGGTCGAAGTCACCGTCTACAACGAAGTCTTCGAGCCGAACAAGCATATGTTCAAGGAAGACGAATTCCTGTGCGTGACGGGCAAGGTGTCGGAAGACCGCTTCTCCGGCGGCCTGCGCATTTCGGCGGAAAAGGTGTACAACATCACCGCCGCGCGCATCCAGTTTGGCCGCCAGATCGGCTTGTCGCTGCCGAAGGCCGTGCCGTCCGCCAAGCTGGCCGAGATCCTCGGCCCGCACCGCGACGAATACGGCCTGCCGGTGTCGATGCGCGTCAAGCCGCAAGGCATCGACTGCGTCCTGCAACTTGGTGACGACTGGCGCGTGGCGCCGTCGGACGCGCTAAAGGTTGCCCTGGAGCAGGGGCTGGGTGCGCAAGAGGTTGCAATCGAGTATTAACCGCTTCGCCACGGCGCATTCAACCCTGCCATATCGTGCGCCAGCGTTAGCAATATCCCAACATAATTCGGTAGCGCCCAACCATTTCGCATGGAGTGGTGACTACCGATGCTGTTCAATTCGTTCAGTTTCCTGCTGGGTTTCTTGCCGATCACCCTGCTCGGCTACTTCGTGCTGGCGCGTCGCGATCCTGCTTGGGGCGTGACATGGCTGGCGCTGGCGTCGCTGTTCTTCTACGGCTGGTGGGATGTGCGCTATGTGCCACTGCTGCTGGGCTCCATCGTCTTCAATTACGGCTGCGCACAAGCGATCCGCCGCGCACATGGCAAGGCGCGCAGCTGGTTGCTGGCTGGCGCCGTCGCAGCCAACCTGCTGCTGCTCGGCTACTACAAGTACGCCAACTTCTTCTACACCAGCCTGACCGGCCAGCATGCAGACGTTCTGCAGGTGGTGCTGCCGATCGGCATATCGTTCTTCACCTTTACCCAGATCGCCTTCCTGGTCGATACGTCGCGCGGCTTTGTGCAGGAAGGGCGTTTCATCCACTACCTGCTGTTCGTCACCTACTTTCCCGCACCTGGTGGCCGGGCCGGTATTGCACCATAAGGAAATGATGCCGCAGTTCGCCGACCCGCGGAATGCACAGCCCCGCGCCGACAACTTTTCGGTCGGCATCACCATTTTCATCATTGGCCTGGGCAAGAAGACGCTGCTGGCCGATACCCTGGCGCCCTACGCCAACGCCCTGTTCGCAGCGCCGGGCGAGCCGACGCTGCTGGTGGCATGGGGTGGCGTACTGGCCTATGCTTTCCAGCTCTATTTCGATTTCTCGGGCTATTCGGATATGGCGATCGGCTTGTCGCGCATGTTCGGCGTGCACCTGCCGCTGAACTTCAACTCGCCCTACAAGTCGCGCAATATCGTTGAATTCTGGCGGCGCTGGCACATGACGCTGTCGCGCTTCCTGCGCGACTACCTGTATATCCCGCTGGGCGGCAATCGCCACGGCGCCGCACGCGCCAAGGTGAACTTGATGGTGACCATGCTGCTGGGCGGCCTGTGGCACGGCGCAAGCTGGAATTTTGTGCTGTGGGGCGGGCTGCACGGCGCCTACCTGGTCCTTGCGCATGTGTGGCAGGTGCTCAAGGCGCGCCTGGGCTGGCAAGGCGGCAGCAGGGCGGGAGCGTTCGTGGCCTGGGCGCTGACCTTCATCGCCGTGGCCTATGCCTGGGTCTTCTTCCGGGCGGCGGACCTGCCGTCCGCGCTGCGCATTGTGGCCGGCATGTCGGGCCAGTATGGCGTGGCGCTGCCGGACGCCATCGGTGCGCGCCTGGGCGGGCTGCACGAGGCGCTGGCCTCGCTGGGAATCAAGTGGACGCTGGGCGGCGCCACCCAGTTCATCGAAACCTGGTGCTGGGTGGCAGTGGCCGCACTGGTCGCCTTCTGGGCACCCAACACGCAGCAAATCATGCATCGCTTCGAACCGGCGCTGGACCATGACGGCACGGCCGCGCCGGCGCGCCTGGCCTGGCTACCGGCGCCGCGGCAGGCGCTGGCGACCGGCATGCTGGCCGTGTTTTGCCTGCTGGCCCTGTCGCGGCCCAGCGAATTCCTTTATTTCCAGTTCTGACCATGTCCAACGATTCGCACCTTCGCTATTTGCGCAAACTGGGCCTGGCCGTGCTGGCCGGCCTCCTGCTGGTGGCCGGCGTAGTCGTGCTGGCCGATCCCTATGGCCTGTATGGCGTGGTGCGCAGGCCCGGCCTGAATGCCGAGAAACCGGTGCCGCAGCACTTTCGCAACGAGATCAAGTTGGCAGGCGCGCAGCGCCTGGGCGCGATCCAGTTCCTGGTCGGTAATTCGCGGGTCGAAGTCGGTTTCGATCCGGACAGCCCGGTGCTGGGCGGGGACGCATACAACCTGGGACTGGCGGGAACCGGCATCATGGTGGCGGTGGGACAGTTGCGCTATCTGCGCAGCCTTGGCATCAGGCCTTCACGCGTGATTGCGGGCGTGGATTTCCATGATGCCTTGCTGGCGCCGGGACAGCGCGGCGGTGCTCGCCAGCCGCCGGTGGCGGCGCAGCCAAATTGGGCTGGCGCCTGGAAAGCCTGTTTTCACTGGCCGCCTTACGCGATGCGGCAACCACCTTTGCCATGCAGGGCGACCGTGAGGCTGAGACCATGACCGAGCGTGGGCTGAACCCTTTGAACCAATACATCAAATTTGTGCGCTACGATGGCTACCACAAGATTTTTCGCCAGCGCGCCGAAGAAAACGCGGCTTCGCTGGTGAAGAAATCGGCTGGCGACCTCGATCGCGAGGGGCTGCGGGCGGAATTGCGCGCCCTGGTCGATGCTGCGGCCGGCGATAATCCCCGTGTCGACCTGCGCTTGATGGTGTACGCTTACCACGCGCAGTTGCTGGCGCTGTATGAAGCGAGCGGCTTATGGCCCCGCTTCGAGGAATGGAAGCGCATCGTGCTGGAAGAAGCAGAGGTGGCGCGCACCCGCTATCCGCTGGCGCACATCGTGGTGCATGACTTCAGCGGTTTCGGTGAATTCAACTGCGAAGCGATTCCTGGCCCGAATGACAAGGGCACGACGCACTGGTATTGGGAGGCTGGACATCAGAAGCCGGCGCTGGGTGAAGAGATGATGCGGCGCATGCTGTCGGGTGCGCCGGAGAACGGCTTTGGCATGGCGCTGACCGCGCATAACCTGGAGCAGGACCGGCAGCGAATTGCGGCCGAGCGTGTCGGATGCGCCGCAGCGTATCCGGCCCTGTTTGCGGGAGCACGTGATTTGGTGGCGCGCATCGCGCGCCGCCCGGGAAAGGGATAATGACATGGAAATGAAACGTATCAATGCAGGCAAGTTGCGCGCGATCGGTTATGACGAGCGTGCACGCATGCTGCGCGTTGAGTTCGACGACGGCAGCGCCATCGATTACGAGGGCGTCGGACGCGACGTCTGGCAGCGCCTGTCCACCTCGGGCAGCGCGTGGAGCTTCTACCGCGACAACATCGAGGAAGAATACAGCGGCCGCAAGGGACGCGCCAAGCCGCAAGCGGGAACGCGTCCCGCCGGCCTCGACGAACTGTTCGGCGATTGACGCCGCCGGTTCGCCTACATGTCTTTCAATCCGGTGATGGCGTAGCCTTTGCTGCCCATCTGCTGGGTCAGCCGGTCGATGTGGTAGTCAGGCAGGACTTGCACATCATCATCGACTTCCAGCGATTGCTCGGCTGGCAGCCAGTCGGTGTTGATGGCTTCCTGTGGGATGGGTTTGCCCTCTGGCACGGCGAGGTAGGAAAAAATGCCGTCATGTTCGGCACGGCGATAGATATCCAGGCGCATCTTCATCTCCCTTCAACTAGTCCTACGCACAGGCTGGCGTAACGCTTTGATTCTACTCCGCTTGAATGGCTGTGGCCACGCAAAGATGGCCGGCCCGGCACACGCCAGGCAGTAAAGTTGAACTGGATCAACAAAAGGCTTGCCCAGGGTTCAATGATATAGTGAGCCCCCCGACGTTCCTGTGAAGCCCGCGAACTCCTNCTTATGCGTTTCCCGTATTTGTTGCCGGCCACCGGATTCCTTGTTGCCTACCTGCTGTTCGACTGGATCACGTATGTCGAGCCGCTGCATGGCCTGAACATCACGCCCTGGAATCCGGATACCGCCCTGGGCCTGGTGTTCTGGCTGGTGTATGGGCGGCGCGCGGCGCTGCCGTGGTTTGCTGCGCTGGTGGCGGGCGACGTGCTGGTGCGCGGCATGCCGGGCGGGCTGGCCGGCACCATGCTGACAGCTGCATGGCTTACTTGCGGTTATGGCGTGCTGGGCGAAATCCTGCGCCGGACGCTTGGCGCAGGCAACATCTTCGGTTCGCGCGCGAGCTTCTACCGCTGGCTGGCNATCGTTTCCGCCGGCACCATGCTGAATGCGGTCGGCCATATCAGCCTGCTGGCCTGGCTTGGGCTGGTGCCATGGGACGACTGGATGCGTGCCGTGTGGCGTTTCGGCTTCGGCGANATGGTGGGGGTGGTCGTCAGCATGCCGCTGCTGTGGAAACTGGCCAACCCGCAAGACAGGGCACGCCTGCACGAGGCCACCTGGAAGCCCGAGACGCTGGGCTACCTGGCGCTGGCGATCTTTGTGCTGTGGGCGGTATTCGGCTATATCGTCACCTCCGAATTCAAGCACTTCTATTTCCTGTTCCTGCCGCTGATCTGGGCCGCTTCGCGCCAGGGCGTGCACGGCGCCGCGCTGGTGGTATTCGTGCTGCAGCTCGCCATCGTGGCCCTGGTCAGGCTCAATAGCGCCGACAACATCACCGTGTCGGAGCTGCAGATGCTCGATGCGGTGCTGGCGCTGGTGGGGTTCTTCATCGGCATCGTGGTCGACGAACGGCGCCAGGTGGCCGAGGAGTTGAAGCAGACCTTGCGCCTGGCGGCTGCGGGGGAAATGGCAGCCGCGCTGGCGCATGAACTGAACCAGCCGATGACGGCGCTGGCCGTGTACGGCAAGGCTTGCGAGCACCTGCTGGCGCGCGGCGAGGCGGGCGAATTGCTGAAAAATGCAATCGGGCAGATGATCAATGAATCGGCGCGGGCGGCGGAAGTGGTGCGCCGGCTGCGCGACTTTTTCCGCACCGGCGCCATGCAGCTTGAGACGGTCGGCGCGGCAACCCTGCAAGCCGGCATCGTGCAGCAATTCCGCCCGCAATTTGCCGAACACGGGGTGGACGTGACGGTCGCCGAAGCGCCATCCCTGTCTGTACAGGTCGACCGCCTGCAGGTGGAACTGGTGCTGCGCAACCTGCTGGCCAATGCACTGGATGCGGTGCGCATGCGCCCCGCAGGCCAGCGCAGTATCCAGCTTGCAGCGGAAAATATCGGCGGCAAGCTGCGCTTCACGGTGGAAGACAGCGGAGATGGCCTGACGCAGCAGGCGGCCAGCCGCCTGTTCGAGCCCTTCGTATCGACCAAGGCCAGCGGCATGGGCCTGGGCCTGGTGCTGAGCCGCGCCATCGTGGAGGCCCACGGCGGAACTTTATGGGCGGAAGTTGGCGATCACGGCGTCTTTCGATTTATACTGCCGGCGCTGGATTCTGGAGAATAGCCTTGTCAAATCTTACCGTTTTCATCGTCGACGATGATCCCTCGCTGCGCGACGCCCTTGGCCTGCTGCTGGGCGTGCGCGGTTACCGCACCGCCGTTTTCGCCAGTGCCGAAGCTTTCCTGCAAGCCTGGCTGCCTGAATGGGCGGGCTGCCTGGTGGCCGATATCCGCATGTCCGGCATGGACGGGCTGACCTTGCAGCGCAAACTGAGCGAGATGAACTGCCTGCTGCCGGTGATTATCGTGACCGGTCACGGCGACGTCAGTTCGGCGCGCGAAGCCTTCAAGGCGCGCGCCGTCGATTTCCTGGAAAAGCCGTTCGACGACGACAAGCTGATTGCGGCCATTGAGGAGGCGTTCTCGATGCAGCTGCGCCAGCGCCAGGACCAGGACCGCCGCCAGCAGCGCGACCAGTTGCTGGCCGAGCTGACCCCGCGCGAGCGCGAGGTGTTCGAACTGGTGGTGATGGGACGCCACAACCGGGAAATCGCACCGCAATTGAATATCAGCGTGCGCACGGTGGAAGTCCACAAGGCGCGCCTGATGGCCAAGCTGGGCGTGGATAACGTGGCCGACCTGGTGCGCGTCGCGCTGCGCGATTAAGCGGCGCTTGCGCCCAGTTCGCGCAGGCCGGCGACGGCTTGCGTGGTCTTGTCCTTGGCCCGCTGCAGCACCACCGAGCGGTTGCTCGATTCCTGGTCGCGTTTCGCTTCCCGGTGCCACAGGTGGTACACCTCCGTGGCGAAGGCGCCGCTCTTGCGCATGACGCCGGCGTTGAACAGGCGCAGCACCAGGTCGGAATCCTCATGGCCCCAGCCGGTGAAGCTCTCGTCGAAGCCGTTCACCAGGTCCAGGTCGCGGCGCCAGACCGCCATATTGCAGCTCTTGATGCGGCGCCAGGTAAAGCGCTTGCTTTCGCGGCCCAGGTCCGGCAGGGTCAGCGTCGTCTGCAGGAATTTGTTGACGCTGCCGGCCAGGTAGAGCTTGAGCTTTTCCAGCGCGCCCAGGCCCTGGATGTCGANGTGCCGCTCGAGCAGNCGACGCGTATAGTCTTCGCTAAGCAGCACGCGGCTGCCGGTNACNACGTAGCCGCGCTTCGACAGTCGGCGGTGGTTGGCGATGAAATCCTTCTGCGGCACACAGTCGCCATCGATGAAGATGATGTAGTCGCCCCGCGCCGCCAGCGTGCCCAGGTTGCGTGCCCGNGCAGCGCGGAAACCGATNTCCTCCTGCCACACATGCTTCATCGGCACCGGCGAGCGTGCCTGCAGGGCCGCTACGGTTTCCCGCGTGTTGTTGGTCGATCCGTCATCGGCGATAATGATCTCGAAGTTTTGATCGTCCTGCGCAAAGCACGCCTCCACCACGGCTGTCAGGGCGTCCGGACGATTGTATGTGGTGATAATTAACGAGATGGTTGAAGCTTGTTGCATGGATGCTAAAAAATTAATAAAAAACGATTCATTCCTGCCGGCGGGCGCCAATCTGCCAGTATATCAGTGCAGGATCACTGGTACGGCTTGTCCCGCACAGGAGGGCGGCCAGTGAGGACCTTGGTGATCTCTCCCAACTGGATTGGCGACGCCGTCATGGCGCAGCCGCTGCTGCAGCTGCTGAAGGCCGCCCATCCGGAGCGCCCGATCGACGTGCTGGCGCCGCCGGCTGTATCGCCGGTTTGGCGCCAGATGGCGGAAGTGGCCGAAGTCCTGGAAACCCCGTTCCGCCATGGCGCGCTGCAGTTGAAAGAGCGCTGGCGCTATGCGCGCATGCTGCGCCAGCGGGGCTACGCCGACGCCTACATCCTGCCCAATACCCTGAAGTTCGCTTTGATCCCGTGGCTGGCGGGCATTCCGCGCCGCGTCGGCTACAAGGGCGAGAGCCGTTATGGTTTAATCAACGTCATGCATCATGACGACACGCCGCCACGCCCGATGGTGCCGTTCTATGCCGCGCTGGCCGATGCTCCGGGAGCGCCGCTGCGCGGCGGCTTGCCCAAGCCGCGCATGGCCGCCAGCGGCGAACAGGTCGCTGCAGCCTGCGCCAAGGTTGGCCTGGACCCGTTGCGTCCACTGGTGGTCTTTGCGCCGGGCGCCGAGTTCGGGGGCGCCAAGCGCTGGCCGCCGGCGCATTTCGGCCAGTTGGCGCAGCATATCCTGGCACGCGACCCGCAAGCCCAGGTGGCCCTGCTTGGTTCGCCCAAGGATGGCCCGACATGCGATGAAGTGATTGCCGCCGCCGGTGCGCCGGCCGGCCTGGCCAGCCTGGCCGGCAAGACCAGCTTGTCCGATGCCGTGGCCCTGATCGCCCGCTCGGCGGCTGTGGTCAGCAACGATTCCGGCCTGCTGCACGTCGCTTCCGCGCTGAACCGGCCCGTCATTGCCATTTACGGGCCGACCGATCCCGATCATGCGCCGCCATTTTCCGACCTGGCAGCCTCGATCTCGCTGCGCCTGGAATGCTCGCCGTGCCGCCAGCGCGAATGCCCGCTCGGCCACCAGAACTGCATGCACGGCATCAGTGCCGGCCAGGTGTGGCAGACGCTGGAGCCAATGCTCAACCGTTGACGATCGGCTGGGCGATGATCCACAGGCTCAGCAAGGTGTAAGCCACCATCAGCGCCAGCATCGGCAACTGGCTGCGGGTGGCGCGCGCGCCAAACTGGCGCAGGGCGGTCTGGTGCCCCAGCCAGACGGCCGCCACATGCCCCGCCACGATGGCAAACAGCGAGACATACCAGACCATGCGTGCATCGACCACGCCCAGGCGGATGAAATAGAAGCGCGTGCCAAACAGGTCCCACCCCAGGTTTAGCGGGTCGGAGGCCAGGGGAATCAGGTATTGCCCAGCCATCGCGAGGAAGGACAGGTAATGGGCGAAGTGGTAGGCGATGGCGATCGGCACCAGTGTCAGCACATACCAGCCGGCGGTCGCCGCCAGCGAAGCGCCGCCGCCGCACCAGGCGATTGCCCGGCACACCGCCAGGTAGACCAGCAGGAACAGCGCCGGCAGGACGAACAGCGCCCCGGCGCGCAGCACGGCGGGCGGCCAGGCCAGCGCGGCCTGCAGGTCCAGCCATGGCTGGGTCTCCAGCAGGCCGTCGAAGCTGACGGAAGCGAGCATCAGCATCACCAGCGCGATATGCGACCAGCCCAGCGGCGCATCCACCAGCAGGCCGGCGCCAAAAGGCCGCAATTGCCAGCGGCCGTCCCGCACCTGGTTGGGCGCAAAGCGCGCCAGCAGGCCGAACACCACGGCAAACACTTCGCCATGCGCCAGCCAGGTGCTGCGCCCGAACAGGAACATGCCCAGCCAGGACAGGCAGGAATAGGCCAGCATCGCGGCGGCCAGGCTGGCCGGCCGCTCGCTGCCCTCCCAGTTCAACTCCATGTTCACGAAGGCGAAGAACAGGATCGCGGCGGGCCAGACGCCAGCCCATTGCGGCCAGGGCAGCTTGCCGGGGCGCTCGCCCAGCGTCCAGCGGTAAATGGTATCGAGCGGGTTGACCAGCGCCCACAGGTCGCCCAGCAGCGCCGACATGAATGCCATGCCGACCCACCAGATGGCCCACACCATGGCCGGGGCGATATTCTTGAAAGGGTTCTGCGTGCCGGCAAAGCCGGCGCACAGCACGAGCAGGTATAGCGCCAGCACCGCCAGGCGCAGGCTGGCCGCCAGTACGCCAGCCAGCGGGACCTGTTGCAGCAAGGTGAAAGCCTGCGCGGCGGGGCGCGGCTGCATACTGCGCTGGCGCGCCAGCAAGAGGAAGGTGACAGCGACCGTGGCCCCGGCGCCGGCCATGAACATCCACAAGGGAAGTGGCAGGTCAAAGCGCTGGCCGAAGCCATGCGCCAGCACGGGCAGGGGAATGGCTGCCAGCAGCCAGCGCTTCATCGTGGAATGACTTCCACGTAAAGCAATGCCGGCGCGTGGTGATGCCCCTTGCCATGCGCCGCAAGAGGGAAGCGGCCAGCGGCTTGTGCCTGCAGTTGCAGGCGCGCCGGGATGCCCGGCTTGAGCGACAACATCCGGTCATAGCCATGCAGGTGCAGGTCCAGCGCCGTGTCGCTGCGCAATTCGAGCACCAGCGTGTCGCCCTGCGGCACGCGCACCGTGGGTGCCGGACTGGCAATGCGCTGCTGCCTGACTTCGAAGCTGGCACTTTGTTGCGCGGACCACACAGGCGCCCCTGCCAACAGCGTTAGCGTTGCAAACAGCCAGTATTGGCGGGGCAGGCGCATATGGAGATTCTACTCCGGCAGGCGTAATATTCAACGACTGACCCTGCACAAGAAGGAGTGGACCATGCGTATCCGTTTCCTGCTTCCCCTCGCGGTCGCCCTGGGCATCCCCGCCCTGGCCAGCGCCGAAATCCTGGCGATGATGAACTATGAAAGCAAGTCCGCCGAGTCGCTCAAAGCGCTCAAGAATCCTGTAGCGCCGGCGGCACGCAAGGAAGGCATCGCGATTGTCGATGTCGACCCCAAATCCGGGACCTTCGGCAAGATCGTCAAGGACATTCCGCTGCCGGCCGACCTGGTGGCGCACCATATTTTCTACAACCCCGACATGAGCAAGGCCTACATCACGGCGCTGGGCAAGACCGAGCTGCGCGTGATGGACATGAAGTCGAAGGACTATGCCATGACCACCATCAGCATCCCCGACTGCAGCGTGGGCGAGGATATCGCGTTCTCGCCCGACCATAAGCGCTGGTATGTGAGCTGCATGGGCAGCCAGGCCATGGTGGTGGGCGACGCCCATAGCGACAAGGTGCTGTCGACCATCAAGGTGGCCGCGCCGTATCCGCATGGCCTGGCCGTTTCCGGCGCGGCCGACCGCATCCTGCTCACATCGACCGTGCGCGCATCCGACCTGGGCGATGCAGGGGAGGTGATCAGCGCGGTTGAGGCCAGCACCGGCAAGGTGCTGGGCACCTACAAGGTGTCGAAGAAAGCTTCGCCGGCCGGCGAAGCGCCGGTGGAAATACTGTTCGTGCCGAACGCAAAACCCGCCGTGGCCTACATCACCAATATGTACGGCGGCACGCTGTGGACGGCAAGCTGGAACAAGGACAAGAAGGATTTCGAAGTGGCGCAGGTATACGACTTCGCCGAGGCCAAGGCTGGCGTGCCGCTTGAGCTCTACTTCAACAAGGCTGCCACGCGCATGTATATCACCAGCGCCAAGCCCGGGCAGCTGCACGTCTTTGATATTTCAGCCAAGGCGGGAGAACCCAGGCTGCTCAAGTCCATCCCCGCTGCGGAAGGCGCCCACCATGTGGCCTTTACCAAGGACGGCAAATACGCCTTCGTGCAGAATGCCTTGCTCAACCTGCCGGGCATGAGCGACGGTTCGGTCACCGTGATCGANCTGCAGTCCGGCACCGTCGTCGCCAGCATGGACACGCTGAAGAACGCCGGCCTCAATCCCAACAGCATCGTGCTGCTGCCGCAATGGAATGAGATGATGGGTCATTGAGCATGCCAACGGGGCCGTGCCGCGCGTGATAGACTCGCGGCATGACACCGCTGGTCCTGATTCCCGGCTATATGCTGGACGACGCCTTATGGGACGGCATGCTGCCGTTCCTGCCGCCTGAACTCCCACTGCATTTCGCCAGCCTGGCCGAAGGCGATTCCATCGCCGCCATGGCGCAGGCTATCCTGTCCCGCTGCCCGCCGCAATTCAGCTTGCTGGGCTTTTCAATGGGCGGCTATGTTGCGCGTGAAATCGTGCGGATCGTTCCTGACCGCGTGCAGTCGCTGGCGCTGGTCGCCACCTCCAGCCGCGCCGACCTGCCGCTGCAGGTCGAACAGCGCAGCAAGGCAGCGCGCGCGACGCCGCTTGGCGCCTTCCGCGGCTTGGGCCGCGCCGCTATCGCGCAATCGCTGCACCCGGAGAATGCTGCCAACGAAACGCTTGTGGCGCAGGTGCGCGCCATGGGGGAACGCCTCGGCCGCGAAGTTTTCGTGCGCCAGTCCCTGATTGTGCGCGATGCCGACACGAGCCGGCTGTCCGGCATCGGGTGCCCAACACTGGTGGTAGCGGCCGCGGAAGACCAGTTGCGCACCCCGCAAGAAGCGCGCGAGCTGGCCGACGGCATCCCCGGCGCGCGCCTGGCGATTGTGCCCAACTCCGGCCACCTGATCCCCCTCGAACAACCGCAGGCGCTGGCCAACGCCCTCGGGGTGATTTTTCGATAGCATCTTGTACAAACATTAACGCTATACTCCGGCCCATTTGAGTCGAACAGGGTGGCCACGGTGCGAAAAGGGCTGGTGCAAAGGTTTGACCGCTGGCGCGCACGCCAGTCGCCTTCGAACGCTTACTTTATCCAGCTTGTCCTGGATGAGGTCGTGCCATTATTCGAGGCTGCGGGGTACCGTCGCCATGAGGACTATGCCGGAAACAACCCTCAATCAGTTGGCGCCAATACCATCGCCTTGCAGCGGCGCTCCGGCGCGTTGTGGCCAACGGTGGAAATCCAGTTTCCCGCAAACGATCCCCATTTTCTCGGTCTGTATTTTTCCACGTTGCCCGAGCTTTGCTATCGCCATGGAGTAACGCCCATACCTCGCCTTGACGCAAATGTTGTCGAAGGACCGTTCACGTTCATCCTATGCAAAGGCGGTAAGAAGAACTATGACTGCAACTTTGGCTACCAGTGGTTTTCGTTCTCGCCCCGAAAGCGCCTGCAACAGGAAGCCGGAGAACTGGCGCGCCGCGTGCCTTGGCTGTTGCAAACGCTGGATGCCGGAATCCCGAATGACTGGCTGTCGCAACGCCCGGCGGCGCAGGTTGGAAAATATGCCCGCATCGTGTTCAACTGGACGGACGGCAAGAATACAGGATGAGCCGGCGCTCGCTGGCCCGCAAACCCAGCGGCGCAGGGTCGCTTTGAAAACAACTGGAGTCAACTTGATGAAGAAACTCGTTCTGCCGGGGATGCTTGCCGCGCTGTTGCTTGCCACGCCAGGCGCCCAGGCAAGCTGCCATGCAGCGCTCAAGGCGCGCCTGCCGCAATCAGGCACTATCATTTTCGGGGAGATGCACGGCACCAGGGAGATTCCTGCATTTTTCTCGGCCTGTGTGCGTGATTTCATCGACCACGGCGAGCAGGTCAGGGTGTTCCTGGAATTCGACGCGTCGGACACCGAACACACGGCGAAGTACCTGCGCGGCGAGATCGACGAAGCGGCCCTCCTGTCATCGCCACGCTGGCTGCGTCATGACGGCCGTACCAGCCAGGCCATCCTGGAGCTGCACCGGGCCTTGAAGGGCGTGGACGTCGTCGGATTTGCGGCCGAATTCAATGGGGCCGGAGGGGATGCCGGCATGGCCGAAAACTTCCTGAAGCACAGGGTGGCCG
>Ga0055534_1000769_pt1 | contig 15101 bp, 18 predicted proteins | sample AraplaCol_mLB_r2_2_FD_54993 | JGI IMG/M metagenome (GOLD analysis project Ga0055534, IMG submission 54993) | Arabidopsis root microbial communities from North Carolina, USA - plate scrape MF_Col_mLB_r2 | ecosystem: Host-associated > Plants > Roots > Endosphere | place: USA: North Carolina... | reverse complement strand
GTGGCGTTCTGGCTGCTGATGCAGGTCATGAAGACCGTGCCCGTGGGCGTGGCATACGCCATCTGGTCTGGCGCCGGCATTGTGCTGGTCACGCTGATCGCCGTGGTGCTGTACCGACAAGTACCCGACCTCGCGGCCATCGTCGGCATCGCGCTGATCATCGCGGGCGTGGCGGTGATCCAGCTATTCTCGAAAATGGCCCACTAAGTCGGGGGGACTATATCCAAAGGCTTCGGCCGACGCCTCAGGTCTTGGGGGGCAGGGTGCGCAGCAGCCGGTTGACCTGCACGAGCGTCTCGCATTCGTCAGCCTTGCGCTGACGACGCTGGTCGATGATCTCCAGCAAAGCACGGACCTGCCCATTCTTGGCCTCGCACGCCTCGCGGCCGTCCTTCGGACACACCACGTCAATCTCACCGCGCAGGCTCTCCTGGACGATATCGATCAGCGCCGTGCACCCCGAAGTGTCATTCAACGCCGGATCGGACGCAGGCTGCACAGCCAGCGCCCCAGGCACCGGCAAGGCAGCAAACAAAGCTAGCGCGAAAAGCCAGCGCTGGGGCGTCTGGACGAGAGACATGGATCAGCAGGTAAAAGGCGATGGCGACACCGCGGTTGCGGCGTGCGGGCTACATGATAGCGGGTTGGCGGGCTCGAGCTTGTGGAATGTGTCCTCGACCCGTCGGTTCCTGCCACCTTCCGTTATTGCCGTCCAGCACCGCCACCATCAAGCGGCCCGTCATAACGGATGACGGTGGATGTGACCGAGAATCCAGGGAAACGATGAAGGCATTTTGTTACTGTTTGCCCTTGTCTCCCGCGATGGGACATATATCGGGCATCATGGCGCCTTGCCAGGCGAATGCACCCTGGCTGATCCACACATCACATCGGTTCAAGGAGGGGTTGAAGGATGGGCGTCATCGCCATGACGGCAGCCGTTATATGCTTTTGGAAATTCGTCAGCCACCGTGCCGCATTCCTTTTCCTGGGATTCCTCGCCATTGGTCTGGTGACCTATATGTCCAATCCCGAAGAGCGAACCTGCCGGGACAGATCATGGTTCTGCCCCATCGTCGTGGACAAGCCAGAACTCCCGAAAATACCCGAGGTCTGCGCGCCTGCCGAACCGCTTGCAGCCGATACACGTGTATTTGAAAGCGACGCCGCAAATGCCGAACTCCGGCGCCAGATTCAGTCCGGCGTCTGCCAGCAGAAGGCGATCGAGCGCATCGCACGCGGCTGGAAGGCGCCCTATGACGCGTCCTACGCATCGCGATTGCAAAAGGCAGATTGATAGCTGCCTGGGAGCGCCATGCCTCGCCTGGGCCGGCTGACTGCCTGGCGAGAGCTGCGGGGCCGGTCCGAGATTAGTTCCCTGCGATACAATCCCGCCGCATCCAGCCGCCAGCTTCTGTTATGGGTCTAATACGCTTTCTTCTTGCCTGCGCCGTCATCATCGAGCACACGAGCCCGGTATTTGGCATGAAGCTGACCGGCGGCACCATCGCCGTGCAGGCCTTCTTCATGATTTCTGGGTTCTATATGGCCCTGATCCTGAACCAGAAATACGTGGGTGCCGGATCATATTCGTTGTTCATCACGAATCGATTCCTGAAGCTGTTTCCGATTTACTGGATCGTCCTGGCGGGTGTGGTGCTATTCGGCGCCTATCACTGGCTGCGGCACGGCAATCTGGGCGTGTTGTCCGTCTGGAGCACCTACGCGCTGCACTGGACATCTGCAGCATACCTGGCGTTGACCAATCTTCTGATCTTCGGACAGGATCTGTCGCTGTTTCTCAAATTTACGCCGGACATGGGGCTGGGCTTTACAGCCCATTTTGCCGATTCAACGCCCAGGGTGGTGCAATTCCTCCTGATCCCTCCAGCCTGGTCACTCGGCATCGAACTCGTGTTCTATGTCATGGCACCGTGTCTCGTACGACGGTCCGCTGCCTTTCTCGGCGTACTGCTGACGGCCAGCCTGATACTCCGATACGTCATTCTCGTTCGGATGGGTCTTGCCAATGATCCTTGGCCGACCCGTTTCTATCCGATGGAACTGGCGTTCTTCGTCGCCGGCGCAATCTGCTTCAAAGCCTATGTGGCAATCCCGTGGCCCCGCATCCCGAAAAAGGCGTTGTCGGTGCCCTTGCTGCTCGTATTGGCAATGACAGTATTCGCCGAAGGCGTAAACATCTGGGCGTTCTACGCCTGTTTCGCGCTGGCCATGCCGTTCGTGTTCCAGTTCACCAAGCACAACGCATTCGATCGCAAAATCGGGGACCTTTCTTACCCGATGTACATTTCTCACCTGCTGGCACTTTGGACGCTATCTGCCAGCGGCATATTCGACCGCCTCGGCGGCGACTATCGTGGCCTGCTCACCGTCGTTTGCACGGCGGTAGTTTCGATCGGTCTGCTATGGGTTTCGCGTCCCATCGAAAACTGGCGGAGCCGGCGCGTAGCAGAAGGATATTCATCGCCGCACACGGGGCAGCAATATCTGCCGCGCGGCAGCTAGGCAGCCTCACACTGGCCGGCGCGCCATCATATTGAGCGAGAAATACTCGCCAAACGTGGCGTTGGCGACCGAGGCATCGACCGTGCCAGGCACGAAATGAGGTTCATGGGGATATTCCTCGCACCGCTCGAATCCGCACCCCTCAAGCATATAGCGCAACCAGTTTGCATTGAAGCCGGTCTTGTGGAAATCGTAGGGCGTAGATTGGCCGCCGTAGATGAGACCAATCCACGGCGTATTGCCGGGCTTCTGAAAATGTTCCCAGTTCTCGCTGTAGATCTGAACGATACGGTCTAGATCGGGAACAGAAATGCGCAAGGTTCCTCCAGGTTTCAGCACCTGGTACCAGCGCTTCAGCAATGGCCTGACCTCGTCGTGCGCAAAGTGCTCCAGCACATGACAGGCATAGATTTCCTGGGCGCTCCCATTTGGGAATCTCCGCAAGGACCGTATGTCGTCAATCGCGTCAGCCGCTATGGTTTGCAGGGCATCGACATTACAGAATCCTTCCAACTTCACATTCCCGCAGCCAAGGTGCAGGCGGTAAGGCGCAGCAAACTCATGCAGCCTGTCGTGAAAGAGGGGCGCATTCGACTGCGGCGCCAAGCGCAGCCGGCCAATCACACCTCGAATTGCATTCCGCTGCTCGACTGTCGTGACACGCTTGATCAACGCCTTCACCATACCGTCGTCTCCGGGCAATTGGAAAAACGAGTATATCAATGCCGCAGGATTCGGCAAGAATGTTGATTTTGCCGCCCTTCTCAGATCCACCGCCCCGGCAGACGGGAGGCTTTCCAGCCTTTCCAGCGTACTGGCGATCACACTCTCGAGGATCACGCGCCGCTCATGCGGCCTCACCACGTTTTCTCGCCATTGACTATCAGACGTTCTCCTAAATGGGGGCCACCTGAAGGCAATCCCGTTACGGCTTGTAAGGCGACTCGACGTCATCGCGCCGCCATACCACCCTCCTGATCTGCCTGAAGATTCGAAGGCGCGTTAGCAAGCGCCTGGGTCTTCTTACCGGGACGGCCTGCGGCCGTCTGACTGGACAAGGCGATGTAGACATGCACGGCATTGCAGGGCCGTCTAAACGCCGATTCCTCCAATTGGTGGATGTGCGACGGCTCCTGATCCATGCAATGCTCTGCAACGCCGAGATCCGCAAGCGGGAGACCTTTACATGGGAGCTATCGCAGTTGCCGGAATGGCAATCTACCTTTGGCGGCTCGCAAGTATGAGAGCCGCCTTACTATTCGTTGCGTTCGCGATTTTTGGGGTTACGTACTACTGGGTTCAAGACGAGCAACGACCGTGCAATGAGCGCGCATGGTTTTGCGACATCATGCCGGACAGGGGAATTGGATTCGTCGGCCCACCGGAAAATTACTGCCCTGACGACGTTGAACCACTCACCACTCGCGTTTTCGCCAGCGACGCCGCAGAAACCGAGTTGCACCGCCTGATCTCCGTCGGCACTTGCCAGGACGGCGCCATCAAACGGATCCGCAAAGGCTGGAAAGCGCCATTCCACGCCGATTACGGTTCGTGGTGGCAGCGACTGATTTACTGATTGTTGCTTTTGTTTGAAGTGCGCAAAAACAGCAGTCGGAAATCCATGGTGGACCACCGAAGCGCTGCCTGAAAAATTACAACTGATTGGTTGTAGCCGGTAGCGCATCTGCCGAGCCGAACGGCATTCGCCGCAAAGCTATATTGTCAATGCAGCTGCTGACCAAATTTTACCTTTGAGAACATTCGAACTACGGAATGTTCCCGCGAAATCAGCGGTGTGCCGTACGCCGCCTCGACGTCGTCCTGCAGCGGATACTCCAAGTATCCGCGAGATGACAAAGCTCTGCGCAACCCATCATACGCCGGCCCAGCAACCTGATCGATGTAGACGTCCACAGGTTGGGCCTCATCGAGATAGGGCAGCCAGTTATAGCTATATCGCTTGACGTAATCGAGGCGTGCCTTACCGTTGATTAAGCCATCCATATTTACGACTCGATAGCGTGAAAAGAACCCAAAAACACCGCAGTTGTGCATACCGAAAATAGTGTCCTTCGGCAATTGCATGCCGTTCACCAATTTCGACGACAGGTAAAACATGTCGAGTTCATTGCCGATCTGCGGGCTCAGGTTTTTGGCAACGAGCGTAGCGTGGTGATTCATATTGCCCTTCGTCTCCGCGTGTTGATTGTTTGCAAACCATAAAGCACCTGCGGCCACAGCGACGCCCACAATTGTCGCGTCCTCCGAAATTCTCATCACTAGCCAGACCAAGAAATACGCCGCCGCCATGACGTCGACCGCGTAATACCAAATAAATGCACCGGCTTGGAATTTGTACGCGACGAGGTATATAAGGAACTTCACTAGGCAATATGCCGACAGAATACTTCCAGCATACTCGCGCTTGGCTGCGAAGAGCGGGGCGGCGATGACATTAATGACGAGTGCCGTCAGCAGCCAAGGCTGCGATTTCAACCAGTCCAGGTAGGAAATCCAGACTTTCCACGGGGCATTAGTAACCAACAGTTGCGTGTGCACGGATGCAGAGTAAAAGCGCTTTGTCGTGCCGCTTACAGGTGAAAGCTCGCCCACGTACAGATAGTTACCTCCCAAGTACACAGTCGCAACCACCACCATCAACGCCGTGAGCCAGATCATGCGCGGAGAAAGCCGCCGCTCGCGCACCACCACGAGCGCCATGAACGCCGCGCACAACAGACCTCCTTCGAGCCGTGAAAGAAACAGCAGCGGCAGCACGACAAAAAAGGGGGCAACGCTATCGCGTTCAAGATACCGCTTTGCCACCGCCACCGCGGCCGCGACGAAGAACAGATGCAGCGACGTTTCCAAACCGTTCAACACATTGCGAAGGGCTTGCGCATAAGTGAACGCTGCGCAAAGCAGGATCGTAGCTAAAGCCTGCTTGTACCACTTATCCGAAATCGACCGACCGAGGACCAGGGCCGCGCCAAAATAAAGTATCAGTTCAAAGCCCGTCGTTGCGGCCAACAGGTTCGCTTCGGTCAGTGTCCCGACCAAAGGCAACAGCGTGATAAACCACAGCGGATGAAAACCGTTGGTCGTATTGATCAGATCAAACGAAATCATCCCGTGGAGAAGGAAGTTCCGGACGACCTGAAAATAGTAGAAGGCATCGTCAAGGAACTGCCCCGATCGGAGATAGAACCGAATCTTCTGCTCCGGGCTAAAACCAGCGGGCGCAGCGGTGGCAGTAATGAAAACGATGATGAAACACGACGCTACGACGAGTGAGACCGCGTTCCCAAGTGATTCGTTGTTAGTCCGCATGCAATTTTTTGATGTCTATTTGTGCAGAAGGGCTCGGCGAAAGCTTCGCTGGCTCAAATATTGAGTTTGTTGAAGATCACCCGCGGCATGCAGCGGATGACCAGCATAATCAGCTGCCATTTTCCAGGCGCGTAAACGACAGGCTTTCCCTTCTGAATACCTGTCACGATGTCTCGCGCCACGGACTCCACTGATGCCAGCTTCAGGCCACCACCTTTGAGGTGCGCTGTCATCGGCGTGTCCGTGGGACCGGGCTTGACCAGTACTACGCGAACGCCCGAGTCTGCAAATCGATGCTGGAGCCCCTGTGCATAGCGGTCCAACATGCCCTTTGCCGCACCATACACGTAGTTCGATTTTCGTCCCCGATCACCCGCCACGGAGCCGACCAGCGCAATCACGCCGCTGCCGGCGCGCGCCATATGGCTGGCAAAGGCTTCCGCATACAGCGCAGGCGACACGGCATTGATATCCAATGCCACCTTGACCGCTTCCAGACTCTCCTCACATTGCTTCTGATCCGGCAGCGAGCCATGCGCAATCAGGACAATATCGATCAGCCCCCCCGTGGCGATTCCTTCCACAGCGCTCTCTATGGCCGTAGTATCAAGAAAATCCGCCGTGACTACGTCAACCTCCGCAGCCGGACTACGCACTCGCAGGTCAGCAGCCACCCGCTCAACCCGGCCAGCATCCCGCCCCACTAGCACGAAGTCGGCAGGCTCAAGGCTCCAGAGCCTCGCGCAATGTTGGGCAATTGACGACGTAGCGCCAACAATGACGATCCTTTTTTTTCGGTTCAAGATTCAGTAACCCATCAGGCGACGAGACAGTCCGGAACTGATTCCGGAATCCCGAAAATTGTGAAAGGCAGCCAGTTGCGGATAGCCCGCCTCGAACAGGTCGCGCGGCATTCGGGCATCCTTGGCTGGATAGATACGGCCCCTTGCCTCCCGGACGATGGCATCCAGGCGATCGAACAACTGAGTCGTCCGAGGTCCGTGATTCGGGAAATCCAGCGCCAGCGTGACACCGGGTTGCGGGAAACTCAGCATGCCTACAGGCTGACGATTTCCGAACGTTTTCAATACAGCCAGGAACGAACCCTCACCGGATCGCGAAATCTCATGGAGCATCGCTTGTATCGCTTCCCGTCCGACGTCGCGCGGCACGACGCTTTGGTATTGAAAGAAGCCCTTCGGGCCGTACATGCGGTTCCACTCGAGCAGATTGTCCAGCGGATAGAAAAATGACTCGTAGTACGCAATGGCCTTGGTCGGCTTGAGTCGGTTCAGATGGTAGTAGGCGAAGTTGAACGGTCGCAGGGACAGCCGGTTCACCAGGGAAAACGGTGGCACTATGGGCATGGCCCGTTTACGGACGGCGGGGGCCGGACGCGATCCGATATCGACAGCGTTTCCACGCATGAACAACCCTCGCGCACCGGTACGTGAGAGGCAATCGATCCATGAAACGGTATGCTCCCACTCCGCTTCGGAGTCGTCCGAGAGTTGGAAAAACTCGTCGAGCGTCTCGTAAGGAATGATTTCCGTTTCCAGCCAGGGGCCAGCAACACGCTTCAGCTGAATCTCTGCGGCAACAATGACGCCCGTGAGCCCAAGGCCCCCGACCGTGGCCGAAAACCACTCCGGCTGCAATTGCGGGCCGCATTCGATCGTTTCGCCGTTCGTGCGAACCAGATGTAACCGACGAACATGATCGCCAAATGAGCCCTGCGCATGGTGATTTTTTCCGTGGACATCATTCGCGATGGCGCCACCAACCGAGACCATCTGCGTGCCAGGTGTCACCGGAAGTATCCAGCCGCGTGGCATAGCCATCCGCTGGATATCGCGCAGCGTGACACCTGATTCGCAAACCAGGCGACCGGTGTCATCATCGAATGAGATGAAGTCATCCATCCCGGCAGTCATCCAAAGTACGCCCAGCGGATTCAAGCAGGCATCGCCATAGCTGCGACCTTTTCCATAAGCGAGCCCCGGATGTGGGCCTTTTCCGATAACCGACGCGACATTGGCAGGGTCATTCAAGAAAAGCAGCCGATGGGATTCTGCGCTCAGTCGTCCCCACGATGTGACGGGCTTCATGCCGCCGCGCTACCAAAAACGTAGCGCTTGTCAAGCTGATACTTGGTGAAGTATCCGATCGCCAGTCCGATGACGCCGCCGACATAGCGCATCCGATCCGTAGCGAACAGCCACTGGAAGCCGAGTTCGAACCCAAGGAAAATCACAGTCGTCGCCAATCCCATGACCGTGTAGATGATGAAAGTCTGACCATCGTGGGCAAGGCTCCGGGCGCGGAACCGAAAAATATAGTGCTTATCCAGCACGTATTTCACAATCAAACCAACAGCCGTGCCCGCTGCGATCGACGCTCCGACAGCCCATTTTCCTGCAAAGCTGCGAACAACAAGATCTTGCATGCCAATGTTTGCTGCCGTTGAGATTAATGCGAAAATAGCGTACTTGAGTGCCAGCGTTGTCGGGGCAAACATTTTGATGACCGGGCAAGAAGCCTGAAAATAATGAATAATACCGTAGCAACCCATTCCCTCCTAGGACGGGCCACCGGGTTGATCAGCCTGCTGAGGCCGAAGCAGTGGATCAAAAACGGCTTCGTGCTCGCTCCTTTAGTCTTTTCTGGAGAATTTGTCTACGCTGACGCCGTTTGGCGTGGGCTATTAGCCACATTGTTTTTTTGCCTTGCGTCGTCGGCGACCTATATTATCAACGACATCCACGACATCGAGCACGATCGTCGGCATCCAAAGAAGTCCAAGACCCGGCCACTCGCCTCGGGCGTGGTATCAGTGCATGCTGCGTTGGTCTTGCTAGGCCTCCTTTATGCTGCGTTGGCTTGGGGCTGGTTCGTCATGCCAAAGGTTGTGGCGGTCATCATTGGCTACGCCGTCCTGAACATCGCCTACACATTCGTACTGAAGCATCAGCCCGTCGTTGACATCTTCACCATCGCAATTGGCTTCGTACTTCGTGTCTATGCCGGCGCCATGGCACTGGCCGTTCCAGTTTCGTCCTGGATGTTCGTCACCACGCTTTGCCTAGCCCTGTATCTTGCGGCAGTCAAGCGTCGACAGGAACTTAGCCACACGGGCACCGAGAGCCGCAAGGTTCTGCAGAAATATTCTGTCTCCCTGGTGGACCGCTACGCCGAAATGGCGGCGACGGGCGCGCTAGTTTTCTACAGCATATTTGTTATGTCCGTTGCTCCAGATCTTATCGTCACCATCCCGCTGGTGCTCTTTGGCCTCTTCCGCTATTGGTATGTGGTTGAGGAACACGATGGCGGCGAATCTCCTACCGACGCATTGTTGGCCGACTGGCCACTTCTCCTTACGGTCTTGTTGTGGGTCGCTGCCTGCGCATGGACGCTTCTGCCTGCACGGGTATGAACATGGATTACTCCTACGTATTGACGCCTTTCCTCACTTGGTTCGTTGCGGGCGTGACAAAATTCACCGTAAATAGCTGCAGGGCTCGGCAGTTGGCGTTTGGGCTGGTGGGCTACGGCGGACTGCCGAGCAATCACAGTGCCATCGTGACCAGTATGGCAGCACTGATCGCTTTAAAGGAAGGCATCGATAGCGCAGCTTTTGGCGTTGCCGTGACGCTCGCATTTATCGTGATATTGGATGCAAACAGCCTGAGAATGCAGATTGGCAAGCAGGCCGCCGCCATTAATCGGCTTGCCGGCCCCGTGACCAACGGCACGCCGCTACGTGAGCGGATGGGTCATACGCGTATCGAGGTTGCCGCAGGTGTTATCGTTGGTATTGTTGTTGCCTACGCAGTATTCCGGACAGTATCTTAGTACCGGGCGACTTGCTTGCCCTACTAGCTAGTTTTTCCCACTCAGCCTGCTCTTGGGGTTAGCGCAACGTAGGACCACTCGCACGCCAAACGAGCTACTTTGAGTTGGTCGGCATAGTCCGTCAGGATTTCCGAAGCTCTGTCAGACCGGCAGAGCATGTCGACAAGCACATCAAAGGGGCCTTTACGACTGCATCTCGCTACCGCCGGTCACTCTGGAATATTGAGGCTCGCGCAGCGGCGAGTACTTGTCGACACGCTGCCGCTTAGCAGCACTCCTGCGGCACCGGCATCAGCGTCCGCCACCTCATTCGCTTACGACCGACTGGTTGCCGGTGACCCGGCACCGGCCTCCACGGGCCGTAAAGGCTGAGGCAAAAGCTAACCCGCAAGGGCCGGCTTGTTCCCCTCGCAGCCAAATGACTTGTCTTTTGCGAGACGCCCTGATTCAAGAACACTTCCATCTCGTGGATCGATTCGGTAGTAAAGGGGCCGCACATGAGACGGGCGGCTCTCAACCACGCTGCCCGGCGGCGCGGAGCAGACCGTCTGGATGACCGACTCACCATCCCAAACCGTGCCCCAAGCCCCTTGCCGCGCAGGCAGAAACCAGACATCGGTAGCCGGCACCAGGCTCGGATCCGTAAGTGCCACTGCACCGCCCAACTCCCAGTAGGCACCAAACACCTCGCCGTTTGGATCTCCCTCGATCTCCACAATGACCGAGACGTCCTGAGTCGACTCACGCAAGTACGACCGATCCACAATGGAGACGATCCTGTCCAGCACCCTCTTCGACTGCTCCTTGGAAGCGGTCCACGCACTCATCCGCGCAATAAATCCCGAAAGCAGGATGACCAGGACGATACCGAAGAGGATGGGTGCGCCGAAGGCGATTCGCGGTGCGCTGACCTTATGGATGAGCCGGTCAGCCGAGGCCGCAACCAAGATGCCGATCAGGACGGCAAAGTAGAACCCGGGCGCCGCCATGGTCCTCGACATGACACCCATGCCGGATAACCCATAGCCAGCGGCGCCGTGCATTACGGCCGTAAAGCTGAAGCCCAGTCCCAGAGCCCCCGCCACCAACGCCAGCCTCGCAACGGACACCGCCTTTACCACCAAGAGGAGTGCGACTAGTGCTAACAGTATTAGGTAAAAAACCTTCGTAGTCACCGGAGCAATTGCCGGCGACACAAAGTCATCGAATCGAGTGATGTTGTTCAGAATCAGGGCGAAATTAACCGAGATCGCCTTCGCGTGTCCCGGCACCATCAGAGGCACTAGAGCCCGTTGATAGATTACCGCCAAAGCGAGCGGCACTATGTACCAGAGCGCTGCGCGAAATGTTGAGATGATCTGGGAGGCGCGGAGACCCTTTGAAATGAGAAACAGAGGGACAAACGTGAGCCAATACGCCTCATATGAAAGAAATCCGCACAAGACCAGAGCTGAGCCCGCGAACTTGCTTCCAAAGCCCTTACTCTCCTCCACAATCAGGTAGCCCACCCCGAACAATATGAAACCCCAAAGCGTGAGCACCCCAGTCGACCAAGCAAAGACGGCGAGCATCCACGGCGAGAAGAACAGCACGACCGCACCAAAGAAACCACCGAGCAGAGAAGCCCTAGCACCATAACCCAAGCGACCTGCCGTATAGGCAATGAGTCGGCATGCGACGGCCGCGCTTGCCAGTACGGTACCGGAAGAAATGACCTGCCAGTAAGCAGGTGAGCCATTGGCGAACAGATTGAATACCCAGGCGATGAGCGAGTAGATTGGTCGCGCGTACCAGTTGACCTTGAGATACTCAGTCAGAGTCGCTGGAAGGTATATGGTGTTGGACAGATAGATCCAGTCGTCTGAGTAGAAGCCCAACTGCGACACCCTCCACCAAGAACTCACGGTGAAGATCAAACCCACCAGCGCAATAACGCCCGCCTTCTCTCTATAGCCGGATGCCGGCCAGACTTCCCCTGCTGTGTTATTCATATCGATCATGACCGACGAACAAAGACTAACCAGCGCGACAAGGGATACATCATCCCGACATACGTGCTCGACGCGAGCATCTGCGACAAATACTTCCCAACCCCCAACTGATGCACACACGCGTACAGCACCAAGACGTTGGCGCAGTAGCTCACGGCAAAGGCGCCGATGTATCGCCACCCCTGCGAGAACAGATCTCCGTCGCTGTAAAAAACGAAGCGGCGTGCCAGGAAGAACCCCGCACAGAGCCCCGCCAGGTAGCCGAGCACGTTTGAGGTAAACGGGCCGAGCCCGAGAGCCATCAATCCGAAGATGACGGCAAATCCGATGAGCGTATTCACGACGCCGCTTCCGAGGTACTTGACCAGGGTCGCGAATTCACTTTTCCAGTCGAACATAATACTGGGCACCCAGAGGAAGCCAACTCAGGTATCGCTCAATTGAGCGAAGGGCTCGTAGTTGGCGCGGGAAGAATAGCGTGTAGCCCTCCTCGGCCACTCGCATTCCTGCGGCACGCGATAGCACCTTCATATCCTTCTTTAGGATCATCTCGGCGTCGACATCAAAAGGGCAGCGTTCAAAGACCCATCGTGTCGCGGGATTGATAGGATTGTGCTCGAAGACAATCATCTCACCGCCATCCGCCATCACGCCCTTGCACTTCGAGAGTTCCACGAGCTGTACAGCACGCGGAATGTGGTGGAACACGTTCGCCGTGAAAATCAGGTCAAATCGCAAATCGGCGAGCGATGCCCAATTGGAATACAGCGCGGCGTCCGCTTGGCGCACCTTGGCGATGCTCAGCGACTCGGCAGACAGATCGAACCCAACGAGCGACGCGCCCGGGAAATACTTCGCCAGGTATGGCAGGCTGCGCCCAGCGCCACATCCAAAATCGAGAATCCGCGAGATCCTCCTGCCGGCGGTCAACTGCGCAGCAAGCGCAATCTTGTACTCGGCGAAGTAGGCGTCCTCGTCCATTCCCAGCGGGATAGATTCGGCCAGGACCTCATCGTATGTTTTGGCGAATTTATCGAACTCGTGGTCAGGCATGCCCGGCAGTCCTCTCACTCGTCTTCTCCGCAACTACGAACTGCGGCTTGCGATTCAGCTTTAGGTAGGACCGGCCGAGGTATTCACCGATCATTCCGATGCACATCGTCTGCACGCCGCCGATCAGGAGTAGAACGGAAATGATCGATGCCCATCCGACCGCGATGTCTGGATGCCGGACCTTCAGCACGACGACAACGGCGATCATTGCAAGGCTTAAGACGGCGAGGCCCATCCCGAGCAGCGACGCGAGCCGCAAAGGGAGAATGGAGAAGCTCGTCGCCATCTTGAGCCACAACGACACCGAGCGGCGAAGGTTGTAGTTACCCTGCCCCTCATGCCGCTCCTGGTGCTCGATGTCGATGCTGGTAATGGAGCGGGTGACATCGAGAATGAGACCGTCCACATAGGCATAGGGCCCATCGTACTTGACGATCTCGTCGACGACCTCGCGACGCATGGCCTTGAACGATGACAGGTACAGGCCGCGAGGCTTATCCAGCAGCACCGTGGCCACCTTGTCGTTGAAGCTGCTACCCAGCTTCTTCCATGTTTCGTGTTGGCGATTGAGGTAACGGGTATAGCAGACGTCAAACCCCGATCTCAGAGCGTCAAGCATGTCGCCGATAGCTTCAGGGGGGTGCTGCAGATCGTCGTCCATGATGACGACAAACTTCCCCGCGACGTTGTTCAATCCCGCCATCGTGGCATTGTGCTGACCGAAGTTGCGCCGCAGATTAATACCTTTCACAAAGCGGTGTCTTTGCGCCAGATCCTTGATCGCCACCCAGCTTTGATCCGGACTACAGTCGTTCACCAATATCAACTCGAAGGCGTCGGTTACCCCGATGCTTCGGGCCGCGACGCTGACCGCCTCCACCAGCTTTGGCAGAATCTTTTCGCTACGGTAAACGGGCACGACAATCGATAGCTCCACGACCGAACTCGGCGAGGATGACGTCATATACTCTGGCTCTTGATAATGGTTATTCTTTCCGGAGCTGCCGCCACGAAGCTCTCGTGGACGCCTGAAAGCGGCAGGCAGGCGCCATTCTATACTCCGTACGAGCCAAGCACTCCCGTCTGGGCGCCGAAAGCGGCGGAAACTGGCTCGCCCCAGAAAGTGACGGATGCCTGCTATTTGCAGCGAACTTAGGTTAACGCCAAAAGGCCTGAATACCTTGGCTTATAGCAGAGGGAATGACTTCAGAAAACGACTGCAGACACAAAACTGGTCCCGCCGACAGGAATCGAACCTGTATCTAGCGCTTAGGAGGCGCTCGTTCTATCCATTGAACTACGGCGAGCGGACCGTCTGCATCGCACCCGCGCCGCGCTGGGGCGGGCGGATCGGGAGACGGGGCGGAGTATAGCAAACTCCGCCACCGTCGGGCCACGGCGCTCGGGGCGGCGGCGGGTTTNTTGGCGGGGGTGGGAGCGGGTGCTGGCGTGGCTTTGTGCGCAAGCGCGGTGGCAGGCGCGGGCCCTGCGGGTGGTGCAGCTTTCCCAGTCGATCAGTCCGGACATGGCGGGCTCCTTATGCCGGTAGGCGGTGAATCAGGCCGCGTGCAGGCCGGTGAGGTGGGCGGCTGAGACGAGCGCCAGCGCCATGTGCAGCACCGTGATCATGGCGATGCCGGGATGGCGCAGGCAGGTTTCCACCTGTTCGCTGCGGGCCTGGCCGAGCAGGCACCACGTGCAGAAGTGTTCGCAGTTGTTCGTGAGCAGGTGGTAGCGGTTTTCGCCAAGGCGGCTGCGGGCGCGGGCCACGGCCTCGGTGCCCACGTAGCGGGCGCACGGTTCCGACTTCACCGCCACGCAGTGGCCCTGGGCGAACTGTTCGAGCGAAGCCTCTTCCACCGGGCCGGCGTGCAGCGCCTGGCAGAAGCCGGCGTAGTGGATGACGCGGCCGTTGCCGACGTAGATACCGTGGTGGGCGTAGCCATTGCGTTCCGTCACGAGATGGGCGCCCGGCAGGTAGGCGTCGGCCAGGGTGGCTTGTTGTTGGTCTTGTGTGTTCATGGCAGGTCTCGGTTCGGTGTCGGTGGCTGGCAGCCGAAGCTGCGTTGGTACCTACCCAACCGCATCAAGCGTGCCAGTGGATGGCATCCACGGTGCGACAACGCTTTGCGGGAAATTGGGGCGACTTGCAGCGGCCAGATCGTCGGGCGCCAGCCAACACTGCAAGGCCGATTCTGTCGGTGGATGACCACCAGCGACGGGGTTTGCGCGCAAGGCATCGGACGAAAGCAACGGCGGCTCATGGCTGACGGGCGCCAACCATCATCCAGCGCGCGGGTGTTGGTGCGCCACCAACCCGCCAGGCGGTGGGCACTGCACTATCTGCCG
>Ga0055534_1000760_pt1 | contig 15322 bp, 14 predicted proteins | sample AraplaCol_mLB_r2_2_FD_54993 | JGI IMG/M metagenome (GOLD analysis project Ga0055534, IMG submission 54993) | Arabidopsis root microbial communities from North Carolina, USA - plate scrape MF_Col_mLB_r2 | ecosystem: Host-associated > Plants > Roots > Endosphere | place: USA: North Carolina... | reverse complement strand
CAGTGTTCGTTCGGTCATGCGGGGCACCTCTCTGGCGGGCATGGTACGCCCGTGCCGCTCACTCGTTAACACCGCGAACCTGATCGCTGGCCGACTTGGCGGCACAGCCTGTGCGGCCGGCTGGGTCTTTGTCGAGCTGAAGCATGCGGGCAGTAACCTCCTCGCGGTCGGGACGGAAAGTAAACTGAATGGAACGTGGGTTACGAGAGCGCCAAGCGCGCGGCGCCGGAAAGCCATCGATGCGGGCGGCCCTGGCACCTTGGCTGCGTCCGTGTTCGCAACGCCCTTCGCATTCGCCGAACTGGGCGGTGCCCCCACGCTGGCGCCGGGCCAGCGGATCGATGCCGTTTCACGCAAGGCGGCCGCTGCCAAGACGGAGCCCACCGCGGGCTGGAGCACACGGGAAACCACGTCCGACGATGGCATGGTCCAGCGCGAGTACTTGACGGCCGACGGCACGGTGTTCGCCGTGGCATGGCGCGGCCCGCGCCGGCCGGAGCTCTCGGTGCTGTTGGGCACGCGCTACGCCAGGCAGATGTCCGACAACGCCCGGGCGCAGCGCCAGCTGGGCAGAGGCTCCCACGCCACGACTTCGCAAGTGGACGAGGACTTCGCAGTCCATGCCTCGTCGCACCAGCGGCTGTCGGCAGGCGTCGCATGGCTGCCTCGGATGCTGCCCGCGGGAGTCGACCCCGACTCGCTGGCCATCGCGCAAGGCTCCTGACCGTTTCAACTCATCTTCGCCCTTCGTGCCCATGGACTCACGACAAGCAGGCAACCGGCGCACGGACGGTGCCATGAACCTCCTTCGCGCCGTGGCTTGTGCCGCAAGCCTGCTGGCCCTCGCCGCCTGCGGTGGTGGCGGCGGCGGAGGTGGCGGAGCGGCACTGCCGATCGGGCTGTTGCCCACCTCGACCCCGGCCGCAGGCAGCGCCGCCCCGGCGCCGGCACCCAGCACGACGCCCACGTCCTCCACGGCGAGCTCGCAGAACTCGATGCCGCTCACCGTATCCGGTGGCACCGATTCGAGCGGTGTCAACCTGCCGCAGGTGAGCATCAAGCTTTGCGCACCGGGAACCGGCACCTGCCAGACCATCGACAACGTGCTGGTCGACACCGGCTCCACTGGCATCCGCATCGCTGCCGATGCGCTCAGCTCGGCCATGAAAGCCTCCCTGCCCCAAGAAACCGTGAACGGAGCGCCGCTGAACGCCTGCGCCCAGTTCCTCGACGGCTACACATGGGGAACGATGCGCGTCGCGGACGTCACGCTCGGGCCGAAGTCTGCCGGCGCGCAGCCGCTGCAGATCGTGGGAGATCCGAACTCCGGCAACGTGCCCGCCGCATGCTCGGACAACAACACGCTGCAGCCCGAGAACACGCCAGACAAACTCGGGACGAACGGCATCATCGGCGTCGCCGCGGTTCTTCATGACTGCGGCTCGGCATGCGCGCAGCAGGCCATTCCCGCCACCTACTACACCTGCGCCGCCGGCGCCTCGTGCCAGGGCACCACAGTTCCGCTCGCGATGCAGGCCCAGAACGTGGTCGCCAATTTCGCGCAGGACAACAACGGCGTCGTGCTCGGCCTGCCGGCGATTTCATCGGCGGGCCAGGGCGTGACGGTCGGCACGCTCTACTTCGGCGTGGCGACGCAAGGCAACAACGCCATGACGGGGGCGACGGTGCTGAAGACCGACTCGCGCACGCTGAGCCTCTCCGTCAACTACAAGAACGCCAGCTTTCCCGACAGCTTCCTGGACAGCGGATCGAACTTCTTCTTCCTGAACGATTCCACGATCGCCCAGTGCGCGAGCAACGGCACGTTCAAGGGCTTCTACTGCCCTGCGAGCACGCTGGCCCTCAGCGCCAGCTTCACCGCGGCGACGGGCCCGGCATTGAGCCAGAGCTTCGCGGTCGCGAGCGCGCAATCGCTCTTCACCGGCAACCCTGGCGTGGTAGCGGTCGACAACATCGCCGCCGCGAGCTCCGGCAGCACTGCGATCGACTTCGGGCTTCCCTTCTTCTACGGCCGGCTTGTCGCGGTGCTCAATGAAGGCCAATCCGCGCTGGGCCAGCAAGGTCCGTTCACCGCGCTCGCAACGCCCTGAAGAAAGTCGCGATCTAGATCACGTTCTTCTCGAGCAAGGGCCTGTTCTCGAGGATTCGCGCAAAGGACACCGGCGACAGGTCGAGGCTGCGGTATTCGCCGAAGCGGATCAGCTCCGCGATGCCCCGCCCCGCCGCCGGGCACTGCTGCAGGCCATGGCCCGAGAAGCCGTTGGCGAAGTAGAGGTTGTCGCAGTCGGGATGCAGGCCGAGGATCGCGTTGTGGTCGAACACGTTCATCTCGTAGTAGCCGGCCCAGGCGCCGGTCATGCGGATGGCTTCGAAGGCAGGCACGCGCTCGGCCAGCGCGGGCCAGATGAAGCTGTCGAAGGCTTCGTACTCGACTTCCAGCGGCGCATCGTCGGCATCCTGGTCTTCCGGTGGTGCGAAGCCGCAGATGAACTGCCGGCCCTCGGGCCGCAGCCAGATGCCGGAGGTGTCGATCACCAGCGGGCATCCGGGCAGCGTCTCGGGGCATGAGAAGCTGAACACGCTGCGGCGGCGACCGCGCACCGGCAGTTCGATGCCGGCCCACCGCGCCATCGTCGCGGCCCAGGCGCCCGCGGCGTTGACGACGACGTCGGCCTCCAGCGTCTCGCCACTATCGAGCTGCACGCCGGTCACGGTGCGTCCGTGGCGGCGCAGCCCCGTCGCATGCGCCTGCACGTAGCGCACGCCTTGCGACACCGCTTTCCTGCGGAAGGCCTGCAGCAGGCTGTAGCCGTCGTACCAGCCTTCGCCCGAGAGGCCCAGCGAAGCCAGCTCGACGCCTTCGGTCGATATCCACGGAAAGCGCGCCTTCAGCTCGTCTGGCGCCAGCAGCGCCACGTCCACCGCGTGCGCCTTCTGCATCGCGTGGTTCTCGCGCAGCACGTCCACGCCGGCCTGCGAGGCCAGATACAGGTAGCCCGGCTCGACGAGGCCGATGTTGGGCACCTCGTCGCCCACGCGCAGGGTCTGGCCGAGATTGCGGAAGAAGTCGATGCCGTAGAGCGACATCCGGATGTTGATGGCGGTGGAGAACTGCTGGCGGATCGAACTCGCCGACAGCGCCGACGAGGCCTGTCTGTACGAGAAGTCGCGCTCGATCACCGTGACCTCGAAGCGCTCGCCTTCCGGATCGCGGGTCAGGAAGTAGGCGATGGCGGAGCCGATGGCCCCGCCGCCGACGATCACCACACGGCGCATGACTTGCCTTTCTTTTTTGCTCGACCGCACGCACGCAGAATAGCGCCGATGAGAAAAGACATTCCCAACCTGGGCGCGCTGCAGGCCTTCGAGGCCTCGGCGCGGCTGGGCAGTTTCACCCGTGCGGCGAGCGAACTGGCGCTCACGCAAAGCGCCGTCGGCCGGCAGGTGGCGATGCTCGAGCAGCGGCTGGGCGTGCCGCTGTTCTCAAGGGTGCGGCGCCGGCTTACGCTCACCGACGTGGGCCGCGAATATGCGGCGCGCATCCGCCGCCACCTCGACCAGATCCGCCGCGACACGCTGGAGATCAGCGCCGGCCACGAGATGGGCTTCGTTCTGGAGCTTGCCGTGGTGCCCACCTTCGCCACGCAGTGGCTGATACCGCGGCTGCCGGAATTCAGCCGGCTGCACCCGAACATCACCGTGAACCTCTCGGCGCGCTCGCAGCCTTTTTCATTCCAGGAGAACGCCTACGACGCGGCCATCTACTTCGGCGACCAGTTCTGGCCGAACACGCGCGGCGGACTGATCTTTTCCGAGGGCGAGATGGTGCCCATCTGCAGCCCGGCCTTCCGCGACGCGCACGGCCCCTGGGACGAAGCGGGCTTCGAGCGCTGCCGCCACGTGCACCTGAGCACGCGCGCCCATGCGTGGCGCGACTGGTACGCCCAGCAGGGCTGGGAATACACGGTGCACGCCTCGCGCGGGCCGCGTTACGAACTGTTCACGATGGTGGTGGCGGCCACGGCCGCCGGCATGGGCGTGGGGCTGGCCCCGCGCATCCTGATCGAGCACGAACTGCGCACCGGCGAGCTGGTGATCCCGGTCGACCGGCACCTGGACGTGCGCCAGGGCTACTACTTCGCCTATCCCGAAGGCCGGCCGGCCTCGGGCGCGCTGGAGGATTTCAAGCGCTGGGTGCTGGGGCTGACGCCGGAGTAGCGCCCCGCCCGAACCTGTCTATACCGGACATGCCCCGGGGTCGGAGGGCCGGCCACGCGATGCCCCTTTCCGGGGCATTCGTCCTCTGGACGCAGGGTACCCCTTGCCCAGCTTGATGCTTAACTATTCGAAATAGAAGCCGATTCCCTCCGTCAATCTCTGTCATCCTTGTAACAATTTGCGTGACGGCCTCGCGCCAGCCATATATATTGCGCCAAGGAAGCAACTGCCGCGTTCTCAGCCGTGCCGCACCGCAGCACCAGGAGCTACCGGCCCTTGCCCGCGGCGGGATCAAATCCAATGTCATTGTCTGTTTGGGTCAGGATTCGCTTGCCGCTGGCCATTCTCATGGCCGGCGCGGGGCTGTCGATCGCCCTTGCCGTGTCCGCACACCAGGAGATCGGGCGCAGCGCCCAGGCCCGCTTCGACGCCACCGCCTTCGACCTGGCGCGCAAGGTGGAAGCCCGCTTCGACGACTACATCGCCGTGCTGACCGGCCTGCGCGCGCGCTTCAACACCCCCGGGGGCGTGACGCGCAACGACTTCAGGGACTACGTCGCGGGCCTGAACCTGGAAACCGCCTACCCCGGCTTCCAGGCCGTCAACTACGCGCCCAGCATCGCGGCCAAGGACAGGGCGGCCTTCGAGGAAAAGGTGCGCGGCGATGCCGGCGTGGCCTCGGGCTTCGCCATCAAGCCGCCCGGCAAGCGGGACATCTACTACCCGCTCATCTACATCGAGCCGCAGGCCGGCAACGAGAGGCTGCTCGGCAATGACCTGGGCGCGATGCCCGACCGGGGCGACGCGCTCGAGCAGGGGCGCGACACCGGCGGGCTGGTCACCTCCGGCCGCAAGGTCCGCATTCCGGGCCGCGAGTCCGACATCGGGCTGGCGATGCGGCTGCCGGTCTACCAGCCGGGCCAGCCGCTCGACACGCTCGAGCAGCGGCGCAGTGCCTACATGGGTTCGGTCGGCGCGGGCTTCAGCATCGCGGGAATGCTGCGCGACATGGTCAGCCCCGACGCCGCGAAGACGCTGCGCCTTCGCCTGGTCGATGCCGGGCCGGGCAAGGGGGCGATCGGCACGCGCATCGAAACCCGGTTCGTCGCGCCCACCGCGTACAGCGAGCAGCAGCTGTTGTTCGACACCGCCGGCATGGCGAAGCCCCTGGCCGCGCCCGCGCACAGCCTCCAGCGCATGCTGGGCTTCGAGCTGGGCGGCCACTCCTGGCTCGTGGAGGTCAGCCAGGACGAGAGCCAGGTCTTCGGCCCGCTCGACAAGGCCATCCCGTGGTTCATCGTCTTCGGTGGATTCGCCGCCAGCATGCTGCTGGCCGGCATCGTCTTCTCGCTGACCACCTCGCGCAGCCGGGCCCAGGTGCTGGCCCTGGAAATGACCAGCCACCTGCGCGCCAGCGAACGCCAGTGGAAGGACGCCCAGCAGATGGCCAGCCTGGGCAGCTGGACCCTCGACCCCGAGACCGGCGCCCTCGAATGCTCCGAGGAGGCCCGGCGCATCCTGGGCTTCGACACCGACCCCGTCCAGCCGGACCTGGCCGCCCTGCTCTCGCGTGTTCCGGCGCCCGAGCGCGCCACGGTGCACCGGCAGATCACGCTGGCGTCGCAGTCGTCGGAGCGCAACGAGTTCGAACACCGCCTGTGCCTGCACGACGGCACGGAGCGCTGGCTCCACGTCATCGCGCAATCGGTCGAGGAAGACGGCAGGATGGTGGTGCGCGGCACCGTGCGCGACGCCACGCGGCCGCGCAAGGACGCGCTGCGCCAGAAGCTCGAATACAAGATCGCCCGGCTGCTGGCCGGCGACGGCAGGGCCGAGACGGTGATGGGGCTGGCGCTGGAGGCGATATGCACCGACCTGCGCTGGGACTGCGGCGCGCTGTGGAGCGTAGGCGACGACGGCCTGGCCCGCTGCACCGTCGCCTGGCATGCCGACAACGATCCGGCGGTGCGGCAGTTCGTCGAAGCCAGCCAGTCGCTCGCCTACCGGCCCGGCGAAGGCTCGCTGGGCCGCGCCTGGGGAATCGGCAGCGTCGTGCGGATCGACACGCAGACCGCGCCCAGCCATTTCGCCCGCGACACCATGGCCCGCGAAGCCGGCCTTGGCGTGGGCCTGATCGTGCCGATGGTCGCCACCGACGCGACCACGGCGCTGGAGCTTTTCGGCTCCAGCCCCTATGCCGCCGACGCCGAGACGCTCGAGTCGCTGCGCGTGATCGCGCTGCAGATCGCCCAGTACCGGCAGCGCAAGCAGGCCGAACGCAGCCTTCGCTTCATGGCCAGCCACGACGAGCTGACCGGGCTGCTCAACCGCTCCGCGCTGCAAAGCGAGCTCGACCGCGCCATCAAGCGCAGCAACCGCAGCCAGAAGCAGTTCGCGGTGCTGTTCGTCGACCTGGATCGCTTCAAGCACATCAACGACACGCTGGGCCACGGTGCCGGCGACGAGATGATCAGGATCTGCGGCGAGCGCCTCGCGGCCCTGCTGCGCGATTCCGAAGTCGTGGCGCGCTTCGGCGGCGACGAGTTCGTGCTGCTGCTGGAGAACCTGTGCAGCGCCAACGACGCGGCGGAGCTGGCAGAGAAGGTGCTGGCCACCTGCGCCGAGCCCTTCCTCATCAACACGCGCGAGCTGCACGTCAGCGCCAGCGTGGGCGTGAGCATCTATCCGGAGAACGGAGGCGATGCCGAGACGCTGCTGAAGAACGCCGACACCGCGATGTACCAGGCCAAGAAGAAGGGCCGCAACACCTACCGCTTCTACGCGGCCAAGATGAACGCGCAGAGCACCGAGCAGCTGATGCTGGAGAGCGCGTTGCGCCATGCGCTGGAGCGCGGCGAGCTGGAAATGCACTACCAGCCGAAGCTGAACCTGCACACCCAGCGCATCGTCGGCGTCGAGGCGCTGATGCGCTGGCACCATCCGGGCCTGGGCATGATCCCGCCGGTCCAGTTCATCCCGATCGCCGAGGAACTGGGCCTGATCCTTTCCATGGGCAAGTGGGCGCTGGAACAGGCCTGCGCCGATGCGCTCGCGTGGCAGAAGTTCGGCCTGCCGGCGGTGGTGACCAGCGTGAACCTGTCGCCGCGCCAGTTCGAGAGCCGCACGCTCATCGCCGACATCAAGGCCGTGCTGGAGTCGTCGGGCCTCGATCCGTCGCTGCTGGAGCTGGAGATCACCGAAGGCGCGGTGATGGCGAACCCCGAGCATGCGGCGGAGCTGCTGCGCACGATCCGCGACATGGGCGTGGGCCTTGCCATCGACGATTTCGGCACGGGCTATTCCTCGCTCTCGTACCTGAAGCACTTTCCGCTCTCCACGGTCAAGATCGACCGCTCGTTCATCAACGACCTTTCGCAGGATGCGGACGCACGCGCGCTCATCGACGGGATCATCACCCTCTCCCACGGCCTGCGGATGAAGGTCGTGGCCGAGGGCATCGAGACCGCCGCCCAGCTCGAGTACCTGCGCAGCCACGGATGCGACGAGGCCCAGGGCTACTGGCTGTGCAAGCCCGTGCCGGCGGACGAGGCTCGCGATTTCATGGCGCGTCACCTGCGCAACCAGTTTGCTCCATCGGTGGTGGCCTGACGGCCCGACCGTCGGCGCAATCGTCACCGGGCACGCTCGCCCGGACCTACCCACCACCTCACAGGAGCTTTCATGACTCACCCCACCCAGCGCAAGACACTGGAACAGACGATCGCCGCCATCGAGGCGCTCGACCTCACGATGATCAAGTTCAAGGCCTGCCGCAAGGAAGACGGCTACGGCTGGTCGCCCGGCTACGCGAACCAGATGGAGGTGGCCTACAAGCGCTACCTGATGCTGCACGCCAGGCACCCCGAGCTGACGCTCGCCCCCGAACAGGACGTAGACCGCTTCTGGCACATGCACATCCTCGACACGCGCAAGTACGCGGCGGATTGCGAAGCCACCTTCGGCTACTTCCTGCACCACTTCCCGTATCTCGGCCTGCGCGGCGAGGACGACGCCAAGGCGCTGCAGGCGGCGTTCGAGGAAATGCAGCGCCTGTCGGCAGAGGAATTCGGCGAGCCGGCATCCGTGCCCCGCCGCGAAGCGACCGGCGATGCAGCCGCGTGGTGCTCGCTGGAGGCAGCCAAGCCTGCGGCGGCCTGGTGCTCGCTCGAGGCGGGCAAGCCGTCGGCCGCATGGTGCTCGGCGGAAGCGGTCAAACCCACGGCAGCTTGGTGCTCCCTGGAAGCAGCCAAGCCTTCCGCCGCATGGTGTTCGCTGGAAGCGGCCAAGCCCGCGGCGGCATGGTGCTCGCTGGAGGCAGGCAAGCCTTCCGCCGCATGGTGCTCGCTGGAAGCGGCCAAGCCCGCGGCTGCATGGTGCTCGCTGGAGGCAGGCAAGCCCTCGGCAGCCTGGTGCTCGCTGGAAGCCGGCTCCGCCGACGGCACGATGCCTGCGGCGACTGCCCCGTCGAAGGCCGGCGCGTCCGAGCCCGTGGCCTCAAGCCGGGCTTGAACGGATGAAGGACCGGCGAGGGAACGAATCAGCCGGTCCGTCCTGTCTCTTCCCTGCTAGACCGGATTGGGATTTCGCTCGAGAAAGCCCTGCTGGTGCCAGTAGGGAATAGGCCCGCGTCGTCGCGCTGGCCGCATCCAGTTCGGCGACCTGCGCGGGCGTGAGGTTCCAGCCCACTGCGCCGAGGTTCCGGCGCAGCTGGGCCTCGTCGCGCGCGCCGATCACCACGCTCGACACCGTCGGGCGCTGCAGCAGCCAGTTGAGCGCGACCTGCGGCACCGTCTTGCCGACTTCGGCACCGACCTTCTCCAGCGCATCCACCACGCGGTACAGCAGCTCGTCGGGCACGGGCGATTCGGCCGCACCGGACGGCTGGCCACAAGTGGTTGACAAAGCCATCACCCAGTTCACTTTTTAAGCATTTAGCATGCGCCGCGAGGTCGAGGCCTCGCGCTCATTCGATGCGCGAGACCCGGCCTCGGTAGAGAGTCGATAACCAACAAATTCTTCAGGGAGGAAAACCCATGCTTGTCGAAATCGACAAACACGGAATGGTCAGTCACGCGCGCGTCCGGCATGCGCGCAGTCCACAGATCGAACGAGGCAAACGCGTCGGCGCCATCACCGGCATCGTCGTGCACCAGACCGACGCCGATACGCTGGATTCATCGCTGAACAGCTACAGGAACCCCAAGGCGAATGGAGCGCACTTTCTCATCGACAAGGATGGGACGATCTATCAGACGGCTGCGATTTATCAGAGGACGAATCATGTGGGGCCGTTGAAGGCGCGGTGCCTGGTGATGAAAACGTGCAAGCCGGACGATTTCCCGAAGAAGGGAGGAGCAGCGGCCATGCATCGGATCGAGATGCAGAAAGTGCCCGGTGATCGTTATCCGGGCAACATGGAGGCCATTGGGATCGAGATGGTTGGCAGGGCCAGGCTGCCGGAGGGGTTCAAACCTACGCTCCAACAAAAGAAGAGGAACCTGACTCCTGAGGAGATACGCGGGGAATCCGCAATTTTCCCAACACCGACTGCCGCCCAGAACCAGTCTCTGTCATGGCTTGTCAGGGTGCTCCAGGATTCGATACAGGTTGAATCAAGCGAGGTCTTTCATCATCCTGAAGTCAGCAGAAAGAACACCACCGAGGCGCAAGGCGCCAATTGGAATCTGCCGGTACCAACACCATGATCAGAATCAGCACCTTTTTGACGGCACTGGCCGCAGCAGTGAGCGCCGTCCCGGTTCAAGCCGCCGACAAACGATATCCAGTCAGTTCCGTAAGCAGGATCGAGATCGTCGAGCCCTCCAGCGCAACCGCCTGGGAAAACAAGGACTTCCTGGATTGCTCGGATGTCATCCTGACCGAGGAGGACGTGCGCTACGCGCTGCAGCACATCCGAAGAGTCTCCCGGAATTCCTACTTCAGCGAGTACACCGAAAGAACGGGCTGCTCGGGCGGTGCATCGGTCACGTTCAAAAATGGAAAGATCATTGTCATCGGCGTCGAACCCACAGGACGAATCAACATCTTCGAGGCGGACGCGAAGCTGGAGCCCACCAAAGCCCCGGAAAGCTTCTACGAATGCGCTCCCTGCAGGGACCGCAAGATGGCGCTGCTGAAAGACGCGCTGGATCGAGCAGACGAGCGACGGCTCAGGAAGCTCGAGGCAGCGGGAAAGATTCCTCCCGGCGAAGCCGAGCGCCGGCTGAAAGCACTGCGCGCCAGCCGCTGACCGCGTTCACCCAACCCGCTGCGGCGGGTTTTCTTTCGACCTGCCCCTCCATCCACCGCCCTGTCGGCTCGATACCATCACCCAATGCGAATCTCCCTCGAAAGCCCCGCGCAGCCCGACGTCATCCAGCTCATCGACGACCTCGATGCCTACCAGAAGCCGCTGTATCCGCCCGAGTGCCACTACGGCATCGACATCGCGGCGCTGTCCGCCGCGAACGTGCTGTTCGCGGTGGCACGCGACGGCGAAGGCGCGGCCGTCGGTTGCGGCGCGATAGTGATGGAGCCGGAGTTCGGCGAGCTCAAGCGCATGTACGTGCGGCCCGAGAACCGCGGGCAAGGCGTCGCGGCGAGAGTGCTGGGTTTCCTCGAGGGCGAAGCGAAGGCGCGCGGCTGCGCGATGTTCAGGCTCGAAACGGGCGTGAGCCAGCCGGAAGCGCTGTCGTTCTATGCGCGCGCGGGCTATGCGCGGCGCGGACCGTTCGGCACGTACCCGGACGATCCGCTGAGCGTGTTCATGCAAAAGGAAGTCGCAGGCTGAGAGGCTGCTGCCGCCTCCCACGCCGATGAATCCGGTCAGCGCCTGATCCGCACCGAAGCCGCGCTGCGCTCGGCCTCGCCGTGGAACACGGCTTCGATGTTGTTGCCGTCCGGGTCCAGCACGAACGCCGCGTAGTAGCCAGGGTGGTATGAGCGCTCGCCCGGCGCGCCGTTGTCCCGCCCGCCATGCGCGAGCGCGGCCTTGTGGAAGGCATCCACCATGGCCCGGTCCTTCGCCTGGAACGCCAGATGATGGCGTCCGGTGAGTTCGCCCTGCACTTCCTCGCTGTCGCGCGTCGAGACGAACAGTTCGTCCGCCCAGAAGTTGCGCTCGTCCGAGCCGCCCATGGGAATCTCCAGCGCCTCGAAGACGGCTGAATAGAAGGCCTTGCTCGCAGCCAGATCCCGAACGACCAGCCCGACGTGGTCGATCAGGCGGCCCCGATGCAGTTCGCGTTTCTCCATGGAGTGCTCTTGACGGTTGAGGGGAGCCGGAGTCTACAGAGACTCCCTCCGGAGTGCCCTTGCGCTCAGCCTGCCTCCGGCCTCGCCAACGCCGCACGCATCGCGCGGGTCGCGCTGTCGGCAGCTTCGATGCGACGGCTCATTTCCTCATTGACCAGACGCACCAAAGAGCCGAGCTCGGTGCGCGTGGGACCGAGTTGTTCTGTATCGCCCACCTCCAGCGGCGCGATGAGCTTTTCAAGGCATGTATAGGCGCAGAGCACTTCGCGAAGACTGTCGGTGTCGTCGCAGGCTTGAAGCGATAGAGAGTCGGTGATGTCGAGTTCCGAGCCAATCGGCGGCCCTTTGGCCGTGGAGCGAGCGGGAGATTGCGCGGGCGTGTGAGCAGACGTAGCCATCTATGGCCTCCAAGAGGTGCAGCTTGCAAAAACCGCCGCACCCAACGCCAATTGGAGGCGGCGACTCGAACGGGTTGGCGTACCGGGCACCTCTTGCGAGAACCGGCGAGCCTCGCGGCTCCCCGCCCGAGCCGCCAAAAAGGAGGCACGAACGACAAAGCCGCAGAGTCTCTGCGGAGAAATCTGCGGCTTACATCGCAGAGGTGCTTTGGGACGCCAATCCCAAGCACGTCTTTTTTGACGTGCGGCGGGCAGTGTATCGCTTGAGCCGAGAGCCAACCGCGGCGTGGCGCCTTGGAAAATGAAGCTATCGAGTCGGTGCAACAAGCTTGAGCAACGCGTTCGCAGATGCGCAGTGTTCCCAATCTCGGCATGTGGCACCGCCCGACAACTGTTGCCTGGCAACAGCCGTCCGAAGATGCTCAAGAGGCATGCTGCGCAAGCCCTCTGCAGCGGTCATCGCCACATCCGGAGGGCCCGCTGCATACATATCGACAAGCAGTTCCGACTCCCTGAGCTCCAGGCCGTCTCCAAGGATGTATGCGAGACGGTCCTGCCATTCGAGCGACTGCGACCTCCACCCTCTCGCAAGCCCCTCCCATTCGGATCCCGTAAGGCGCCTTAGCGCTCGCTGGGACTGAACGTAGCCTTCGTCGTACCAGTAATCCACGCTGGTCACATCGATAAAGCTGAAGTCGATCATGGCTTGCAGCTTATCGCCGGCTTCCAGCAGACGGCTCCCAGATCGCATCTGCGCTCAAACATACAGACCCTAGGGAAACCCCTAATCAGGTGCCGCAAACGCCTGCCCAAGCCGACTTCAGAGGGAAAGAACTCTCGCAAGAGCCCTCTCAATCCCCTTCACCCCTGGCCCGCTACTTGCGATCGTGATCAAAAATGACAGAAAATTTTCTTATCTGACTTATATTTGTAAACTGGTTTTCAAAAAACGCACACTTTCGGGCGCAACGCACCCTTCATGAGCACACCTTTCGACTACCCCAGGCACCACCGTGGCACAGCGCATCGCGCAGGCTTTGCCGCGGCTGTCGCGCTCGCACCGGCAGGTGGCCGACTACGTGCTGGAGCACCCGCTGCAGGTGGCGACGCTGCCCATCGACGAGCTGGCTGCGGTGGTGGGCGTGTCGGTGGCCACGGCCAACCGCTTTGCGCGGGCGCTCGATTTCGACGGCTACGCCACCTTCCGCGCCGAGCTCGTGCGCGGCTTCGAGCCGCTGGTGGCGCCGGTGGAGCGGCTGCGCGGCAACCTGGAGCGGCCGACCACGGTGGCCGAGGTGTTCGCCACGGCGCTCGACGAGAGCCGCCGCAACATCGACGCGACGCGTCAGACGCTGGACTACGCCGCCTGCGAAGCCGCAGTGGAGCGCATCGGCAAGGCGCGCTCGGTCTACATCGGCGGCTTCGGCGCGAGCGCGTGGCTCGCGGGCCTGCTTCAGCACGGGCTGGACGGCAGCTGCAGCGACGTGCGCATGCTCTCCAGCGTGAGCGGCGTCACGCATGCGGCGCGCACGCTGATGCACGCTGGGCCGCAGGACGTGTTCATCGGCCTGACCTTTCCGCGCTACCTGACGGACACCATCGCGCTGGCGCAGCTCGCGCGCAGCCAGGGCTGCGCCGTCATCGCCCTCACCGACCGGCCCAGCTCGCCGCTGGCCCCCTGGCCGACGTGGCGCTGTTCTGCCAGACCGAAACCAGCTACCGCCCGAACTGCGAGACCAGCGTGCTCGCGCTGATCGAGGCGCTGACCAGCGCGGTGTCGCTGCGCGCGCCCGATCCGGTGCAGTCGGCCGGCCGCATTCTGCAGGCGGTGCGCCCCTGGCTGCATGGCGCCAACGGCCTGCAGCGCATCAGCGGAACCGCTGCGGCAGCCCCAGACACCCGATGCCCCCGCCCCCAGCGGCGCGGGCAGCAAGAAGAAGAAAGCTTCCCGATGACCCAGACCCATGTGCCCGTGATCGCCATCCATGGCGGCGCCGGCACCATCAGCGCCGCGACGACGAGCGCGGAACAGGCGCAGGCCTATCACGATGCTCTGAAGAACATCGTGGCCGCCGCGCAGGCGATGCTGCTCAAGGGCGCCTCCGCGCTCGANGCCNCCTGCCTCGCGGTNGAGATGCTCGAGGAGTGNCCGCTCTTCAACGCCGGCCACGGCGCNGTGTTCACGCACGACGAAACCCATGANCTCGACGCCGCCGTGATGGACGGCGCNACGCTCGCCGCCGGCGCGATCGCGGGCGTGTGCCACATCCGCCGCCCGGTGCGCGCCGCGCGCGCCGTGCTCGAAGACGGCGCCCATGTGCTGCTGGCCGGCGCCGGCGCCGAGACATTCGCGCGCGAACGCGGGCTGGAGATGGTCGAGCCTTCGTTCTTCTCCACCGAGGCGCGCCGCCAGCAGCTCTACCGCGTGCGCGGCACGGGCCGCGTGTGACGGACCATGAAGGCGCGACGATGGCGGCGGCTGCAGCAGCAACTCCGTCCCCGCTCGACGAGGACAAGAAGTTCGGCACCGTCGGCGCGGTCGCGCTCGACATGCACGGCCACCTGGCCGCCGCCACCTCCACCGGCGGCATGACCAACAAGCGCGTCGGCCGCATCGGCGATTCGCCGCTCATCGGCGCCGGCACCTATGCCGACGACCGNACNGCCGCNGTGTCGTGCACCGGCAGCGGCGAGATGTTCATCCGCGTCGCCGCCGCCTACGACGTNTGCGCGCGCATGGCCTACGGCGGCGCGACGCTCGAAGCCGCCACGCACGCCGTGGTGCAGCAGTCGCTGCCGGCCATCGGCGGCTCCGGCGGGCTGATCGCCGTGGACCGCCACGGCAACCTGAGCCTGGCCTTCAACAGCGAAGGCATGTACCGCGGCCACGCGCGCGGCAACGAAGCGCCGCTCACGGCCATCTTCGCCTGACGCAGCAGCCCCTTTTTTCCTCGCATTCCCATGTCCACCCCTTCCCTCGCCCTGCCGGACGGCCGCGTTCTCGCCGTCGACGACCTCACCGTTCGCTTCTCGACTTCCGAGCGCACGGTCGATGCCGTGAAGAAGCTGTCATTCCACGTCGACCACGGCGAAACGCTCGCGGTGGTGGGCGAATCGGGTTCGGGCAAGTCGGTGACCTCGCTGGCGCTGATGCGCCTCGTGGAGCACGGCGGCGGCCGCATCCTGAACGGCAGCATGATGTTCCGCCGCCGCAACGGCGAGGTGCTCGACCTGGCGCAGGCGCGCGACAGCGCCATGCGCAACATCCGCGGCGCGGACATCGCGATGATCTTCCAGGAGCCGATGACATCGCTGAACCCGGTGTTCACCGCCGGCGACCAGATCGCCGAGGCCATCCGCATCCACCAGGGCAAGAGCGACGCGGCAGCGCGCGCCGAGGCGCTGCGCATGCTGGAGCTGGTGCGCATTCC
>Ga0055534_1000749_pt1 | contig 15551 bp, 15 predicted proteins | sample AraplaCol_mLB_r2_2_FD_54993 | JGI IMG/M metagenome (GOLD analysis project Ga0055534, IMG submission 54993) | Arabidopsis root microbial communities from North Carolina, USA - plate scrape MF_Col_mLB_r2 | ecosystem: Host-associated > Plants > Roots > Endosphere | place: USA: North Carolina... | reverse complement strand
ACAGTTCCTTGCCCTGCAGCTGCACGTAGTTGGCCAGCGCGCCGTCCACGGCCTTCAGGTCGCGGTAGAACGCGGCCGACTGGTGCGGGTTCTCGCCGTAGCGCATTTCCTGCACCTTCTCGAAGGCCAGGTTCAGCGTCTGCGGGTAGCTGCTGCGGCCCTGGTGCGACTTGTCGGTGCCCAGGCTCGTCAGGTAGTTCGTGATGGCGCCGTCGTACTGGGCCGTGTGCGCGAAGACCTTGGTGGCCAGGCGGAAGTTGGTGTCGTAGCCCACATTGTTGCCATGGGCGCGCATTTCCTCCAGCACCACGGCGTAGTCGGCCGGATCGACGATCACGGTCACGTCGCGGTGGTTCTTGGCCGCCGAGCGCAGCATGGTGGGGCCGCCGATGTCGATGTTCTCGATGGCGTCGGGCAGCGTGCAGTCGTCCTTGGCCACGGTCTGCTGGAACGGGTACAGGTTCACCACCAGCAGGTCGATCGTCGGGATGTCGTGCGTGGCCAGCGCGGCCATGTGCTCGGGCAGGTCGCGGCGCGCCAGGATGCCGCCGTGCACCTTCGGGTGCAGCGTCTTCACGCGGCCGTCCAGCATCTCGGGGAAGCCGGTGTAGTCGGCCACCTCGGTCACGGGCAGGCCGGCGTCGGCCAGCAGTTTGGCGGTGCCGCCGGTGGAAAGCAGCGTGACGCCGAGCGCGTTCAGTTCGCGCGCGAATTCGACGATGCCGGTCTTGTCGGAAACGGAGAGAAGGGCTTGCTTGATCATGGCTTGGGGGAACGCTTCAAAGTAATCCGTGCTGCTGCAGCTTCTTGCGAAGGGTGTTGCGATTGATGCCGAGGTAGGCGGCGGCCAGCGACTGGTTGCGCTCGGCGCGCAGCATCACGGCTTCCAGCAGGGGCCGTTCCACGGCCTCCAGCACCATGTTGTACATGTTGGACGGCTCTTCGCCGTCCAGGTCACGAAAATAGGTATCCAGGCTGTCCCGGATACATTGGTCGATGGCGTTGCGGCTCATGCGGCAAGCAGTTCCCGTTTCTTGTTGTTGTGGATGTTTTCTTGTTCTTCCGAGGCGGTGTTCTCGTCGACGTAGACCAGACGATCTGAAATCGCGGCCTGTTCGTCGAAAAATGCGTTGACCGCCTCGAGTGCGCGCCCGTGGTTTCCAGCGTGTTCATGCGATGGCGGAACAGGTTCGCGCCCTTGAGGCCGCGCGTGTACCACGCGATGTGCTTGCGCGCGGTGCGCACACCCGTGAACTCGCCGTAGAACGCGTAGTGGTCCGCCAGGTGGTGGTTCATGATCGCGCGGATCTCGGCCACCTCGGGCGACGGCAGCAACTCGCCCGTCTTCAGGTAGTGCTCGATCTCGCGGAACAGCCATGGCCGGCCCTGCGCGGCGCGCCCGATCATGATGGCGTCGGCGCCGGTCACGGCCAGCACGTGGCTGGCCTTCTGCGGCGTCGTGATATCGCCATTGGCCACCACCGGAATGCGCAGCGCAGCCTTGACCGCCGCGATGGTCTCGTACTCGGCCTCGCCGTGATACAGGTCGGCGCGCGTGCGGCCGTGGATCGTCAGCATGCTGATGCCGGCGTCTTCGGCCATGCGCGCCACGCGCAGCGCGTTCTTGTGCTCGCGGTCCCAGCCGGTGCGGATCTTCAGCGTCACGGGCACGCGGTCGCCCACGGCACCCACCACGGCTTCGACGATGCGCACCACGAGCGGCTCGTTCTGCAGCAGCGCCGACCCGGCCGCCACGTTGCAGACCTTCTTGGCCGGGCAACCCATGTTGATGTCGATGATCTGCGCGCCACGGTCCACGTTATAGCGGGCCGCCTCGGCCATCATCGACGGCTCGGCGCCGGCAATCTGCACCGAGATCGGCTCCACCTCGCCGGCGTGGTTGGCCCGGCGCATGGTCTTCTCGCTTTTCCAGAGCTGCGCGTTCGACGCCACCATCTCGGACACCGCGTAGCCGGCGCCCAACTGCTTGCACAGCTGGCGGAATGGCCGATCCGTCACCCCGGCCATGGGGGCGACGAAGAGATTGTTGCGGAGCTGATGCGGACCGATCTGCACGGTGGCGGCGCTTGTGAAATAAGGCGAAAAGGAAAGACTGGCCCCTGCCGGATGCTTGGCAACCGGCGCTGGGGGTCATGGGCGAGGGCGGGATTTTACCGCCAAACTGGTACGGTTGCCCAATAAATGAGCAAATATCATGGAGCGGGGTGCCGCTTACCCGCGCATCCCGAACATCATCTGGCGCGCCAGCGCATGCTTGAGCGGTGCAACACACGCCAGCGTGGCCAGCGACGCGCCGCGCGCATGGGCCGCCAGCGGCCCCCCTACGCCAAACACACGCGGCAGCAGGTCGGTGATGCCGATCGTCATGGCGCGATCCAGACGGTGCCGGCTCGCGAATGTCTGCAATGCCTGCGGCGTGCAGCCGGCCCGCAGCGAGTCGGCCAGCGCGAACGCGTCGCGCAGGCCGAGATTCAGGCCCTGGCCCGCCACGGGGTGCAGCGTCTGAGCCGCGTTGCCAACGGCAGCCACGCGGCCACTGACGGTGACCGGCGCCGCATTGAGGCCCAGCGGGAACGCGTGACGCTTGCCCACCAGCGCGAAGCGGCCCATGCGGGTGCCGAATGCCTGGCCCAGTTCGGCGGCGAAATCGGCATCGCTGAGCGCCAGGCGCCGTTGAGCCTGCTCGGGTGCACAGCACCAGACCAGCGCATAGCCCGTGGTGCCGTGATCCTCATGCGGCAGCAGCGCCAGCGGCCCTTCCTCGGTGAAGCGTTCCCACGCCCAGCCCGGCTGCGGTTGCGTGCAGGTCACATGACCGATGATCGCGGTCTGGCCGTAGTCGCGCCGCCGCGTGGCTTCGGTGCCGCGCGCCAGCCGCTGCGCCTGCTGGTGGAACAGTCCCCCTTCGGCCTGAATGGCGATGCGCGCGGCGTAGGCCACGGGCAGGCCTTCATGGTCCATATGCGTGACNCCGGTCAGGCGNACGATGCCGGGGTCGGCGCCAATGTCGTGCCGCTTGCTGCGTTCCGCCTGGCCGGCCTGGGCGATATCGTCGATCCGGGTCTCGAAAGCGCGCGCCAGCCGGCCCGGCGCGGCGTCGGCCGCGCGCGCCAGCGCACGCTCCAGTGCCAGGCACAGGTCGCCATACTTCACCACATGGCCCAGCGCGGGCACGCCGTAGTCATCGTGATGCAGCTTCACATGGCCGAAGCGGCCCCGTTGCGACACATGGATATGTTCGATCGGCTGGGCCGGCACCGGCCAGGCACCAATCTGCTCCAGCAGTTGGCGGCTGCCATGCGACAGCGCGATGGCGCGCGGNTCGCGGGCGGCACGCGCNGGCGTGGCGGCATCGATCAGCAGCACGCGCCACNGCGNGGTGCGCAGCAGCTGGCTGGCCAGCGCCAGGCCCACCGGGCCACCGCCGACGATGGCGATATCGTGCGGTTCGACGGCCGGCGCGGCGGCGGTGTCAGGGTTGACCGGCGGCGTCATGGCTGGATTCCTCGAGCTTCGGCGCCTCNACGGCCGCGCCGCGCTTCCACAGGTTCGCGTCGGTGCGCGACTTGCCAGCCGCGGCGTCGCGCATCGCGTTATCGAGCTTTTGCTGGTGGAAACCGGGCANCTGCTGCAGCCGTTCCAGCANCGCNTGGTGGTTGGCNGCGGTCATCGGCACCACGCAGCCTTGCTGGCTTGCGGCGTCGCCCGCCAGGATCAGCCACGGCGTGCCAGCCCAGGGNGCGCGGTCCGAGACCCGCACCACTACCTTCTCCAAGGCGTCCCACGCCAGTTCCTCGCGCTGGCCGTCCGGCCGNTGCACGACCAGGCGATCGTCATACAGGTTCAGCACGAATGGCTGGTCCGGGTCTACCGGATGCACGGTGCTGCGGTGCTTCGGCACACCCACGCCAAACAGTTTGCTCAACAACGCCTTCATCGCGGCGGTCCTCCGTTGTCGCGCATCAGTGCCTCGATCTCGTCGGCCTTCACAGGCACGCCGCGCGTGATCAGTTCGCAATCACCCTGGGTCACCACTGCGTCATCCTCGATGCGGATGCCGATATGCCAGTAGCGCTCGGGCACGTCTTCGGCCGGGCGCACATAGATGCCCGGTTCGATGGTCAGCACCATGCCTGCCTCGAGCGGACGCCATGGGCGTTCGCCTTCCTGGCCGGCCGGCAGCGGGCCCGGTACACGGTATTCGCCCACGTCGTGGACGTCCATGCCAAGCCAGTGGCCCGTGCGGTGCATGTAGAAGCGGCGATAGCTTCCGCTGGCCAGCACGTCGTCGAGCGTGCCTTCCTTGTTGCGGTCCAGCAGGCCGGTGTCCAGCATGCCTTGCGCCAGCACCTTCACGGCGGCGTCATGCGGCACGTTGTAAGGCACGCCGGCACGCGTCTGGGCAATCGCGGCGTCCTGCGCGGCCAGCACCAGGTCGTACAGCTCGCGCTGTGCCGGCGAGAACCGGCCCGAGACCGGGAACGTCCGGGTGATGTCCGACGCATAGCCGTCCAGTTCGCAGCCGGCATCGATCAGGCACAGATCACCGTCGTGCAGCTCGCCCGGTCCCGCGCGATAGTGCAGCACGCAGGCGTTGGCGCCGCCGGCCACGATCGAGTTGTAGGCCACGCTCTGCGCGCCATGGCGGCGGAATTCGTAGAGCAGTTCCGCTTCGAGGTGGTATTCGCGCAGCCCGGCGCGCGAGGCGCGCATGGCGCGTACGTGGGCCTGCGCCGAAATCTCGGCGGCACGGCGCATCGTGGCCAGCTCGCCGGCGTCCTTGAACAGGCGCATTTCGTCGAGCAGCGTGCGCACGTCGACGGCCACCGCCGGCGCGGCCACGCCAGCGCGGCCCTGCATGCGCACGGCGTCGAGCCAGCGGCGCACGCTCACGTCGATATCGGTGGTGGCGGCCAGCGGATAGGCCAGCTGCGCGCGGTTGGCCAGCAGCGGCGGCAGCAGCTTGTCGATCTCTTCGACCGAATGCGCCTCGTCGAAGCCGAACGTCGCGCGCGCGCCTTCCGGGCCGAAGCGGAAACCGTCCCAGATCTCGCGTTCCTCGTGCTTGGGCCGGCAGAACAGGATGCTCTTGTCGCCCCCTTCGCCCGGCGCGCCCGCCACCAGCACCAGCACGGCCTCAGGCTCGGTNAAGCCGGTCAGGTAATAGAAATAGCTGTCGTGCCGNTACGGNTAGTCGCTGTCGCGGTTGCGCATGGCCTCCGGCGCGGTGGGCACGATGGCCACGCCGCCGCCGTTGGCGCGCAGGTGTTGCAGCACACGGGCACGGCGGTCGCGGCACGCGCCAAGGAGGGCGGAATCGGGTGCGGACATGGAGTGAAGCCGGTGAGGGGAATGTGCCGATTCTAAACCCGTCGGCAGGCCGGCGGCCACCGCATGCGCCCGCAAAGGCGCATGGTGCAGCGGGTTTGGGGCAGGGTCAGCGGCGCAGCGCGCGGTCCAGCGCGGCGAGCTGGTCTGGCGTGCCGACGTTTTCCCAACGGCCGTCGAAACGTTCGCCGGTGGCCGTGCCGGCCGCGATGGCGGCGCGGTAGTACGGCGTCATCGCCACTTTTTGTCCCGGTTCGATATCGCGGAACAGGCGCGTGTCATACAGGCCGATGTTGCCAAAGGTCAGCGCCTGGCCGGCAGCGCCATCGCCCGGCACCCGCAGCTGGCCATCGGCATCCAGTACGAAGTCGCCGCGCGGATGGAAGGGCGGGTTCGGCACCATCACCANGTGCATGCGCGGGGCGGCCGCGGCGGCCATCGCGCGGGCGCGCGGCAGCAGCGTGCGGTAGTCGAAATCGCAGAAGATGTCGCCGGACACGGCCAGGAAGATGCCGCCATCGCCGCCACCATTGCTGCCACCATCGGCGCCNTTGCCCGGCCCGGCGGTCAGCAGCGGCAGGGCCTGCGCAATGCCGCCGGCNGTTTCCAGTGCCGTACCTTCNGCCGACCAGTGCAGCCGCACGCCAAACTGCGCGCCGTTGCCCAGCGCGGCTTCGAGTTGTTCGCCCAGCCACGCATGGTTGATGACGATGTCGGCAAAGCCCGCGCGCGCCAGCGCCTCGATCTGCCACACGATCAGCGGCTTGCCGCCGGCCGGCAGCAGTGGCTTGGGCGTGGTGTCGGTCAGCGGGCGCATGCGGTCGCCGCGGCCGGCGGCGAAAATCATCGCTTTCAAAGCAGGGTCTCCAGGGCGATCAGCGTGGCCATGCCGCTGGCAATGGTCCAGCCCACGCTGCGCGTGCGCGCGGCGACGACGATGGCCACCAGGCCCGCCACCAGGCGCGTGTTGTAGGGGCTCAGGTAGACCGCGCCGTCGTGCATNAGCAGGTCGGGCGCGATCAGCGCCGACAGCATCGCGGCAGGCACGAACTGCAGCGCCGTGCGGAACCACGACGGCAAGTGCACGCGGCCTTCCACGGCGATGAACGAGAGGCGGATCAGGTAGGTGGCCAGGCCCGCGCCCAGGAACACCCACAGCAAGGTGAGCGAGTTCATGCCACGTGCTCCTTGCCNTCCTGGTCCGTTGTCGTGGCGCTCGTTGCGGCGCCNGTCGTGGCNTGTCNGCCACGATGGTTGCGTTCGAGCAGCAGCATGCCGGCGGCAATGCCGCCCAGCGCGGCCACCATGATGCCGAGCTTGTGCGGCATGGCGTAGCAGGCCACGGCCAGCGCCGTCGCCACCAGCGCGGCCGCCACCTGGGCGCGATGCTTGAGGTTCGGCACGATGATCGCGATAAAAGTCAGCGGCAGGAAAAAGTCCAGCGGCCAGTCGCGCGGCACCTGCGCGCCNACCAGCACGCCTGCCAGCGTCGACAGTTGCCAGCTCGACCACAGCGCGAAGCCGGCGCCGAAGTAGAACCAGTGGCGATACCGGGCGCGCGGGCCNGTNTCGCCCAGCCGGCGCGTCATGGCGGCAAATGCCTCGTCGGTCAGCAGGTAGGCCACCAGCGCCTTCCAGCGGCGCGGCAGCGGCGCCAGGGACGGTGCGATGGTGGCCGAGTACAGCGCATGGCGCAGGTTNACCATCGCCACCGTGAAAGCGATGACCAGCGCCGGCGTGCCGGCGGACCACAACTGCGTCAGGATCATCTGCGAGGCGCCGCCGAAGACGATCGCGCTCATCGCGCACGCCAGCCACGCCGGCATGCCGGCATTGACCGCCAGCACCCCGTAGATCAGGCCGAACGGCACCACGCCCAGCAGCATCGGCGCCAGCGCGCGCACGCCGGCCCACCATTCGCCGGAGCGGGTGATCTCGGCATCGGCCGGGGTTTCAGNCGGCTGCGTCACGGCTCAGAACGTCAGGCCGGTGGGGCGCTCGGTGCCTTCCAGGGCGTCGAGCAGGCGCACCAGCTTGCGCATTTCCGAATAGCGGCCCGCCACGTTGCGCGTGTACTTGAGCACCAGCGGCAGGTTGGCCAGGTAACCGTCCTTGCCGTCGCGATGGTACAGGCGCGCNAAAATGCCCAGCACCTTCAGGTGGCGCTGCAGGCCCATCCATTCGAAGTCGCGGTAGAAATCGCCAAAATCGGNGGCCACCGGCAGGCCGGCCTTGCGGGCGCTTTCCCAGTAGCGGATNAGCCAGTCGAGCTGCTGCTCTTCTTCCCATTCGATATAGGCGTCGCGCCACAGCGACACGGCGTCGTAGGTAATCGGGCCGATCACCGCATCCTGGAAGTCGAGCACGCCCGGGTTGACGCCCACGCTGGCGCCTTCGGGCAGCACCATCAGGTTGCGCGAGTGGTAGTCGCGGTGCACGTACACCTGCGGCTGGGCCAGGTTGTTGGCCAGGATCGTGTCGAACACTTCGCGCAGGTCGGCCTGCTGGCGCGCGTCCAGCGTCACGCCGAGATGCTTTNCCACGTACCACTGCGGGAACAGGTCCAGCTCGCGCTGCAGCAGCGCNTGGTCGTACGCCGGGAGTTCGCCCGGGCGCGTGGCCAGNTGGATCCGCACCAGCGCCGTGGCGGCATCGCCATACAGGGGGCGGGCCGAGGCGTCGTNCAGGCGCGACAGGTAGGTCTCGCTGCCGAGGTCCGCCAGCAGCAGGAAGCCCTGTGCCAGATCTTGCGCCAGCACCGTCGGCACGGTCACGCCCGCGTCGCCGAACAGCCGGGCCACGTGGATGAACGGGCGGCAGTCCTCGTGGGCGGGCGGCGCATCCATCACGATGGCCGTGGGATGGGTCGGGTGGCCGGTCCGCACGCGGAAGTAGCGGCGGAAGCTGGCGTCGGCCGAGGCCGGCGCGCAGGAATCGGGGTCGATCGACCACGCCGCGCCGAGTCCGGCTACCCACGATTTCAGTTGTTCGAGACGCGGGTCGTGGCCCGGGTGGTGAATAAGTGCTGCCATGCCGGAAAGGGAGAATACGATGCCCCGTATAATACCCGACCAGACCCGGGCGCCGGGTGGCCCCCGGGAGGGGCCTTTGTCGCCCCGCAGCCCGCTCCGGCATTGGGCTGGGGGCGTGTGGGGAGCCGTCTTTCCGACCCCGCGCAGCGCCCGCCGCCGAGCCGACCGACAACCGTTTGCATGACCGAACAACAACGATCACCGCATCATCCGGCCACCCGACCGCCTGCGCTCCAGGGCAAGCCCCGGCGCGCCCGCGTGCCTGCCAGCGCCCTGCGGCCGCTGGTGCTGGCCATGGCCGGGCTCTCGGTCAGCGCACACGCCCAGTACGGTGCAGCGTCGGCAATTCCGAGCATCGACGTGGCCGAACCGGTCATCACGCAGGCGCCGGAGGCCGCACCCCCGCCGCCCGAGGCGGGCGAGCTGGTACCGCGCCTGACCGAGCCGCCGCGTCGCGCCGCCACCGGCAGCAGCAGTTCGATGGGCTTGGCGCCGTCGTCGACCCCGTCCAACCCGGACGCCCCGGCCTATGTGTCGGGCGACCGCATGACCGGCTACAACGAGCGCGGCATCGAACTGCAGGGCGACGCCGAGCTGCGGCGCGATGGCGCCGTGGTCAAGGGCGACACGCTGACCTACGACCAGGACACCGACGAGGCCTTCGCCACCGGCAACGTGCGGCTGTCGAAAAGCGGCACGCTGGCCGTCGGCCCCGAGGCGCGCATGCGCGTGCAGGCCAACGAGGGCTACATGCTCTCGCCGGATTACTACTTCCAGCAGACCGGNGGCGCNGGCTCGGCCGAGCGCATCGACTTCCTCGACCCGGACCGCAGCACGCTCAAGAAAGCNACCTACACCACCTGTTCGCCCGATAACGCGGACTGGTATTTCAGCGCGCGCAAGCTCGACCTGGACAGCGACCGCGAGGTGGGTACCGCCTACGGCGGCGTGCTGCACTTCTTCGGCGTGCCCGTGGCGGGCGCGCCGGCGTTCTCGTTCCCGCTGAACGACGAGCGCCGCAGCGGGGTGCTGCCGCCGCTGTTCGGCTACAGCTCGAAATCCGGGCTGGACCTGACGGTGCCGTACTACTTCAACCTGGCGCCGAACCGCGACCTGACGATCTTTCCGCGGATCCTGTCGTCGCGCGGGGTGCAGCTGGGNGGCGACTTCCGGTANCTGGGCGACGGCTACAGCGGCCGTATCCGNGCCGAATTCCTGCCCGANGACAAGAAGGCCAACCGCGACCGCTGGGCATACTCGATCCAGCACCAGCAGCGGCTGATGCAGGGCATGACCGCGTATGCGAACGTCAACAAGGTGTCGGACGACCAGTATCCCGACGACCTGACGCGCAGCATCTCGCAGTCAACCACCCGCCAGTACACGCAGGAAGGTGGCGTGGTGTACAACTGGCAGGATTTCACGTTCCTGGCACGGGTGCAGAAGTTCCAGACCCTGCGGCCCAGCGAGCCCTCGTACGAGCGCGAGCCGCAGTTGAACGCCAAGTACCTGCGCTATGACCTGCGCGGCTTCGACATCTCCGTCGATGCCGACTACACGCGCTTCCGGATTCCGCTCACGTCGACCGGTGTCCAGCAGCCGGAAGGCAACCGCGGGTATTTCCAGCCGACGATCAGCTATCCGATCATCCGTCCGGGCTGGTACATCACGCCCAAGGCGATCCTGAACGTGGCGCAGTACAACATGGANGCCGGNACGAATACCACCGGCGCGTCCAACACGCTGAGCCGNACGATTCCGACNGTCAGCCTCGATTCGGGCATGACGTTCGAGCGCGAGGCGCCCGGNATCAGCAAGCTGTTCGGCGTGAACTACACGCANACGCTGGAACCGCGCCTGTTCTACGTCTACACGCCGTTCCGCGACCAGAGCCAGTTTCCGCTGTTCGATACCGTGCAGTCGGACTTCAGCTATGGCCAGATCTTCACCGAGAATCCGTTCAGCGGCAGCGACCGGATTGCCGACAACAACAAGCTGACCGCCGGCCTGACCACGCGCCTGATCGAATCCGACACGGGGGTCGAGCGCTTCCGCGGCACGATTGCGCAGCGCATCGATTTCACGGGCCAGCGCGTGCAGCTGAACGGCACCGCGACCGACGCCAAGCCGAGCTATTCCGACCTGCTGGCGGCCACGACGATCCAGTTGTTCCGTGGCTACTACCTCGACGCCGGTATCCAGTGGAACCCCGACGAAGACAAGGTCAACTACTCGAATGTGGCCTTCGCCTGGCGGCCCGAGTCGCGCAAGCTGCTGAACGTGGGCTATCGCTACCGGCGCCCGACCTCGGTGACGGACAATACCGCCATCGACCAGTTCGAGGTGTCCGGCCAGTGGCCCATCACGCAGCGCACCTACGGCATTGGCCGGGTGGCGTTCGACAAGTCCGCCAACCAGCTGGTGGACGCGCTGGCCGGCCTGGAATACGCGGCCGACTGCTGGGTGGGCCGCTTCGTGTACCAGCGCTTCCGCAACACCACGAACGGATACACCGGCCGGGTCTTCCTGCAGGTGGAATTCCGCGGATTGTCCAAGGTTGGCTCAAATCCGCTGGACATGCTGCGCCTGAACGTGCCGGGCTACGAGCCCGTGACGGCACGGCCGGTGCCCACGTCCCCGTACGATCACTATGAATGACGGACCAAGATGAAACGTCAAGCTTTCGCCGTAATGTCCCGCCTGAATCCCTGGCAGCAACTGCTGCTGTCGACGGTGCTCGTCACCCTGGCCGCACCGGCCGCCGCGCAACTGCGCGCGCCGGGCAGCAGCGGCACGCGCACGCAGGGTATCTTCATGCCGCAATCCGGCCCGGGCAGCACGGTGGCGCCCAGCCAGCCGCAGATGGGCGTGCCGCAGCCGGGGCAGAAGCGTTCGCAACTGGTGGACGAAGTGGTTGCCATCGTCAACAACAGCGTGATCACGCGCCGCGAACTGCTTGACCGCGCCGACGAGATCGAGAACCAGCTGCGCGCCGCCAACCGCCCGATTCCGGAGCGCCCGGACCTGCTTGGCGAAGTGCTGGAGCGGCTGGTGATGGAGCGCGTGCAGACGCAGGCCGCCGCGGACGCCGGCATCAAGGTGACCGACCAGGAAGTGGATCGCGCCATCGAATCGGTGGCGCAGCAGAACAAGATGTCGGCCACCGAACTGCGCAGCCGCGTGGAATCCACCGGCATGAGCTGGACGAAATACCGCGACGAACTGCGCAAGCAGGTGCAGGTCATCCGCCTGCGCGAGCGCGAGGTCGACTCCAAGGTGCAGGTCTACGACGGCGAGATCGACAACTTCGTCGCCGCGCGCAGCGGCAAGTCCGCCGCGGTGGGCCCCGCCGAGTACAACGTGCAGCAGATCCTGGTGCGGGTGCCGGAAGACGCATCCGAAGCCCAGAAGGCCCAGCTCAAGGCCAAGGCCGAAGGGCTGCTGAAGCAGGCGCAGGGTGGCGCCGACTTCGCCGAGCTGGCCAAGGCCAATTCCGAGGCGCCCGAGGCATCGCAGGGTGGCGCGATGGGCTTCCGCGAGATCGGCCGCCTGCCGGCCCTGTTTGCCAACGCCGTGGTCGATCTGCGGCCGGGCAGCGTGGTGCCGGAAGTGGTGGAATCGGCCAACGGCTTCCATGTGCTCAAGCTCGCCGCCAAGCGTACCGCGCCGGTGGACCAGACCGCGGCCGCCGACCGCATCACCCAGACGCAGGTGCGTCACATCCTCATCCGCACCGGCCCGAACATGCCCGAGGCGGAAGCCAAGCGCCAGATGTCCACCATCCGCGACCGCATCACGCACGGCGGCGATTTTGCCGACGCCGCGCGCCGCTACTCGCAGGACGGCTCCGCCCAGCAGGGTGGCGAGCTGGGCTGGGTATCGCCGGGCGAGCTGGTGCCGGAATTCGAGCAGGCCATGAACCGCCTGCGTCCGAAAGAGATCTCGGAGCCCGTGGTCACCCAGTTCGGCGTGCACCTGATCCAGGTGGAAGACCGCCGCGAGACCGAGGTGTCCGCCGAGAAGCAGCGCGACTTCGCGCGTGCGGAAGTCCGCGAACAGAAGCTGCGCGCCGCCTATGATGACTGGGTACGCCAGTTGCGCAGCGCGGCGTACGTGGAATACCGCATCAACCGTCAGCGCTGACGCGCGCCTTGCCTGCCTCCATGCCCGACCCTGCATCCGCGCCCCTGGCGCTGGCCATTACCACCGGCGAGCCTGCCGGCATCGGCCCCGACATCACGATCGGGGCATTGCTGCAGCTCGCGGGCGCCGGCAATGGCAAGGGATACGGCGCCTGCCGCTTCCATGTGATTGGCGACGCGCGCCTGCTGGCGCAGCGTGCCGAGGCGCTGGGCGTGGCGCACGCGTGGCAGCGGCGCATCGCCGACGGCGACGTGGTCATCGAGGATATCGCGCTGGGCGTGGCCTGCGAGCCGGGCCAGCTCGACGCGCGCAATGGCCGGTATGTGCTGGCGCTGCTCGATGCCGCCATTGCCGGGCTGCGCGACGGCCGCCTGGCGGCCATGATCACCGCGCCGGTGCAGAAGAGCACGATCAACGATGCCGGCGTGCCGTTCACGGGGCATACGGAATACCTGGCCGAGCAGGCCGCCGTGCCGCGCGTGGTGATGATGCTGGCCGGACCCCAGCCCGCGCATGACAATGCGATGCTGCGCGTGGCGCTGGCCACCACGCACCTGCCGCTGCGCGCGGTACCCGATGCGCTGACCGTGCCGATGCTGCTGGAGACGATGCAGATCGTCGATCACGACCTGCGGCGCCATTTCGGCATCGCCCGCCCGCGCATCCTGGTGACTGGGCTCAACCCGCATGCCGGGGAAGCGGGCCACATGGGCCGCGAGGAGATCGATACCATCTCGCCCGCGCTGGCCCTGGCCCGCGACGCCGGCATCGACGCGCGCGGCCCCTATCCCGCCGATACGCTGTTCCAGCCGCGCCACCTGCGCGACGCCGACTGTGTACTGGCGATGTACCATGACCAGGGATTGGCGCCGCTCAAGTACGGCACCTTCGGCCACGGCGTCAATGTCACGCTGGGCCTGCCCTTTATCCGCACATCGGTGGACCATGGCACCGCGCTCGACCTGGCCGGCACTGGCCGCGCCGAGCACGGCAGCATGATCGAAGCCATCCGCTGTGCCATTACCATGGCCGGCCACGCGAACGGGCGCCACGAGCACGGCACCTCCGCCAACGGCCGGCATTGACTATGCGTTCAAACGTGCATCAGGGCCATGTGGCCCGCAAACGGTTCGGACAGAACTTCCTCGTCGACGACGGTGTCATCTACGGCATCGTCAGCGCCATCGATCCGCAGCCGGACGACGTGGTCGTCGAGATCGGCCCGGGGCTGGGCGCGCTGACCAATCCGCTGCTGGAGCGATTGCCCAGCATGCAGGTGGTGGAGCTCGACCGCGACCTCGTGGAGCGCCTGCGCAACCGCTACAACGACCGCCTGGTCGTGCACGCGGGCGACGCGCTGGCATTCGATTTCGGCAAGCTCAAGCAGCCGTCGCGCCCGCTGCGCATCGTGGGCAACCTGCCGTACAACATTTCGAGCCCGTTGCTGTTCCACCTGATGGATTTTGCCGACGACGTGCGCGACCAGCACTTCATGCTGCAGAAGGAAGTGGTGGAGCGCATGGTGGCCGAGCCCGGCAGCAAGGCGTTCGGCCGGCTGTCGATCATGCTGCAGGTGCGCTATCACATGGAACACGTGCTCGACGTGCCGCCGGCCTCGTTCAACCCGCCCCCGAAGGTGGATTCGGCCGTGGTGCGCATGATTCCGTGGCCGCGCGCCGAGGANGGCACGCTGCGCTCGCCCTATCCGGCCTGCGATCCGAACGTGCTGGGCGATGTGGTGACCGCCGCCTTCTCGCAGCGGCGCAAGGTGCTGCGCAACACGCTGTCGTTCCTGCGCGACCAGGTGGACTTCGAGGCGATGGGNTTCGACCTGGGCCGCCGTGCCGAGGAAGTGCCCGTGTCCGAATACGTCGAACTGGCCCGCCTCGTCGGCAAGAGCGCCACGCCGCCCGCGCGCGACGTGGCCTGACTACCGATTCCCTATCTGAAGATTCCGAAGTTTCAGCGACGCTCATGACTGAACAGACCAAGACCGATTCGCGTCCCGTCATCCTGACCGGCGACCGCCCGACTGGCCCCCTGCACCTGGGCCACTACGTAGGTTCGCTCAAGAGCCGCGTGGCCCTGCAGGAAACGCACAAGCAGTATGTGCTGCTGGCCGACACGCAGGCCATGACCGACAACGCGCACGATCCGGACAAGGTGCGCCGCAACGTGCTGGAAGTGGCGCTGGACTACCTGGCCGTCGGCATCGATCCGGCCAAGACGACGATCACGGTGCAGTCGTACCTGCCGGCGCTGGCCGAGCTGACGCTGATGTACCTGAACTTCGTCACGGTCTCGCGCCTGGAGCGCAACCCGACGATCAAGGAAGAGATTCAGGCGCGTGGCTTCGGCCGCGACATCCCGGCGGGCTTCCTGTGCTACCCGGCCTCGCAGGCCGCCGACATCACGGGCTTCAAGGCCGTGCTGGTGCCGGTGGGCGAAGACCAGGCGCCGCTGATCGAGCAGACCAACGAGATCGTGCGACGCATCAACCATCAGGTTGGCCGCGAGGTGCTGCCCGAGGCCGCAGCGCTGATCCCGAAGCATGGCCGCCTGCCGGGCGTGGATGGCAAGGCCAAGATGAGCAAGTCGATGGGCAACGCGATTCCGCTGGGCGCGTCGCCGGACCAGATCCGCGAGGCGGTGCACCGCATGTACACCGACCCGAACCACCTCAAGGTGTCGGACCGGGCCAGGTGGAAGGCAACGTCGTATTCACGTACCTCGACGCGTTCGATCCGAACGTGGAGGAAGTGCAGGCGCTGAAGGAGCACTACCAGCGCGGCGGCCTGGGCGACATGGTGCTCAAGCGCCGTGTGGAAGGCATCCTGCAGGAGCTGCTGCGCCCGATCCGCGAGCGCCGCGAGGAGCTGGCGAAGGATCCGGCCTACGTGTTCGACATTCTGAAGAAGGGCACCGAAGCCGGCCGCGAGCTGACGCAGCAGACGCTGGACGAAGTGCGCGCCGCGGTGGGCATGTTCTCGTTCCCGAAGTAACAGCACCCAAGCCGCCGCCGGCCCC
>Ga0055534_1000747_pt1 | contig 15557 bp, 12 predicted proteins | sample AraplaCol_mLB_r2_2_FD_54993 | JGI IMG/M metagenome (GOLD analysis project Ga0055534, IMG submission 54993) | Arabidopsis root microbial communities from North Carolina, USA - plate scrape MF_Col_mLB_r2 | ecosystem: Host-associated > Plants > Roots > Endosphere | place: USA: North Carolina... | reverse complement strand
CGAGACCGTGCCGGCGTTGCTCAGGGAAGAGAGCGTCTGCTCGAAGCCGTTGAGGTCCAGCGTGCCGCCGGCGGCGACGGTGTGGGCCGAGGCGGAGCTCAGGACGCTGGCCGCGCCCGCACGCAGGGTGCCACCGGCGACGTTCGTGGCGCCGGTGTAGTCGCTGACGCCGGTGAGCGTGGTCGTTCCGCTGCCTACATGGTTCACGCTGGTGCTGCCGGTGATCGGCGTGGCGAAGTCGTAGGCGCTGGCGTTGTGGTTGAAGTTGACGACCGCCGTCCCGAGGCCGCCATTGATCTTCGATGCGACCACCGTGCCCGGTGCCACTGCCGCGCCGCCCACGGCGGCCCCGATGTTCAACGTGGCAACGCCCGTGGCGTTTGCCGCGAGATTGATTGCGGTGGTTCCGTTGTTCCCGGAAAGCGTGCCTCCTTCAGCGACGGTCACCGTCGCCGTCCCGGCCGCGCCTACGCCGATCGCAATGCCGACGCTCGAGAGCCTGGAGCCGTCTCCCGTCACGAGGGCGGTAACGGAATCGCCTGCGAACGCGCCCAATGCCATGATCTTCGAACTCACCAAACCGCCGCCAGAGACTTCGAGCGTGCCGCTGTGGTGGTGGTAGCCGACGGTGGACGTGATTCTCGAGTTGGTGCCGCTGACGGCTACGTTCGCCACGCCTCCATTGGTTGCGGCGGCCGAGCCGCCCAGGAAGATGCCGCTTGGCACACTCAGGCTTCCCCCATCGAGGACGCTTATGTTGCTTTGACCCTCGAGGGCGGAAAGCGTCGTGCCAGTCACCTTGGAGTCGGCTCCCTGGACGATGAGGCTACCGGAGGTGCCCGCGGTATTGCCGATGCGAATGATGGCGCCGCTATAGGTAGCACCGGCCTGGATGTTCAACAATGCCCCGCCCTTCGACTCGATTGCCGTCACGTTGGTGTTGCTGATCGTCACGTTCGACTGAACCGGCGGGAGCGGTCCGGTGATCGCCATGAGGCTGGTGATGGTGATCGTCGAAGCCGGGTCCGTACTGGTATTCGCCGCGTTGATCGCGGTGATCAGATCAGCTTCGGTGGCGACCGTGAAAGTCGCTGCCTGCGAGATGCCGGCTGCGCCCAAGGCGGCCAAGGCAAGCGCTGTCTTCGCACCAATTGCACGCTTTGAACCACGTGCCCCGCCACGCGGCGCCTTCGCGTCTTCCGCCACTGCCACACAGGCGCCCAGCGCCGCATTCCAGACCGTTCTGTAACCTCGATTCACCCGTCGCACTCCTTTGGAAATCTGCGTCTCGCATTTCGGTGGAGGACCCACGGAAATCGAGACGGACGCGAAGTGTGTACGAATGCAACGAGATGAAAATTTCGCTTTCCTTCACTTTCTTTCGAGAGATTGCATTTCTTAGAACCAACGTTCCAGAAGGCGGGCCTTCGTCCGCCGCCGCGTAACAAAATTTCGAGAAAGCGGTTCCAGGATTTGTGAAGGATTGCCTCTCGCGCCACCGCTCTCGGACCCGAAGGCCGCGATCGGGCCTTCGTCCTCGACCTGATCAAGCAGAAGCCGCGTCCACATGCGCCTTCGCCTTCACGCCAGAATCAAGGCCATGACGAACTCCCAAGCCAACTCCCGGTATTTCTCCGGCACCTACGCCGAGGCGCGCGCCAAGTTCCTCGACGCCGCGGCCGCGCGCGAAGCCCAGGTCCAGAGCCACGAGCTGCCCGGCCTGCGCGGCGCGCTGGGCGAGATGCTGGCCATGGACGTGGCGCGGCTGGGCCCGGCCGATGCGAAGCGGCTGCTCATCGTCAGCTCCGGCACGCACGGCCCCGAGGGCTTCTGCGGCTCGGGCTGCCAGGTGGCGCTGCTGAACGACGACGAGCTGCTGGCCCGCCTGGCCGACGCGAAGCTGGGCCTGCTGCTGATCCACGCGGTGAATCCGCACGGCTTCTCGCACCTGCGCCGCACCAACGAGGACAACATCGACCTCAACCGCAACCACATCGACTTCGGCCAGCCGCTGCCGGCCAACCCCGGCTATGCGGAGGTCGATCCGCTGGTGCTGCCGGCCACCTGGCCGCCGACGCCGGCCGACGAAGAGGCGCTGGCCGCCTACATCGCGAAGCACGGCGAGACCGCGTACCGCGCCACCGCCACGCGCGGCCAGTACACCACGCCCGACGGCGTGTTCTATGGCGGCACCGCGCCCAGCTGGAGCAACCGCACCGTGCGCGCCGTCCTGCGCGAGCATGCCGCCGGCGCCACACACATCGGCTGGATCGACGTGCACACGGGCCTGGGCCCCTACGGCCACGGCGAGAAGATCTACCCCGGCCGCCCCGGGGGCCTGGCGCGGGCGCGCGCCTGGTGGGGCGCGGACGTGTTCGCGCCCTTCGAGGGCAATTCCGCTTCGCCCGACGTGTCGGGGCCGGTGGTGTCCACGGTGTACGACGAATGCCCGGGCGCCGACGTGGCCCTCATGGGCCTGGAGTTCGGCACGCTGCCCAACATGGAAGTGCTGCGCCGGCTGCGCGCCGACCACTGGCTCCACCGCCATCCCGAGGCCACGCCCGCGCAGCGCCGCGAGATCCGTCAAGGCCTGCGCGAGGCCTTCTACTGCGACGAGGACACCTGGAAGGGCATGATCGTCGGCCAGTCGCGGGTCGTGCTGCTGCAGACCCTCCAGGGCCTGCGCGCGGCCTGACCGGCTAGCTGGCGTCGCTGTCGGCGTAGTCGCCCACCGGCACGCAGGAGCAGAACAGGTTGCGGTCGCCGTAGACGTTGTCCACGCGGCCCACCGGCGACCAGTACTTGCCCTGCTTGAGGCTGTCCAGCGGGAAGGCGGCCAGCTCGCGCGAATAGGCGCGCGTCCACTCCGCCGTCATGAGGCTGGCAGTGGTGTGCGGCGCGTTCTTCAGCGGGTTGTCGTCCTTGGGCCAGACGCCTTCCTCCACGCGGCGGATCTCGCCGCGGATGGCGATCATCGCGTCGATGAAGCGGTCCAGCTCAGCCAGCGGTTCGCTCTCGGTGGGCTCCACCATCAGCGTGCCGGCCACCGGGAAGCTCAGCGTGGGCGCGTGGAAACCGTAGTCGATCAGGCGCTTGGCCACGTCCTCGGCCGTGACGCCGCTCGTGTCCTTGAGCGGGCGCAGGTCCAGGATGCACTCGTGTGCCACGTGGCCGTTGGGGCTGGCGTAGAGGGTGGGGTAGTGCTCGGCCAGGCGCGCGCTGATGTAGTTGGCGCTCAGGATCGCGACCTCGGTCGCGGCCTTCAGTCCCTGGGCGCCCATCATGCGGCAGTACATCCAGCTGATGGGCAGCACCGCGGCGTTGCCCAGCGGCGCAGCCGAGATGGCGCCCACGTGCGGCGCTTCGCCGGCGGTGGCATGGCCGGGCAGGTAGGGCACCAGGTCCTCCACCACGCACACCGGGCCCACGCCGGGGCCGCCGCCGCCGTGCGGGATGCAGAAGGTCTTGTGCAGGTTCAGGTGGCTCACGTCGCCGCCGAACTCGCCCGGCGCGGCCACGCCCACCAGTGCGTTCATGTTGGCGCCGTCCACGTACACGCGGCCGCCGTGGGCATGCACGATCTCGCACAGCTCCTTCACGCGCGTCTCGAACACGCCGTGGGTGCTGGGGTAGGTGATCATCACGCAGGCCAGGTCGTCCTTGTGGGCCTCGCAGGCGCGCTTGAGGTCGTCGATGTCCACGTTGCCCTGCGCGTCGCAGGAGGTGACCACCACTTTCATGCCGGCCATCTGCGCGCTGGCCGGGTTGGTGCCGTGGGCCGAGGAGGGGATCAGGCAGACCTTGCGGTGGCCCTGGCCCTTGGCCTCGTGGAAGGCCATGATGGCCAGCAGGCCCGCGTATTCGCCCTGCGAGCCGGCGTTGGGCTGCAGGCTGATGTCGGCGTAGCCGGTGGCCTCGCACAGCCATGCGCGCAGCTGCGCGTCCAGCTGCGCATAGCCCAGCAGCTGGTCGGCCGGCGCGAAGGGATGGATGTCGGCGAACTCCGGCCAGGTGATGGGGATCATCTCGCTGGTCGCGTTGAGCTTCATGGTGCAGCTGCCCAGCGGGATCATGCTGCGGTCCAGCGCGAGGTCCTTGTCCGACAGGCTGCGGATGTAGCGCAGCATCGCGGTCTCGCTCTTGTGGGTGTTGAACACCGGGTGCGAGAGGTACGCACTGGTGCGGCGCAGCTCGGCCGGGATGCGCGAGCCCGCGCCGGCGGCCACCTCGTCGAACTTGGGCGCGCTCTTGCCGGGCGCGGCGAACAGCGACCACAGCGCCTCGACGTCGGCGCGCGTGGTGGTCTCGTCCAGCGACATGCCCAGGTGCTGGCGCAGCTTGCGGCGCAGGTTGATGCGGCGCGCGAGGGCGGCCTGCACGATGCGCTCGGTGTCCTCGCCGGTCTTCACGGTCAGGGTGTCGAAGGAGGTGGGGTTGACCACCTTCAGGCCCATCTGCTCAAAGCCGTGGGCCAGCACGTCGGCCAGCAGGGCCACGCGCTCGCCGATTCGGCGCAGGCCGTGCGGGCCGTGGTAGACGGCGTACATGCTGGCGATGACGGCCGGCAGCACCTGCGCCGTGCAGATGTTGGAGGTGGCCTTCTCGCGACGGATGTGCTGCTCGCGCGTCTGCAGCGCCAGGCGGTAGGCGGGCTGGCCGTGCACGTCCACGCTGACGCCCACCAGGCGGCCGGGCAGCGAGCGCTTGAACTCGTCGCGGCAGGCGAGGTACGCGGCGTGCGGGCCGCCGTTGCACAGCGGCATGCCGAAGCGCTGCGTGGTGCCGCAGACGATGTCGGCGTCCCACTCGCCGGGCGGCGTCAGCACCGTCAGGGCCAGCAGGTCGGCGGCCACGCACAGGGCCGCGCCCTTGGCGTGCGCGATTCCTGCCAGCGGGCGCAGGTCGTGCACCGTGCCGGTGGTGCCGGGGTACTGGGCCAGGGCGCCGAAGAACTCGCCGCCGGCCATGAGCTGCGGCAGCGTCTCGCCGAGCGTGCTCACCTTGACCTCGATGCCCAGCGGCGCGGCGCGCGTCTGCAGCACCTCGATGGTCTGCGGGTGGCAGTCGCCGGAGACGAGGAACACGCGGCTCTTGCTCTTCACGCTGCGCATGGCCAGCGTCATGGCCTCGGCGGCGGCGGTGGCCTCGTCGAGCATGGACGCGTTGGCGATGGCCATGCCGGTGAGGTCGGTCACCATGGTCTGGAAGTTGACCAGCGCCTCCATGCGGCCTTGCGAGATCTCGGCCTGGTAGGGCGTGTAGGCGGTGTACCAGGCCGGGTTCTCCAGGATGTTGCGCAGGATCACGCCCGGCGTGTGGGTGCCGTAGTAGCCCTGGCCGATGTAGCTCTTGAAGACCTTGTTCTTGCCCGCCAGCGCCTTCATCTCCGCCAGCGCCTCGGCCTCGCTGGCCGGGGCCGGCAGCCGCATGGGGTGCGAGCGCCGGATGGCCGCGGGCACGATGCCGTCGATGAGCTCGGCGCGCGTCTTCGAATCCACCACGCGCAGCATGGCGGCCTCGTCCTCGGCACTGATGCCGATGTGGCGCGCGATGAACTCTTCGTGGTTCTCCAGTTCGCGAAGCGTGGCCGAGGTGCTGTTGTTGGAGTTCTGGGGCGTCAGGGCGGAAGAAGACGACATGGCGGGAAGGGCGGTGACAGCAAAGGAAAAGACGGGGAAGGCGGGAAGGCCGCTCAGGCGTCGGCGGCGAATTTCTCGTAGCTGGTGGCGTCCATCAGGGCGTCGACCTGGCTGGCGTCGACCAGCTTGAGCTTGAAGAACCAGCCGCCGCCCATCGGGTCGCTGTTGGCCAGCGACGGGTCGGCGCGCAGCGCCTCGTTGACCTCGGTCACCTCGCCGGCGATGGGCATGTAGACGTCGGCGGCGGCCTTGACCGACTCCACCACGCCAGCCACTTCGCCCTGCGCGTAGTCGTTGCCCACCTGCGGCAGGTCGACGAAGACCACGTCGCCCAGCGCGTCCTGCGCATGCTGGGTGATGCCCACGGTGGCGATGTCGCCCTCGACGGAAACCCATTCGTGGTCTTTGGTGTACTTGAGGCTCATGGTTGGCTCCAGATGGATGAGGTAGGTAGGTAGAGGAAGAGGGAATCTATCCGCGGTAGTAGCGTGTCGGCACGAAGGGCAGGGTGCTCACTTCCATGGGCACCGGCTTGCCGCGCACGATGGCCTGCACGCGCGTCCCGGGTTCGGAGAATGCCGTGGCCACGTAGCCCATGGCAATGGGCCGGTCGGCGGTGGGGCCCAGCAGGCCGCTGGTCACCTGGCCGATGGGGTGGCCTTCGAAAGATTGCAGCTCGCAGCCCTCGCGCACCGGCACGCGCTCCAGCGCGACCAGGCCGACGCGGCGACGGGTGAGCACCTGCTGGTCGGCATGGCCGGCCAGGTCGGCCGACACGGCCAGCTGCGACAGGATCTTGCCGGCGCCCGGGAAGCCGCCCTCGCGCGCACCGCCCTGGCGGCGAACCTTCTGGATGGCCCAGTTCAGCGAGGCTTCGACCGGCGTGGTGGTGGTGTCGATGTCGTTGCCATAGAGGCACAGGCCCGCTTCCAGGCGCAGCGAGTTGCGTGCGCCCAGGCCGATGGGCTTGACCTCGGGCTGGGCCAGCAGCAGGCGGGCCAGCTTCTCGGCCTGGTCGGCGGCCACCGAGATCTCGAAGCCGTCCTCGCCGGTGTAGCCACTGCGGGTGGCGAAGGCCGGCACGTCGCCGATCTTCACCGCGCCGCCGGTCATGAACACGAAGCGCTCGATGCCGGGCGACAGCCGCGCCAGCACCGCCGCCGCCTGCGGGCCCTGCAGCGCGAGCAGGGCGTGGTCGGGCAGGGGCTGCACGCTGCAGCGATGGCCGATGCGCTCGCGGATGTAGGCCAGGTCGGCCGCCTTGCAGGCGCCGTTGACGATCACGAAGAGGGAGTCGTGGCCCTCGTTGAAGAACATCAGGTCGTCGAGGATGCCGCCTTCCTCGTCGAGCAGCAGGCCGTAGCGCTGCTTGCCGGGGGCCAGGCCGATGACGTCCACCGGCATGATGCTCTCGAAGGCCGCGGCGGCGTCGGGCCCCACCAGGCGCAGCTGGCCCATGTGGGAGATGTCGAAGAGGCCGGCGGCCTCGCGGGTGTGCTTGTGTTCGGCCATCAGGCCGGCGGGGTATTGCACCGGCATGGAATAGCCGGCGAAGGGAACCATGCGTGCACCCAGCTCGAGGTGCAGCGGGTGGAGGGGCGTCTTCAGCAGGTCGTCGGATGCGGCGGTCACGTCGCTTTCTCCAAACAAAGGGGCAGTCGCAATCCATGGCTTTGCCATGGGCCACCCCTGCTGTCCGCTTTACCTGAGAGATTCACCCCACGATCGGGGCTTGCTCCTTCGGTGGATGCGCACCCTCGCGGGCACTGCATCTCTCTCCAGCCGGGAAACGCCCGGCCTCATCGGCCGGGCGCCTTGCCAGTCCTTTTGCCTGAGCGTTCGGGCTCCGCAACCTGCGGGCCCTGCGCCTTCGGCGGCCCCGTCGCGCGGGGCTCTCTCCTGACCGGTCGAGTGTAAGGGATGGAAGGGGCGACTATGCTGGCGTCACGGCCACTTCCTGGAAAGAGCCTGTCATGCAAGCACCCATCACGGACATGAATCCCACGGTTGCCGAGATGGAGGCCCGCGTCGCGCGCTTCCGCCGCCTCGCGCCCACCACGGACTACGTGGACTCGGCGCTGCCAGGCTGCGAGCGCACCACCTTCCGGGTGCTGGGCACGCCGCCGGATGCGCCGCTGGCGGCCGAGGGCTTCCACCTGAACATCGTGTGCTGCGAGCCCGGCAAGTCGGCGCCGCTGCACAACCACCTGACGCAGGAGGTGTTCGTGGCGCTCAGCGGCCGGTGGGAGGTGTTCTGGGGGCCCGAGGGCGGACGCTGCGTGGTGCTGGAGCCGTGGGACACCATCAGCATCCCGCCGGGTGTCTCGCGGGGCTTCCGCAATGCGGGCACCGAGCCCGCCTACCTCATGGGCATGGCCAGCGGCCAGAACCCGGGAATGATCAACTGGCCGCCCTCGGTGCGCGACGCCGCCCGGGTCGCGGGCATCTTCCTGCCCTAGGGCAGCCGGACGCAGCTGCTGGGCCCGGCAGAATGCGGGGTGGGCGGGCCTTCGGGCCCGGCCTGCACTTGGCCCTTCCACTCCCCCCGATATGAGCAGCAGCAGTTTCAATTTCTCCGCGGCCAGCGTGGCCGAACTGGCGCGCGCCGACGCGCGCCGCGCCTTGCAGGAAGACGTGGGCGACGGCGACCTGACGGCCGCCCTGGTGCCCGCCGGCAAGCGTGCCGTGGCCCGCGTGATCACCCGCGAGAACGCCGTGCTGTGCGGCGCGCCCTGGGTCGAGGCGGTGCTTTCGCAGCTCGCGCCGCAGGCGCGCCTGAGCTGGCACCGCGCCGAAGGCCAGCACTGCGAGCCCAACCAGACCGTGCTGACCATCGAGGGCGATGCCCGCAGCCTGCTCACCGCCGAGCGCACCTCCCTCAACTTCCTGCAGATGCTCAGCGCCGTCGCGACCCGCACCGCGCAGTACGTCAAGGCGATCGAGGGCACGCGCGCGCGCATCGTCGACACCCGCAAGACGCTGCCCGGCCTGCGCCTGGCGCAGAAGTACGCAGTGGGCGTGGGCGGCGGCACCAACCACCGCATCGGGCTGTACGACGCCATCCTCATCAAGGAAAACCACATCGCCGCCGCCGGTGGCGTGGCTGCGGCGCTCAAGGCCGCCGCCGCGGCCGCGCCCGGCGCGAAGTTCGTGCAGATCGAGGTCGAGACGCTGGCGCAGCTCGACGACGCCCTGCGCCACGGCGCCCGCATGGTGCTGCTGGACAACATGGACCTGCCGACCCTGCGCGAAGCGGTGCGCCGCAATGAAGCGGCCGGCGATGCGCGCGCCGTGCTCGAGATCTCCGGCGGCGTCACCATCGACACCCTGCGCNCGCTGGCCGAGACCGGCGTGGACCGCATCTCGGTGGGCGCGCTCACCAAGGACGTGAAGGCGATCGACTTCTCGATGCGCTTCGCGGAGGCCTCGGCATGAGCGCCCTCATCGAAGTCGATTTCGAGCAGCCCGAGGGCGCGGCGTGCAGCACGCGCCACGCCTGGACCCGCATCCCGGCCGAGCCCTCGCAGTCCGAGCGCGGCATGCTCAAGGATCGCATCCGCCGCCTGCTGGCCGAGCGCGACGCGGTGATGGTGTCGCACTACTACGTGCATCCGGACCTGCAGGACCTGGCCGAGGAAACCGGCGGCCTGGTGGGCGACTCGCTGGAGATGGCGCGCTTCGGCCGCGACCACGCGGCGCGCACGCTGGTGGTGTCGGGCGTGCGCTTCATGGGCGAGACGGCCAAGATCCTCTCGCCAGGCAAGCGGGTGCTGATGCCCGACCTGGACGCCAACTGCTCGCTCGACCTGGGCTGCCCGGTTCATGAATTCAGCGCCTTCTGCGACGCCCATCCCGACCGCACCGTGCTGGTCTACGCCAACACCAGCGCGGCGGTGAAGGCGCGGGCCGACTGGGTGGTCACTTCCAGCTGCGCGCTGGACGTGGTGGGCGCGCTCAAGGCGCAGGGGCAGAAGATCCTGTGGGCGCCCGACCGCCACCTGGGCGACTACATCCGCCGCGAGACCGGCGCCGACATGGTCAGCTGGCAGGGCGCCTGCATCGTGCATGACGAGTTCAAGGCGCTGGAGCTGGAGCTGCTGAAGTCGCAGCACCCGGATGCCAAGGTGCTGGTGCATCCCGAGTCCTCGGCCGACGTCATCGCGCTGGCCGATGCGGTGGGCTCCACCTCCGCCATCCTGCAGGCGGCGCAGCGCATGGACGCCAGCACCTTCATCGTGGCCACCGACAACGGCATGCTGCACAAGCTGCGCACGCTCAACCCGGGCAAGACCTTCATCGAGGCGCCCACGGCCGGCAACGGTGCCACCTGCAAGAGCTGCGCGCACTGCCCCTGGATGGCGATGAACGGCCTGGTCAACCTGGCGCATGCGCTGGAAAGCGGCGCGGGCGAGATCCACGTCGATCCGCAGCTGGGCGAGCGCGCCCGCGTGCCCATCGACCGCATGCTGGCCTTCACCGCGGCGCTGAAGAAGGGCGCGCCGGTGGCTGGTCTGGTGGCCGGCATCGGCGCGGCCTGAGCGGCAGCGTCTAGCGCGGCGACAGCACGGTGGGCAGCGCCTGCGCCGCCGTGTGCGGATGGTCGCGGTTGAAGTGCAGCCCGCGGCTCTCGCCGCGCGCCTGCGCGCTGCGCACGATCAGCCCGGCCACCTGCACCAGGTTGCGCAGCTCCAGCAGGTCCTGGGTGATGCGGAAGTTGCCGTAGAACTCGGCGATCTCGCGCGTGAGCAGCTCGATGCGGTGCGCCGCGCGCTCCAGCCGCTTGTCGGTGCGCACGATGCCCACGTAGTCCCACATGAAGCGGCGCAGCTCGTCCCAGTTGTGCGAGACCACCACCGCCTCGTCGGCATCGCTCACGCGGCTGTGGTCCCAGGCCGGCAGCTCGGCGCGGGCCGTCGAAGTCGACGGGGTTGCGCGGATGGCATCGGCGGCCGCCTGGGCGAACACCATGCATTCCAGCAGCGAGTTGCTGGCCAGCCGGTTGGCGCCATGCAGGCCGCTGCAGGCGGTCTCGCCGATGGCGTAGAGGCCCGGCAGGTCGGTGCGGCCGGCCAGGTCGGCCAGCACGCCGCCGCAGGTGTAGTGGGCGGCCGGCACCACGGGAATCGGCTCGCGCGTGATGTCCAGGCCCAGCTGCGCGCAGCGCGCCAGGATGTTGGGAAAGTGCTCGCGCAGGAATTCCGGGCTCTGGTGGGAGATGTCCAGGTGCACGCAGTCCAGGCCGTGCTTCTTCATCTCGAAGTCGATGGCGCGGGCCACCACGTCGCGCGGGGCCAGCTCGGCGCGCTCGTCGTGCGCCGGCATGAAGCGCGTGCCGCCCAGCGGGGGCGGCAGCTTCAGCAGCCCGCCTTCGCCGCGCACCGCCTCGCTGATGAGGAAGCTCTTTGCATAGGGGTGGTACAGGCAGGTGGGATGGAACTGGATGAACTCCATGTTCGACACCCGGCAGCCCGCGCGCCAGGCCGCGGCGATGCCGTCGCCGGTCGCGCTGTCGGGGTTGGTGGTGTAGAGGTACACCTTGCCGGCGCCGCCGGTGGCCAGCAGCGTGTGCGGGGTGCGGAAGGTGCGCACCTCGCCGCTGGCGTTGTCCAGCGCGTACAGGCCCAGGCACCGGTCCTCGCCGGGCAGGCCGAGCCTGGCGGCGCCGATCAGGTCCACCAGCATGTGGCCCTCGAAGAGCGTGATGCCCGGCGTCGCGCGCACCGTCTCGATCAGCGTCTGCTGCACCGCCGCGCCCGTGGCGTCGGTGGCATGCACGATGCGCCGCTGGCTGTGGCCGCCCTCGCGGGTGAGGTGCAGCGCGCCGCCTTCCTCGCTGAAGGGCACGCCCAGCTCGCGCAGCCAGGCGATGGCCTGCGGCGCGCGCTCGACGACGAAGCGCGTGGCCTGTGCATCGCACAGGCCCGCACCGGCCACCAGCGTGTCCTCGACATGCGCCTCGAAGGTGTCGCCCTCGGCCAGCACGGCGGCGATGCCGCCCTGCGCCCACTGGCTGGCGCCGTCGTTGAGCCGGCCCTTGGTGATGACGGCCACGCGGTGCGTGGCGGCCAGATGCAGTGCGGCAGACAGGCCCGCGAGGCCGCTGCCGACGACGAGTGCGTCGAAGTCCAGGGATGCCATGAGAAGGGAGGAAGCTGAAGCGCGCGTAGTCTACGTGCTGCTGCAGCGGCCTCCCGGCCCGGGCGGGCCCCTTCTCAGAACTTCCAGGCCAGGGTGGCGCGCAGGCCGTGGTCCTTCACGCCGTTGCCGACCTGCCCGCTGTAGCTCACGCCCAGGTTCAGGTCGCGGGCCAGCGCCAGGCCCACGCCGGCTTCGATCACCGCCACGTCCTTGGCCAGCGGAACGCCCGCCACCGTGAAGGCCGGCTGGCCGGCGAAGGCCAGGGCCGCCGTCGGCGACACGTCGCCGAAGGCATGGCGCCAGCCCACCATGCCGCGCAGCTTGAGCGGCATGCCGCCCGCGTCGACCTGGGTGGCCGCGCGCAGGCCCAGCGTGCTGAAGGTGGTGTTGCTGGTGCTGCTGTCGGCGCCCAGCGCCGCGGTGCCGCCGCTTTCGGTGAAGCCGTCGGTGCGCAGGTTGACGTGCGCCAGGCCCGCGAAGGGCTCCAGCGCGGCGGCGCCGGCGTCGATGCGCCAGCCCAGTTCGCCGAAGGCCTGCGCCGTCTGCGCGTGGTAGCTGGCGGTGGGCTGCCCGGCCATGCCGGCGACGTCGACGGTGCGCTGCGTGTCGACGCTGCCATCGGTCCAGGCGGCGCCCGCGCGCAGGCCGAGCGCGCCCCACTGGCGTCCGCCGTACACGCCCAGGTGGTAGGCATCGGTGGTGCCGGAGGATGCCGGCGTGTCCAGCTTCACGTCGCTGTGGCTGTAGCCGGCCAGCGCGCCGACGCGCCAGTCGTCGGCCACCACCGTGTCGGCGCCGATGAACAGGCCGCTGATGGAGCGGTCGACCTGGGCGGCATTGCCATCGCCATCGAAGTCGGCGCGCGAGCCGAAGGCACGGGCCCACACGCCGCGCGAGGCGGCGACATCGGTCGGCGCGGCCACCGCGCCCAGCGCCTGGCGCACGCGGTCCAGGCCGGCGTCGCGCACGAAGCGGCTGTCCTCGATGGCGGCGGTCTTGAGCGAGGCATGCACCTCGCCCGAGAGCTGGTCGAAGGCCACGCGGCTGGTGGCCGCGTCGAGCTGGACGATGGCGTCGTACAGCGGATCGCCGGCCTTCACGGCCTCCGCCACCGCCTGCTGGTTGGGCGTGCCGGCCACCGACTCGAAGCTCACGTCGTTGCGCTGCAGGCGCAGCGCGACGCCCTGGCCGTCGTACGACAGCGTGGGGTCGAGGAAGGCCATGTTGGTCGTGACGGCGCCGAAGCTCCCGCTCACGCCGCCACCCGCCTCGAGGATGGTGTAGGTGCTGATCGGGTTCCAGTTGCCGCTGGCCAGCACCGACAGGGCGCCGCCCTGCAGCGTGACGCTGCCGCTGGCCTGGATCTTGTCGGCCTGGCCGCTGCCCTGCGCCTCGACCTGGTAGGTCGAGCCGGCGGCCAGCGTCAGGTTGCCGGCCACGTGCAGCGTGCCGATCGAGTTGCCGGGGGCCACGGTGGCGCCGCTCTGCACCACGGTGTTGCCCACCGTGCCGTTGCCCTTGAGGGTCGTGCCGCCGGCCATGGTGAGCGAGCCGCCCAGCGTGCCGTTGACGGCCAGCGTGCCCTCCGCGACCTGCGTGCTGCCGGTGAAAGCAGTGCTGTTGCCGACGAGGTCGAGCGCGCCGGCGCCCCGCTTCACGAAGATGCCGCTGCCGGACATGGCGTTGGCCATGCTGGCGGTGGCCGTCNAGCGTCAGCTCGAGCCGGCCGTTGTTGGCGATCGGGCCGNTACCCAGGCTGCCGGCCGTGCCCGCCAGCGTGCCGGCGCTGATGACGGTGCCGCCGCTGTAGGTGTTGCTGCCGGTGAGCGTGGTGGTGCCGCTGCCCATCTGCTCGACCGTGCCGCTGCCCGAGATCGCGCCGGCGAAGGTCACGGCGTCGCTGCGGTTGAAGGCCAGCGTGCCGTTGTCGATCACGTCGCCGGTGATGGAGCCGCTGGTGCCGCCATTGCCGATCTGCAGCGTGCCGCCGGAGATGCGCGTGCCGCCGCCGTAGCTGTTGGTGCCGGTGAGCACCAGCCGGCCCTGGTCGGTCTTCTCGAGCTGCGCGGCGCCGGTGAGGGCCGAGGCGATGGTGGCCGTGAGGGGCGTGGCGCTGCCGTCGCCCACGCGGACGATCGACTGCGCGGCGGCGAGNTCGACCGCAGCGCCCTGCAGCACGTAGCCGTCGGTGGCGAACTGCATGCCGTTCACGGCCACCGCCCCCTGGGTGTTGTCCACCGTCACGGTGCCGGCGCTGCCCTGGAAGACCGCGAAGCCGGGCCGAGGCGTCATCGGCGCGTCGAGCGCGCCCGAGGCGTCGGCCCAGTTGCCGCCCATGGCGGTCCAGGTGCCGGTGCCGCCGTCCACGCGGTTGTTGTTGAGGTTCGAGACGCTGCCGCCGTCCCAGAAGGCGAGCGTCTGCCCGGCCGTGTTGACGAGGTTGACCTGGTTGGCGATGGCCGTCTGCACGGTCACGGCGGAGCCGGCCGGCTGGCTGCCCACCTGCAGGCCGTTGTCGACGAGGGTGCCGGTGTAGTTCATCAGGCGGTAGACGCCCGCGCCATAGCCGCCCAGGTCGCTCACGACGACCTGGCCGTCGAGCGTCAGCGCGCCGTTGACCTGGAAGAGGGCGGTGCTGCCCGGCGTGCCCAGCACGGCGTGGACGGTCGAGCCGCTCGCCAGCGACAGGGCGCCCGTCTGCAGCGTCTGGCCCGAGCTGCCTTGCAGCGTGCCGCCATCGGCCACCGTCACCGCCGCCACGATCGTGCCGCGGCCAGCGAGCGTGCCGCCGTTGCCGACGCCCACCGCGCTGTTGGCAAGGACGCCGTCCACCTGCAGGGTGCCGGCCGACACGGTGGTGGCGCCGCCGTAGCTGCTGGTGCCGCTCAGCGTGGTGGTACCGGCGCCGATCTGCTTCACGCCGCCGGCGCCGGTGATGGCGCCGGCGAAGGCGAGGTTGTCCGAGCGATCGAAGGCGAGGGTGCCGCCGTTGGCCACGTCGCCGGTGATGGAGCCGCTGGTGCCGCCGTTGCCCAGCTGCAGCGTGCCGGCCGAGATGGTGGTGCCGCCCCCGTAGGCGCTGTCGCCGGTGAGCACGGTCGTGCCCGTGCCGGCCTGGACCACGCGGCCCGCGCCACTGACCATGCCTGCAAAGGTGATTTCGTCGGCGCGGTCGAATGCCAGCGTGCCCGCGTTGGTGACATTGCCCGCGAGCGAGCCGCTGGTGCCGCCGTTGCCGACCTGCAGCGTGCCCGCCGCGATGTCGATGCCGCCGCCATAGCTGTTGTCGCCGGTGAGCGTCAGCGTGTTGCTGCCCCGCTTGCTCAGCATGCCCCAGCCGGATACCTTGCCGGCAAAGCTGAGCGCGTCGCTGCGGTTGAAGGCCAGCGTGCCTTCGTTGACCACGTCGCCGGCGATGGAGCCGGTGGTGCCGCCGCTGCCCAGCTGGAGCGTGCCGGCGGAGATGGTGGTGCCGCCCTGGTAGTTGCCGGCTCCCGTCAGCACCAGCGTGCCCGCGCCGATCTTGCCGAGGGCGCCGGTGCCGGAGACGGTGCCGCTTTCGGTCAGCGTCACGCCGCTGTCGATGCTCAAGGTGCCGCCCGCGGCACCCAGCGTGACGGGCCGGCTGGTGGCGAAGGTGGCGGTGGCCTGCAGCGCGCCGCCGTCGAGCGTGAGGCCTCCGGCGTTGTTGCCCAGGTTCGCGTTGGTGGAGACCGACAGGGTGCCGGCCGTCACCGTGGTGCCGCCGCTGTAGGTGTTGGCGCCCGAGAGCGTGGTGGT
>Ga0055534_1000735_pt1 | contig 15781 bp, 10 predicted proteins | sample AraplaCol_mLB_r2_2_FD_54993 | JGI IMG/M metagenome (GOLD analysis project Ga0055534, IMG submission 54993) | Arabidopsis root microbial communities from North Carolina, USA - plate scrape MF_Col_mLB_r2 | ecosystem: Host-associated > Plants > Roots > Endosphere | place: USA: North Carolina... | reverse complement strand
CGCCAGCCCTCCGACCGCATCGCCATCATCGCCATTGACGACCAGAGCATCGCCAATATCGGGCGCTGGCCCTGGCCGCGCGACGTGCACGCGCAGCTGATCGACCAGCTGTCGGCCGCCAAGGCCAAAACCATCGCGCACACCGCCTTCTTCTTCGAGCCGCAGACGGACCGCGGGCTGGTGTTCATCCGCAAGATGAAGGAAGCGCTGGGCCCGGCCGTGGATCCGGCCACCGCAACGCCCGGCGGCCTGCCCGAGCAGCTCGGCAAGGTGATCGCCGAGGCCGAGGTCGCCCTGGACACCGACGCCAAGCTCGCGGCCAGCATGGGCAAGGCCGGCAACGTCCTGGTGCCCTCCGTGTTCCAGCTGGGTGTGCCGCAGGGCCGTCCCGACAACCCGCTGCCGGCCTACGCGCTGAAAAGCGCGGTGGATGAAACCAACAACTTCTCGCTGCCGGCCATACGCGGCCAGCAGCCCATCGAGCAGATAGGCGCGGCCGCGGCCGGCATCGCCCACCTCAACCAGTTGCCCGATGTGGANGGCGCCGTGCGCCAGGAGCCGCTGCTGATCAATTACTACGGCAAGGCCGTGCCNTCCATGAGCCTGTTGGTGGCGGCCAAGAGCCTGAACCTCGGGCCGGCGGACATCAAGCTCAATGTGGGCGAGTCGGTGCAGATCGGCAAGCTGATGGTCAAGACCGACGAATCGGCGCTCATGCTGCCCCAGTTCTACAAGGGCAAGGACGGACGGCCTGCCTTCGCGGTGGACTCGTTTTACGACGTGATCTCCGGCAAGATCCCGGCCGCCAAGTACGCCGACAAGATCGTGATCATTGGCGCNACCGCCGCGGGCGTGGGCACCCAGTTTCCGACACCTGCCGGCCCCGGGCTTTCACCGGCGGAAACCATCGCGCACATCACGTCCAGCATCCTGAGCGAGCACTTCATCGTGCAGCCGGGCTGGGGCGTATGGGCCACGCTGGGCGTGCTGCTGCTGGTGGCGGGATACCTCATTGCCGGCCTGCCCCGGCTGTCGGCGGGCAAGGCCGCCATCGTCACCCTGGTGCTGTTCCTGGTGCTGCTGGTGGTCGAGTTCAGCCTGCTCTCGGCGGCCGCGACCTGGCTCAAGTTTGTCTTCCCGGCCGCCCTCCTGGTCATAGGCCACCTGGCGCTGACCACCAAGCGTTTCCTCATGACCGAGGCCGGCAAGCTCAAGTCCGACGAGGAATCGGCCGAAACCAACCGCATGATGGGCCTGGCGCTGCAAGGCCAGGGCCAGCTGGACATGGCGTTTGACCGCTTCCGCCGCGTGCCCTTCACCGACGCGCTGATGGACAACATGTACAACCTCGCGCTGGATTTCGAGCGCAAGCGGCAGTTCAACAAGGCCCAGGCCGTGTACGAGCACATGGCCACTTACAACAAGAACCACAAGGACCTGCAGTCCAAGCTCAACCGTGCCAAGAACCTCTCCGAGACGGTCATCCTGGGCGGCGGCGGGGCGCATCCCGGCGGCACCATGCTGCTGGACGGCGGCGCTGTTGAAAAACCCATGCTGGGCCGCTACCAGGTCGAAAAAGAACTGGGCAAGGGCGCCATGGGCGTGGTCTACCTCGGCAAGGACCCCAAGATTGGCCGCGTCGTGGCCATCAAGACCATGGCGCTGAGCCAGGAGTTCGAAGGCGAGGAGCTCGACGATGCGCGCGAGCGCTTCTTCCGCGAAGCCGAAACGGCAGGCCGCTTGCAGCACCAGAACATCGTGACGATTTTCGATGCCGGCGAAGAGCATGACCTGGCCTACATCGCGATGGAATTCCTCAAGGGCAAGGACCTGGCCGACGTCACCAAGGACGGCAGCCTGCTGCCTGTGCCCAAGGTCCTGTCCATCGTGGCGCGGGTGGCCGAAGCCCTGGCCTATGCGCACAAGCAGAATGTGGTGCACCGGGACATCAAGCCGGCCAACATCATGTATGAGCCCGACAGCGATACGGTGAAGGTGACTGACTTCGGCATCGCGCGTATCACGGACTCCAGCAAGACCAAGACCGGCCTGGTGCTGGGCACGCCCAGCTTCATGTCGCCCGAGCAGATCGCCGGCAAGAAAGTCGATGGGCGCTCGGACCTGTATTCGCTGGGCGTCATGCTGTTCCAGATGCTGGCCGGCGTGCTGCCTTTCCGCGGTGACTCCATGGCCGAGCTGATGTACAAGATCGCCAACGAAGAGGCGCCGGATATCCGCATCATCCGCAAGGACCTGTCCCCGCGGCTGGCCCAGATCGTCGCGCTGTCGATGGCCAAGAAACCCGAGCTCCGTTACCAGGACGGCGACCGCTTCGCCGCCGATTTGCGTGCGGCCATCGCTGCATTGCAAGGGGATGCGCCCGTGGCTGCTCCCGCCTCGGCGCCGGCTGTCCAAGCCGCCCCGCCGGCCGCTCCCGCAGCCTCTTTTGATGCCACGGTGGTGCAATCCGCCCCCGCCGTCCAGGCGCCCGAGCCCAGGGCCTATGATGCCACCCAGGCCATGAATGCCGGGGGCGAGCAGACATTCGACAAAACCGTTGTCTCCAGGCCGCCCGCCGCCGACAAAGACACCCAGTGACAACCCACACAAGATGATTTACGAGATTTGCACACATACCGACCCAGGGCTGACGCGGGACAACAATGAGGATGCGGTGGCCTTTGATGCGGCGACACGGCTTTGCATCCTGGCGGACGGCATGGGCGGCTACAACGCCGGCGAGATCGCCAGCGGCATGGCCGTGGCTTTCATCAAGTCGGAAATGGGGCGCTGGCTGTCCCAGGCGGGCCGGCATGCGAATGCCAAAGAAGTGCGCCGGGCGCTGGAAATCTGCGTGGAAAACGCCAACCACTCGATCTTCAATGCGGCCAACTCCAATCCCCAGTACACGGGCATGGGCACCACGCTGGTGGTGGGCGTTTTCCAGGACGGCCGCCTGATGCTGGGCCACATCGGCGATTCGCGCTGCTACCGCCTTCGCGGCCAGGAACTCCAGCAGATCACCAAGGACCACTCGCTGCTCCAGGAGCAGATCGACGCCGGGCTGATCACGCCCGAGCAGGCGCTGACGTCCCTGAACAAGAACCTCGTGACCCGCGCCCTGGGTGTGGAAGATACCGTGCTGGTGGAGGTCAACGAGCACCGTGTGGAGTCGGGTGACCTCTACATGATGTGTTCCGACGGCTTGTCGGACATGGTGGCGGACCCCGGAATTGCCGCCATCCTGACGGGCGCGGGAACGCTGGAGCAGAAGTCCAAGCAGCTGATTGCGGCGGCCAATGAGGCCGGCGGACGCGATAATATTTCCGTCTTGCTGGCTTATGCAAAAGAAGACTCGGCCAAGCGCGGTCTTTTGTCGAGAATGCTGGGAAAATAAGCAGTGACTGAAAATTTAAAAACAGACAGGAGTCGGCCATGCCGAAAATGATCGTCTCTATTGACGGCGTTGTAATCAAGGAAGTCCAGTTGACGAAGGACCGGACGTCCCTGGGCCGCAGGCCTTATAACGATATCGTCATCGACAACCTCGCTGTCAGCGGGGAGCACGCCGTCCTGCAAATGTCCGGCAACGAGGTCTATCTCGAAGACCTCAACAGCACCAACGGCACCTATGTCAACGGCAAGGCCGTGAAAAAACTGTTGCTGCAAAACAGCGACACGGTGGAAATCGGCAAGTACAAGATCAAGTACGTGAACGAGGCCGCGGGCCCCAGCTTCGAGAAGACCATGATCATCAAGGCCGGCTCCGCGGGCCTGGTTGCGCCGCCCGCCGGTGCGCCGCCGGCGGCGCCCGCCGCTGACGGCGGCAACATGAATGCGGCCATCAAGGTCATGTCGGGGGCGGCTGCTGGCCGCGAAGTGGCGCTGGTCAAGGTGGTGACCACCATCGGCAAACCCGGCGTTGCGGTGGCTGCGATCACCAAACGGCCTCAGGGTTTTGTGGTGGCTCATGTGGAAGGCGCGGGCAAACCGACGCTGAACGGCGCGCCTATCGGGGCCGAGCCCGTCCTCCTGAAAAACGGTGACATGCTCGAGCTGGCCGGTACGCAGATGCAGTTCGTCCAACACTGACCCGGGTGCCCGCCCGGGCTTCGCCTTAACGCGGACCGTCAGCATCCAACACCCGAGGTCTCATGAGACTCCTCTCCCGGCACTGGCCCCGCATCGCTGTCACGCTGATCCCGCTCGTGTTTGCCCTGCTGCATGCCAGCGGGGTCATGCGTCTTGGCGTGCTGCAGCGTCTGGACGACATCATCTACGACGCGCGCCTTCGCGCGACCATGCCCCGCACGCTCGATGAGCGCATCGTCATCGTCGATATCGACGAAAAAAGCCTGGCCGAAGTCGGCCGCTGGCCCTGGGGACGCAACAAGCTGGCGGAACTGGTCGAGGAGCTCCAGGACCGCCAGAAGACGGCCCTGTTGGGCTTTGACGTGGTATTTGCCGAGGCCGACGAAAGCTCGGGCCTGAAACGGCTCAAGCAGCTCGCGCAGGCCGAGTTGAAGGACCAGCCCGGCTTCTCTGAAAAAATCAACCAGCTGCAGGCCAGCCTGGATTACGACGCGGTGTTCGCCAAGGCGATCGAGAAGCGGCCTGTGGTGATGGGCTATTACTTCACCAGCGACCGCGACGGGCGCGTCAACGGTGTCCTGCCCGCTCCGGTCATGGGCCGCGAGGCGCTGGCCGGCCGGCCCATCAAGTTCACCAGCTGGAACGGCTACGGCGCCAACATCGAGCAACTGGCCAAGGCCGCGCCGCTGGGCGGTTTCTTCAATTCCATTACCGAGGGCGACGGCGTGGTGCGCTCCATCCCCCTGCTGGCGGAATACAAGGGGCAGTACTACGAATCGCTGGCGCTGGCCATGTTCCGCATGCTGGTGGGCCTGCCGCGGGTCGAGCCCGGTTTTCCGCCGGAGAAATTCCTCACGCGCAACTACCAGGGGCTGGAAAGTATTTTGCTCAAGCAGGGCGGCAAGATGCTGGCGATCCCGGTCGACGACCGGGTTGCCACGCTGGTCCCGTTCCGGGGCAATGGCGGCGCCGCCGGGGGCTCGTTTCGCTACATCTCGGCCGCCGACCTGCTAGCCAAGCGCCTGGCGCCCGGCGCGCTCAAGGACAAGATTGTCCTGATCGGTACCACGGCGCCCGGCCTGCTCGATTTGCGGGTTACGCCGGTCGGGGAAACCTATCCCGGTGTGGAAACCCATGCCAACGTGATTTCGGGCTTCCTGGACGGTAAGGTATTTGTCAAGCCCGACTATGCCGTCGGATACGAGATCGTCATCCTGCTGCTGTCGGGTCTGGCACTGGCTTTCGCGCTGCCCCTGCTGTCCGCCTCGCGGGCGGTCATGGTCAGCCTGGCCGCGCTTGCGGTCATCGCTGGGCTCAATTTCTGGCTGTATGCGGGTTATGGCCTGGTGCTGCCGCTGGCCAGCGCGCTGGTCATGGCGCTGACGGCTTTCGCGCTCAACATGAGTTACGGCTATTTCGTTGAAAGCCGCTCCAAGCGCGAACTGGCCAACCTGTTCGGCACCTATGTGCCGCCTGAGCTGGTCGACGAAATGGTGAAAGACCCCGACAGCTACAACATGCGGGCGACCACCAAGGAGCTGACCGTCATGTTCTGCGACATGCGCGGCTTTACCAAGATGTCGGAGACCATGGAGCCGACCCAGCTGCAGGCGCTGCTCAACAGCGTTTTCAGCCGCCTCACCGACCTGATACGCGGCAATCGCGGCACCATCGACAAATACATGGGCGACTGCGTGATGGCCTTCTGGGGGGCGCCCGTGGATACGCCCGACCACGCCGCGCTGGCCGTGAAAACCGCGCTGGAAATGTCGAACGCCGTGCGCAGGATCAACGAAGAACACAGAAGCAAGGGTTTACCCGAGATAGGCATAGGCATAGGCCTGAACACCGGCACCATGTGTGTGGGCGACATGGGATCGGACATCCGCCGCAGCTACACCGTGATCGGCGATGCGGTGAACCTGGGCTCGCGCCTGGAAGGCCTGTGCAAGACGTATGGCGTCGACATCGTGGTCAGCGAGTCCACCCGCAAGCTGGCGGGTGATTTCGCATGGCAGGAACTGGACAAAGTCCGCGTGAAGGGCAAAGATCAGGCCGTAGCTATTTTTTGGCCGCTGGCGCCGGCGGACCGGATAGACAAGGACAATGCCGCCGAATTGAAAACCTGGGGCATGGCCCTGAAAGCCTATCGTGCCCAGGATTGGGACCAATGTGACGTTCAGTTACTAAATTTGCAGCGGACAAACGGCAAAAAGTTCCTTTACCGGCTGTATGCGGAGCGTGTAGCCTCCATGAGGCTGTTGCCTTTTGACCCGGAATGGGATGGCGCAACCAATTTCGAGACCAAATAAGACAAAAGACTCCACTCAGGCTAACCGGAAAATCTCATGAAAGTACGTGTACTAGGCTGCTCGGGAGCCATCGCCAAGGACTGCCGGACCACGTCTTTTCTGCTGGACAACGATTTGCTGGTTGATGCGGGCACGGGTGTGGGCGACCTCACCCTCGACGAAATGGCCGGCATCAACCATGTGTTGCTCACCCATTCACACCTGGACCATGTCGCCGCCTTGCCGTTGATGGTCGATGCCATCGCATCGCGGCGCACCACGCCCATNCAGATCCATGCCCTGCCGGGCACGATTGCCGCGCTGAAGGCGCATATCTTCAACAACACCATCTGGCCNGATTTCTCGAGGATTCCCACACCCGAGGCACCGTTCGTCAGCTTCCACCCGCTGGAGGTGGGGCAGACGCTGCTGCTGGCCGGAAAGCATGTGGAAGTGCTGCCCGCGGTGCATACCGTGCCCGCCGTGGGATACGCCGTCGCCACCGGCAAGGGTTGCTGGGTGTTCACCGGCGACACCGAACAGAACCCGGCGCTGTGGGCCCGCATCAACCAGATGAACGTCGCCATGCTGGTCATTGAAACCGCTTTCAGCAACCGTGAGCGCGACCTTGCCAGACGCAGCCTCCACCTGTCGCCCCACGCGCTGGCCAATGAGCTCGACTGCATAGAGCGCGGAAAGAATTACCCGATCTACATCACCCACACCAAGCCCGCCGAGACCGACCTCATCATGGCCGAGATACAGCGTTTTGACCAAACCCGACCGTTTGGCCCCAACGTGACACACGACATCCGGTGGTTGCGCGCAGGCCAGGAGTTTGACCTATGAGTGCCGTATTGCAACGAGATCCCCAGGACGAGTTTTTCGACTCGCAGATGCTTCCGCCGCAGGAACGCGGCGTTACCTTTGAGGCGCTGTACTTTCGGCAGCTGCAGCTGGTCACCAATCGCATCCATGAGACCGAAAACATCGACCAGATCATGCTGGAGGCGAGCCAGGACATCTGCAAGCTCTTCAATGCCGACCGGNTGACGCTGTACGCGGTCAATGAGGACCGCACGTCCATCGTGTCCAAGGTCAAGACGGGGCTCAACACCAGCCGCGACCTGAAGCTTCCCGTCAGCGCGCAAAGCATNGCCGGCTATGTGGCCATGTCGCACCAGATGGTCAACATCGCCGATGTGTATGACGAAGATGCCCTCAAGAAAATCCACCCGGCCCTGAGCTTCCTGCAGGAGGTCGACAAGCGCTCGGGCTACAGGACCAAGCAGATGCTGGTGGCACCCGTCATGGACGGGGACACGCTCTACGGTGTCCTGCAGGTCATCAACAANCGCAGCGACCAGCCCTTCGGCAAGCTNGAGGAAGATGGCGCGCGCCAACTCTGCAAGACGCTGGGCATTGCGATACGCCAGCGCATGCAGAAAACCGAAGAGGGCCAGCGGCGCAAGGCGACAAAGTACGACGGGCTGGTCACCGAGGGCGTGCTATCGCAGGATGAGCTGCAGCAATGCATCCAGCAGGCGCGCGAGGAGGGTAAGCCGGTTGAGCACATCCTGATGGCCAACTACCGCATCCGCCCCGCCCAGATCGGCCAGTCGCTGGCGAAGTTTTTCGGTGTGGGCTATGAGCCCTTCAATAGCGGCCGCATACGTTCCGAGATGTTGCACGGCCCGCTCAAGCGGGATTTCATCGAGCAGCAAGGCTGGATGCCGCTGGAGGAGACCACGGAAGGCCTGGTGATCATGTGCATGGACCCGGAGGCCGTGCGCGGCGCCCGCGTCGTGCCCCAGGTCTTCCCGCGCATCAGCAAGTTCGCCTACCGGGTCACGACCCAGACCGAGTTCGAAGAGACCCTCAGCCAGCTGTTCGGGGCCGGTGCGGAGAGCAGCACCATCGACCAGTTGCTGGCGGACATGGATGCGCCGCTCGAAGGTGAGGGCGCCGACGATTCGTCGCTGGAATCCGCGGCGGCCGACAACGAGCTGGTCAAATTCGTCAACAAGGTCATCATCGACGCCTATAACCAGAAGGTCTCGGACATCCACATCGAGCCGATGCCCGGCAAGGCCAAGACCGGTATCCGCTTCCGTGTGGACGGCTCCCTGCAGCCCTACATCGAGGTGCCCGCCCAGTTCCGCCAGGCCATGGTCACCCGGCTCAAGATCATGTGCGACTTGGATATTTCCGAAAAGCGCAAGCCGCAGGACGGAAAGATCAAGTTCAAGAAATACGGTCCGCTCGACATCGAGCTGCGCGTCGCCACGATTCCCTCCGCCGGCGGCGTGGAAGACGTGGTCATGCGGATTCTGGCCGCGGGCGAGCCGATACCGCTCGAGAAGCTCGGATTGACGGCGCACAACAAGGAGCGGCTCGAAAAAACCGTCTCCAAGCCCTATGGCCTCTTTTACGTGTGCGGCCCCACCGGTTCGGGCAAGACCACGACGCTGCACTCCATCCTGAAATTCCTCAACACGCCGGACACCAAGATCTGGACGGCCGAGGACCCGGTTGAAATCACACAAAAAGGCCTGCGCCAGGTGCAGATCAACCGGAAGGCGGGCATCGACTTCGCGCTGGTCATGCGTGCCTTCTTGCGGGCTGACCCGGACATCATCATGGTCGGCGAGTCGCGTGACAAGGAGACGGTGGCCATGGGTGTTGAAGCTTCACTGACGGGCCACCTGGTGTTCTCGACCCTGCACACCAATTCGGCGCCAGAATCCGTCACCCGCCTGCTGGACATGGGCATGGACCCGTTCAATTTTGCCGATGCGCTGTTGGGCATCCTGGCGCAGCGCCTGGCCAAAAAATTGTGCGATTGCAAGGAGGCCTACCAGCCGAGTTCGCAGGAGATCAAGGATTTCATCAAGGAATACGCCGAAGAGCTGCGCAATACCGAAGCCTGGAAGGCCGACGAGGGCGGTGAGTCGCAAAAACTTTTCGAAGACTGGATGGAGCACTACGGCAAGGACGGCAAGCTCACCATGTATCGCGCAGTGGGCTGCGACAAATGCGGGAAAACCGGCTACAAAGGCCGCATCGGCCTGCACGAGCTCATGATCGCCGACGACGCCGCGAAAAGGCTGATCCAGGAGCGTGCCCGCGTCGCGGAATTGTTCGCCTGCGCAGTCAGCAGCGGCATGCGCACGCTGAAGATGGACGGTATGGAGAAAGTGCTGATGGGACTGACTGATTTGAAGATGGTTCGGTCAGTGTGTATCAAGTGACAAAATTGTCGAAAAATTCCGGACTGAGAGCCAAAAAAGGTAAATCCCGTCGTGACTGGCCATCACTTATGGCGGTATTTGGGCCCTTGGCAAGGTGGCATGGAACCTGCTGCGTTTGAAGGCTAGTTTTTTCAACCAAGGAGTTTCTATGAAGCGTTCAATGCAAAAGGGTTTTACCCTGATCGAATTGATGATCGTTGTGGCGATTATCGGTATTCTGGCTGCCGTGGCTCTGCCTGCTTATCAGGACTACACCAAGCGCGCCAAGATGTCTGAAGTTGTGCTGGCTGCTTCGGCTTGCCGCACCACCATCACCGAAGTGGTTCAATCCGCATCGGGCAGCTTCCCTGCCGATGACGGCTTTGGCTGCGAGGCTTCCAATTCTGCCTCTGCTCCTAGCAAATATGTTGCTCTGATCCAAACCAAGGGCAATGGCGCTGCCTTCCCCGGTCAAGTGCTCGTGACTGTGGCTGCTACCGGTATCGGCGCCGGTGCAGACGGCCGCGTTCTGACGTTGACCCCCAAGACGCAGACAAACGGCGCTGTGGCCCTGGGCTCTGCTATTTATAAATGGGTTTGCGGCCTGCCAGCTGATGGAACCACTGTTGATTCCAAGCTGCTGCCTGGATCTTGCCGCGGTACCTGATATCCTGTTTCTGATCTAGAAAAAAGAGCGCTCCTTCGGGAGCGCTTTGTTTATGCATGCAGTATTCGTTGCCGGTGGTGTTCTTCTCTTTGCCCTTAGTTGGCTCATACCCAGCAAATTTCTTCCATGGGTGAGCTTTCAGAATGAGGCACTCGCATTCCTGTCGGTTTCGGTTATCACATTGGCGGCCATTGCCGCACTTCGCAAAGGCAGTCCTCAGAAAATAGGATTGCCGACTGCGCTTGTTCCCTTCTTGGGGCTGGCAATCATAGCCACCCTTCAGGGTATGACTGGAGATATCGCTTTCTGGGGCGATGTCTGGATGTTTCTGTTGTACCTGGCGCTTTGTGCGATTTGTTTGACCCTCGGCTTTACTTTGGCGCAAAGGGGTCTTGATCCGGAACATCGATTTGGACGGGCAAGAATACAAACTGCTGTAGCGGTTACCTTGGTATGTGTGGCCGCCATGTCTGCCGTGATGGCGGTTGGCGAGGTTCTTGAGCTGTGGCCAGACGCCACCTGGATCATGCGCCTGACCACGCTTCGACGTCCTGGTGCAAATCTGGGGCAGCCCAATCACTTGGCCACGCTGGAATTAATGGGACTTGCCAGCCTGATCTTTTTGCATCACACCCGAAAGTTGCGCGGTTTTCCCGCGGGTGCGGTTTTTGTGGTTCTCTGCATCGGTCTGGCGGCCACGGAGTCCCGCACGGGGACCTTGGCCTTTCTCCTGATGGCGTGTTGGTGGTTCGCAAAACGCAAGCGTGTTGGGTTCAGCGTTTCCCCTTACGCTGCATTGCTTGCCATTCTGAGTTTTCTGTTGCTGTTTTGGGCTTGGCCCCCGTTCTTGCGTTTTGTACAAATGTCCGACGCCAGCATGGCGGTCAATACCAACGCCGGACTGCGCATGATCGTTTGGCCACAGTTGCTCGAAGCCGTAACCATGCGACCCTGGTTAGGCTGGGGTATTCGCGAAGTTGCAAAAGCCCACAATGCGGTGGCGGATCACTACGCCGTAAGTGAATCTTTTTCATATAGCCACAACATTGTTCTTGACTTGGTTCTAGGAGTGGGGCTTCCGCTGGCCCTGTTGCTACTGCTACCTACGGGCGTCTGGCTTTGGAGCCGCGTCAAGGCGGCCGACCAGGTCTCTTCCTGGTTTTGTCTCGCGGTGGCATTGGCGTTGATGGTGCATGCCATGCTTGAATTCCCTTTTGCCTACGCATACTTCCTGGTGCCGGCGATGTTTTTGCTGGGAACTCTGGAGGGTGAAATGTCGGCACAGCCGATGGCAGATGTTGGAATACGCTTTTGTGCGGTATTCGTAACCCTCTTTGCAGTAGTGTGTTGTTGGACAGGGTACGAGTATTTCAGGGCGGAAGAAGACTTCCGCATGGCCCGATTTGAGAACCTGCGAATCGGAAAAACACCTTCCGACTACGAACGCCCCAAGCTGGTTCTATTGACTCAACTGGGAGCTTTGCGAGATAGCATTCGCATACGGCCAGAGCCCGGCATGACGCCAGAGGATATTGAAATCGTCAGGCGAGTGGCGCTTCACTATCCTTCTGGTGCGCCTCTATCGCGATATGCATTGGTGCTGGCTCTCAATGGGAACCCCGAGGAGGCCATACGGCAGGCCCAGGTTCTGCGAGTGTTGCTTGGTGAGGGGGCGTATATGCGCCTTAAGCTTCGGTTTGCAGAAGTCGGTGAAAATACCTATCCCCAGTTGCTTGAGGTAAAACTTCCCTGAAATCACCACGCTACTTAACAGCGTAGCTGGCCCGCATCCAGGGATTACCGACTATTGAGGCCGGGTCAAGCACATTCATGAAGTCCGCCATCATTGCCACCGAGAATCGTAGCGTACTCATCGTTTTAGCCATCACGATACCGTGGCTGAACTCCTTTGCGCCAGGGCCGTCACCTTCTGTGTTGCCGTGGCTTGTCACATTGATTTCCACGGCCAGCCTGATGCTGCTGGCATCGGTGCATGTGACTCCGGTGTCCTTACGTGGCGGTGCTCTTTTGACGCAACGCTGGGCCAGCCCCATAGCTTGCGCGTGGGTGTTGGCCGGTGTGGTCAGCGGCCTCATCGGCCTGCTGCAATATTTCGGCGCTGCGCAGGCATTGGGACCCTGGGTCAATCAGACGCAGCTCGGCGAGGCTTTTGCGAACCTGCGCCAGCGCAATCAGTTCGCAACACTGACCAATATTGCGATGGCAGCGCTGCTGTGGTTGATGGTGCAACAGCCGTCTCGCCCCTTGGGGGGCAAGCCAGGTAAGCCGGCATTGACGGCCTGGCTGGGGATGCTTTTGGCAACTGTTCTGGCCTTGGGCAATGCAGCTTCCGCATCACGAACCGGTGTGCTGCAGGCGTGTCTGCTGATTGCCCTGACAGGCCTCTGGGGCGGATTGCGTCGGCCGGAGTTGCGCCGCGTGCTGCTGGTTTTCGGATTGGCCTATGTGGCGGCTTCGCTACTGCTGCCGTGGCTCATCGGACAGGATCCTCTGCTGAGCGGGACGTGGGGACGCATGCGGGTGGGAGAGGCCTCATGTGCGACCCGCCTTCCGCTGTGGTCCAACGTGTTGCATCTGATTGCGCAAAAACCCTGGTTGGGTTGGGGCTGGGGCGAGCTGGATTACGCGCACTATGTCACGCTATATGAAGGGCTGCGCTTTTGTGACATTCTGGACAACGCTCATAACCTGCCGCTGCATCTGGCCGTAGAGTTGGGCATTCCGGCTTCGGTGTTCGCTTGCGGCGTTCTGACTTGGTGGGTGTGGCGGCGACAGCCTTGGCGTGAGATGGACTCCACGCGCCAGCTCGCATGGTCGGTGCTGGCGCTGATTGGCCTGCACAGTCTGCTTGAATATCCGCTATGGTATGGGCCATTTCAGATGGCAGTGGGTTTGTGCGTGTTGCTGCTATGGCGCGAAGCGGACACGAAGGGGGTGCCAAATCGGCCAAATATGCAACTGGCGCAAATGACATGCTCGTTGTCGGCTTTTGTGTTGATAGCGGCCATCGCCTATGCTGCTTGGGACTACCATCGAATCAGCCAGATTTATCTGGCGTCTGAGGCCCGTGACGAGGCCTATCGTGACAACACCCTGGTCAAAATTCGCGATTCCTGGTTATTCCGCAACCAGGTGCGCTTTGCTGAGTTGAGTCTCACCCCACTCACTCGCGATAACGCCGAATGGACCTTCAACACCGCCACAGCCCTGCTGCACTACTCACCTGAGCCTCACGTGATCGAAAAAGTGATTGAGAGCGCCGTGATGCTGGGGCGCGACGACGAGGCCATGGCGCACATGGCGCGCTACCGGGCGGCTTTCCCGGCGGACTATGCACGCTGGGCACAATCCAACAAGCAGTACTCCCTGGGCCTGCCTCAACGCATGCCTTGAGTTGCCTCAGCCCGTGACAAAGCTACCGGATTTTCCGCCGTGTTTTTCGAGCAGTCTCACGTCGGTAATGGTCATGGCGCGATCTACCGCTTTGCACATGTCGTAAATCGTCAGCAAGGCCACCTGCACAGCAGTAAGCGCCTCCATCTCCACGCCGGTTACGCCCAGGGTTTCCACGGTGGCGCGGCAGGTGATGCTGGCATCGGCGGCCTGGGGCTCGAAGTCCACCGCAACGCGTGTGAGCGCCAGTGGATGGCACAAGGGAATCAGGTCGCTGGTTCTTTTGGCGGCCATGATGCCCGCAATGCGTGCGATACCCAGCACGTCCCCTTTTTTGGCGTTGCCCTGCAAAATGATGGCAAGTGTCGCTGGATTCATTACGATACGTCCCTGTGCGATGGCAACGCGGTGTGTTGTTGCCTTGGCCGCGACATCAACCATGTGGGCTTGGCCCTGGCCGTCAAAGTGAGTGAGTGCGGGCGAAGAGGCCATGCTGTTACGAAACCTTTACAACAATCCATCATCATAAGACCATGTTTGCGAATCTAAACGCTCGAACCAGCCGGCTGCTGGCAGCAGGCATTCATTTCGGCCTCAGTCTGGTCATTGCCGCGCTCGCCGCGTGGCTTGTTTTTGCGGTCTGGTATCCCTACCCCTACCGGGAAATCTCCGGGGGCCGCGAGTTGTTCCTGATTATGGTGGCCGTCGACGTCGTCATGGGTCCCCTCCTGACGCTGACGGTATTCAATATCGCGAAGCCCGCGAAGGAATTACGCCGCGATCTTACGATCATCGGCATGTTGCAGGCAGCGGCATTGGCCTATGGCTTATGGACGGTTGCAGTGGCGAGGCCCGTGCACCTTGTGTTCGAGATAGACCGGTTCAGGGTCGTTCATGCCATTGATATCCCTGAGGAAGAGCTGAAGAGTGCGCCAGAGGGGCTTGGCAGGTTGCCGCTGACCGGCCCGACACCGCTTTCGTTGCGTGAATTCAAAGATAGCAAGGAAAATTTCGACGCCACCATGGCGGCCCTGCAGGGTGTTCCCCTTGGGGCGCGTCCGGTGCTTTGGCAGACCTATGCGCAGGGTGTATCCCAGATCCGGGCACATATGCGCCCGTTGGCGGATTTAAAAGCCCGCTTTCCCGCTAGAAGTGCTGAAATTGACGCCGCCCTGCGATCCGCTTCCCGCCGGGCAGACCAAGCAGGCGCGACCGCGTACATACCCATGGTGGGACGGCAGACTTTCTGGACGGTCCTGCTGGACACCAGCACCGCAGAGGTCATAGCTTTTGTACCCATTGATTCGTTCTAGCCGCGTAGGGTTGCCAAGGTCCGGCCCCGTTCTGGCGCGGCTCGCGCTGGGCATGCTGGCGTGGGTGGCGTCAGCCAATCTCTCCCTCGCGCAGGCGCCCGTCAGCGCACCCGGCGCCACCGCAGGCTCCTTGCCTTCGCTGGGCGAGACGTCCGAACTGGCGGCCGCTACGGAGCGCCGTGTCGGCGACCGCATCGCCGCCAGCATTTACCGGGACCCGGACTACATCGACGACCCGCTGCTGACGGACTATGTGCAAAGCATCTGGCAGCCGCTGGTGGCCGCCGCGCGGACACGTGGTGAACTGCATGCAGAGCTTGATGAGCGATTTGCCTGGCAGCTGTTCCTGATCCGGGAGCGCAGCATCAATGCCTTTGCCTTGCCCGGCGGTTACTTTGGCGTGCACCTGGGTTTGATTGCNGCCGTTGGCAATGCGGACGAAATGGCTGCCGTACTCGGCCACGAACTCAGCCACGTNACNCAGCGGCACATTTCGCGCATGNTGACGCAGCAGTCGCGCCAGACGCCCTGGATGATCGCCGCCATGGTCCTTGGAGCATTGGCGGCCGGCAAAAACGGCGATGCCGCCAGCGCCGCCATTGTGGGCGGCCAGGCGGTCGCGGTGCAAAACCAGCTCAATTTCTCAAGGGATATGGAAAGGGAGGCCGATCGCATCGGCTTCGGCGTGATGACCGACGCGGGCTTTGAAAGCCGCGGCGTGACCACCATGTTCGAAAAGCTGCAGCAAGCCTCGCGCCTGAATGACAACGGCTC
>Ga0055534_1000729_pt1 | contig 15903 bp, 17 predicted proteins | sample AraplaCol_mLB_r2_2_FD_54993 | JGI IMG/M metagenome (GOLD analysis project Ga0055534, IMG submission 54993) | Arabidopsis root microbial communities from North Carolina, USA - plate scrape MF_Col_mLB_r2 | ecosystem: Host-associated > Plants > Roots > Endosphere | place: USA: North Carolina... | reverse complement strand
TGGAGCGGCCCCTTGAATCTCAGGACATCCGGCACCTCTTACAATAAGAGGTAGTCTTGTGACTAGTTTCAAGCCTAGGCAAATCGTGGAAAGCATCGAAATTCTTACCGAACCTGAGCGGCGGCGGCGCCGTTCAGTCCAAGAAAAGCTCGCCATCGTTCAGGAAACGATGGAGCCGGGTGCCACGGTTTCGGCGGTTGCCCGACGGCATGGGCTCAATCCCAATCAGGTGTTCGCATGGCGCAAGCAATACCAGGAAGGAAGCCTGGCCGCTGTGAGCGCTGGCGAAGCTGTGGTCCCGGCCTCGCAGTTGGCTGCAGCGATGAAGGAGATCAGGGAACTGCAGCGGCTACTCGGAAAGAAAACGCAGGAAGCCGAGATCCTGAAGGAAGCCGTGGAGTACGGGCGCTCAAAAAACTGGATTGCGCGCTCGCCCTTACTGCCCGGGGACGACCAATGAAGACGGTCTGCAATGTCCTTGGCGTGGCGCGCTCTGCGGTGGCAGCGAAACAGGCCCGTTCGTCGGAATGGCGGGATGGCCGCCGCGCCCGCCAATACGACGACACGGCGCTGGTGGCTGAAATCCATGAGCTGGTTGCGGGCCTGCCGACATACGGCTACCGAAGGGTCTGGGCTTTGCTACGGCGCAGTCATGAGCTGAGCGGGGCCTCGCCCGTGAACGCAAAGCGTGTTTATCGTGTGATGCACGACCACCAGTTGCTGCTTCGCCGGCCTGGGCGACGACTCGATACACGNCGCCATGACGGTCGGGTCGCTGTCGACCGTAGCAATACCCGCTGGTGTTCAGACGGCTTTGAATTCCGTTGCGACGATGGTTCGCCGCTACGCGTCACCTTTGCGCTCGATTGCCATGACCGAGAAGCCATTAGTTGGGCGGCGACCACCGGCGGGCACAGTGGGGATATTGTTCGAGATGTCATGCTGGCGGCCGTCGAGCAGCGCTTTGGCGCCGTGCAGACCGAGCAAACCATCGAATGGCTCTCGGACAACGGCTCGGCGTACATCGACCATCGTACGCGCAGCTTCGCGCGGGAACTGGGCCTGGAGCCACTGACCACGCCGGTGCGTTCTCCGCAGAGCAACGGTATGGCCGAATCCTTCGTCAAGACCATGAAGCGCGATTACATCGCGTTCATGAACAAGCCCGACGTGCCGACCGCGCTCTCTCAGCTAACGGTCGCGTTCGAGCAATACAATGACTGGCATCCGCATAAAGCGTTGAAGTATCGTTCGCCTCGGGAGTTCCGACGCGCCGCAACATCATCAACTTAACGGTGTTCGGGTGTCCTGAGTTACAGGGTCAACTCCACCATCCGGGGCACTGCTCTCTCTGATCAACTCGAGGAAGGAAACAATCGCCTCGGTCTGTTGTACGGAAAAGCTCGTGCGGAACCCCTTCCACTCGGAACGAGGCTCGTACATGGGATTATCAGGAAGTAGAGCGTCCAGTGCCAAGTATGAATAGTCCCTGTGCTGTATAACCCCGACTAGGAGCGAAGGTAAATAGTATTTGAAGAAATCACTATTCGTAGCGCGACGGATGGCAGAAGGACTTATGCTGCGAATCCAGTGGTCAAGTGCGATCTCCGTCCACACGCGCCCAGGGAATTTCAGTACATCATCGTCCACCTCGTAGTTTGCAATACCATCATCCCTTCTATGATCAGCAGGAATTGGAAAGACCGCAAACGCAGCGCGAACAACTGCCTTTAACTTCTCAGGTGCAGTTGGAGATTGACCGCTCGGTCTGGACGCCATAAATCTCGTATCACGTTTCTTTGATGTCACGACCTTTGATCCATGCCGTGACCAGCTCCATAACGCGCACCAACGCTTCCGCCCTTGTCATGCCACCAGCAATTAGAGGCCGAATGTCCATGGCTTCCTGTTGCTCCGGCTCGGGGGCAGGCGGAACTACACGCGTGATTGCCAGTAGTTCCGACTGATGAAGCGTGACAACGATGCGATGCCCTTTGATTTTCCTCTCAAGGCTTATTTTGCCCATCGTGGCCTCTTGCGGTAGCAATCTGAGACTGATATCGGCTCGCAAGCTCCTCAATCAGATCGTCAATTTGGATCGTGATGATGTCGCGTCGCGTCCGAGCGTCCACCGCAATACGCGCTGCCAACGTGGCCTCCGGCTCATCGCGCAATCTCTGGGCAGAGAGTTCAACGCTCGTCAAGACTCGCTCTGGCGTGAGATAGCGACGTAAGACCTCCAGATTCTCCGGCAGCCAGCCTTCAAGAGCCATCTCGGACAAATAGGGGCCACCGCCACCACGTTCAGGTGTCCACTTTCCGAATATTGGATTCTCGCCCTTCGCGTAGATCAAGCCTGACAAGTACATTAGGGTTGAGACTGCCTTTCCCGGGCTATCAACAGACCACCAGCGACTCCATAGTTGCTCGATCAGCGGAACGCTCCCGCCAAGTTCGTTAAGCGCTCTCATCCACACATAAGCCGGCGTTCTCGATATTCCATATTCAAGGCCGCGTTCCTGATTGAGCTTCTCGAGCATGCCTTCCACCAGGAATGCCCTTACACCATTTCCCTGGTCTGGTGTCATCATGGTTTCAAAAAGGCAAGGCCTCCGTAAGGCACGGTACCAGTTGTCGGAATTGACGAACTCGTTATTGCTCATCAATAATCTATGCCACTCCGCCAGACACATCGGAAATAGGTAGCGAAACAACTCTGGCTGCAACGGCTCAACATATTCAAGGTTGAGAATGTAATAGCTGTCGAGGCTGCCGGCCTCGATGTACCGCCAGTCCCTTCTGCCAAGCTCCTGCAGAGCGGCATCGTTGTGGTCAAACTCCCCCTCCCAAACACGATCAGGTGGGGCAGGATATCCGAAGATGGCGCGACAACGTTCCCGAACCGTTTCGTTTGTGTTATGACTCATGGCAGTCCACCCTGATACCTAGGAAGAGCGCGAAAATTGCCGCGCAGTTCGGTAGAGCTAGCACGGCTCCACGATCGCTCGCGAATTCGGGGAGGCAGTGCCCGTTGCGCCTCGCTATCGCAAGCGGCCCGACGTAGGGTGTCATGAAGACCTCGACTCGACGGTATGCGTTTTCAACGTACGGGATGAAAGATATGCCAAGCCAGTTTGAACTTTGGGAGACCTTTGGTGAAGATGGTAGCTTAGAATCGATTGTATTGTGTGAGGAGGGGAAATTTGTCAACCTGAACCCGCAATTTAAGGCACCCGTACTCCTCAAGGTCTTTGAGACAGAAGACGTCGACGTAGCCTCTCAAATGCGGAACGACTATATGGGTTGGGGGAAATATTATCCCATGACGGACGCTCTTACCGAGCGAGACACGATGGAAGTCTTTCAAACTCCACCAACGTATGAAGATTGGATCGGCCAGGTTGCAGCGGACGATATGGATTTCAGTGAAATTCGCTCATTTCTAAGGGATCGAAATCTCATTTCAGAAAATCAGATCGTTGTTGGCATCCAAGTCAGTGTAGATTCAATTAGCCCTACAGAACCGTTATCTTCGCGCTGGTTGTAGAGGCTAATTACGAAGACGAAGCGAGAGCGCTTATCGAGGACTCCAGTCAACCAATCCCCGTTCGAAAAATTTGGGTCAACGTTTCCACTGTAGAGTTCATATCCTTTTTCTTGCGCCTTAGAATCAACATGTCCCCGCGCAACTTGAATATCCTAGGGCGAACTGTTGATGTTCTTTGGAACTGACTAGCCGCAAGGGCCGGAGCTTTCACCAAAGCAGACGCCGAACTCCGATCTGCAATTGTCCGCTTGGGGTCGGCCACGGACGGTCAACGCCACGATTTTGGCCGTGGTGGCAACGGGCACTCCCCGCCGTGCATTGACACCGCCAACTGGATCATGCCCGATTGACGTGCTGCAATTGCGCTTTAGCCAGATTGACCATCCGCAGCGCCTCTAGAAAGATGCCATCAACATTCTTCCCGCTCTCAGTGCCGGATGCCGATGCCTGGTCTGCCGTAATGCCTTCCGCCATCTCAAGCAACATCCCCGGCCGGTCGGATTCCAGCCGCTGCAACAGCATGTGCAGAATATAGACACACGCGCCGACTTGATTGTCCTGAGTGGAACTCATGAATTCACCTCGTCTGCTGGTAGGAAGATCCAATCGTAACGCGGAACTCGCCTGCTTTTTTGTAGGTAGGAATGGCTGGGATGGGTCGACTGGAAACGACAGGACTGAACGATGATCTTCTCCGCCCCCGGGCTGCCGCTGACACCGCCCAGACACTCGCCATCGACGCGTGCCTTGACAACGGGACTCCACCATTCTAGTTTACGGGAATTATGATCCAGTAAACTAGATACATGGATGTCAACACGGTCATCGCCCACCGCCTGAAAGAACTTCGCGATTCCCAAGGCTAGTCGCTCGACGTGCTGGCTGAGCGCAGCAAAGTTAGCCGCTCCGCCATATCCCTGATCGAGCGTGGGCAGAGCAGCCCCACCGCTTCCGTCCTGGACAAGCTCTCTGCCGCGTTGAACGTCACGCTTGCTTCTCTGTTCGAGCAAAAGGCCGAGGTTGCCGCGGCCCCATCGCCAATGTCGCGCGCCAGCGACCAAGCCGTCTGGACCGATCCAGGGTCAGGGTACGTCCGTCGCAACCTGTCGTCCGCCGCCTCGTCCCCGATCCAACTCGTCGAAGTCAGTTTTCCCGCTGGGCAGCGCGTTACTTACGAAACGGGGGCACGGGAGACAGAGGTTCATCAGCAGGTCTGGATCATCGAAGGGACCATGGAGATGACCGTCGGCGAAACGGTTTGGCGCCTTGAAACAGGAGACTGCCTGTCCATGCGCCTGGACGTGCCGATCACGTTCCGAAATCCAACTAAAAAGCCTGCGCGCTACCTCGTGGCGCTCGCGAATATGAACAACAAGATCAGGGCAAACAGATGATGGGCACTGTGACAATAAGGCGCGTCTGTGCGGACGACGCTCAGGTTTGTGTGGACGGACTCGCGGACGTGCTCATTGATTGCGTAGAAGGCGGTGCGTCGGTGAGCTTCATGCTGCCTATCGGACGAGAAAAGGCCATTGCGTTCTGGCGCGAAATCGCTGATGACGTTCAACACGGCGGAAGAATCTTGCTCGTCGCCGAGGATGAGGTGGGCCAGATTGTAGGCACGGTGCAAGTCATCACCGCACAACCGGAGAATCAGCAGCATCGCGCCGATATCGCAAAGATGCTCGTGCACCGGCGCGCCCGGCGAAACGGCGTCGCGCAGCAGCTTATGATTGCTGCCGAGGTGGCCGCGCGGCAGGAGGGCAAAACCGTTCTGGTCCTCGATACTGTCACGGGTGGTGCGGCAGAACGTCTCTATCAACGAGCCGGCTGGCACCGCGTGGGAGACGTTCCGAACTATGCGTTGATGCCTACCGGCGAACTCTGTGGGACGACGTTCTATTGTAAGCAGATTTGATCAGCCTCCTGCTTTCTTATCTGCCGTGACACGAACGGCGCGAAGAGAGATGGCCTTCTTCGGCCATTTTGAGCCGTTCACCCTTGGGAGTCGGATGACGGCATGGAACACCTGATGGGCCATCGGTAAAAAGCGCGCCCATGCCAGCATCCCGCAGATGCCTGCGATAACCCGGAATGGTGATGGAGAGAGCGCAGAGTCGAACTCCCATATAGACGTGCGAATACACCACGAGTTTGCCGTTCCAGGCGGCGCGCACTTCGACCGTAGCCTGCGTTACCAAGCACCCCGCCTCAGGGTTAGAACTCCGGCCAATGTAGCCGCGGCGATACATGACGCCATGCCCTGAGGCGGCGACTGACTGTTTCACGTGCGCAGCGTGCGCCGCGGCCGCCTGACTTTTTCAAGTGACAATGGACCTTGGTCCAATGCCCTTTGTCGCTGCAATAACGTTCCCTGTGCTAAGGTTCAANTGGCTTTTTCGGAGGACGCGGCGGTACGACACCATGCCTGCGAAACGAGGGGGCGGAATGACGGTACGTCTGAATATTGAAGGACGGGAAATCGAGGCGCCAGCCAGCTGCTCGATCCTGCAGGCATTTCTTTACGCAGGCGAAACGCTCGTCGAAGGGGTTGGCTGCATGGGCCAGGGGGTTTGCGGCTCATGCCGAGTCATGCTCCGCNGCCACGGCGAGCGGACAGTGACAACCGCNCTCGCCTGCGAGACGCTNGCGGAGGACGGCATGCANGTGGCCTTTCTCGACTACTTCACCTCTCCGTCCCGCCACGTCTATCAGATGGAGGACGTCGTCGATAGCTGGCAGGTTCTGAATGCGATCGCAAGAGTGTTTCCAGAAGCCTCGCACTGCCGACATTGCAGCGGCTGCGACCGCGCCTGCCCGAGGGGACTCGAAGTCCAGCAGGGCGTCAACCTGGCCGTGGCCGGCAAGCTGGCCGAATCCGCACAGGTCTTCGACGAATGCGTGATGTGCAACCTTTGCACGCTGGCCTGCCCTGAACTCATCCGGCCTAACCACCTCGGACTGTTCGTGCGACGGACGATTGCGGCGCTGTCGCTGCGCCCGGCAAACCTGATGCTGCGGTTGCAGCAGATCGAAAGCGGCGAGATGGTGATCGACCTGGACGCACCGGGGGCACATGGACCTGCATCACGCTGATAAAAGACCGACCATGCCCGCCGGTATCCCCTACGAGAAGGCACGCGAGCGCTACCACCGCGGCGCGACGCCAGCCATGCGCGAGGATGTCGCGTCCGTCGAAACTCTTCTCAAGGCCTATCACCCCGATCATGGCCCCAATGTGCACGTTCCCCTGACCGTCGGGCNAAATCGCGGCGACCCCTGCCAGTCGGATCTGGCTCGACAACTTCAGGCCAACGCGCTGATCGATGATGTCGACCTGGCCGGCGCACAGCTGGTCACGACTGACGTCCTGGTCATCGGTGGCGGTGGCGGCGGATGCGCGGCGGCACTCACCGCGGCCAAGTCCGGCGCGCAGGTCATCCTGACCACCAAGTTGCGCCTGGGAGACAGCAACACGGTCATGGCTGAAGGCGGCATTCAGGCGGCCATCGGCGAGGATGACAGTCTGCAACTGCATTTCGAGGACACGCTTCGCGCCGGGCATTTCTGCGCCGACCGCGAACTCGTCGCGCAGATGGTGACGGATGGCCCAGACGTGATCCGCTGGCTAATCCGCCTCGGCATGATGTTCGATCAGGAGGAAGAGCAGCCCTTCGGCGGAAACCTGTTGCGCAAGAAACCCGGCGGCGCGTCGGCGGCACGCATTCTCTCGTATCGGGACTACACCGGGCTGGAGATGATGCGCGTGCTGCGCGAAGCCGTGGACCTCGACCCTGCCGTCGCGGTATGGAACCGTTGCCCGGTGGTCGAATTGCTGTCGGATGACCGAGGGCGCTGCGCGGGCGCGGTCATCTACAACCTCGAATGGGGGGCTTTCGTGCTGGTGCGCGCACGTGCGGTCATCCTGGCCACCGGCGGCGCCGGCCGCCTGCACCTGAACGCGTTCCCGACTTCCAACCATTTTGGTGCGACAGCCGACGGCCTCGTTCTCGCCTATCGCCTTGGCGCCCGTCTTCGGGAGCTGGATTCGTTCCAGTATCACCCGACCGGCATCGCCTATCCGCGCCATCTGGCCGGGGGGCTGATCTCGGAGGCCGCACGCTCCGCCGGTGCAAAGCTGATCAATGGCCAAGGCGAGCGCTTTGTGGACGAACTAAGCCCGCGCGATGTCGTGGCATCGGCAATCCTGCGCGAGTGCGCGCAAGGTCGAGGCATCCGTCGCAATGGGCAGGTCGGCGTATTCCTCGACACGCCCACACTCGAACAGGAGAATCCCGGCATTCTCGCCAAGCGCCTCGTGACATTGAGCCATCTGGCGCGCAAGTGTGGCCACGATGCCGCACTGGAGCCCTTCCTGGTCTACCCCACCCTCCACTACCAGAACGGCGGCGTAGCGATCGACAGGCATGGCGCGACCAGCGTGGCTGGCCTTTATGGCGTAGGCGAGGTCACTGGCGGCATCCATGGGCGCAACCGCCTGATGGGCAACGCCCTACTCGACATCCTGAGCATGGGACGCCGTGCCGGCGCGAAGGCAGCCGAATCGGTGCGCGATATCCTGGCCAGTCGTGCCGGCATCGGCCATGTACACGCCTGGCAGCGCGAATTGACGCTGGCCGGCCTGCCGCTGCATGTCAAGGCGCCGCAACTCTTTCCCGGCTACGCGCACTTCGACCTGCGCGTCGATGCCGGCAGGCGCACCGGCACCCGAGCACGCACGGTGGGCAACATACGATGAGCGACCGCCCCATGGCACAACCGAACAGCGTGCTCCTGAANCAAGACGCACGGGTAGGCGCCAACCTTGACGCCTGGCTTGCACGCGGCGGNGGCAAGGGATTGGCTCGAGCACTCGGCGACCCAGCCGCGATCATCAATGAGATCGCACAGGCGGAGCTGCGCGGGATGGGCGGCGCCGGATTCCCGACACACCTCAAGTGGACGCCGGTCGCTGCTGCGCCTGCAGGCGACAANTACGTCATCTGCAACGGTAACGAAGACGAGCCTGGNACCTTCAAGGATCGCTCTCTGCTNGAACATACGCCCCATCAGGTGATCGAGGGTGCGCTGATCGCGGCTGCNGCCACCAGCGCCAACCATGTTGTGCTGTACGTCAATCCGCACCAATTGCAGCCCCTTGTGGTGACGCAGCTTGCCGTGCAGCAATGGCAGGCCCATCCGATGTTCGGGCAACTGGAAAGCCTTGTGGGCGGACCGGTTTCCCTGCGTGTCGTGCCAAGTTCCGGCCTGTATATCGGTGGCGAGGAAACGGCGGTAATTGCAAGCGTCGCGGGCGGCTTCCCGTTCCCGCGCCGCAAGCCGCCCTACCCTGCCCAGCANGGCGTGCATNGTGCGCCCACCATCGTGAACAATACNGAGACGCTGGCCCATGTACCGGGCATCCTGCGCCATGGCGCACAGTGGTACCGTGACCTTGGCATCGGCCAGGCAGTAGGCACCAAGCTCTACTCTCTCTCTGGCGACGTGCTGCGCCCCGGTCTTTATGAACTGCCNATGGGTACCAGCCTGGAATCCCTTGTGTTTCGGCACGGCGGCGGCATGCTTCAGGGCAAGGAGTTCAAGGCAGTCTTCACAGGCGGCCCCTCCAACACTCTGCTGACCAAGCGCGATCTTGACGTGCCGCTGGACTTCGAATCGGTACGCCAGCGGCATTCGAGTCTAGGCACTGGGGCGATGATCGTTGTCTCGGAAGGCACCAGCATCGTCCGCAAGGTTGCCGAGTACGTAAGCTTTTTTGCACAGGGATCCTGCGGCCAGTGCCCCTCCTGCANGGGCGGAACCTTCCAACTNATGCGGCTGCTCAACCGGATCGACACCGGGCGCGGGGTGCGGGCAGACCTGGAGGCGCTGGAAAACCTGTGCCGCCTCCTTCCAGGCAGCGGCCGCTGCGGCCTCATAGACGGCGCGGTGACGNTGGTGGAGAGCTCCACGCACCAGTTCCGCGAGGAATACGAAGCGCTCCTGACCGGTTGATGGATCTGATCACCAGAACCCGAGTACCTTCCACCAGAGTCCCCCGACGACCGCGAACACGATCAGTTCGAAGACGCACATCACCGCGCCGGCCCGCCACCACTGCCCCATCGTCACATAGCCACTGCCGAAGATGATCGGCGACGTCCCCGTTGCGTAGTGTGTCAGTGTCATCATGATCGCGGACCCGGCCGTCATCATCAGCATGAACGGCGGCACGAATTCCGGTGGAATCAATTGCGCACCCACCGTGAGAAACGCCAGCATCATGGCGCTGATATGCGCGGTAGTGCTCGCGAATAGGTAGTGGGAAAAGACAAAGGCCAGCACCAACACGGCGGCAATCCCTTCCCAGCCCATGCCGCTGGCGGCAATGGCATCGCGCATGTTGGCAGAGAACCAGGCGATTACACCGAGCTTGTTCAACTGCTCGGCCAGCATCACCAAGGCGCCGAACCAGATCAGCGTGTCCCAGGCGCTCTTCTCGGATAGCACATCGTCCCAGTCGATCGTGCCGGTGATGATTAGCGCAAACAGCCCCAGGAAAGCGACCACGGTAGGGTCCAGAGTATAGGCCGGGCCGAAGATCATAGCCGGTACATTGGCCCACAGCACCAGCATCAATGCGAATACGCCCATCATCACGCGTTCCTTGCCGCTGAGCGGCCCCATGCGCGCAAGCTCGCCGCGCGCATAGTCGATGGCGTTCGGCGTGACCTTCAGCTCCGGCGGCGACAATAGGTAGATCACCAGCGGCATCGCCATCAGGCAGAGCAGCCCGGGCAGCAGCATGCACAACGCCCAGGTAGTCCAACTCAGGTGCAGCGCCTGGCCACTGGCCTTGGCCACATAGTCGACCACAAGCGGGTTGGGCGCGGTGGCCGTCAGGAACATGGCCGAGGTAATCGGATTGGCATGGTAGTTGACCAGCGCCAGGTAGGTCCCGACCTTGCCTTGCGTCCCCTGTGCCGGATCGGAGTCGAAGGCGCCGGCGATCGAACGCATGATGGGGTGGACGATACCGCCACCGCGCGCGGTGTTACTGGGGGTAAACGGCGCCAGCACGAGCTCGCAGATGGCAAGCCCATAGCCGATACCAACGGTGCGCTTGCCCAGCAGCGAAATGAAGAGCAGGCCGATTCGATTGCCCAGTCCCGTTTTCTTGAGGCCGCGGGAGATCAGTATGGCTACAACAATCAGCCAGATCAGGGGATTCGAGAAACTGCTGAGTGCATCGGCGATCGCCCCCTTCGACGAATCCGAAGTTACCTGGGCAAGCGACACGATGACGATGGCCATCATTGCCATCACGCCTATTGGCATCACCTTAAGGATGATGGCGACAATCGTGGTCAGGAAGATGGCAACGAGATGCCAGGCGTCAGGCTTGAGCCCCTCTGGGGCCGGAAGCCACAGCAACCCTATCAGGACGACAGTCGCGATGATGGCGGGGGTCAACCGGAACGGAACGACTGACATGAAGTAACGATAGGTCGCCACCATTTTGGCAAGCATTCTCTGGCCCTCCCGTAAAACAAAATGCGCTTGGTGCGGTCAATCACGCAAATATGAATTGTTGTGCCTCTGCGAGCAATGGACTTTGGTCCACGCTGCCTGACATGGGATTGTTGTCCACACGGGCTCACAAATTCGAGAAATATGCCGGGATCGCAACAAATTACTCGAACGGACGTACACCGATGCCGGAGCTGGCCTCGATCGCCCTCGTATCCACCTAGGCCTTTGGGTCCATTCCAAGCGCCACCTCACGGCACTAAGCTCGCCTTGGCGTAACCCGGATCTGCGCCATGGCTACGTCGATGCGATAGTCATGACGCCGTCCGACGGTAGTACCGGCAACGGAGNCGACGATGGGCAAAGACGGTCACACGAAGCCATTCTACAAATCCCTCTACTTGCAGGTCATCGTGGCCATTATTGCGGGCGTCTTTCTCGGACATTTCTATCCGCAGGCCGGTGAAGCCATGAAGCCGTTGGGCGATGGCTTCATCAAACTGATCAAGATGATCATCGCGCCTATCATTTTCTGCACGGTCGTCGTGGGCATCGCCGGCATGGAAGACATGAAGAAGGTCGGCAAGACAGGCGGGCTGGCGCTGCTGTACTTCGAAGTTGTGAGTAGCATTGCACTGCTGGTTGGCTTGCTGATCATCAACATCGTCAAGCCCGGCGCGGGCATGAACGTCGATCCGGCTACGCTCGACACGAAGGGCATCGCTGCCTACACCGGCCCCGGTAAGATGCAAGGCACGGTGGACTTCCTCATGAACGTGATTCCGAACACCGTGGTTGATGCCTTTGCCAAAGGTGAAATTCTTCAGGTCCTGCTTTTCGCAGTGATGTTCGGCTTCGCACTGCACAGGTTCGGCGGTCGCGGCACACTGGTGTTCGACTTCATCGAGAAGTTCTCGCACGTGCTTTTCACCATCGTCGGCTACATCATGAAGGTGGCCCCGATCGGCGCATTCGGTGCCATGGCCTTCACCATCGGCAAGTACGGCGTGAGTTCGCTGCTACAACTGGGGCAGCTAATGGCAACCTTCTATGCCACCTGCCTGATCTTTATCTTCGTGGTGCTCGGCTCCATCGCCAAATTCCACGGATTCTCTATCTGGAAATTCATCAAGTACATCAAGGAAGAGCTCCTGATCGTTCTGGGCACGTCATCGTCAGAGTCCGTGTTGCCACGGATGATGGCGAAGCTGGAGAACCTGGGCGCCCGCAAATCCGTCGTCGGCCTCGTGATCCCCACTGGCTACTCCTTTAACCTGGATGGCACCTCCATCTATCTGACCATGGCCGCAGTATTTATCGCCCAGGCTACCAACACCGACATGAACCTGACGCAGCAACTCACATTGCTCGCAGTGCTGCTGTTGACCTCAAAGGGCGCCGCCGGCGTCACCGGGAGCGGATTCATCGTCCTGGNCGCCACGCTGTCAGCCGTGGGACATGTTCCGGTCGCGGGACTTGCCCTGATCCTTGGCATCGATCGCTTCATGTCGGAAGCGCGTGCCCTGACCAACCTGATCGGCAACGGCGTTGCCACGGTGGTGGTAGCCAAATGGACCGGCGACCTCGATGNCGAGAGGATGCATCGCCGGCTGGACAACGAGTCGGACATCGAGTCCGACGAGCCAGAAGTGGTACTCGATCAGGTTGCCGCGCAGATGTCGGCAACCACGACGGCAATCGACACCACGACAACGCGGTAGTTGTCNGCTCTCANNGAGCCCGCTGGATCGGACATTGCCGCCGGCTGCGGCAGNAAGATGGCCGCGAATACGCCGTCCAACTCGCGATGTTCACCTTACCAAGGTCATTGCGTTGCGGCCGCCNTTGTACCCGCTCGGTCCGATGGTACCGGCGATCGCAAAGAGGGAGGCGGGTAACTGTCGATGGCTCTATATTTCGCTGGAGCAATCGGGCCGGTGCAGTATCCGTAATAGACATGCACAGCTAAAGGGCTCATTGCTTCGCGGTACCCTTGTCTTCGGCACATCGCTGCCCCATCGGCCGCGCTACTATATAGTACGTTCGTCAGGATGGCGAAGGCAGGATTGAGCCCGCGTAGATGGCGTGCCACTGTCGCGTTGTGAGGTGCAACCGCACGCCAATGCATCACTGAGTGGTAGATCAGCGCCGAGGAGCGAGATGAGTAGCGTCGTCATTGCTGAGGGGGAAGCTATATCGCGCCATGGCCTGCGGCAAATGCTGGAGGCAGCCGGGCACGAAATCGTTGGGGAAGCCGACAATGGTCTCCAAGCGGCTCACCTGGCTTTGTCGAGGACGCCAGATCTGCTTGTCCTCGCGCTTAAACTTGACCGCCTGAGCGGGATCGAAGTCATCAAACGCCTTCGTGCGCAGGCACTCGAGACAAAAATCCTCGTCGTCTCGTCTCAGGACGATGATCACACTATCGGCCTATGTATGAATGCCGGTGCCAACGGCTTTGTGAGCAAGGTCGACGATCTTTCCGAGCTTCACAGGGCGCTGGACGCCTTCGATCACCAGCGGACATATTTTCCTGACATGCGGAGCACGGGCGATTCGACCCGATGCTCCGAGGAAGAGCAAATCGCTCAACTGACCGATCGGGAGCGTACTGTTCTTTCCTATCTCGCCCGTGGATATCGGCTGACCAAAATCGCCCAAGTCCTGGTAGTGGGCGAAAGTACTGTTAGCACGTANAAATCCCGCCTGATGCGCAAGCTCAACGCACCGACTATCGTTGAGCTCACGGACATTGCTCGCAGAAACCATCTCGTGGACATGCCAGCCGTCCAGGGTGAGTTGCACACCTTACCCGACTGGCTCGCAGCCGAAACATCCGTCGTCCGGAATTTGCTGGATACCATCCCTTCTTCGCTGAGCCTGCGCGATCCGCAAGGAAACATGATCTTTGCGAACGCCTATCTGCGGGCCCAGCTCGGCGCTGATCTCGAGCAAGTCAGCCGAACTGTTCCTGAAGCCTTCGAGCGCGTTTTAGGTCTGTCCGCTCAACAGGCGCAAGAGATGCTGCATTCCTTCGCCGAGTCCGCAGCAAGTGGCACTACGTTTAGGCATGAATACTCGTTGAATGTTCGGGGTACCCCACGCAGTGCCGCCGTGTGGGCCGCGCCCATGCAGGACGAAAACGGCGCGCTAATTGCGCTAGTGTGTGGCAGCCACGACATCACGACGATCGACTTAGCAATCAAGGAACTCCGGCAATCACGGGAAGAACTTGGACGCATTGCCAAGCTCAAAGGCATGCTGTTAGGCAACGTAGAACGAGACTTGCAGGACGCAGTCCATCTCGCTAATGATGAACTTCTGAAGGCTTCGAATGCAGGGACACTGAAGGAAGTGGCAGAGCTTCTAGGGGGTGTGAAGCTGGCCCTAGACACGCTCCAGCAACGGATAGCAAATGTCCATGTGCTGCTCCAAGACGCCGCCGATTCGCCTCACCCGCTTAGGGAGCGCTGCAATCTACATGCGATGTTTCACCAAGGCATGCGACCCATCGTGGAAGCGGGTCGCCGCGATGAACGGAAAGTAACGCTGCAGTACTCAGGATCTCCTGACTTACAAGTGTGGGCCGAGGCGACGAAATTCCAACACATCATCTTTTCCCTCGCCGATATCGCCTACCGTTGTGCGGCGGAAGGCCCTTTGGTCGCGTCGATGACGGCCACTCCGAAAACGCGCGGCTTGATCGAGGCGCGCCTGAACCTGTCCACAGACGTTAATTCTGATGCACTTACCATGTTCCAAGCGGAACTGAGTCGCCTAAGGGACATTGCCGAGGCAGGTGAGGGACATCTGCAGTATCAGAGCACACCAATTCGAATTGAAGCATGTGGAAACCTGCAACTGGCTCTCTAAGGATGGAAGGGGCCCGGCGTCCTAATATCGCTGCTGGCAAACGCTCATGTAGCGGAATCGCGACGACATCTTCGCGGTTCCTTTATATGCCAAGCTAGACGCCTCCGCCTTTACTTCATTGCGTGAAGAACGCCATTGGCGCACACAAAATGAAGCATTGGCTAGGAGGCCATCATGAACACCATCTATCGCTCAATATGGAACGCCACCACACGTACCTGGGTGGCCGCCGCTGAAAACGTCAAGGCTTACCGCAAGGGCACGTCGTTGACTGCANTTGCCGCTGCGGCGATCGTTCTCATCTCTGTTGGCCAACCGGNGCTGGGAGCGCCATCACAGCCCTCACCATTGGATGGTCCCTCCATTTCTACAGAAGTCTTCGGAAATCCCACCAGCAATGGGACGGACGCGACATCTGCCGACAGGACGCGTGGCGCCAGCGAAACAGACATCCTGACGCCACCTTCCTCTCCGAACACAAGCGGACCTGCCGATGTCACCGGCAAGGAGCAGACTCCCGAATTTGACATCTTCAGGGAGCCCTTNCTNCTGGCTGCTGCCCCAACTTCCGTCGAGATTGGNCCTGGCGCGAGCGCCGCCGGCGATAACGCAGTCGCAATCGGCCAGTCGGCCACTGCGNACTCNAATCGCGCTACGGCGGTGGGAGCCTATTCGCAGGCCACAGAGGACGCTTCTGCGCTCGGATATCAAGCGAGCGCGATGGGCAGCAATGCAACCGCCGTTGGTCGCAGCGCCGAAGCGGCGAAGGACGCCACCGCAATCGGTAGCGGAGCGAAGGCGACTGCTGCTGGCGCCACTGCAGCGGGTCGGAATGCTCAAGCCATCGGCAGCCATGCGACGGCGAGCGGCACAGGGGCCATAGCGTCGGGTGATTTTGCGACTGCGAATGGTGCTTTCGCGAATGCCGCTGGCGACAACTCCTTGGCAAGTGG
>Ga0055534_1000721_pt1 | contig 16013 bp, 15 predicted proteins | sample AraplaCol_mLB_r2_2_FD_54993 | JGI IMG/M metagenome (GOLD analysis project Ga0055534, IMG submission 54993) | Arabidopsis root microbial communities from North Carolina, USA - plate scrape MF_Col_mLB_r2 | ecosystem: Host-associated > Plants > Roots > Endosphere | place: USA: North Carolina... | reverse complement strand
GCCGAAGAAGTGGGGCAGCGCGCAGAAGACCAGTACATCGAGCAGACGGTGTCGCTGGCTGCGGCGGAGCGCCTGGACCGCGACAAGGCATTGCTGCTTCGCGCCAGACGCATCACCGAGGGACTGGTGGGCGCCGCCAGTGTGCTCAAGCCTGATGCCGCGGGATGGCCGTGGGAAGTCCACGTTACGGACGATCCGACGATCGAAGCAGAGAGCCAGGCCGGCGGCAAGCTGCTAGTTGGTCGCCAGTTCGTCGAGCGCCTGCAGCTGGACGATGGCGAGCTCGCGGTCCTTCTGGCGCATGAAATCGCGCACGTCCTGGCGGAACATGAGCGCGAGACCCTGTCGGAAGCCTTGCTCGATAGCCGGCGCAACCTGCCGCTTGATGTCGTGGCGGAGCGGCTGGCCTCCGACGTTCCTCTGCAATTCCGCCTGTCAAAGCTCTCCTCCATCCAGGAGCGTGAAGCCGACCAGCTTGGCATGTTGATTGCGCACCGCGCTGGCTGGCCTTGTTCAGCCATGCTGACCTTTTATAGCAAGCTCGGCCGACTCCGCTGACGCTGCCTTAATCGCCAGTCACCCCAGTGGTGCCACTCGACTGAGCCTCGCCAAAGGCATGTCGCGGTTGCTTGGTGACTGAAACCGCCGCGTGCGCCATTTCTGCGTAGCCCGCGTCGCTGGGGTGCAGGTGGTCGCCGGAGTCGAATTCGGGGCGCAGGCGGGATGGATGTTCGGGATCGCGGAGCAGTTGGTCGAAATCGACTACTGCGTCAAACTCGCCGCTGTGGCGGATCCAGTCGTTCACTTCTCGGCGCACAAGGTCTTTGGCTGGCGTGTAATGGCCGGAGTAGGGCGTGCCTTGNAGGGCGCCTTCGAACGGCAGCAGGGTGCCGCCGATGATACGGACGCCGCGTGTATGTGCGGCGGCGATCAGCTTGCGGTAGCCGGTGATCATGGCACTGGCTGTAACCGGTGGGTCTTTTGGGGCGAAGGCGCTTCCGGGCCAGCCGATATCGTTGATGCCAAGCAGGACGATCACTGTGTCCGCGCCCGGCTGCGCCAGCACATCCTGCTCGAAACGCGCTGCCGCCTTTTCGCCCATGCCATCGGACANCAGCCGTGCACCAGAGATGCCGGCGTTGACCACTGCCACACCGTCAGCATGCGCGGCTAACTGGTCGGGCCAGCGAAGATTGCGGTCGGGCGTGGAACCATTGCCGTCAGTGATCGAATCGCCAAGGGCGACGATGGTGCGTTGCGCGGGGCCGTAGACCTGTACCNCGATCAGGAAGGTGCGCCCCTTCAGCGCTTGCGCATTCGGTAGCTCGGCTACGGCAGCCAGGTTGCCTGGCGCCGCAAACGCCGTCTGCTGGGCGCCCCAATGGAAAGTTGTCAGTGGGGAGCGCTGCGGCAGCCAGGTCGATACCGACAGGCGCTGGCGACCGGCCACCTTGAGCGAGGCCGCGTCGCTGGTGGCAGACTGCCCCGGTGCGATCGTCACGCTGCGCTGGCCGCCAAAGGTCAGTTGCACGCCCGCGCCATCCTGCTGCGACGAGGCGGCGCGTGAGGGTTCGTCGCGCGTCGGCGCCACGCGTGCTTCGCCGATCACGAGCGGCGCGCTGCCGTAGCGGTTGGAATAGGTGACGCGGACCTGTTCACCGCCAACGCTGGTGCGCACCACTTCGCGCACCGTCTGCGCCTCCAGCGCCGGCGGCAGCATGGTTGGCAACGCAAATTCGGTCCCCCAGGCGGGCATCGGTGCGGCATACCAGGTCGTGCGCCACTCGGCTGCCTGGACCGCAGTTGCGGCCAACAGGGCGAACAGGGAAAAAGCCAGGCGTTTCATGAGAGTTCTCCACGCAAGTTAAGGTGGAGACATCCTCAATTATTCCGTGTTCGACTGCTAGATGGGAAAACAGACTATAGTTAAGTCCAAAATGGAATGATTATGGACACTCTACGCTCCCTGCAATGCTTTGTGCGTGCCGTCGAACTGGGCAGCCTGTCGGCCGTCGCCCGCGAGCAGCACACCACGCAATCCAATATCAGCAAGATTGTTGCGGCGCTCGAAGACGAGCTTGGCGTGCGGCTGCTCGAACGCAGCACGGCAAGCCTGTCGCCTACCATGCCGGGACGCCGCTTTTACGAACGTGCCCGCGGCGTGCTTGAAGAATATGCCGACGCGGTGGCCGACGTGCGCGGCGAAACTGCCGCCGCCAGTGGGCTGTTGCGTATCAACGCCCCGGTAGCGCTGGGACAGTTCTGCCTCAACGCCTATGTGCAGGACTTCCTGCAACAGTATCCCGGCATCGAGGTGGAATTGATCTTGAACGACCGCATGGTGGACCTGGTGGAAGAGGGCGTGGACATCGCGGTTCGCCTTGGCAGCGACTTGCCGCCCAACGTCATCGCGCGCCGTGCGGGCGCCTCGCAGCGCTTTCTGGTCGCTTCGCCGGCTTACGTGAAAAAGCATGGCGCACTGCAAGCGCCGGAGGAATTGGCGGGCCATGAGTACATCCGTTTCGCCTGGTCGAGCAATGGTGATGCGGTGGAGCTGAGCGACGGCAAGCGCAGTGTGACGATCGCCACGCATGGCCGCTATCGCGTCAACAACGCACTGGCCATCCGCGATACGCTGGTCGCGGGTGGAGGCATCGGCCTATGCCCGGAATGGCTGGTGCACGACCTGCTGGCACAGCGCAAGCTGCGGCGCGTGCTGCGCGGCTGGCAAGGGCAGGCGCAGGAACTGAACCTGCTGTACCCCAGCCGCCGCTACCTGCCGCACCGGGTGCGGCTGATGCTTGATTACCTGCAGCGGCGCTTTGCGGCGCAGGCGGGCTTTTAACTGCGCTTGCGGTCGTGGTGCCACAGCACGTCGCTGCCGCCGGCAAAGCGGTTCAGCACGCGCGCCAGCACGAACATCAAGTCCGACAGCCGGTTCACGTATTGGCGAGGGAAGTCATTGATGGATTCAGTCTTGCCCAGCGTGACGATGGCGCGTTCGGCGCGGCGGCATACCGTGCGGCAGACGTGCGACACCGCAGCAGCGCGCGAACCCGCCGGCAGGATGAATTCCGTCAGCGCCGGCAGCGTGGCGTTGTACTTGGCCAGCAGCGCGTCCAGGCGCTCGACGTGTTCTTCCTTGATCATCTGGTAGCCGGGAATGCACAGCTCCCCGCCCAGGTCGAACAGGTCGTGCTGGATCGAGACCAGTTCCTCGCGCATCTCGTCCGGCAGCGGTTCGGCCAGCAGCACGCCCAGGTTGGAGTTCAGCTCATCCACTTCGCCAATGGCCTGGATGCGCACATTGTCCTTGTCCACGCGGGAGCCGTCGCCCAGGCCGGTAGTGCCTTTGTCGCCGGTGCGGGTGGCGATTTTCGATAGTCGATTACCCATTGCAGCCTCAATTTGTCGTTAACGGTGGCAGGATACGACAAATTACCAGTGGTTGGGAGGGGATTTCCACGTGCTTGCAGTAATTGAACTTACAATGAATTAATGAAAAACAGCACAGCCTTCCTCGCCGCCTTGCGTGCGGCCCTGCCGCCCTCCAGCGTGCTGTCCGAACAGGAGGACACGCGTCCCTACGAGTGCGACGGCCTGTCGGCCTATCGGCAGCTTCCCATGGCAGTTGCCTTGCCGGCTGACGAAGCGCAGGTGGTGGCGGTACTGGCGATTTGCCGCGAATTCAATGTGCCGATCGTGCCACGTGGCGCCGGCACTGGCTTGTCCGGCGGCGCCATGCCGATTGCGGAAGGCTTGGTGCTGTCCACGGCGCGCATGAACGAGATTGTGCGCATGGACGCTTATTCCCGCACGGCGGTGGTGCAGCCAGGCGTGCGCAACCTCGCCATTTCCGAAGCGGCAGAACCCTATGGCCTGTACTACGCCCCTGACCCCTCGTCGCAGATTGCCTGCACCATAGGCGGGAATGTAGCGGAGAATTCCGGCGGCGTGCACTGCCTGAAATACGGCCTGACGGTGCATAACGTGCTGCGCGTGCGCATGGTGACGATCGAGGGAGACGTGGTGGAACTGGGCAGCGAAGCGCTCGATGCGCCCGGCCTGGATCTTCTGGCCGCCTTCGTCGGTTCGGAGGGAATGCTGGGCATCGTCACCGAGGTCACCGTCAAGCTCGTGCCAAAGCCCGCCAGTGCACGCGTGATCATGGCGTCCTTCAATGAAGTGACTGCGAGCTGCAGCGCAGTGGCCGACGTGATCGCTGCCGGCATCATTCCGGCCGGGCTGGAGATGATGGACCGTACGTCTTCACGCATGGTGGAACCCTTTGTACGCGCAGGCTACGATACCGAGGCTGCAGCCATCCTGTTGTGCGAGGCCGACGGCACGGCGGACGAGGTCGAGGAGGAAATCGCCCGCATGACAGCCGTGCTGCAGGCGGCCGGCGCCAGCGCGGTGCTGGTGTCGGGCACCGAGGCCGAACGACTGAAATTCTGGTCCGGCCGCAAGAACGCCTTCCCGGCGGCGGGACGCATTTCGCCCGATTACTACTGCATGGACGGCACCATCCCGCGCAAGCAACTGGCGCGCGTGCTGCTGGGCATCCAGCAGATGGAGGCCAAATACGGCCTGCGCTGCGCAAACGTGTTCCATGCGGGCGACGGCAACCTGCACCCGCTGATCCTGTTCGATGCCAACCAGCCGGACGAACTGCATCGTGCTGAGGCTTTCGGCGCTGAAATCCTGGCGCTGTGCGTGGAAGTGGGCGGCACCATCACCGGCGAGCATGGCGTGGGCATCGAGAAGATCGACTCGATGTGCGCGCAGTTCAGCGACGCCGAGCTGGCGGCCTTCTTCGCGGTGAAGCAGGCTTTCGATCCCTTGTCGCTGCTGAANCCGAACAAGGCCATTCCAACGCTGAACCGCTGTGCGGAGTTCGGCAAGATGCATGTGCGTGCGGGGCGCCTGCCGCANGCCGGCTTGCCGAGGTTCTGACATGGATGCGATCCTCGAACAATTCCGNNCCCGCATCCAGGCGGCCGGNGCCGACGGTACCCGTCTGCTGTTGCGCGGCGGCGGCACCAAGGATTGGTATGGCCAGAACGTGGTGGGCGATGTCTTCGATACGCGCGCCTATGCGGGCGTGGTCGATTATGAGCCGACCGAGCTGGTGATCACGGCGCGCTGCGGCACGCCGCTGGCGGAGGTCGAAGCGCTGGTCGCGCAGCACGGACAGATGCTGGCGTTCGAGCCGCCGCGCTTTGGCGCCGGTTCGACGATCGGCGGCGTGGTGGCCAGCGGCTTGTCGGGTCCGCGCCGTGCAACTGCCGGTGCCTTGCGCGACTTCGTACTGGGCGCCCAACTGATGGATGGACGCGGCGAACTGCTGTCCTTCGGCGGCCAGGTGATGAAGAACGTGGCTGGCTATGACGTATCGCGGCTGCTGGCCGGCTCCCTTGGGACGCTGGGGCTGATCACCCAGGTGTCGCTGAAAGTGCTGCCGGTGCCTTTCTGCGAGGCGAGCATTCGTTTCGAGGTGGATGAAGTCAAGGCGCTGCGCATGATGAACGAATGGGCGGGACAGCCGCTGCCGGTGTCGGGCACTTGCTGGCACGCGGGCGTGCTGACCGTGCGGCTGTCTGGCGCCCAGGCGGCAGTCAGGGCGGCGCAGGCGGGCATGGGCGGCGAAGCGCTGGCTGATGGCGACGCGTTCTGGAATGAGCTGCGCGACCAGCGCGGCGATTTCTTTGCGGCGCGGAGGCGGGGGCTGCGGAGCTGTGGCGCCTTTCTGTGCCTGCCACTGCCAGCGCCCTTGTCATGCGCGGCGAGCAAATGATCGAGTGGGGCGGGGCGCAGCGCTGGCTGCGCGTTGACCGGGGCGTGGCGGACGATATCCGGCGCGTCGCGGCTGCGGCCGGCGGCCATGCCACGCGCTACCGGGTCGAGAGCGAAGACCTGGGCGCTGGAGTCGGCGCCTTCCATCCTCTGGCGCCGGCCATCGCCCGCATCCACGAACGCCTGAAAGCCGCCTTCGATCCGGCGGGCATTTTCAACATCGGCCGCATGTACTGATATGCAAACCAACCTGGCAGATTTCATCAAGGGCACGCCGGAGGGCGACGAGGCGGAAGCGATCCTGCGCGCTTGCGTGCACTGCGGCTTTTGCACGGCCACATGTCCCACATACCAGCTACTGGGCGACGAGTTGGATGGCCCGCGCGGGCGCATCTACCTGATCAAGCAGGTGCTGGAGGGCGCGCCGGTGACGGCCAGCACCCAGCTCCACCTGGACCGGTGCCTGACTTGCCGCAACTGCGAAAGCACCTGTCCGTCGGGCGTCAAATATGGCCGCCTGGCTGATATCGGTCGCAAGGTGGTCGAGCAGAGGGTTCCGCGCAGGCTGCCGGACCGCATCAAACGCTATGTGCTGAAAGAAGCGCTGCCGCGGCGCTGGCTGTTCGAGCCGGCGCTGCGCGCGGGCCAGTTGCTCAAGCCGCTGCTGGCCAAGCCGTTGCAGGACAAGCTGCCGGCGCGTGGCCCGGCGACAGCATGGCCGGCCCGCGAGCATGCGCGCAAGATGCTGGTGCTGGATGGCTGCGTGCAGCCTGGCCTGGCGCCCAATATCAATGCGGCCACGGCGCGCGTGCTCGATACGCTGGGCGTTCAGCTGNTTGNTGCACCGGGCGCGGGCTGCTGTGGCGCACTGCGCTTCCACCTGAACGACCAGCAGGCCGCGNTGGACGACATGCGGCGCAATATCGACGCATGGTGGCCGTATGTGGAGCAGGCGGAGGCGATCGTNATGACGGCATCCGGCTGTGGCGTGACGGTCAAGGAATATGGACACCTGCTGGCGCATGACCGCGCNTATGCCGCAAAAGCGGCGCGCATCTCAGGCATGACGCGCGACCTGAGCGAAATCCTGCCGGCGTTCGAGGCCGAACTGGCGCATCGCGTGCGAGCGCGCCCGGCCGGCGATGCGCAGGTGGCGTGGCATCCTCCCTGCACGCTGCAGCATGGCCAGCAAATTCGCGGCAAGGTTGAAGGACTGCTGCGCGCGATCGGCGTGGACGTGAAAATGTGCCGCGACGCGCATTTATGCTGCGGTTCGGCCGGGACCTACTCGATATTGCAGCCGGAGTTGTCGCTGCAGCTGCGCGACCGCAAGCTTGCCAACCTGGCTGATACCGGCGCCGGGCGCATCGTGTCGGCCAACATCGGTTGCATCGGCCACCTGCAGTCAGGCACGCAAACTCCGGTCGAACACTGGATCGAGCTGGTCGACCGCGCCCTGCATGGCTAGCGTCAGCGTTCTGCCCATTTGTCCATGATGCGCGTCACCTCGGGCAACTGGTCGAGGAACAGGTCAACCAGGCGCGGTTCGAAATGCTGGCCGCGCTGGTCTTTCATCCAGGCGCAGGCGTCCTCCAGCTTCCAGGCTGCCTTGTAAGGGCGCACGGACGTCAGCGCATCGAAGACGTCGGCAACGGCAACAATGCGGCCNGCCAGCGGGATGTCCTCGCCGGCCAGGCGGTTGGGATAGCCGCTGCCGTCCCACTTTTCATGGTGCGACAGCGCCACGTCGTGCGCCATTGCCAGCATGCCGCCCTCGTGCTGGCCGATGATGTGGGCGCCGATGCCGGGGTGGGTTTGCATGACCACGTATTCTTCCGGCGTCAGGCGCCCCGGCTTTTGCAGGATGCTGTCGGGAATGCCGATCTTGCCGATGTCGTGCATCGGCGCTGAAATGAACAGGTCGTCGGCTTCCTGTTCATCGAAGCCGGCGGCCAGGCCAAGCAGGCGCGCATAATGGCTCATGCGGATCACGTGCAGGCCGGTTTCGTTGTCCTTGTATTCCGCCGCCAGGCCGAGACGCTGCACGATGGCCAGGCGGCTGGCGCGCAGTTCTTCCATCCGCACCATCGACAGGTGCAGCTTGATGCGGGCCTTGACCACGGCCGGGCTGACCGGCTTGCTGATGAAGTCCACCGCGCCCGCCTCGAAGCCAACCACCTCGTCCGTCGAATCGGTCAATGCGGTGACGAAAATCACGGGGATATGGGTGGTGGCGGGGTTGGCCTTCAAGACGCGGCAAACGTCGTAGCCCGTCATCTCGGGCATCATCACGTCAAGCAGGATCAGGTCGGGTTTTTCGTTGACTGCCAATTCGATGGCGCGCGCGCCATCCTTGGCGAACAGCAGCCGGTACTGGTCCTGCAGGATCTGGCGCAGTAGTTGCAGGTTGGTCGATTCGTCGTCGATGGCAAGCACGGTGGCCTGTCGGGTCATGGCGTTTTCCTTTGCATCTCCTGGCACTCGTCCAATAGCATTTGCAATGCATCGCGCGCGGCAGTGAAGTCGAAGTCATCCAGTGCGCGCTGCAAGTCCAGGAGCCTTGGTTCGGCGACGCAGCCGCGCAGCACGGACGATAGCGCGGCCAGTTCCTGCTGGTCGAAACTGCCGCGCTCCAGCGAATGGAGCATTGCGTTGCCCATCGCATGCACACGTTCCAGGTCGAGCGGCCCGGCCGCGGCGGCCGCGCTTACGGAAGTGGCTTCGCGGGCATCGGCGCGGACATCGTCCTGCGCCCATACGGCCGCCAGCGCGTCCGTCAGGCGCAGCCCGGCCTGTTCCAGCAGATCGGGCAGCGCCGCGCGGCCATCCGGCGCCTGCAAGCCGGTTTCCAGCCGCCACAGCGCATCGGCCAATTGTTCCATGCCCAGGTTGGCGGCGGCGCCACGCAGCCGGTGCGCCAGGGCCGCGCATGCGGCATGCTGCCCGGCCGCCAAAGCGGACCTGAGCTCCCGTTCCGCGCCCTCATAGTCGTGGGCGAAGCGCCGCAGCGCGCGCTGGTAGGCTTCGCGCTGTCCAGCCCAGCGGGCAATGCCTTTCTCCGCATTCAGCACCATGCCGCGTGCGGGACCAGCGGCAGGCGCCAGTTGCGGCGCGCCGGCCGGCATGCCGAGCACGCGCGCCAGCTCCTGCGTCAGCACGGCCACGTCCACCGGCTTGGTGGTAAAACCGTCCATGCCTGCTTCACGCGTGGCCTCGCGGTCGCGTTCCAGCACGCTGGCGGTCATGGCAATCACCGGGGTGCGCTTGCGGCCTGTTGCCGCTTCGTCGGCGCGGATGCGGCGGGTGGATTCCAGCCCGTCCATGCCGGGCATTTGCACGTCCATCAGGATGGCGTCGAACTGTGCTTCCGATGCCAGGTGCGCGGCCATGGCGCCATCGCTGGCGCCGGTCACCGTATGGCCCAGCTTGGCCAGCAGCAGCATCAGCACTTCCAGGTTTTGCGGCACGTCGTCCGCCGCCAGGATATGCATCGGCGGCAGCAGGATTGGCGCTGCTGCGCTGCGCACTGCCTCGTCGCGTGCCGCCAGCAGCGGCAGCAGGACGTGGAAGGTGCTGCCTTGCCCAGGCGAGCTCTCGGCCCACAGGCTTCCGCCCATCAGCTCCACCAGCTGCTTGCAGATGGTGGTGCCCAGGCCGGTGCCGCCGAAGCGGCGGTTCATCGACGCGTCCGCCTGCACAAAGGGCTCGAAGATGGCTGCCATGCGGTCGGGCGCGATGCCGATGCCGGTATCGGCGACGGCGAAGTGCACCATGCGCCGTTCGCCTTCGCGCGCGGCGGCCACGGTCAGGGACACGCTGCCCTGGCTGGTGAACTTGACGGCGTTGTCCAGCAGGTTGGTCAGCACCTGGCGCACGCGCAGTTCGTCGCCGTGGATCCAGTTCGGCAGGGCGGGGTCGTATTGCAGCGACATCGACAAGCCCTTGGCCTTGGCCGCATTGCCCAAGGTCGAGGACAGTTCGTCGGTCAGTGCCAGCAGGCTGAAATCGTGCAGTTCGAGTTCCACTGCACCTTTATCCAGCTTGGCGGTATCGAGGATGGCGTTCAGCAGGCGCAGCAGCGACCGGCCCGCGTTGCGCACCGTGTCGAGGTGGCGCCGCTGCACGGCCGTCAGTTCGCCATGCAGCAGCACGTCGGTGAAGCCGAGGATGGAGTTCATCGGCGTGCGGATCTCGTGGCTCATATTGGCCAGGAAGGCGGCGCGCGCCGCGGCGGCTTGCTCGGCGCGCTCCTTGGCAATGCGCAGGTCCTGCTCCATCAGGCGCCGGTTGCTGATGTCGAGCACCACGCCATCGAGCAACTCGACTTCGCCGGTCGGGCCGAGCACCACGTTGCCGTTGCCCCAGAACCAATGGATGCTGCCATCGCGGTGGATGATCCGGTATTCCAGGGTGAAGGCGCGGCGTTGTTCGACCGCGCTGCGGCCGCCTTGCGTGACCGCCGGCAGGTCGTCCGGATGCACCAGTTCCCCGAACAGGCGCTTGGGCGGGTCGCCGAGGAAATCGGAGGCCGGGTAGCCCGTCATCGTCTCGATGGCGTCGCTGACGAATACCAGCGGCCAGCCCGGCGCATTGCGGCAGCGGAAGGTAATGCCGGGAATGTTGGCAACCAGCGAGCGCAGTTGCTCTTCGCTGGCGCGCAGCGCCTGTTCCAGGTCGCTCACGTGGTGGAACAGGGCGCGGTAGCGCAGCATGCCGTTGGCGAAGACCACCAGCGCCGTCAGCAAGGCGGTGGTCAGGGTGACGGCCAGCGCCAGGAAGCCGGCGTTGGCAATGCCGCTGTCCGGGTCGAGCGGCACGCGGCCGACGAAGCGCGCGGCGGCCATGCCGGTGTAGTGCATGCCGGAGATGGCGCAGCCCATGATGGCGCCCGCCGCGGCGACGGTGCCGGTCTCCCCCAGCCTGCCGCGCAAGCCCTGCAGGCCGAAGCGCACCCACAGCGCCAGGGTGGCCAGCGCGACAGCCACCACGATGGACAGGCCGAACATCCACGGGTCATAGCGCAGCTGCAGCGCCGAACGCATGGCCGCCATGCCCGTATAGTGCATGGCGCCGATGCCGGCGCCGACCAGCACGCCGCCGATCAGCAGGCTGCGCAAGCCGATGCGATGGCGGCTGAGCAACGACAGGGCGACAGTGGAGGCAGCGATGCTGGGCAGCATCGACAGCAGGGTGATGGAAGGATCGTAGGCGACCGGCGTGCACAGGTTGAAGGCCAGCATGCCGATGAAGTGCATGGCCCACACGCCGCTGCCGAGGGACAGGCTGCCGGTCACCAGCGCGGCCAGGCGCAGCATGCGCTTGCTGCTGCGCGCTGCCTGGCCGGCCATCTGCAAGCCCATGGCGGACGAAAAGCTCGCCACCAGCACCGACAGGATGACCAGCGATGGAGTGTAAATCCCGTAAGTGAGTAGCGCCGGATCAGCAGGCGGGGAAAATAGCTGGATCAAGTATTGCTTGATCTCGCCCATGACGGCGCTCCCTCCTTATTGCGCTATCAGCTTCCTGATNTCGCCGGCCAGGTCGGCAGGCTTGGTGGTCGGCGCATAGCGGTCGTGGATGCTGCCGTCCTTGCGGATCAGGAACTTGGTGAAGTTCCACTTGATGCCTTCCGTTCCCAGGATGCCCGGCGCATTCTTTTTCAGGTGCTGGTACAGCGGATGCGCATTATCGCCATTGACCTCGATCTTGGCGAANACCGGGAAGGTGACGCCATAGTTCTTTTCGCAGAAGGCGCCGATTTCCTCTGCGTTGCCGGGTTCCTGCTGGCCGAACTGGTTGCAGGGGAAGCCCAGTACTTCGAAGGGCTGGCCGGCGAACTCCTTGTGCAGNTCCTCCAGCCCCTGGTATTGCGGCGTGAAGCCGCATTTGCTGGCGGTGTTTACGATCAGCAGCACCTTGCCCTGGTACTGCTTCAGGTCCACATTCTGGCCCGACAGGCTGTCGGCGCTGAAATCGTAAACAGTCGTCATCAGATGATCCCCAGGTGCTCGGTGCCGGCCGCCAGGTCGCGGTTCTTCGCTTCCTTCGATTCCAGCTTGATGGCCAGGCGCAGGTCGTTGACCGAGTCCGCGTTGCGCAGTGCATCTTCATAAGTGATCTGGCCCGCTTCGTACAGGTCGAACAGGGCCTGGTCGAAGGTTTGCATGCCCAGTTCGCGCGAGCGCTTCATCAGCTCCTTGATCTCGTGCACCTGGCCCTTGAAGATCAGGTCCGCGATCAGCGGGGAGTTCAGCATGATCTCCACCGCCACGGCGCGGCCCTTGGCATCCTTTTTCGGGATCAGGCGCTGCGAAATCATGCCCTTCAGGTTCAGCGACAAGTCCATCAGCAGCTGCTGGCGGCGTTCTTCGGGGAAGAAGTTGATGATACGGTCCAGCGCCTGGTTGGAGCTGTTGGCGTGCAGGGTGGCCAGGGCCAGGTGGCCGGTTTCGGCGAAGGCAATTGCGTGGTCCATGGTCTGGCGGTCGCGGATCTCGCCGATCTGGATCACGTCCGGCGCCTGGCGCAGGGTGTTCTTCAGCGCCACTTCCCAGTCTTCGGTATCGACGCCCACTTCGCGCTGCGTGATGATGCAGTTGCGGTGCGGGTGCACGAATTCGACCGGATCTTCGATGGTGATGATGTGGCCGTAGCTGTTGGCGTTGCGGTGGCCCACCATGGCCGCCAGCGTGGTCGATTTACCGGAACCGGTAGCGCCCACCATGATCACCAGGCCGCGCTTGGACATGATCACGTCCTTCAGCACCGGCGGCAAGCCCAGCTCGTCGAACTCGGGAATCGAGCTGTTAATGGTACGCAGCACCATGCCGACGGAGCTCATTTGCACGAAGGCCGAGACACGGAAGCGCCCCAGGTCGCCCGGGCTGATCGCAAAGTTGGCTTCCTTGGTCTGTTCGAACGAAGCAGTCTGCTTGTCGTTCATGATCGAACGGGCCAGGTCGGCCGTGTGGGCCGGCGTCAGGGCCTGCGCCGACACGGGCGTCATCTTGCCGTCGATCTTGATGGCCGGCGGGAAGCCGGCGGTGATGAATAAGTCGGAGCCCTTCTTGCTGACCATCAGGCGCAGCAAGTCGAACATGAATTTTGAAGCCTGGTCGCGTTCCATGATTAGCCTGGGAAGTTTTCTGGGATCTTGGCCGCTGCGCGCGCTGCGGACGGGGAGATCATATTGCGACGGATCAGGTCCGTCAGGTTNTGGTCCAGCGTCTGCATGCCGACGTTGTTGCCGGTCTGGATCGACGAATACATCTGCGCGATCTTGGCTTCGCGGATCAGGTTACGGATTGCCGGGGTGCCGATCATGATTTCGTGCGCGGCGACACGGCCGGAGCCNTCCTTGGTCTTCAGCAGGGTCTGCGAAATGACGGCCTGCAGCGATTCGGACAGCATGGCGCGCACCATCTCTTTTTCTTCGGCCGGGAACACGTCGATGATACGGTCGATGGTTTTCGCGGCCGAGGAGGTGTGCAGGGTGCCGAACACCAGGTGGCCGGTTTCGGCCGCCGACAGCGCCAGGCGGATGGTTTCCAGGTCGCGCAATTCACCCACCAGGATCGCATCCGGGTCTTCGCGCAGCGCCGAACGCAGCGCGTTGTTGAAGGACAGCGTATGCGGGCCCACTTCGCGCTGGTTGATCAGGCACTTCTTCGATTCGTGCACGAATTCGATCGGGTCCTCGATGGTCAGGATGTGGCCGTATTCGTTTTCGTTGAGGTGGTTGATCATCGCTGCCAGCGTGGTCGACTTGCCGGAGCCGGTCGGGCCGGTCACCAGCACCAGGCCGCGCGGCTTCATCGCGAAGTCGGCGAAGATCCGCGGCGCATTCAATTCTTCCAGCGTCAGGATCTTGGAGGGAATGGTACGCAGCACGGCCGCGGCGCCGCGTTCCTGGTTGTAAGCGTTGACACGGAAACGCGCCAGGCCCGGAATCGCGAACGAAAAGTCGCATTCCAGCATCTCTTCATATGCCTTGCGCTGGCCGTCGTTCATGATGTCATAGATCATGCCGTGCACGTCCTTGTGCTCCAGCGGCGGCAGGTTGATGCGGCGCACGTCGCCGTGCACGCGGATCATCGGCGGCAGGCCTGCAGACAGGTGCAAGTCGGATGCCTTGTTCTTGACGGAGAATGCGAGTAGTTCGGAAATGTCCATTTATAATCCCTGTGCTTTTTCAATAGCCAAAAAAGCTTGGCCTGTCTCATTCGATTATGTCCACAATAGCCCACAACTTGCAAGTTGTTACTGAAGCAATTAACGTTGCCGCGCGCGAAGCGCGGCGCACACCCAACGAAGTGCAGCTGCTGGCCGTGTCCAAGACCTTCCCGGCGCAGGCAGTTTTCGAGGCAGTGCTGGCGGGACAGCGTGCTTTTGGTGAAAACTATGTGCAGGAGGGCGTGGACAAAATCCACGAGTTGGCAAAAATGCGTGGCTGCACGCCGCTGGAGTGGCACTTCATCGGACCAATCCAGAGCAATAAGACGCGTCTTATAGCCGAAAACTTCGATTGGGTGCACACGATTGAACGCGAGAAGATGCGCAACGCCTGAGCGAACAGCGGCCGCAAGGCCTGCATCCCATGCAAGTCTGCATCCAGGTCAATACCAGCGGGGAAGCCAGCAAAAGTGGCGTGCTGCCCGCCGACGCCGCAGCGCTGGCCCGTACCGTGGCCGCGCTGCCGCGCCTTGTCTTGCGCGGCCTGATGTCCATCCCCGAGCCGGAAGACGATTTCGACAAGCAGCGCGCGGCCTTCCGCGTGCTGCGTGAACTCCACGATCAATTGCGCGCCGAGGGCATTGCGCTCGACACGCTGTCGATGGGCATGTCGGCCGACATGCGCGCTGCCATCCACGAAGGCGCGACGATTGTGCGCGTCGGCAGCGCCATTTTCGGCGCCCGCGACTACAACAAAGGATAAAAAATGAAGATTGCGTTTATCGGCGGCGGCAATATGGCCGCCGCGCTGATCGCCGGCCTGGCCGGCAAGTTGACGCCCGGCGCCAATATCCACGTGGTGGACCCGAACCCGGCTTCGCTGGAAAAGCTGCGCCAGGACTACGGCGTGACCGTGGCGGCGGCGGCGGGCGAGCCGGTGGCCGCGGCCGAAGTGCTGGTGCTGGCCGTGAAACCGCAGGTCATGCATGAAGTGACGCAGCAACTGCTGCCGTTGCTGCAAGCGGCGCAGGCGGCCGGCCGTTCGCCGCTGGTGCTGTCGATTGCGGCCGGCATCCGCGCCGCCGACCTGGCGCGCTGGCTGGGCGGCTACCAGGCCATCGTGCGCACCATGCCCAACACGCCGGCCCTGATCGGCATGGGCGTGACCGGCATGGTGGCCTCGTCCGGCGTCAGCGCGCAGCAGCGCGAGGCGGCGGACCAGATCCTGCGCGCCGTCGGCGCCACCGTGTGGCTGGACGATGAATCGAAGATCGATGCGGTGACGGCCGTTTCCGGCAGCGGCCCGGCCTATGTGTTCTATTTCATCGAAGCGATGCAGCAGGCGGCCGAAGAACTCGGGCTGACGGCGGAGCAGGGCAAGGCGCTGGCCATGGCCACGTTTACCGGCGCCGCCCAGCTGGCGGTGCAGTCGCCCGACCCGGTGCCGGTACTGCGCGAAAAAGTGACTTCGAAAGGCGGTACCACCTACGCTGCGCTGACCAGCATGGAAGCGAACGGGGTGAAGGCTTCCATCATCGCCGCCGTCAAGGCTGCCGCTGCGCGCGGCAAGGAACTGGGCGAACAGCTCGGCGCGGCCGGCTGACGAACCTCAAGCCGGCGCCATGGCGCCATTGGAGGCAGGCTGGGCCAGGCAGGCCAGCAAGGCTGCCAGCTCCTTTTCCATTTCGCTGACAAGCGGGGGGATACGTTCGACCATGCCGGTATTGGCAAGCGTCTCGACCAGGCCGCACAGGGCACTGAGTTCGCGCGCGCCAAACAGGCCGGCGCTGCCTTGCAGGCTGTGCGCGTTCAGCGCGGGCCTTCCTGCATGAAGGCAGCGCAAGCGGCAGGGCTTAAGGCGCGGGTAGCCGTTGGCGGCGTGGGATTGCCCCCGGTCCCAAACATGGCATCCAGCTCGGCCCGGCGCGGCGATTGCAGCAGCAGGCCGGCATGGCGGCCGATTTCCGCATGCAGGCTCGCCTCGTCGATGGGCTTGGGCAGGAAGCCATTGGCGCCGGCTTCCATGAAGCGTTCGCGTTCTTCGG
>Ga0055534_1000720_pt1 | contig 16038 bp, 10 predicted proteins | sample AraplaCol_mLB_r2_2_FD_54993 | JGI IMG/M metagenome (GOLD analysis project Ga0055534, IMG submission 54993) | Arabidopsis root microbial communities from North Carolina, USA - plate scrape MF_Col_mLB_r2 | ecosystem: Host-associated > Plants > Roots > Endosphere | place: USA: North Carolina... | reverse complement strand
CCCAGCTGAATCGGTTAGCACACAACCCACCCGAGGGTTTGGGGCGCTAAGGTACATAGCACCTTCTGACACAAGCAAAGCCTGCTGCATCGCAAGGTTCATCATGTTTTTAAGGCACGGACTTGAAAATTGGGAAGTCAACGGTCTGACTCAGAGTTAAAGCCCATTTCGAGAACCCTCCGGCTCGGAACTACAAGCCCTTGTCTTGTAGCTGGCGTCATTTGCGTCTGGATAAGCGACTCTATGATCTCGGCTTGCTGGCTTCGGCTGATTTCCGGTCTCGATGAGATGATATTCATGTCCAGCAAACGGCCATCTTCCGCAATCCATATTTCTATCACAAGGCGACGCAACCTCAGGCTCGCCGCCATTTTTTCAGGGAAATTCCAGTCGAAGGCGGGAAGGGCCGGCTGGTCCACCTCATCAATATCAAAGAAATGAAGATCAGACATCCGCAGTCTTTTCGGCCTTCCGGAGGAAGACTCCCGGTTGGGGGTAGTCAACCCACCCGCTGACGACGGTATGTTTGCCGCCGCGGGATTTTCGGCGGATGGGAGTGTCGATTCTGCTTGCTCGGCTTGGACAGTGCCGCTGGACTCGGATATCACTCGCACTGCCATGCTGCGATTTCCAGGACTTGTTGCCGCTGCGGTTTTTCTGGGCCCTTGGACCGATTGCGAGATCAGCAATAGCAGGCCACCGTGCATGAGCAAGGACACGATGGCCGCACTAATCCAGCTGATCCGCCGGGGAAAACCTCTTTCCTTCTTATGCTTCACCGGTCGGTGTGGCTGTGCTCATCATTTCCAGCAAGAGGTGACTGCGCTCTGGGCTGAGGAAAATGCCGTTGAGTAATTGACGTTGCTTTTTACGCCCGTATTTGTAATCTGGAAGTCGCCGCATTTATCGGTGGACATGGGGCCGGGCGAGTTGCGTGTCGCCGTGAGGGTGTAGGTTCTTGCCGCCGCGGCAGATACCGCAATGGTGTAGGCACCACCTCCGTCACGGGGTGATTGCTTCAGATTTGCAGGAAACAGATCGGCCACAGCAGTACCGGCGGTGTTGCTGTCGTATTTCATGTTTTCCGTGTAGTGGCGTTCCATCCACTGCGATGCTTCAAGAAGTACGGTCCGAACTTCGGCCCTGCGCCCCCTCGCGACATGCTCCTTGTAGCTCGGAAGCGCCACGGCGCTCAAGATGCCAATGATGGCGACCACGATCATCACCTCTACTAGCGTGAAGCCCGCGCTTTGGTGGACAACACCGCGCGATCGAGTTCCTTTTGTGGTTGTATGAGAAAGAATTTTCATGGCATTTACCTGGTCTTGAATGAGGGAATCTCGCGCCAGTAAATTCGCGCGTTGGTGTTGTTCGAACTACCGCTTTCGTCGGTCGTATCACCGATAACACGCGTGCAGTTCAGTTGACCCGAGGCGCACTGGGCAGTAGTTGCATCCCGGGTGACAGTGACACGTTGATCGGTGATTTTGATGGACGCCACAGGATAGGTGACCCCGCCGATCGTGATGGTGCCGAAGAGACCCGTGTTCAGCAGGCCCGTAATGGGGTCCACAAAGGTGATGTAGGCAGTGGGACCGCTAAAACAGACGCTGCTGCTGACCGATGCTGGCGCAATGGATACGGTCGCCAGCAGGCCTTGGCTCATGGTCGGGTTGCTCACCACCATTTCCGAGGTATCGGGTAGGTTGATGTACCAGCCTTTGTTGTTCGTCCAGTCCATGGCCGCGCCGGTCACATAACCCTGGCCCACAACGCCATTGGTGGGGTCCGCATCATCGAGGGTAACCCGCGTGAAGGTGCGGGCCGCCAGCTGCGTCCGCAAGCGGGGCAGGCCGGTGGTAGTGTTATCGAGCAACGAAGGGTCGGCAATGTAGGCGGCGCTCGAATATATGGGTTTGTCCCAGATACCGAAAATTCCATGGACGCGGCCGGCGACGCCATTCGGGAAGTCGGAGCTGGCAATGGACTTGCCGGTCGCGAAGTTCACCACAACACCGCCCAGGGGGTGGAAGCGGTATTCTGGTGCCGTTGTGATGGGCAGCCGGTCCACCGATGCGTCCGTAGGTTTGGCGATGAACAGCGGCCGTTTGTTGGTGCCATCCGTATTTGCATAAGCAACCTTCCAGAGCGCCGGGTTGGGACTCGAAACATCGAACTTCCACAGGTTGCCCTTGAGGTCGCCCGCATAGATGTAGTCAGCGACGCCATCATTGTTCATGTCTACCCAGGTGGCTTGAGACAACCCGTTGTTGGGGCCCGCGGCGGCTACCAGCTTGACGTAATTGACGCCAGGCGTCCATACCCCGCCGTAAGGGCCGTTTGCAAACAGGATGTAAAGAGCTGCCGATCCGTTGGTGCTGTTCACTCCGTTCGGAACGATCGTCGCAAATTTGCCGTTGTTCATTTTGGCAACAGCGCCGGCTTGTTCACTTGAGCGATTCATGGTGCCCATCTGCGACAGGTTGTAGCCCAGGTCACCACTGCTATCGTCCGCTTCAGAGAACTGCCATTTGAAGATGCTCGCCGCATTCGCCTCTGTCAATGAGTCCGGATTCGTTACATCGAGAGCAAATACGCCCTTTGCACCGCGCCCCAAGGAAGAAAACAGGTAGGTTTTCCATGCGGCTGCAGGTGCCTGCGCGTCATAGCCGGGCGCTGTGGAATTGGTAATCGTGGATCCCAGCAACACATCTGCAGAATAAGGCGTTCCATCTATGAATGACTGCACTTTTTCGCCGGCTGGATCTACCCAGTCCTGAAGGCGGGAATGAATAAGCTGTGGCACGTAAGAAATGATCGGAGTGCCGCCTTCCGATGCAACGGTGGAAGCATTGAAACCATGCAGCATGCCGTCACCTGCGCCAACCCAGACAATGTTCTTGCGGTCTTTTTGCGCCGTGACAAATGCGCCGTAACCCGGAAAGACAGTGCCGAAATAGTCTGCATTGGGCTTGGATGTCACCACCGGATTGGAGTTGACAACGGGACCCATGATGGAATTGGCGTTGCGTTTGCGGAACCTGAGGCCTGACGGGGCCTCGTCAACCCTGCTACCCCTCAGCCAGTCGAGCTTGGCCTGGGCTGTCGCGTCGGTGCCGCCAAACGCCGTGGTTTTAACCGCATTCGACAATGCTGCCCAGGTAAATGCGGTGCCGGTTGAGTTTCCTACATTGGTAATGATCTGGCGGGTGGTGGATGCCGTCAATTTGGTGTGGCCGTCCCAGTAGTAGTAGGTCCGGTCCAGTGTTCCGTCGCTCTTGAGGCGAGTATCAAAGTCACCATCAGGTTTGACGATGAATGTCAGCAATTCCCCATGCCCGTCGTCGCCGTCAAAACTGGCCAGATATTTCAGGCTGCCAGCCTGGATCTGCGCAGAAGCGACAGCGGGTGCGGTATTGGAGGCGCCGACAATAGCACTGAAAGCGGCGCGCAGCGCTTTTTCCAGCTCGCTGGGACGGATCGCCAGAAAGTAATTGTCAGGGTAGCCATCTGCACCAGCCGTGCCGTCAAGCTTTTTCACGTCCCAGTTGGCTTTGTCCGCAGTTGGTTTTTCAAAATAAACTTTCGGAACAGATGGCGGTACGGTGACGTTTTCATTTTTGCTGAATCCGCCCCATTTCGCGGCAAACCAAAGTGGGTCTTGCAGCTGTCCAGCAGTCGCCGTCCCGAAGTCGTAAACAGCCCGGCTCTCTTCCTGGTTAACTTCACAGTTCTTGCAGCCGCCAGATGTATTGATATTGGGGTGGGCAGTACCGTCAGCCTTTGTGACGGTCAGCGTGGTGCTGTCGGTGTAGTTGTAGGTATAGATGCCGGAATGGAAGTGCGCGCCATCTTTCGTACTGCCTGATATGGTGTAGCCAAATCCTTGAGGATTCACCGACGCGGCATTAAAAACCCGGGTGTATACGTACACCTGATTGCCAACCACCTCGTAGCGCAGGATGCCGGAGGCATCGCTGTCGTAGTCACCGCCCTGTTCCGAGTCCTCCCAGATGATCAGGAATTTTCCTGATGTGGCCGTAGGGGTGCCCACAACCCGAAAATCAACCAGGGTACCGCCGCCGACCGTACCACCCGCAACCAGCTGGTAAGAAGGCTGGATGATGATTTTGCGGCCTGCGATTGTGGGGTGCGGAATTTCAATGCGAGGCTTTCCAGGGGACAGCGCGACTGAAAAGCTTTTGACCTTGTACGCATCCGGGTTGGCAAGGAGCTCCGCAGCACTCGGTGTCCGCACCGCGTTGGTTCTGGCCCAGTAGGCAGCGCCAGACAGTGCATAAGACCCTGCATACGTTGGGGCGTCAGGGCACAAACCGTCTGCGGCAGCCAAGGTGGAAATGGTCTTGCCGGTACAGGTTCCATCGTTTGTTGTGCCATTGTTCCCGATGAAAAACTTGTTGCCGTGAATCCCTTCGTCGTTGCCGATGACGTTAATCATGTTGACCAGACTCGGACTGCCCGGCAGCGTGGCGAATGGGCTCCACTGGGTTCCGGTGTTATTGTCGTAAGACGTCACGCTGGCATTAAAGTTAATGGCGTTGATAGCTCGGCACTGGCCTTGGCCGAAGATGGCATCGGCAGCTGCCTTGGCGGTAGCGTTGGCCCTGTTCACCGGATCAATCCAGGCCGGTTTTGGCAGACCCATGGCTGCATCTTTGGAACCTGTTTGCGTGTAATCGTAAACGGCACTCGGAGCCAGGCCGCCAAGGTAGCGAAGCGTTTCGGTGAACATTTCACCCATGGGGTTGCCCCAACTGGTGCATTGGTTATCCGTCAGCGACGTTAACTGGAAGGTACAGTTGCCGTCTCCAATATAGGTGCCATCGCTGTAGCGGTATCCATAGACTCGCAGCTTGTTAATGGTGTAAACAATACCCTGCGCGGCTGTGAATGTTCCGTCGGTCGTGTAGTTCACTTCGTTGCGGAATGACTGCAAATTACTTCGAAGTACACCACCGCTGATGTTTTTCGCAAAAGAGCCGGTCATCAATCCGAATTCGGCAAGGTTGCCTTCCCCGTACTCATGCAGCAGGCCAATTGGCTTGAAATTGGCGGATGGATATTGCCTGCAATTCTCTGTGCCCAGCAATGCTGATGCGCAAACCTCCACGCGGACAATAAAGTCAGGGCCGGTGCTACCTATAACAACACCCTGGGTGCCCTTGGTAGGATTGCTGGAACCCGAACCCAGCCCTGTGATGCCTACGTTATTGCCGTTGGCAGCAGCCTTTTCTCCACTCCAATGGCACTGCCAACGTTCGTTGGCATTCCAGAGCTGGTAGTCACCCTTGGCGATCCGCATCAAAGGCGGGTTGGCGTTTGTGTGCGAATCGCCATTGCCTGCAGTATTGGTGTTGAACGGCGCGTTAGCCGTCAGGTTGTCACCCAGTGTGGTATTGCAGATGGTGGCGGAGGTCTGGGTAAGATTCAGGATATTCCATTTTTTAATGGTCAGCGTAGGTGTTGCCACGCTTGCACCTACATAACCTGTCGGCGTCACTACCATAGTGACCCAGGCCGGATCTACGGCAACTGCCACGCCCTCCATATATTGGCTTGTTGCGTCTGGGTTCACCGCCCTGATTTGGTCGCCCACTTCGATATTGAAGGTGGTNCTTANGGCNACNGAATGCGTGACGCAGTTGTACTGGGGCGGAGCATTGCTTGCGCCGCCATAGTAGGCGTTGACGATGGTGTCGCAACTACTGGCGGTGGCTGCCGTCGGCGCGGTACCGGGACCGTTTTTGTGGGCCTGATTTGAACCGAAAGCAAGGGTGATGGTGCGCCGTGCGTTGTTGTTGTCGTTGTTGCTGATGAGGCTGGACGATGCAAGCTGGCTGGCCGTAAAAGGGGTGAGCTGATCCAGGTCATCGCCCTTGTAATACTTGGCGAATGAATGGGCGTCCGTTGGCAGGCTGGCGCGTTCCAGAACGGTCGACGTACTGGTGTCCGTGGAGCGCAAACCGCCGTACAACACCTTGCGTACAACGTCCATGCGGGTCATCGTGGCCCAATTCAGGAAGTTACCGCTCCAGTTGCCGGTGCAGTATTTGTCCGTGTTTGTACTGACGGGGGCAAAGCGGTTTGTGGTGCCGCTGTAGCTATAGCATTTGTAGGAGTCGAAGTAGCCGTAGTAATTGAAGCTGTGTTTGTAGGTCGTCTCGGGAATCCCATCGCCGTCGAGGTCGGAGAATTCGTCATATGCCCGATAGAAGAGCTGATGGTCTTTCGACATGTTCAGCATGATCATCGGCCTCGGGGCCGAGGTCACGATGTTTGGCGGGATGGCTGGGGTAAGGGCCTGGGCAAATGCCACCCCTTGGGAGGTAAGGGCCGCGAGGAAAAATCCGGCTATGGCGATAATTTTTTTCATGGATATTCCTTAGCGCATGTAGGGTCGGAAATAGGTTTGCATCACAACTTCAGTATTGATATCCGCACCGAAACCACGAGCCGTAATGCGCATGACCTTGTCATTGCCCGCGGAGAGATATTCAATCAGGTATTCGGGTTGTCGCGCGACGCCCGCGAATCTCGCAACTCCGGTAAACGTACCCAGGGGAACTGCGCCCGTAAAGGTACAGTTGGCTCCGGCCCCTAGCGCATCGCTTGGTTTTGCGCTGGGCGAGGCAGGGGGGCCTTCCCAAAGCCCCTTTTTCCCATTGATCGTTGGCCACCAGGGTTCTGGGTTGGTGACGGTGGTGTAGTTGCTCGTGTCGTAGTACGTCCGCTCAAATCGGCACTGCCCTCTGGGACAGGTGCTGTCGAAATTGGGCGCCCTGGTTGCCCCTGCCGTGGGCCTGTCGTCATTGCGNGCACACAATGCATTAGGAAGCAGGGTGGTGGCCACCGACAACAAGTCTCTCTCTGCGTCGCGCAATGCGGCTTCTGTGGCCTGGCGGGCAACTTCATAATCAAGCTGATTTCTCGACAGCGTTTCGCCGGTAGTCGCGCGCCGCATGCCCAGGGTGCCAAGGATCGTGATGACCAGCAGGAACATCAAGACCACAGGCAGGGACACACCTTTTTGAGGGCGGATGGTTGTAGCGGATAGGCCGGCACGCATCAGTATGTCCCCGTCAAATTGTTGCGTATGGCGAACACGCGCTCATACTTCTTGTACACAGTCCTGTCCGAGGCTGCGTAAGTGACGTTAGCACCCCGGCAGTTGGCGTAGGTGCGCAATGCGCCCGCCTTGTCTTCCGTGCGCGAATTTTCCTGCGTTCGGGTCAGCAAACATACCCTGACGGCCGTGACGCGCTGCCATGCGGTTAAATCCCCAACCTTCGGTAATGCGGTTACTTCGGCGGCGGTATGGTAGGTCTCGGGAGACAGGCTCGTTGCGCCGGCAGCCACTCCATATCTGATCACCATGTCTTCAATGCCCTCAAAAATCGATTGATAGACCGTGTCTTCGGCGGCTTTGCCGTTGCCGTTACAACCCAGGCTTTTGGTATTGACTGTCCGGGTGGTATTGCCGGCTCCTGGGGCTGTGTAGGTGGTAGCAACCAGGCCAAAGCGGTTGGATACATAGCGCGGCCGCCCGTCAGCGATCTGGGCAGCGTTATTCGGGTCAAGGGAAACTGCTTGCCGGAGGCAGTCAAATCCGCTCCCAAAAGTGGACGCGTCGAGCTCCGGCATGGCGAAGTAGTTAATGACGACCGAGTCGGGGGCCGTGGCGACGGTGGCGCCGCAGGCACCTGTTGTTGGGTTGAACATTGCGCCGTCGCATCCAAACAATCCGTAGTTATAGGCAGCAACACCTGTGTTTTTGGTATTGCTGAAACCTCCAATTAAGTTTGACGTGGCGGCACTGGTGGAAATGATCGCGGGGTAGAAGCCGGCCATCTGAAGGTCCCGGCCGATCATGTCCAGGGCAAGCTTGCCGGTTTCGTTCAGCGTCGCCATATTGGCAGTCGCAGTAGCGGTCGCGCGCGTACCCAGGTAGGCCGCGGCGGCAGCGAGGGCGAGCACGAGGCTGATGACCAAGCTGACCAGCAGTTCGATCATGGTCAAACCATGCTGATGGCGGCGCGGTTGAACCATTGCAGTATGAAATGTCTTCATGGAATCATCTCTAGGTTCGCGCATTGCACGCCAGCCAANGNCGCAGAGGTGCCCAATGCACCAGGGCAGCAGTTTCGTGATGCAATCCCCGTNGTCGTGGCTGTACATATATCAGGTGAACGCAGGGTCGTACCGTCAAGGTTGTCCTTGCTATACCACGCCACTGTTACCAGAAAACGCAGGTTCACACCTTTGGTTCCGCTCGGCGTGACCATTCCCACCGCCCCCGGCAGCTGACTGTTAAGGTCAAGGCGCCAGACGGCAAGGTCGTAGGCAGCAAGCTCGGCCGGGGTGCAGGTTGCGGTGTTGCAATCTTTGGCGGGGTTGAGGTAGGTCGGTGTTCCTTCAATGGATGCGCGTTCGGCTGCGTAGGTACGGGAAAAGCTATAGGCGGTTTCGGTCGCACTGGCATTTGCCCTGATGCGATCTGCAAAGCTGCTGATGCTGGACGACAAGGCAGACCGCACCCAACCGGTTTGCTCGAATTTGAGCGAGGCTGTCTGCATGCCAACCATGCCTAGAATGCCGATGGAAAGAATAAGGATGGCGATCAGGGCCTCAATCAGGCCTGCACCTCGCTGACGACTCATGGACATGTGCTTCCCCCGTATTTTTTGACGCTGACTTTGCCCGCCGAGCTAATGCAGATCAATCTGTGATTTGGGCCGCCCGTCGCTTCTTGAGTGTAGGCCAGCGTGAAGGTGGATTGGATGCCAGTGGAAAGCCCGCGAGAATCAAAAATGAATCGCCGCAGGGGCGTCGCAGTAGGCGATTGCAAAGTGAAGCTGTCAACGCCAGGTTGCCGCACAGAGATCAGAGTGGACCCGACAGTGGTGGGATCATCCTGTGTTGCGCTGCAACTTGGATTGGAAAAAATGATCCATCCCGCCTGCCAGTCGAGCCCCGAAGTTGCACAGGTTGGAGTGCCTCCGGTCAAGGCATTTGCCGTATTGGCCGACATGCACATCGTTACGCAGTTATTTCTGCTTATCGCTTCGGTCCGCGCACGGGATAAGTCGTTCGTAAATTCAGCTGTAATGGCGCCAGCCTGATTTCGAGTCATAAACTCCCTCAAATTAGGCAGCCCTATTGCCAAAATCAGGCCCAGAACGGTCACTGTCACCATGATTTCGATGATCGTGAAACCTGCATCGCGAGCGCGCAGGTCCGCTTTGGGTGGGGGGCGTAAGGATGGTTGGTACACGGTTATGCTCATGCCGTGAGTATAGGAACCGTGCTCGGCGAACGAGGCCCCGGCTGTCGGGTTCTGGCTACCACTAATCAGTGGCGGTTGCGGTACTTTCCCGCGCTCTGGGGGAGCCTCTAGCGCCTGACCTCGTCGACGAGGGTTTTGAACTCGTCGATATCCTCGAAACTGCGGTAGACGCTGGCAAAGCGCACATAGGCGACTTTGTCGAGTTTCTTGAGCTCGCGCATCACGAGCTCGCCCAAACGGTTGGAGGCTACTTCACGCACGCCCAGGCTCAGCAGCTTTTCTTCTATGCGCTCTATGGCCGAGTCGATCTGCTCGGTGCTGACGGGGCGCTTGCGCAGCGCCAGGTTCATGGAGCCCAGGATCTTGCTGCGCTTGTACTCGATGCGCCTGCCGTCCTTCTTGACGATGGACGGGAAGGTGACGTCGGGCCGCTCGTAGGTGGTGAAGCGCTTTTCACACGCGCCGCACTGGCGGCGGCGGCGAATGAAGTCGGCGTCTTCGGCCACCCGCGTTTCAACGACCTGGGTTTCAAGATGGCCGCAAAAAGGGCATTTCATGGGTATTGACCTGAATAGATAGGCATCAGTCCGCCCTGGGCCCATGGGCGCGGCGCAGGACTCTCAAAATGGAAGCCTTTGCGCCGCCCATCGCGATCAACGATAAACCGGGAAGNGGCTGGTCAGGGCGTGGACTTTGGCGCGGACTGCTTCTAGGGTAGCCGCATCACGCGGATTGTCGAGCACGTCGGCGATCAGGTTGGCCGTGGCGCGAGCCTCTTCGTCCTTGAAGCCGCGGGTGGTCATGGCCGGGGTGCCGATGCGCACGCCGCTGGTGACCATGGGCTTTTCCGGGTCGTTCGGGATGGCATTCTTGTTGATTGTCATGTGGGCGCTGCCCAGCACCGCTTCGGCTTCCTTGCCGGTGATGCCCTTGGCGCGCAGGTCGACCAGCATCACGTGGCTTTCAGTGCGGCCGCTGACGATGCGCAGGCCGCGCTGCGTCAGGGTGTCGGCGACGATCTGCGCGTTCTTCACAACCTGTTGCTGGTAGGCCTTGAACTCGGGCGTCATGGCTTCCTTGAAGGCCACGGCCTTGGCCGCGATCACGTGCATCAGCGGACCGCCTTGCAGGCCCGGGAAGATCGCGCTGTTGATGGCTTTCTCGTGTTCGGCCTTCATCAGGATGATGCCGCCGCGCGGGCCGCGCAGGCTCTTGTGCGTGGTCGAGGTGACGATGTCGGCATGAGGCACCGGATTGGGGTACACGCCCGCGGCCACGAGGCCGGCGTAGTGAGCGATGTCGACCATGAAGATGGCGCCGACGGCCTTGGCCACCTTGGCGAAGCGCTCGAAGTCGATGCGCAGGCTGTAGGCCGAAGCGCCCGCGATGATCAGCTTGGGCTTGGTTTCATGGGCTTTGCGCTCCATGGCGTCGTAATCGATTTCTTCCTTGTCGTTCAGGCCGTAGGAGACGACGTTGAACCACTTGCCGCTCATGTTCAGGGCCATGCCGTGCGTCAGGTGTCCGCCTTCGGCCAGGCTCATGCCCATGATGGTGTCGCCGGGCTTGAGGAAGGCCAGGAAAACGGCCTCGTTGGCTGAGGCGCCGCAATGCGCCTGCACGTTGGCGGCCTCGGCGCCGAAGATGGTCTTGATGCGGTCGATGGCGAGCTGCTCGGCCACGTCCACATGTTCACAGCCGCCGTAGTAGCGGCGGCCGGGATAGCCTTCGGCGTATTTGTTGGTGAGCTGAGAACCCTGCGCGGCCATGACNGCGGGCGAGGCGTAGTTTTCGCTGGCGATCANCTCGATGTGATGCTCTTGCCGGGCGTTTTCAGCCTGGATGGCGGCAAAGATTTCGGGNTCGGTCTGTTCGACCAGGATGTTGCGGTGGTACATGGCAGTCCTTTAAGACGTGGTCCCTGCTATTCATCTATGAGCCGCGGCTCTCAATGAAACAAGGGCTGCCCAGGCGAACGGCTGAACGCTTGGGCCCAACGGCTTTCAGCGGTGCGCTTCCCAGTGGTGTCCCACGTCAGCATCAACGGTTGCGAAAACCTTGAGCCTATCGCCAGTTGCGCACCCGGCTAGTGTACCTGAGGGCGCGCAAAACCTGCGCCGTGCCATCCCCTATTCGTACCTTGGAAAAGTAAAAAGCCGAGCGCTGGTGGCGACCCGGCTTTGCAGTGTGGCAGGGCGGAATCAGGACTGGCTCAGCAGCGCCATTTTTTCAGGCGTTTTGCCCTCGGAGGCCGGCGTGTCCGCCTTGCCGGGCAGGGAGGCCGGAACCGGGCGCGAAGTGCCGGGCTCGGTGAAGAAGGGCGAGGGCTTGCCGCGCTTGGAGGCGGATGCCACCACGGCCAGCAGGCGGGCATGCTCACCCATCACCTTGCTGGCGTAGCCGCCGTCGTCGTCCATGTTGGCNGCGCCCACATAGTATTTGAGGCCGCCTTCGATGGAGCCGGCGCGGGCNATGCATTCCTGCAGTACTTTGACGCCGACGCGCAGATTGGTCACCGGATCGAAGGCTGCCAGCTTGCCGCCGAAATTGTCGTATTTGTCGTGGTGCACCTTGGTCATGACTTGCATCAAGCCCTGGGCGCCTACCGGGCTTTGCGCGAACGGGTTGAAGCCGGACTCGATGGCCATGATGGCCAGGATCAGGGTGGGGTCGAGCTTGGCTTTCTGGCCGATTTCGAAGGCTTCGGCCACCAGCACGCTCAGGGGCTCCGGCGCCACGCCGTATTTCTTGCTGAGCCAGTAGGCCACCGCCGCCTGCTGGGCCGGCAGGTCCTTGGGGTTGGACGCCGTCGCGCGCTCGATGGCGGCGGGCTCGGTAAAGCCGATAGCCGCTTCCTGGCGCTGCTGCAACCAGGTCATGAGCTTGAATTCACCAGCCTGACGCAGGTCGGGCCGGGCGGTGAGTGTGATTACCGCGAACACAACCGCCAGGCCCAGGAGGGCGAAGCTGTTGTGGGTAATCTCGAAAAAGCCCTGGGCGATGTCATCAGCAATGGTTGAAATACTGCTGCGTACACTTTTCAAGTGTGCCTCAAGGCCGAATTGTCCTAGCGCTGTCATAGCACTCCTTTCTACGCTTGCGGGCCCTTCGGGGGCCAAGCAGGCTTTGATTGGGTCGCCATCAAACCAAGGCATGCCTTGTGGGTGTTGACCCCTGTTTGACGTTGCCGTCTTCCTGGCGGAAGGGGGCAGCGGAGATTCGGGTTGTCCCTAGGTTTCTGTGGGACTGGCGGGATTCTATGGGGTCGTTAAATAACCTGTCAATAATAATGAAATGATTTCTTATATCAAACAGGCAAATAAAAACCTTGATTCTGGGCGGAATGCGCCTGAATCAAGGTAGTTACGGCCTCTTTTTGAGATCAAGCTCTAAGTTAAATTTGCCGTGAAAATTACCGGATCGGCGCATTGCGGGTCTGGTTGTAGGCGGATTTCGATGATCGATGTGGGACGGATGGAGCGATTCCGGGCGCCTGGGTGCTTGCAAAGGCAGTGGCAATCACACCGGTCCCTGTGATTGAAAAGATGGCCTTGCCTCCGGGGCGGCAGGGGTTTAACCTGCAGTTGCCTGTTGATTCGGGCATCCAACCGGGTAGCCAACCCCGGAAAATCTGGAGGCAATCACTTGCCTTCACCGCACTGGAGACGATTCATCTCTTCTTTGCGAAACCCGACGGCATGAGCATAAAGCCCGCCGTCAACCCCGGTCGGTCTAACTGCCCGGGGTTTTTCTTTTTTGGGGGCCGCCCTTTCCTTTTCGGACAGGTGACCGTCTTTTTCAAATAAGTCATTGACCGATTGGCGCCCGCGTTAAAAACTCGGCGCCTATGGCAATCAAAGATTTGAAGAATAAATGGCACGACATCGAATGGCGGAACACCGCAAAAACCCTGCCCACACGGGCCGCCGGCGTGGCCCGGTCGCCTTTGTGGCGCCGCCGTGCCGCGTGGGCGCTGGGCGTGCTGCTTTTGCTTTGGGCGCTGGCTTATGCGGCCGTGCCGGTCATCCTGAAGTCGCAACTCGAGAAGATCGCCTCTGAAAAACTGGGCCGTCAGGTCACCGTGGGCGCGGTCGACTTCAAGCCCTGGTCGCTCGAACTGACCCTGCGCGACCTGGCCATCGCCAGGGCCGGGGCTGCCGATACTCCCTCGGCCGGCCCCCAACTGGCCGTCAAGCGCATATATATAGATGCGGAGCTGGAGTCTCTGCTGCGGCTGGCGCCGGTGGCCGACGCAGTACAGGTCGACGAACCCGTCGCCTTCCTCACCCATCAGGGCGAGGGCCGTTATGACGTCGACGACATCCTGGATCGCCTGAAAGCGCCGGCAGACCAGCCGGCCACGGACCCGCCGCGCTTTGCGGTTTACAACATCGTGGTGAATGGTGGACGGATGGATTTTTTCGACCAGTCCGTCGGCACGACCCATGAGCTGCGTGATCTGAGCCTTTCCGTCCCTTTCCTGAGCAACCTGAAGTCCCAGCGCGAGATCAAGACATCGCCGCACCTGGCCTTCAAGCTCAACGGCAGCAGCTTTGACACCGCCGCCGAGGGCACTCCCTTCGCCCAGACCCACAAAACCGACGCCACCCTGTCGCTGCGTGGCTTTGACCTGACCCCTTATCTGCCGTACTGGCCGGCAAGCCTGCCCTACAAATTACAAGGTGCCGTGCTGCATGCCGACGCCAGGGTCGCGTTTGAGCAGACGCCGGCCACGGTGGTGCGCATCTCCGGCACGGTGACCGCGGAAAAGGTGCGCGTGCAGACGGCAGGCCGGTCGCCAGCCGCCTCACCGCCCCAGGCCTCCGACCCCAGGGCGGGCGGCAAGCGCGGTGCTGTGGCCAACGAAGCCCCGCCTGCGCCTCGCCCCGACATGCTTGCCTTTGAGCGGCTCCAGGTGGCCATGGCCGATGTTCGGCCCCTGGAGCAGTTCGTCAAGCTCGCTTCGGTCGAATTGACCGCGCCCGCACTGTCCGTTGTGCGCGACCGGGCGGGGCGNNTCAACTTGTTGGCGCCCACCGCCACGGCAGAAAAAAACGAAAGAGGCTCGCCGGACCCCGGAAAACCGGCAGCTTCGGCCAAGGCACCGGCATCGGTACCCTGGAAAGTGCAGGTGGCCCGGGTCGCCGTGCGTGCGGGCACGCTGAATTGGCTGGACGAAACCCTGGCGTCGCCTGCCGATATTCGACTGAGTGGACTGCAGCTCAATGCCACGGGCATTGCCGTGCCTTTCTCGGCCACTGCGCCCTTGCAGTTCGATGGCTCGGTTGGATTTGAGCCGCCTGCCGTGCCTGTGCCCGCCAAAGCAGGTGCCAAGGCANCAGCCAAGCCCGTTGCGCCACCGGCTCCCATGACTCCGGCNCTGCTGGCCTTCCAAGGCAGCGCCACCGACCAGGCCGCCCAGCTCACGGCCAAGGTGACGGCCTGGCCGCTCGCCATGGCCGCCAAATACGTCGGCCAGTTCCTGCTGCCGGCGCTGAACGGCCAGCTTGACGCCGAGCTGGGCGTGCATTGGCAGGCGGCCGCCGGCGACAAGCCGCAGGTGCTGCAGCTCAGCGCACCGCAGCTGGCGATGAGCGATGTGCAACTGGCTCAGGGCAAGGTTTCCCTGGTATCGGTCAAGCGGGTGGACCTGGCGCAGGTGGACATTGACCTGACCGGCCAGAGCTTCAAAGCCGCCAAACTGATGCTGACGCAACCTAAAGCTTTGGTGGACCGGGACAGCGACAAGCGATGGATGTACGAGCGCTGGATGGTCAAGCCCGGTGCGGCCACTTTGCCGCCGGCGCCACCGCCGCCCACCAATGCGGCCACCCGGGCGTCCGCGCCGTCCTGGGCNGTGGCCATCAATGACGTGCAGCTCGAAGGCGGTGCCATGTCGTTTTCCGACAAGGCNGGTGCCAAGCCGGTGGCTTTTGAGGTCACCGCAGCCAAGGCCCAGCTGGGCGGGCTGGTGNTGGACGACAGGCCCGCATCCCGGGCGCAGGCCGCCAAGCCCATGCCCTTGACCGCTTCCTTGCGCCTGGCCGCTGGCCGCTTCGAGCCCGGCAAAGTGNACTTCAACGGCAGCCTGGGGCTGGCGCCGCTCCAGGCCCAGGGACGNCTGCTGGTGGATCGGTTGCCGCTGCAGGCTTTTGAGCCTTACTTCGCCGACACCCTGAACATCGAATTGCTGCGCGCCGATGCCAGCTTCAAGGGCCGCGTGGCCTATCGCCAGACGCCGGCGGGGCCGCAGGCCCAGGTGGCGGGCGACGTGTCGCTGGAGGAGTTGCGCGCCAACACGCTGGCGCCCAGTGAAGACCTGCTGGCCTGGAAGGCGCTGAACCTGCGTGGCTTTCATGTGGCGCTGGAGCCGGCCAAGGCCACGCACCTGGAGGTCAAGGAAACGGTCCTGACGGATTTTTTTGCGCGCGTGATCGTCATGCCTGACGGCCGCATCAACCTACAGGACCTTATCAAACAGGGCGGCACGGCGGAGGCCGGCGCTATGGCCTCCACAGCCGCCGCGCCGGCATCGGCACCTGCCGCACCGCCACAAAGCGTGGCCGCCGATGGAAAAGGCACCCAGGCCGCGGAGGCCCCGCCGCCCGTCGTGAGCTTTGGCCCCATCAGCCTGATCAACGGCAAGGTGCTGTTCTCCGACCGCTTCGTCAAGCCGAACTACTCGGCCGACCTCAGTGACCTGACCGGCAAGCTCAGCGCCTTCTCGTCGGTAG
>Ga0055534_1000707_pt1 | contig 16369 bp, 10 predicted proteins | sample AraplaCol_mLB_r2_2_FD_54993 | JGI IMG/M metagenome (GOLD analysis project Ga0055534, IMG submission 54993) | Arabidopsis root microbial communities from North Carolina, USA - plate scrape MF_Col_mLB_r2 | ecosystem: Host-associated > Plants > Roots > Endosphere | place: USA: North Carolina... | reverse complement strand
CCGATGCGCGCGTGATCGCGGCGCTGGGCGTCAATCTGTCCGCGCTGATCAGCACGTTCGCCAATATCCTGGCCGCCGTGCTGATCGGGGTCTTTACGGTGCGGTTCCGCCGCGCCATCGGGCAACTGATTGCATTCCGACCCTTCGCCTTCCGGCAGGAGCATCCGGCCCTGATGGACCTGCTACGCATGGCCGGCGAGGCGTGGTACTTGCCGATGCTGGCCGTGGTGGGCGCCTCGGTGATTGGCACGGTCATGGCCACCGGCCGGGCCGACGAGTTCCTGCGTCGCGCCGTGATCACGGTGGCGCTCTTCGTGGGGGCGGTACTGCTCACATTGGTGGCGGGCCGCTCGCCCAAGGCGGTGGTGCGCGCGCCACGACTGCGCGACCGCCGCCGCTCCGCCTACCTGCAGCGCTTCGGGCGCTTTGGCGTGGCGCTGGTACGGGTGGCAATCTGGCTGACCTTCCTGGAACTCAACGCCCGCATCTGGAATACCTCGCTGGTACGCATCGCCGATGCCACGGTGGTTGGCCGCCATATCACGGAGTCTGTGCTCAGCGTGATTGGCGTGGTGCTGCTGGCCTGGCTGGTCTGGCTGCTGATCGATACGGCCATCACGCAATCGCTGTCGCCCACCCACAATCGCGCCGCGCAGCCGAGCCTGCGCGCCAAGACCATCCTCCCGCTGGTGCGCAACGCCTCGTTCGTCAGCCTGCTGGTGGTGGCGATGATCGCGGTGCTGGCCAACCTCGGCGTGAACGTCACGCCGCTGCTGGCCGGCGCGGGCGTGGTGGGTCTGGCCATCGGCTTTGGCGCGCAGAGCCTGGTGCAGGATCTGATCACCGGGTTGTTCATCGTGATCGAGGATTCCATCGCCATCGGCGATTCGATCGAGCTGCCCGACCACTCCGGCGTGGTGGAGGCAATGACGATTCGCACCGTGCGCCTGCGCGATGGCAAGGGCGCGCTGCACACGCTGCCGTACAGCCAGATCAAGATCGTCAAGAACCTGTCGCGCGACTACGCGTTCGCGGTGTTCAGCATCTCCATTGCCTACCAGAGCGACTTCGACCGCGCGCTGGAGATCATCCGCGAGACCGGCGCCGAGGTGTCGCGCGACCATCGTTACTCGCGCAACCTGCTGTCCGGCCTGGACATCCTGGGCCTGGACCGCTTCGACCCGAACGGCCAAGTGGTGCTGGCTCAGTTCAAGACCCGGCCGCTGATGCAGGCCGAGATCTCGCGGGCGTTCAATATCCGGCTCAAGCGCAACTTCGACAACGAGGGTATCCGCATGGCGGCCCCCTATGTGACCGTGCAGGTGGACGGCGGCGCCGCGCCCGACGCGGCGGCGGCCATCGCCACCACGGCCGCAGCGGGCGCGGGCGCCGATCTCGTCACCTCGACGGGCCGCAAGGGGCCATGAAAACCGCAGGAATGTGAACGCCGGACCTCGCCCGCCCGGCGTTGTCGCATTTGTGCAATGGCCAGCCGCATTCTTCGCCGCGAATCGTTTGAAATACGCAGGTCATCGCATTACTATCTCGCGAACTTCTGCAAACCCGGAAGCGCTGCCGCGCCGCCGGTGACCGGCCGGAGACACTTGCCTGGCGCCGCTTGCCGNACTGTGCCCCCCCTTGGCGGGATATTCCCGTGACCGGGTTATGCATGATTATCGTCATATCAGTTTTGTCGCGGCCGAATACCCCAGGTATCCGGCTGCGGGTAGCAAAAACAACAAAAGAATGACCGCGCCTNGATGCAGCGGTCTTGAGGAAAAGGCGTTTGCCACCGGGGAAAAAAGAAATGGGCGAACACTTGTCTGCCGACGACGTCTTCGATCGTCTGGTCGATCGCATCTACGAGTCCGCCATGGACGTGGCAGCCATGCCTGCCGCCCTCGACCTCTTCTCCCACTACACGTGTTCCGCCAGCCCGAGCTACCTGATATGGGACAAGCTCGCCGGCCGCGCACGCCTGGGCGTTACNCCACACGGCTGCTTCACCAGCGCCAGCACCATGCCAGAAAGCATGCGCGCGCAGCCTTCGCATGCGGCCCTGGCGCTCACCGCCGATGCCGGCCTGCCCGCCGGGCCCGAGCCGGGCGGCGCCATGCCGTTCAACTGCAATGGCCTGGCGCACGGCATTCGCCTGTTCGACACCCAGGAGGTGTGCGTCTGGATGAGCGCCACGCCGGGTTGCGANGCCTGCGTCTCGTTCGACTGCAANCGCCGCGTGGCNCAGGTCATGCCGCACTGGGCACGCGCCGCGCGCATGCAGCATCGCAATTTCGAGCTGAGCGGCCTGGCCTCGATGGGGCTGGCCGGCCTGGACACGCTCGATTTCGGCGTCATGGTGCTGCAGTCGGACATGCGCGTGCGCTACGCCAACAGCTGGGCCGAAGCGCTGGTCCAGGCCGATACCAACCTGGCGCTCGATAACGGCGTGCTGTGCGCGCGCCCGGAATCGCTGCAGGCCGTGCTGCTGAGGCTGCTGGACGACGCGGTGCTGGGCGGCCGCCACGGCGGCACCGCCGCCGCCGGCTCGTGGATGCACATCACGTCGGGCGGCCAGCCCGTGCCGATCATCGTCATGCCGCTGGTGTCGCGCCAGCCGGTGGAGGGCCCATGGCAACTGCCCATGGCGATGATGCTGCTGGGCAACTCCGAATCCCGCTCGGTGCTCGACGCCGGCGTGCTGACGTCGCTGTTCGGCCTGTCCAGAAAAGAAAGCATCATCGCGATCCGCCTGGCGGCGGGCGAGACGCTCAACGAGATTGCGGAACGAGAATTCCTGTCGCCGCACACCGTGCGGGTCCATATCCGCGACACACTGCGCAAGACCGGCACGCATCGCCAGTCGGAACTGGTGCGCCTGCTGCATCTGCTGCCTGGCGTGGATCTGGAGCGCGCAGGCGCGTGCTCGCCGGCCCGGCCAAGGGGCCCGGGGCGGGGCCGCTAGCCGGCGCTTGCCAAGGTTAACGGCGCTACCCCGCGCTCCGCTCGCGGGCGCGGGGGAATAATCAGGAAGGAACCGCCCCGGCCGATCAGGCCGCCTTGCGGTGCTGGTGATGCCGGCGCTCCGGCTTGCACTCGTACTTGAGTTCGCGCCGCCCATCCTCGTAGACCACCTCCAGCCGTACCGTGAAGCCCCACAGCCGGGTCACGTGGCGCACCACCTCGTCGAAGTTCTGCGCCAGCGGCCGACGGTCCTGCTGCAGGTGACGCAGCGTCAGCGAACGGTCGCCGCCCACGTCCACGTTCGTCACCTGGATGTTGGGCTCCATGTTCGACAGGTCGTACTGGTTGGCCAGCAGGCGGCGGATCTCGCGATAACCCTCGTCGTCGTGAATCGCCGTCACGCGCAGCTTGCCTTCGCGATCGTCGTCCAGCACCGAGAACAGCTTCAGTTCTCGAATCACGCGCGGCGACAGGAACTGCAGCAGGAAGCTCTCGTCCTTGAAGTTGCGCATCGCAAAGTCCAGCGTCTCGTGCCAGTTGCTGCCGGCGAACTCCGGCGCCCAGCGGCGGTCTTCCTCGTCCGGGTTCTCGCACATGCGCCGCAGGTCCTGGAACATCAGGAAGCCCAGCGTGTACGGGTTCAGGCCGCTGTAGTACGGGCTGTGGTACGGCGGCTGGTAGATCACGTTGGTATGCGCCTGCAGCAGCTCCAGCATGAACGCGTCGTTGACGAGCTTTTCCTCGTAGAGCTTGTTGATGATGGTGTAGTGCCAGAATGTGGCCCACCCTTCGTTCATGACCTTGGTCTGGCGCTGCGGATAGAAGTACTGGGCGATCTTGCGCACGATGCGCACGATCTCGCGCTGCCACGGCTGCAGCTTGGGCGCGTTCTTCTCGATGAAGTAGAGCAGGTTCTCCTGCGGCTCCGGCGGGAAAGTGACTTCGGCTTCCGACGCCTCTTCCTCTTCGCGCAGCGCATGCGGGCGATGCTTGGGCAGCGTGCGCCACAGGTCGTTGACCTGCATCTGCAGGTAGTTCTCGCGCTCGGTCTGGCGCGCCTGCTCCTCGGTGATCGACAGCTTCTTGGGCCGCTTGTAGCGGTCCACGCCGTAGTTCTGCAGCGCGTGGCACGAGTCCAGCAGCGCCTCCACCTCCTGCTCGCCATAGCGCTGCTCGCATTCGGCCACGTAGTTCTTGGCGAATAGCAGGTAGTCGATGATGGCGTCAGCGTTGGTCCAGGTGCGGAACAGGTAGTTGCCCTTGAAGAACGAGTTGTGGCCGTAGCAGGCATGCGCGATGGTCAGCGCCTGCATCGGCATCGTGTTCTCCTCCATCAGNTAGGCGATGCAGGGGTTCGAGTTGATCACGATCTCGTACGCCAGGCCCATGTAGCCGCGCTGGTAGCCGCGCTCCGACGCCAGGAAGTGCTTGCCATACGACCAGTGGTTGTAGCCCACCGGCAGGCCGGCCGACGCATACGCGTCGAGCATCTGCTCGGCCGTGATGATCTCGATCTGGTTGGGATAGCTGTCCAGGCCGAACTCGCCGGCAATGCGCGCGATCTCCCGGTCATAGCGCTGGATCAGCTCGAAGGTCCACTCCGAGCCCGTCGATAGATAGGCCATAGACTTCCCCAGTGACGTACTGCCAATGCCTTGCCTGCTGCCCCGCTGCTACCGGCCGGGCCACGCGGCCCGCTTCTGGAACAGGTCGTGGAGCACAGGGTAGATTTCGTCGGCACCGATGATGCGCTGCATCGCGAAGTGCTCGAACTGGTTCTTCACGGTGAGGTACTCCTCCCACAGGTTCTGCGGCTCTTCCGAAGCCACTTCCACATAGGCGTAGTACTGCACCAGCGGCAGGATCGATTCGCGCAGCAGGCGGCCACACAATTCGGAGTCGCCCGCCCAGTTGTCGCCATCGGATGCCTGCGCGCAATAGATATTCCACTGGCTGGCCGGATAGCGGTCGTGAATCACTTCCACCATCAGCTTGAGCGCGCTGGAAACCACGGTACCACCTGACTCGCGCGAATGGAAGAAGTCTTCCTCCTCCACCTCCTTGGCCACCGTGTGGTGCCGGATGAACACCACGTCGATGCGCTCGTAATTGCGCTTCAGAAACAGGTACAGCAGCATGAAGAAGCGCTTGGCGAGGTCNTTGCGGCTTTCGTCCATCGAGCCGGAGACGTCCATCAGGCAGAACATCACGGCCTGCGCCTGCGGCCGCTTCTTGAGCACCCGGTTGTTGTACCGGAGGTCGAGCTTNTCGATGAATGGCACGCGGTCCACCTGCGCGCGCAGGTGGCGCATCTTCTCCATCAGCGCCTCGGCCTGTTCGGAGTAGGGNCCCTCGCCCTCCTTCTCGAGCACCGCCGCGTACTCGATCTCCAGTTCATGCAGCCGCTTCAGGTAGGGGCTCGACAGCGCGATGCGACGCCCCAGCGAGCTGCGCATGGTGCGCAGGATNGACAGGTTCGATGGCGTGCCGTCGATGGAAAAGCCGGCGCGCACCTTGCGCACCTCGGCAATCTTGGCNAGGTGGCGCTTGGCCAGGTCCGGCAGCGCCATGTCCTCGAAGAAGAANTTCAGGAAGTCTTCGCGCGACAGCGTAAAGACGAAATCGTCNTCGCCTTCGCCGCTGTCGCTGGCGCGCGAGCCTTGGCCGCCACTACCTTGCTGCTGGCGGTCGAAGCTGTCGCCCCTGACGAATTTCTTGTTGCCCGGGTGTATCCACTCGCGCTTGCCGCCCTGGCCGTGGTGAAAGATCGGTTCGGAGATGTCCTTGACCGGAATGGACACCTGCCCGCTCTGCTCGATGTCCATGATCTTCCGGCCGGACACCGCCTTCGCCACCGCTTGCCGGATCTGCTCGCGATAGCGTTTGATGAAGCGTTGCTGGTTGACGGCACTCTTGTTGCCGCCGTTCTCGCGCCGATCGATGACCGTAGCCATAAGCCGTTCGCCCGTTCCAGTTGAGACGCCCCGACGGGGGCGCCGTGGATAAAGACCGCGTCCGGTGTGGTTACGACGATTTCCTGACGCGCAGGTACCACTCCACCAAAAGTCGAACCTGCTTGGGTGTATAGCCCTTCTCGACCATGCGGTTGACGAAGTTCTCGTGCTTGTCCTGGTCTTCGCGCGACGACTTCGCGTTGAACGAGATCACCGGCAGCAANTCCTCCGTGGTGGAGAACATGCGCTTTTCGATCACCATCCGCAGCTTCTCGTAGCTGGTCCAGACCGGGTTCTTGCCACCGTTGTTGGCGCGTGCCCGCAGCACGAAGTTGACGATCTCGTTGCGGAAATCCTTCGGGTTCGAGATACCCGCAGGCTTTTCCACTTTCTCCAGCTCGTCGTTCAGCGCGTTGCGGTCAAGGATTTCACCGGTATTCGGATCGCGGTACTCCTGGTCCTGGATCCACAGGTCGGCGAACACNACATAGCGGTCGAAGATGTTCTGGCCATACTCGGAATACGACTCCAGGTAGGCGGTCTGGATCTCCTTGCCGATGAACTCCACGTAAGGCGTGGTCAGATACTCCTTGATGTAGGACATCAGCTTGGCTTCCTGCTCCGGCGGGAACTGCTCGCGCTCGATCTGCTGTTCGAGCACATAGAGCAGGTGCACCGGATTGGCGGCCACCTCGGTATTGTCGAAGTTGAACACCTTCGACAGCACCTTGAACGCGAAGCGCGTGGACAAGCCGTTCATGCCCTCGTCGATGCCGGCGTAGTCGCGATACTCCTGGTACGACTTNGCCTTCGGGTCCACGTCCTTGAGGCTTTCGCCNTCGTAGACGCGCATCTTNGAAAACACGTTCGAGTTCTCGGGCTCCTTGATCCGCGTGAGCACCGCGAACTGCGCCATCATCTTCAGCGTGTTCGGCGCGTTGGGCGCCGCCGAGAGCGAGCTGCTGCGCAGCAGCTTGTCGTAGATCTTGACCTCGTCGGACACCCTCAGGCAGTACGGCACCTTCACGATGTAGATCCGGTCCAGGAATGCCTCGTTGTTCTTGTCGGCCTTGAACGTCTGCCACTCGGCCTCGTTCGAGTGCGCCAGGATGACGCCGTCGAACGGGATGGCGCCGAAGCCTTCCGTGCCCTTGTAGTTGCCTTCCTGCGTGGCCGTCAGCAGCGGGTGCAGCACCTTGATCGGCGCCTTGAACATTTCCACGAACTCGAGCAGGCCGCGATTGGCCAGGCAGAGCCCGCCGGAATACGAGTAGGCATCGGGGTCGTCCTGCGGGAAGTCTTCGAGCTTGCGGATGTCGACCTTGCCCACCAGCGAGGAAATATCCTGGTTGTTCTCGTCGCCCGGCTCGGTCTTCGAGATGGCGATCTGCGCCAGCACCGACGGCCGCAGCTTCACCACGCGGAACTTGGTGATGTCGCCATTGAACTCGTGCAGTCGCTTGACCGCCCATGGCGATGGAATGGTATTCAGGTAGCGCACCGGAATGCCATAGTCCTCCTCCATGATCTTGCCGTCTTCCTCGGGCGAGAACAGCCCGAGCGGCGACTCATGGATGGGCGAGCCCTTGAGCGCGTAGATAGGAATCTCTTCCATCAGCGCCTTGAGCTTCTCGGCCAGCGACGACTTGCCGCCACCGGGAGGCCCAAGCAGGTACAGAATCTGTTTGCGTTCTTCCAGGCCCTGGGCCGCGTGCTTGAAGAAAGAGACGATCTGCTCGATCGTGTCTTCCATTCCGTAGAAGTCGCGGAATGCCGGGTAGACCCGGATGACCTTGTTGAAGAACAGTCGGGACAAGCGCGGATCGTGGTGGGTATCCACCAGTTCAGGCTGTCCGATTGCGGCGAGCATGCGCTCGGCAGCAGTCGCATAGGCAGCAGGATCCTTCTTGCAGATCTCCAGATACTCCTGGATGCTGTATTCCTCTTCCTTGCGAGCTTCGAAGCGCGTGGCGTAGTGGCCAAAAATGTCCATACCTCACTCCCGTCAGAGTCCCACGTCCGAGGCGAAGGCAGTTTTGCTCCCTCTAAGACTCCGCGGCAATCTTGCGTTCCGCCACCCCGGCTTGGTGGACTTGCCAAGTTGCGAAGTCTTTACTTCATCATAGTCAAATAACGGCAGACGTGAATCCGGAGTTGACCGCGTTGTTGCTGTCGGCTCAGTCTTTGCGATGCACGCACGGGGCATGCACTTGCGTTCGATCTGACACTCGTTTCATCACCCTGCAGCGACGGGCCATCGACCATGCTTGTGACACACATTACACCTTTCACGTGCGTCGTGCACAGCGTGTTGTGTAACGATCCGACAAATCCATAAACGTCTGACATACAGTGTCGGCCGTGGTCCTACACCCCCTGCTCACTGTGCAGCGGCCGGGTTGCGCCCGCCATCGTGCAAACGCATGATTTGCACCGGATTTCGCATATCGACCTGCGCGGCCGTCATGCACGGGCCAGGTGTGCGCGCCAACGCGACACCCCTCATGCACGTGGGGTCAACGGCGGGTTAGTCATGCCCGCGCGCGCGTCATGGTGCGAGGTCAGGACGATGGCGCCCAGCGTGCGACGATGGGCCGCACGTTGCACCGCTGCCGGTGATTCCGCATGCATCAGCACTGTCGCAGCGCGAGTGCCAGGGCACGGCCGCACGCAGCCGTGCACCGAATGGGCGTACGCCTGCCGCGTCACGCACACTCCGGGTGCGCCGCACCCGCCGGACTTCACCCGAACGAGACCGGCGACTGCCCATGCGCAGCAATGAGCAGGTTGCGTGCCACGCGCGCGGGATTGCTGCACCGCAGCGCGTGGCCCGGTCATGCAAGACGCGCCAGGCTCAGATCGGGTCCCAGTTGATGACGTCGGGCGAGCGCTCGAGCTTGAAGAAGCTGCTCTGCATCGCCGGCATGGCGATCTCGGCGACGGTCTCGGGCGTCCAGCCTTCGCTGGTATGCACCGAGCGCACCGGACGCGGCTGGCTCATCAGCATGATTTCATTGGCGCGCACGGCAAAGATCTGGCCGTTGACGGCGCNGGCCGCCTCGCTGGCCAGGAACACGGCCACCGGCGCAATCTTGCCGGCCTCCATCTTCTGCAGGCGCNTGACACGGGCCTTTTCCTCGGGCGTCTCGGCCGGGATCGAGCTGGTCATGCGGCTCCAGGCGAATGGTGCGATGCAATTCGAACGCACATTGAAGCGCTGCATGTCGAGCGCGATGGATTTGGAGAGCGCGGCAATGCCGAGCTTGGCGGCCGAGTAGTTGGCCTGCCCCAGGTTGCCGATCAGCCCCGAGGTAGACGTCATGTGCACGAAGGCGCCGCTTTCCTGGTCCTTGAAATAGTTGGCCGCCGCGCGGCTGACGAAGAACGTGCCATGCAGGTGCACGTCGATCACCGAACGCCACTCTTCCTCGTTCATCTTGAAGAACATGCGNTCGCGCAGGTTGCCGGCGTTGTTCACCACGGCGTCGATGCGGCCGAACTGGTCNAGCGCGCACTGGACGATGGCGTTGGCGCCGGCCCAGGTGGACACGCTGTCGGTATTNGCCACGGCCTCGCCGCCGGCGGCGCGGATTTCNTCCACCACGCGCTGGGCCGGCCCGGCGTCGCCGCCCTCGCCGCTCATCGANACGCCCAGGTCGTTGGCCACCACGCGCGCACCGGCCGCCGCCATGCCCAGCGCAATNCCCCGGCCAATGCCCCCGCCCGCGCCCGTCACCACCACCACCTTGCCTGCCATCATTCCACTCATCTTCGCCTCCTTGAACGCGAGATTGCCGGGCGCCGGAGCGGCGCCCGTTTTATTGCCGAGGCAGATACGATAAATTGGCGGCGGAGTTTCTGGAATTCACGAATGACAAAAGTGGGCTTCGTGCCCACTGAACCCATGCACTACGACCTGACCGACCTGCGCCTCTTCCTGAACGTCGGCGAGACCGAAAACCTGACCCGCGCCGCGGAACGCAGCTTCCTGTCGCTGCCGGCGGCCAGCTCGCGCATCAAGCAGCTCGAGGAGGCGTTCCAGACCCAGTTGCTGATCCGCCAGGTAAAAGGCGTGAAGCTCACGCCGGCCGGCGACGAGCTGCTGCGGCACGCGCGCGAGGTGTTCCGCCAGCTGGAATGCCTGCATTCCGACCTGCGGCCCTATGCCAAGGGCGTAAAGGGCCGGGTACGGCTGCTGGCCAATACCACGGCCACCAACTCGTTCCTGGCCAACGCGCTGTCGCACTTCCTGTCGGAGAATCCGGATGTCGACGTCGAGCTGGAAGAGCACCTTTCCGCCGACATCGTCTCGGCCATCGGCACCGGCGCGGCAGACCTNGGCATCGTGGCCGGGGGCGTGGCCACGGCNGACCTGGACACCATGCAGCTGTGCAGCGACGAACTGATCGTCATTGCGCCGGTCAATCACCCGCTGCCGGCNTTCAAGGCGCTGCATTTCGCCGATCTGCTCGATACCTGCCGCTTCGTGGGCCTGAACCAGTCGTCGGCCATCCAGTCGTTCCTGGACCGCATTGCCAGCGGCATGGGCAAGCGCATCAGCCTGCGTATCCAGGTGGGGAGCTTCGATGCCGTGTGCCGCATGGTGGAAGCCGGCGCCGGCATCGCCATCGTGCCGAACAGTTGCGCGCGGCGCTATGCCAGCCGCAAGGTGCTGCGCTTTATCCGGCTGGAGGACGAGTGGGCCAGGCGCGAGCTGCGCCTGGTGCGCCGGCCGGGCCGCGAGTTGCCGCAGTTCGCGGAGACGCTGATCCAGTATCTGGTGGAAGCGGCGAGGCAGCCGGTATAGGAGCCGGCTGCCTTCTCCGGCTCAGTCGGCCTTGACGCCGGCCGCCTTGATGATTGGCGACCACTTGTCGATCTCCGAGGCCAGCCAGGTNTGCAGGCCCTGCGGCGTCTGCTTGTCTTCCGGCACGATCACGGCGCCCAGTTCCTTCATGCGCGTGACCACGGCGGGGTCCTTCAGCGCCGCGCGCAACGCGCCGTTGAGCTTGTCGATCACGGCCGGCGGCGTGCCCTTCGGCGCGTANACGCCGTGCCACACCTTGACCTCGAAGTTCTTCAGGCCGCCNTCGCGCAGCGTCGGCGTATCGGGCAGCGCGGCAATCCGCTCNGTGGTGGTCACGCCATAGAGCTTGACCTTGCCCGACTTGATATGCGGCAGCGTCTGCGTGGTCTGGTCGCACAGCACGTCCACCTGNCCGCCCAGCAGCGCCGTCAGCGCCGGCGCCGTGCCCTGGTACGGAATGGTCTGCAGATCCACGCCGATCGCCTTCTGGAACAGCATGCCGCACAGNTGCGACACNGCGCCCAGGCCCGCGTTGGCCAGGTTCACCTTGTTCTGGTTCTGCTTGATATAGGTAACCAGCTCCGGCAGCGTATTGGCCGGCAGGTCGTGCCGGCCCAGCAGCGTCATCGGCACATCGGCCACCTGGCCCACGAACGAGAAATCGGTCAGCGGCTTGTACGGCAGCTTCGAATAGAGCGCCGGCGCGGTGGCCATGCCGTTGTGGTGGATCAGGATCGTGTAGCCGTCGGGCGCCGACTTGGCGACGTGCGCCGCCGACACGGTGCCGCCGGCGCCGAGCCGGTTTTCCACCACCACGCTCTGGCCCAGCGATTTCGACATCGCCGCCCCCACCGAGCGCGCCACCACGTCGGTGGGGCCGCCNGCCGCAAAGGGCACCACCATCGTGATGGGCCGGGTCGGGAACGGGTCNGCGGCGCTTGCCTGGCCCGGCATGACCANGGCCGGNGCCAGCGCCAGCGCAAAGGCAACGGCCGGCAGTTGGCGGGATGTACGCATGTGTTGTCTCCTGTAAGCGCGCGTGTCGCGCGTCTGGTTGTCTGGAAGCGTGCCCCCAGCGTGAAAGCAAACGCCATGGCGCACAATTCCGATTTGCAGAAGGGAGGACAAGGCCGCGGAAAAGCCACGGGATAACCCTGAGCAGCGGGCGAGGCCCGGCAGGCCGTCACCTAAGCCGGGACCGAAACCATGCTTCAGCAAATGCGAATGTCCCTGTCCGGACGGCTCGGGAATAATGCCTCCATCCCTTTCCACAGACGGACACTGCCATGCATGCTGCACAGGACCAAGACCAGATTTACCCTGAAATCCGCGAGGCCGTTCGCGATCTCTGCACGCAGTTCGACTCGGCCTACTGGCAGCGCATCGAGGAACACAGCGACTTTCCCGAGCAGTTCGTCCAGGCGCTGACCCAGGCNGGCTGGCTCTCGGCACTGATTCCCGAAGCCTACGGCGGCTCNGGCCTGCCGCTGACCGCCGCCTCGGTCATCATGGAAGAGATCAACCGCAGCGGCGGCAATTCGGGCGCCTGCCACGGCCAGATGTACGTGATGGGCTGCCTGCTGCGCCATGGCTCCGACGCCCAGAAGCAACGCTGGCTGCCGGGCATCGCATCGGGCGAGCTGCGCATGCAGTCGATGGCGGTGACCGAGCCCACCACCGGCACCGATACCACCAAGCTCAAGACCACGGCCGTGCGCCGGGGCGACAAGTACGTCGTCAACGGCCAGAAGGTGTGGATCTCGCGCGTGCAGCACTCCGACCTGATGCTGCTGCTGGCCCGCACCACGCCGCTGGACCAGGTGAAGAAGAAGTCCGAGGGGCTGTCGGTGTTCGTGGTCGACCTGCGCGAGGCCATCGGCAACGGCATGACCGTGCAGCCGATCCGCAACATGGTGAACCACGAGACCAACGAGCTGTTCTTCGACAACCTCGAGATTCCGGCCGCCAACCTGATTGGCGAGGAAGGCAAGGGCCTCAAGTACATCCTCGACGGCCTCAACGCCGAGCGCATCCTGATCGCGGCCGAGTGCATCGGCGACGGCTACTGGTTCGTGGAAAAGGCCAGCGGCTATGCCCGCGAACGCATCGTGTTCGACCGCCCGATCGGCCAGAACCAGGGCGTGCAGTTCCCGATCGCGCGCTCGTACGTCAACGTGGAAGCCGCCAGCCTGATGCGCTACAAGGCCGCGCAGCTGTTCGACGCCGGCAAGCCGTGCGGCAAGGAAGCCAACATGTCGAAGCTGCTGGCCGCCGACGCCTCGTGGGAGGCTGCCAACGTCTGCCTGCAGACCCACGGCGGGTTCGGCTTCGCCGCCGAGTACGACATCGAGCGCAAGTTCCGCGAAACGCGCCTGTACCAGGTGGCGCCGATCTCCACCAACCTGATCCTGTCCTACGTGGCCGAGCACGTGCTCGAACTGCCGCGCTCGTTCTGATCACCGATTGCGGATTGCCCACATGCCCAACGAAACCTATCCCACCCGCCAGCTCTGCGAATTCCTGGCCCAACTGAAGCTGTCCGACGTGCCCGCCCCCGTGGTGGAGCGCACCAAGGACCTGTTCCTCGACTGGATNGCGTCGGCCATCGCNGGCAAGGANGCGCCCGCCGTNCGGCGCATCCAGGAGTTCGCCGCCGCGATGGGNCCGAACAGCGGCGACGCCGAGGTCTTCGTCGACCGCCGCCGCACCTCGCCGTACTTCGCCGCGCTGATCAACGGCGCGTCGTCGCACGTGGTGGAGCAGGACGACGTGCACAACGGCTCGGTGCTGCACCCGGCCGCCGTGGTCTTCCCGGCCGTGGTGGCGGCGGCGCAGGCCGAAGGCAAGACCGGCGCCGAGGTGCTGCTGGCATCGATTGCCGGCTACGAGGCNGGCATCCGCATCGGCGAATTCATGGGCCGCTCGCACTACCGCATCTTCCACACCACNGGCACGGTCGGCACGCTGGCCGCCGCGGCGGCAGTGGCCAAGCTGTACGGCCTGGACGCCGAAGGCATCAACCAGGCGCTCGGCTCCGCCGGCACGCAGGCGGCCGGCCTGTGGGAATTCCTGCGCGATGCCGCCGATTCCAAGCAACTGCACACCGCCAAGGCGGCGGCCGACGGCCTGCAATCGGCATGGCTGGCGCGGGCCGGCTTCACCGGCGCAAAGCAGATCCTGGAAGGCGCACAAGGCATGGCCGCCGGCATGTCCAGCGATGCCAACCCCGCCGCGCTGACCGACGGCCTCGGCACGCGCTGGGCCACGGCGGAAACCTCGTTCAAGTTCTTCGCGTCGTGCCGCCACACCCATCCCGCCGCCGATGCGCTGAAGGCGCTGATGCAGCGCGAGGGCCTGCAGGCCGACCAGATCGCCAGCGTCACGGCCCACGTGCACCAGGGCGCCATCGACGTGCTCGGCCCCGTGGTCAACCCGGTGACGATCCACCAGGCCAAGTTCTCGATGGGCACCGTGCTCGGGCTGGTGGCCGTGCACGCGCACGCCGGCCTGGGCGAGTTCGAAACGCACGCCTTGCANGACACCCGNGTGGCCGCCTTCTGCAACAAGGTCACCATGGCGCTCGACGACGAGATCAACGCCGCCTATCCGCGCCAGTGGATNGGCCGCGTGACGGTAAAGACCANCGATGGCCGCGAGCTGGCCGCCCGCGTGGACGTGCCCAAGGGCGACCCGGACAACACGCTCTCGCGCCCCGAGCTNGAAGCCAAGGCCATCCAGCTGGGCGCCTTCCGGCACGGTGCGAGCGAGGCNGAGATGCGCGCCATCATCGCGCGCGTCTGGCGGCTCGACGCCGAGGCCAACGTGAACCACTGGCTGCCGGCCGCCCGCTGATCTCATCTACGCAAACACGATGACCACTCCTACCCTCGAACAGTTGCGCGCGTGGATCGGCCGCTCCGAATCCCGCACCGANACACTGGCGGCCGAGCCCGTGCATGCGCTGGCCGCTACCTTCGATCTCGATGGCCACGCCGTGGCCAGCCAGCCGCTGCCGCCGCTCTGGCACTGGCTCTATTTCCTGCCGCGCGCACCGCAGCGCGAACTGGGCGCGGACGGCCACCCGGCGCTGGGNGGGTTCCTGCCGCCCGTGCCGCTGCCGCGCCGCATGTGGGCCGGCGGCGAACTGAGCTTCCACCGTGGCCTGCGCGTGGGCGACACGGTGACGAAGACGTCCACCATCACCGATGTCCAGCACAAGAGCGGCCGCACAGGCGAACTCTGGTTCGTGACCGTCGACCACGTACTCACCGTGGCTGGCGAGACGGCGCTGACCGAGCGCCACGACATCGTCTATCGCGCCATGCCCGAGCGCGGCCAGCCGCAGGCACCGCGCCCGCGCCTGGCGCACACNGCACAGTTCGGCCGCACGCTGCAGGCAGACCCGGTGCTGCTGTTCCGCTACTCCGCGCTGACGTTCAANGGCCACCGCATCCACTACGACCTCGACTACGTGCGCGAAGTGGAAGGCTATCCGGGCCTGATCGTCCACGGCCCGCTGCAGGCCATGCTGACGCTGGAACTGCTGCGCCANGAGCGCCCCGAGGCGCNCGTGAAGCGCTTCGGCTTCCGCGGGCTGGCGCCGCTGTTCCANCAGGACACCGTCACCGTNGGCGGCATGGACGACCCCGCGGCACCGGGCAAGGTGGTGCTGTGGACCGGCGACAACGCCGGCGGCCAGGCGATGTCCGCCTGGGCGGAGATCGCCGGCTGACGGCGGCCGGCGGCCAGCATCAGTACGGCAGCGGATTGACCGCCAGCAGCATCAGCACGGGCTTGTCGCTGCCCTCCCGGCTGCTGAAGCTGTACAGCCGCGTGCCCGCGCCCCGGATGCAGAACGCGATGGTGTCCTTGCCGGCCGCAATCGCCTCGTTGACGGCGTTGGTCACCACGAAGCTGCGATAGCGTTCCACGTCGCTGTCCACGGTCATCGTGGCACTGGTGCCAGAGCAGGCCGGCGCGTTGGCNGCNGTGATCGTGGTCTCGTCCCACGACGTCGACACACTGTACGCNTTGATGTTGGTCGATGCGCTNTCGGTNCGGTTGGCGCCATCGAGAATCATCTTGTAGACCGGCGTGTACTGCGACGGCAGCGTCTGCGCACCCTGCGGGATCTTGAACTTCAGGTAGATCATCGATTCGGGCGTCGAACCGCTGGCCAGCTGCGCCGTGAGCGACGTGGCGGCGCCGAAGTTGGTGCCCGACGCGTTGCCGCCTGTCACGGTGGCATCGGCCGCCGGCTCGAAGTACGAGTAGGCCACGTCCTTGTCGCAGTTGCGGCCCTTGTTCATGCAGTACTCGGCNATATAGGTGCGCGAGTCGTCGCGCCAGCCGATGAACACGTCGCCGTGCGCCGTGTACAGCGACCCCCACTCCTGGCTGACCACGTTGCCCTGCGCATCGAGCTTGGGATCGAGCGAGAGCTGGATGCCGCTCAGGTCCGTCATCGGTCCCACCNCGTACGCCAGGTTCATGCTGATGAACGGCAGCTGCACCGGATANCCNGCCGGACATACACCGCTGCTNTNTGGATAGGCGAGGTTGTCATGCCCGCCCATTACCGGCGACAGGTTCACGCCGTCCCAGCAGCTCGGAAACGCCACCCCGATGTTGAATTGCGTGCCACTCT
>Ga0055534_1000698_pt1 | contig 16587 bp, 15 predicted proteins | sample AraplaCol_mLB_r2_2_FD_54993 | JGI IMG/M metagenome (GOLD analysis project Ga0055534, IMG submission 54993) | Arabidopsis root microbial communities from North Carolina, USA - plate scrape MF_Col_mLB_r2 | ecosystem: Host-associated > Plants > Roots > Endosphere | place: USA: North Carolina... | reverse complement strand
CGCTGCGGCCCTGCCTGGCGGGCGTTCCTGACCAAAGGCCCGCTCTTTTTCAAGGAGATTGAAATGTCCAAGTTCCTGATTCGTTCGATTCCCGGCGCTGTGGCGCTGACTCTGGCAGCCGCGCTGGCCGCCCCGGGCGCTTCTGCGCAAGGCCTGGGGGTTGGGGTAGGCGTGGGTGCAGGCGCAGGCGCCGGTGTATCCGGAGCCGGCGGCAACGCAGGCGCAGGCCTGGGTGTGAACCTGGGCGTCAATGCCGGCCAGAACACCAACATTGACGCCGCCACCCGCGCGAACGCGACGGCTGCCGGTGGCGACAGCGGCACCGGTACGGCCACCGGGCGCGTGGGTGCCGGTGCGGGCGTTGGCGTAGGCGCCAATGCTTCGGGTGCCGGCTCCCTGGGTGCGCAAACCGCGGGCGCGGTGGACGACACCGCCCGCGCCACAGGCCGGGCTGCTGCCCGCACGGGCCATGCCGTGAAAAGCGGCGCCCGGCGCACCTACAACGGCGTGAGCAATGGCATCGGCAATGCCGCCGGCAGCATCCAGGGTGGTGTGCAGGGCAGTGTGCAAGGTGGTGCCGGCGTCAGCGGCGGCGCGCATTAAGCCCGATTAAGCCCAAGGGCTGAAGCAAGGCCGGGCGCGGGCCTGTCCCGCGGCCGGCCTTTTGCCGCCGCTATTTGGGCCGCGGCTGCTGTAGCTCTTGGTCGGGCTGCGGCAACCCGCCCTCGCGCAGCAGTTTGACCGCGCCGGCCACCGCATTCGCGACATTGCGCACCTCGGCCAGCACGGCCTTGTCCGCATCCAGTGCGTCATGGCTGGTGGCATAGGGCTCGTAATAGCCGATGTAGCGGTCAAGCCGGGCCAGGCTGCCGGCATCCACCAGGCCCATCCAGTCCAGCCAGTCGCTGAGGCCGCGCCGCGTGCCCTCNATACCGGCGACATCGCCATGCACCACCAGGCCGTAGGTACGGCCGGCCAGGTGTTTGGGATAGTCCCAGCCTTTCAGCTCGAGCGCCTTGGCTTCCTCGGGCTTTTTGCCGTGGGTGCTGGTGGGGTCGGCGTTGCCGCCGTCGGCGCAGACCAGGCGGTCCATCATGAGCTTGAGCGGGCTGGGCGATTGGTACCAGTACACCGGTGTGAGCAGGATGACGCCATGCGCCGCCGTCCAGCGCTCATAAATCTCGGCCATCCAGTCGCTGGTCTGCCCGAGCGAATGGTTGGGGTAGCAACTGCAGGGCCAGTGGCACAGCGGCATGGCGGTGGAAACGCAGCCCTTGCAGGGGTGGATGTGCAGGTGGTAGCTGGAAGTGAGCAGGCTCAGGTCCAGCACGTCGGCCTTCATGCCCGCGCCTTCCAGCGTGGTTTTGGCGGTGTTCAGCAGGCGCCAGCTCTTGGAGATTTCACCGGGGCAGGTGCCGTCGTTGCGGGCTGAGCCGCAGACCAGCAGCACGCGGGACGGCGTGGCCGGGTTTTTCCANTCCGCTTGTGCCTGCTGCAGCCGGGCGCGAGTTTCCAGCCACTCGGTCGACAGGTNGTAGTCGGGGTCGGCAAAGCCTTCGCCGGCCTTGCGCGTGTGCGGTGCCTTGCGGCCTTCCTTGTAGGCATCCCAGGCCAATGCCTCAATGCGCGCAAGGGCCGGGTCTTCGGCGCGAAAGGCCGGATCCACAAAAGACTGCATNAANCGCTCACGGAAAGCTTGGCGCGACAGAACGGGCGGCGCCTGNCCCTTTCGGACGGCTGGGACTGAAGTCATCGACCCAGTTTAGTGAGGCCGCGAGGCGCAAAAGCAGGCATTCGATGCCGTCCTACGCGGGCTGGGGGCGGCGTCCGTCGGCTTTGGAGCGTGCACAAAAAAGCCCGCACCGGGCTGCGGTGCGGGCTTGGGGGTGACCCCCGAATCCGGCTTAACCTTTTGGTGCGGCAGGGCCGCCGTGCTCGCGGTGGCCGCCGCGCGGGCCGTGCTTCTTGTGCTCGGCATCAAAGGTTTTTTGCTGCTCNGGGCTCAGCACGGCGTAGAAGGCCTTGGTGGCCTCACCGCGCTTGTCCATCGCCGCGTTCATTTCGGCCATGCGCTGGGTGCGCATTTCCTTCATCTTGTCGATGCGCTGGGGCGTGGTCAGCTTGTCGAACTCGGCGCGCTGCTCGGGCGTGGGGCGGGCGTGGGCGGGCGGCTGCATGGCGGCCGTGTAGCTGTTCCATGCGCCTTCCTGGGCCGGGGTGATCTTGAGCTTGGCCTTGAGCTCGGCCTGGTGCTTGGCGATCATGGCCTGCATCTTGGCGGGGTCATGGTTGCCCATGCGCTCGCCACGGGGGGCTGCGGGGGGTGCGGGAGGGGTTTGCGCCATGGCGCCGGCGCCCACCGTGGCCAGCAGGCCGGCCAGGACGAGGCTGTTGAGCGAAGCGGAGGGCTTGAATGCGAATTTCATGGGGACTTCCTTTCAGGGGGAGAAGATGCCTGAAAAATCCGCTGCCGTGACATACGGCTTTTGGCTTCAGGTTGAATGCAAGTGTGGTGACGCTCTGTATCCCCGCCGTTGCACGGGCAATGACGGCTTGTAAAGTTTGGTGAACATGCAAACCCCTATCGGCACTCACTTCGTGTAGTGCCTTTTCCCCTTGCAGGGGACGGCGCCTGCGGCCTGGCAAAGCCAGTTCCGCGGCCCCTGCTTGACCGTGGTCATTTGCCATGCAGCCTGGTGATGCCTACAATGGCCCCAGCTTGTCGGGGTGCCAAGGATGTTCCACCAGGAATGCCAAGGCTGAGATCGCAGTGTGCGAGACCCGCTGAACCTGATCGGGATTATCCCCGCGTAGGGAACAACGCAATCGGCTCCGGTATTCCGCAGCGGCACCGCCAGACGCCGCCCTGGACTCCCCGGCTCCCCAGCAGGCACCCCACCTCCTGGAGAACCACATGGCCAAAACCCGACTCACCGTAGACACCCAAGACCTCACGGGCCGCATCACGCGCACACCGTTCCCGGGGTCCGCCAAGATTTACCTCGAGGGCTCGCGCCCCGACATCCGCGTGCCGTTTCGTGAGGTCACGCTGACCGACACGCTGGTGCACGAAGGCGCCGGTGAGCCGCGCCGTGAAGCCAACCCTCCCCTGCGCCTGTACGACGCCTCGGGTGTGTACACCGACCCGGCCGTGTCGATCGACGTCACGCGCGGCCTGGCACCGCTGCGCGGCGCCTGGATCAACGAGCGCCAGGACACCGAAGCCCTGCCCGGCATCAGCAGCGCCTATGGCCGCCAGCGCCTGAACGACCCGGCCCTGGCCGCGCTGCGCATGGCGCATGCACCGGTGCCGCGCCGCGCCAAGGCGGGCGCCAATGTTTCGCAGATGCATTACGCGCGCAAAGGCATCATCACCCCCGAGATGGAATACATCGCGGTGCGCGAAAACCTGGTGCGCGCGCAGCTGGCNGAGCGCCTGGCCACCGAGCGCATGCCGAAGAAGGNGCATTCCTTCAACGCCGCGATCCCGCANCAGATCACCGCCGAATTCGTGCGCGACGAAGTGGCGCGCGGCCGCGCCGTGATTCCGAACAACATCAACCACCCCGAGAGCGAGCCGATGATCATCGGCCGCAACTTCCTGGTGAAGGTCAACGCCAACATCGGCAACTCGGCGGTCACCTCGAGCATTGAAGAGGAAGTGGACAAGCTGGTGTGGGCCATCCGCTGGGGCGCCGACACCGTGATGGACCTCTCGACCGGCGAGAACATCCANGAAACCCGCGAATGGATNNTGCGCAACTCGCCGGTGCCCATCGGCACGGTGCCGATCTACCAGGCACTGGAGAAAGTCAACGGCAAGGCCGAAGACCTGACCTGGGAAATCTTCCGCGACACGCTGATCGAGCAGGCGGAGCAGGGCGTNGACTACTTCACCATCCACGCCGGCGTGCGCCTGGCCTATGTGCCGCTCACGGCGAACCGCCTGACGGGCATTGTTTCGCGCGGNGGCTCCATCATGGCCAAGTGGTGCCTGTCGCACCACAAGGAAAGCTTTCTGTACGAGCGCTTCGACGAGATCTGCGAGATCATGAAGGCCTATGACGTGTGCTTCTCGCTGGGCGACGGCCTGCGCCCAGGCTCGATCGCCGACGCCAACGACGAAGCGCAGTTCGCCGAGCTGCACACGCTGGGCGAGCTCACGCAGATCGCCTGGAAGCATGACGTGCAGGTGATGATCGAAGGCCCAGGCCACGTGCCGCTGCAGCTGGTGAAGGAAAACGTCGACAAGCAGCTGGAGGCCTGCTTCGAGGCGCCGTTCTATACGCTGGGCCCGCTGATCACCGACATCTCGCCGGGCTACGACCACATCTCTTCGGCCATGGGCGCGGCCAACATCGGCTGGTACGGCACGGCCATGCTGTGCTACGTGACGCCCAAGGAGCACCTGGGCCTGCCCAACCGCGATGACGTGAAGCAGGGCCTGATCGCCTACAAGATCGCCGCGCACGCGGGCGACCTGGCCAAGGGCTACCCGGGCGCGCAAATGTGGGACAACGCGGTGTCCAAGGCACGCTTCGAGTTCCGCTGGGAAGACCAGTTCCGCCTGGCCATCGACCCCGACACCGCCATGGCCTACCATGATGAAACGCTGCCCAAGGAGAACGCCAAGGTCGCGCATTTCTGCTCGATGTGCGGGCCGAAGTTCTGCTCGATGAAAATCTCGCAGGAGGTGCGCGAGTTCGCNCGGGTGAACCCGGCGAGCACCACGCTGGCACCGGCCGCGGGCACGATCCCGATCAAGCAAATCCACAGCGGCTTTGAGGAAAAGGCGAAAGAGTTCCGCGAAGGCGGCAGCGAGATTTATTCTTGAGACTGTGCTTCTTTGGTCCCCTCCCTCTTCCATTCCCTCTCCCTCTGGGAGAGGGCTAGGGTGAGGGGTCCCCGAATTCAATGAACTCCTTTTATTCATACGCCGCTGGCCCTCACCCCCGCCCTCTCCCAAAGGGAGAGGGAGTAAGGCCGTGAGCACACTCCACATCGGCATCGCGGGCGCNGGCCTGGCCGGCCGCACGCTGGCCTGGCGCCTGCTGCGCGCCGGTTGCCGCGTGAGCCTGTTTGATGCGCGGGCGCGCGGCGACCTGGCCACGGCGTCCATGACGGCGGCGGCCATGCTCTCGCCGCTGGCCGAGCTGGCGGTGTCCGACGAAACCGTGTTCGCGCTGGGCCAGCGCTCCATGCAGCTGTGGCCGCAATGGATCGGCGAACTGGCCGACCGGGGACTGCCGGTGTACTTCCGGCGCGAAGGAACACTGGTCGTCGCGCACGCACCCGACCAGAGCTCGCTCGCGCATTTCACGGGCCTGCTGCTGCACAAGCTGCCCGAAGCCGCACGCACGCAGGTACAGGCCCTGGACGCGGCCGCGCTGGCCCGTGCCGAGCCGGCGCTGGCCGGCCGCTTCGACAAGGGGCTGCTGCTGGACGGCGAAGGCCAGCTCGCCAATGACCAATGGATGGCCGCGCTCGCGATGGAGATAGACCGGCTGGGCGGCCACTGGATTGAAGGCCGGGCCGTCGATGCGGTCGAAGACGGCCGCATCGCATGCGGTGGGCAGGCCTACGACGTGGATATGGCCGTGGATGCACGCGGTGTGGGCGCCAAGGCCGCATGGCCCCAGCTGCGCGGCGTGCGCGGCGAGGTGCTCACGGTGGAGTGCGAGGGCGTGAGCCTGCAGCGCCCGGTGCGCCTGATGCACCCGCGCTACCAGCTCTATGTGGCGCCGCGCCCGAACCACCGTTTTGTCGTCGGCGCGACCGAGCTTGAATCGGAAGACACGGGCCCGGTGACCTTGCGTTCCACACTGGAGCTGGGCAGCGCGCTGCACAGCCTGCACCCGGCTTTTGGCGAGGCGCGCGTCCTGCGCCTGGCAGCAGCCCTGCGCCCCGCGCTCGACGACCACCGGCCCACGGTGCAGCGGCGCGCCGGCGTGTGGCATATCAACGGCCTTTACCGTCACGGCTACCTGTGCGCGCCGGCGCTGGTGGAAGACCTGGTCCATCAACTCGTGGGGACAACAGCATGAATGACATGACGACGCTCAACATTTCGCTGAACGGCGAACGCATAGCAACCGACGCAGCCAATCTGCAGGCCTTGTTGCTGGCGCTCGGCTACGAACTCAAAGGCGCATTCGCCTGCGCCGTCAACAACAGCTTTGTTCCGCGGCAACAGTGGCCCGAACGAGCCATACAGAATGGCGACCGCATAGATATCGTCACCCCCATAACCGGAGGCTGAATGGACACCACCACCACTTCTACTTCCTCATCCCCCATCGCCCACGGCGCACCCTGGACCGTCGCGGGCGTTACCCTGTCCAGCCGTTTCTTCCTGGGCACCTCGCATTACCCCTCGCCGCAGGTGCTGGGCGATGCGGTGCGCGCCAGCGGCACCGAGGTGCTGACGGTGGGCCTGCGCCGGCTGCAGCCCGAGAGCGGCGGCGGCAACAGCTTCTGGCAGCGCGTGCAGGCCATGAACTGCCGCATCCTGCCCAACACCGCGGGCTGCCATAACGCCGAGGAGGCGATCACGCTGGCGCAGATGGCGCGCGAGATTTTCGGCACGCCCTGGATCAAGCTGGAAGTCATAGGCGACGACTACACGCTGCAGCCCGACACCGTGGCCACGCTGGAAGCCGCGACCACGCTGGTGAAAGAGGGCTTTGCCGTGTTTGCCTACACCACCGACGACCTGGTGATGGCGCAGCGCCTGCATGCGGCCGGCTGCGCGGCCGTGATGCCCTGGGCCGCGCCCATAGGCACAGGCCGCGGGCCGCTTAACCCCTACGCACTCGAAACCATGCGCCGGCGTTTGCCCGATGCGGTGCTGGTGGTCGACGCCGGCCTGGGCCGGCCCTCGCATGCGGCGGCCGTGATGGAGCTGGGCTTTGATGCCGTGCTGCTGAACACCGCCGTGGCGCAGGCCGGCGACCCGGTGCGCATGGCGCGCGCCTTTGCCGACGGCGTGGCGGCGGGCCGCGCGGCCTACGAATCCACCCCCATGCCCGAGCGCGCAGCGGCGCAGGCCTCCACCCCGACTGTCGGTGTGCCGTTCTGGCACGCACCTTGATGCTCATGCGACCTCCTGGTTTCCGCTCCCTTCCCCTCTGGGGGAGGGCAGGGGTGGGGGCCAACACGGCAAGCGCGCCTCAAACGCTTCAGCTTCCCGATCGCAGAGCCCCCATCCCAACCTTCCCCCAGCGGGGGAAGGAGTAACAACCGGAATGACTTTTATGAATCCAGCCTCCTTTGCCCCGCTTACCGGCCCCATCGGTTTTTACCCGGTGGTTCCCGACGCCGCCTGGGTAAGGCGCCTGCTGTCCTGGGGTGTGCGCACCATCCAGCTGCGCATCAAGGCGGCGGACCATGATGCGGACGAGATTGCGTGGGAAGTGCGCACCGCGGTGGCCGCCGGACGCGAGGTGCCGGGCGCGCAGGTCTTCATCAACGACCACTGGCAGCTGGCGCTCGAGGCCGGCGCCTACGGCGTGCACCTGGGCCAGGAAGACCTGGACACGGCCGACATCAANGCCTTGCGCGAAGCAGGCATACGGCTGGGCCTGAGCACGCACACGCCGGCCGAGCTGGCNCGNGCCAAGGCCGTGCAGCCTTCCTACCTCGCGATCGGCCCCATCTATCCGACCACGCTCAAGGTCATGCCTTATGAACCCGTGGGCCTGGAGCGCCTGGCGCTATGGGCGAAGGACGCCGCGCCCTACCCCGTGGTGGCCATAGGCGGCATTTCGCTGACGCTGATGCCGGGCGTGCTGGCCTGCGGCGTGGACGGCGTGGCGGTGGTCAGCGCAGTGACGCAGGCGGCCGACCCGCGCGAGGCCGCCCTGGCCGGTGTGCGCCTGGCCGCCTCCTGAAGAAATAAAACTCAAGGCGCGGCGGCCGGCGCCGGCCATGCCAGCTGCTCCACTTCTTCCGCNAGCCGGCTGCGCTGCTTGCGCGGCATGGGGCGCATCGCCATCAGCACCCACTGTGTGCGCNCCACATTGATGTGGCCGGTCTCGGCCCAGCGCCGGGTCTCCAGCCCGGGGTTGTGCAACATGGCGGCCAGCCAGGCGGCTTGTGTCGGACTGAGCTCATGGGCCGGGCGGCCGAAATAGCGCCTCGATGCTGCCTCGGCACCGCAAATGCCTGGGCCCCAGGGCGCGTGCGCCATGTAGAGCTGCAGGATGCGCGGCTTGCCGAGCGTGCGCTCCATCTCGACCGCATAAAGCAACTCGCGCAGTTTTCGCACCGGGCTGCGCTCGTCGCCGGTGACCAGCATTTTGGCCAGCTGTTGCGACAGCGTGCTGCCGCCGCGCTCGATGCGGCCCTGCACGCCATCGCGCTGGTTACGGGCCAGCGCGGCGCTGAACTCAGCCAGGTCAAAGCCGCTGTGCTCAAAAAAGCGCTGGTCTTCGGCGGCCACCACGGCACGCGCCAGCCAGCTGCTGGTGGTGAGGCGGCTGGCGGCTTTACTGCAGCCCGAGCGGGCCGTGGCGAACGCTTCAGTGCCCAGTCCGCTGACCTGCAGGCCTTCGACTTGCGGCACGATATTCAAGCCGCCCTCGGGCAGGACCAGCGTGGCCTGCAGCGCGAAGCGGCCTTCGATATGGGCGCGTGCGGTTTCAGGAATCGCCGCGCCGAACAGGGCGTAGCCGTCGGCCGCCGGGGTCATGGGCAGCTGCAGGTTCAGCCGCAACTGGCCGTGCGACAAATCCCCGTGCCACAGGGCGCGCACCTTGCCCGACGACAGCTCGCCGTCGAGCTGCCCACCGCGCCGGCGCACGGTGAGCTGCACCTCATCGAAGCTGAGGGGCTCGCTGCCGAGCCCCGGTGCCCGAAGCTTGCACGGCGCACAGCGCACAGCCAGCACCTGGCTGTGGGGCAGCCACGCCATATGGACCGGCCCGGCACTGGTGGACAGGGTCCTTCCATGCAACANGGGCCCAACCCAGGGCGCCGTGGCCAGGCGGATCAGGGAGGGCACACCAGCCTGCAGCCGCACCGGGCCCACGCGCAGCGGTATCGCCCACTCGCCGGGAAGCGGTGCGAGCACCGCCCTTGCCGTGAAGTAAAGCGCCAAGAGCACCGATGCCAGCAGGGCCAGCACGCCCAGAGGCACGCCGATCCACAGGGCTGCGCGGCGCGGCTTCATAGCGGCCTTGCAACCGTGAGGGCCTGCCACGGGCCTTGCGACTGGCCCAGTGCGGCGGCCCAGTACCAGGCCGAGGTGTCGGTGAAGCCCTGGCCTTTTACGTCGACGATGCGCTCGCACACCCGCAGGCGCTGGCCGCTGCCGGCTTGCCCGCGCGTGGCTTCAAAGCAGCGCCAGAGCTGCCGCTGGCGGTCAAGCTCCAGCTGCTGGGCCGCGATGCGGTAGCCCAGGCCCCGGTAGCAGTCGGCCGCGGGATGCAGCATGCGGGTGGGCTTGTCCACACCGCGCTGCACCAGTACCTGCCAGCCCCCCGCGGCGATGGATTCAGCAGCGGCGGCGCTTTCAAGGGGCGCTGCTTCGGCAGGCTGCGGCTCGATGGCAAAGCGCGCCAGCGTGCCCGGAAAATTCCGCGCAAAACGCTCCTCGACCTCACTGAGCGCCAGGGGCCGCAGCTGCGATCCTTGCCACTGCGCGGGAAGCTCGCGGCTTTCGGATAGCCGCTGCGGCATGCCTGCCGGACGCGTAAGCACGGCAACAACGTTCCACAGCATGCAGGCCGGCAACAGCAGGACCCACAGCGTCTTGTGCAACACCCGGTTGACGAAACTGTTTTCAAACATGGCGCATCCTTTCGGGGCGGCTCATCACCCAGGCAATGGCGCTGCACACCGCCGCCAGCACCAGCAGGCCCACGCCTTCATGGGCCCAGCCGGGCACGTGCCGGCCCGAGGCCTCGGCCGCCACCAGAAGGGTGTTGCGCACGATGTTGCCGCCCAGCACGAGCATGCTGACGGCGGGCAGGCGGGTGAGAAAGGCACGGTTGCCGCGTGCCAGGTAGAGCGTGACGGCGCAGGCGGTGAAGTAGCCGAACCAGGCCATCTGCACGCCCGAACACGGCGCATCGACGATGACGAGGTGGCCGTCCACGCGCAGGCTGGCGCCGCTGCGCTCGACCACATGGCCCGCCATCAGCAGCCAGCGGCTGGCTTCAGCGGTGATCACGCGCAGTGGAAAGCCGGCGTAAAACTGCAGCGAAGCCAGCAGCGGCAGCGCCAGCACCGACAGGCCGAACATGGGCGCGGTCGCCACGGCGGGCGGCAGGTAAGCCGCCAGGCCCGCGGCCATGGCCAGCAAGGCCAGCAGCGACACGGCCAGCGCAGGCAGCACGCCTTGCGCGGCGCTGGCCAGCACNGCCCCCGCCAGCGCCAGCGCGAGCCAGCCCAGCGGTGGCGCGGCGCGCAGCCTGTGGCGATGCTGCCAGGCCAGGGCGCCCAATGCGGCCAGCGCCAGCAGGCCGAGCGGGTCGTCCGAGCGGTCCAGCATGCGCCGACCCATCCATAGCCAGGTCGGCCAGAGGGCGGCGGCCAGCAGCGCCAGCCAGACCCCGGCCGGCGCGGTGTCGACGCGAATGCCCCAGCGCACAAAGGCGGGCACGCCGAGCAGCCGGTGCAGGCGGAGTACGCGGGGCATACGTGGAAAGCGAAGCAGATGCGCAAGTGCCATGGCGGTTCTCAAGCGGTGAAGCGCACGCTGTCCCGGCGGCTGTCATTGCACCGCTGGTGCCTGCGCGCCAGCAGGGCCAGCACCGACAGCAGCACGATCACGGCGCCCCAGGTGGCGGGTTCGGGCGTGCCGGGCACCTCGGCGCCTATCGCCAGGTTGCTCACGCCTTGCGGCATGGGCGAGGGCTGGTTGACGGTGCCGGCATCCTGGGGCTGGGTGTTGCGCACCACCTGGTCCACCGCCAGGAAGCTGGTGTACTGCGTGAGCAGGTTGTACTGCAGGCCGAGTTGGGTGATGCGCTCGCGCAGGGCGTCGCCGCCTTCCAGCGACTCCTGGTCCGACAGGCCGGCGATGCGGTGGCGGGCCCACAGGTAGCGCAAGGCGGCCGTGTCCTGCCCTGCGGCGCCGGTGCCGGCGACGGGCACGGCATTGCGGTAAGGGCCTTCGGCGCCGCGGCCTTCAATGACCACCTGGCTACCCGCCTTCAAAGTGCCGCGCCATTTGCCGAACACCACGACCGGGCGCTCGCCGAGCACGTCGGGCAGTTGTGCGGGCTCCACGTCATAGGCATCGATGCTTTCAAAACGGGCCTTCACGCTGGTGAGCACAGGCGACTCGATCATCCGGCGAAAGCGTTTGGCTTCGCCCTGGGCCTCGGACGGCTGCGTGATGATGAAGGGCTCGCCCATGCCGGCGCGGGCCAGGCCTTCCATCAGGTGGCGGTTGACTGAGGAGCCTATGCCGAAAGAAAAGAGGTTGGCCTGCGACAGGTTGCGGCGCACCAGTTCGAAGGCCTCGCGTTCCACGCTGACGTAGCCGTCGGTGACCACCACCACAGTGCGCGAGATGTCGGCGGCCTTGGGCTCGGCATAGACGCGCTTGAGCGCGGGAATCAGCTCGGTGCTCCCGCCGCCGCCCATTTCGTTGATGGTGCGTATTGCCTGCTCGATATTGGCCTGGGTGGCCGGTACCGACCTGGGGCTGAGGAAGCGGTTGCTGCCGGAAAACAGCAGCACGTTGAAGGTGTCGCTGGGGCGCAGGTTGCCGATCAACTCGCGCAGCAGCACCTTGGCGGTGTCCAGCGGAAAGCCGTGCATGGAGCCCGAGATGTCGACCACGAAGATGTAGTCGCGCGGGCTGATGGCCTGGGCATTGACCTGCTTGGGCGGCTCGACCATGGCCAGGAAGAAGTTTTCGCCGCCGCCCTTGTCGCCCTGGTAAAGCATCACGCCCGACTCGATGCGCTCGCCGGCCAGCCGGTAGTCGAGGATGAAGTCGCGGTTGTCGTCGCGGCCCTTCTCGAGCCCGGAGCGCAGCGATACGGTGGCATGGCGGTCGCCCTCCCCGTCCTTTTTCACGTCAACTGTGTGGGAGGTGGAGCGCACGTCCTTCAGGCCGATGGGCGTGGCGATCCGCACCTTGATATCAAAGGCGCTGGCGGAAGCCTGGCCGGCCGGCAGGTAGGGCTTGCTGATCCACTGGGCCTGGGCCTGTTCCGACTGCGGGCTGTTGTAGCGCGGGCCCACCACGGTGGGAAAGACGAACTGGTAGTTGCCCGACTGCGGCACCAGCAACTCGGTGTAGCGCAGCTCGACCTTGACGTCGTCGCCGGGCAGGATGTTGGCGACATTCATCTGGAACACATTGGGCAGGTGCTGCTCCAGCAGCGCGGCNGTTTTGCCTTCTTTTTTGGCGCTGTCGTATTCGATGCGGGCCTGCTGCTTTTCGCGGATGTTGGCNGTGATCAGCCGGTCGGCCAGGCGCACATTCATGCCGTAGACGGCGGCGCGGGTCGAGCCCGGGAAAACATAGCGTGCCTCGATGGCGCGCCGGCCTTCGTTTTTGTAGTGCTGGGTGACGGTGACGTCGGCGATAACACCGGAAATCCGCACGTCCACCTGGGTGGATTTAAGCGGCAGCTGGTCCAGGCCGGGGTCATCGCTTTTAACGAAGAAATAGGGGCTCTCGGTTTTTTGCCGGGGGGCCGTGGCGTCCCGGCCCTCCTGGGCATGGACCGGGTGTGCCGCGACGAGAGTGATGAAGCAGGCGGCCGCGACGGTGGCGGTGGCGGCCCACAGCCAGCGCGCCGCGGCGGCATGGCGTGACAGGGTTGAGTCCATAAGAAGTTCCTTGGCGGGCGTGCGACAGTGCACGGCGCCAAGCATCGGCGGCAGGCGGGAAGCCGGTTTGAAGCTTTTGGGAAGCCTGTGTGAAATCCGCGTGAAAACCTCGCAAGGCCCGCCGGGGTTCCATGGCCCCCAAGCCCGCGCGGGCCGCGCGGCCGCGCCTACAGCGCCACGCGCGGCAGCGAGAGCGTGGCCAGCGCCCCGCCGCCCGGTGCATTGGCCAGCTCTATGCGGCCGTGGTGCAGCGAGGCAATTTCCTTGACGAAGGCCAGGCCCAAGCCGGTGCTTTTCTTGCGCGAGTGGGGCCGGGCCAGGGAGTAGAACTTTTCAAAGACCTTGTCCTGCGCGTATTCGGGAATGCCGGGCCCGCGGTCACGCACCCGGATATGCACGACGCGGGCATCAACCCGCAGCGAGAGTTCAACCTCGCCGCCCTGGGGCGAGAAGTCGACCGCGTTGTCGAGCAGGTTGCTGACGGCGCGCCGCAGCAGGAAGGCATCGCCTTCCACCGCAGCGTCCATGGACGCATCGACGGTGATGCGGATACCGCGCGGCGCGGCGGCGTCCTGCGCGGCGCCGGCCAGTTCCTCCAGCAGCGGCTTGAGCGCCACGGGCGCCACGCTGTCCAGCGAACGGCGNGTTTCCAGCGCGGTGAGCTCCATCATGCGGTCCACCATTTCCTGGATGCGGCCGGCTTCGCGGGTGATGTTGGCCAGGAAGCGCTGGCGCTCGGCCTGCGGCATGCCCGGCTCCTGCAAGAGCTCGGCCGCGCCGCGAATCGCCGACAGGGGGCTTTTGACTTCGTGTGTCAGCGTCTGCACATAGTCGGCCACGTAGTTGCGCCCGGCCAGCGCGTCGCGCATCTCGTCGTAAGCCGCGCCGATCACGCCAAGCGCGCGCCGGCCCAGCCGGGGCAGGTTCAGCGAACGCTGGGCCCGCACATAGCGCACATAGTCGGCAATCAGGCCGAAGGGCCGCACCAGCCAGACCGAAACAATGACAGCCAGCAGCAGCACCGCGAGCACCGACACCAGGCCGACGTAAAGCGTTTTTTCACGCGCCGCGGTGACGAACTGGCCGAAGCTGGTCACCGGCTTCCCCACCGTGGCGACGCCGATGATTTCATTGTTCCAGCGGATGGGCGCGCCCACGTACATCACCGAGCTGAGCGGGTCGTCCTCCACATCGGGCGTCGTACGCGCGCCGTATTCGCCGCGCAGCGTGTAGCCCACGTCGCGCCATTGCGAATAGTCGGCCCCCGGCCGCTGCCCCAGCGAATCGAACAGCACCCGGCCCGACCGGTCGGTGACATAGGCGCGCAATTCAACGCGGGTCTTGGTGACCGAATAGATCTGNGAGAGAAACTGCCGCGCGTAGAGCGACTTGAACAGCGGCNCCAGCCGGGCGGTGTCGATCGCGCCCGCGCGCACGTCCTGCTCAACCAGGCTGGCCAGCAGGTGGGAGGTTTCAACCAGCGACTCCTCGGCCGACTCGCGGTAGCGCGGGTCCAGCTCCGCCACAAGGCGGTAGAGCATGAAGGCGATGCCAACCGCATAGATCAGCAGGATGCCGATGAAAATGCGGTTTCTCTTCGTCACGGCGATGGAAGCTCTTCACTCAGCGCATAACCCGAGCCGCGCGATGTGCGTATCGGCTCGGTATGCGGCGCCACGGCCTTGAGCTTGGCGCGCAGCATCTTGATGTGGGCGTCCACGGTGCGGTCAAAGCTGCCGCTGCCGTCTTCCCAGACCCTGGCCAGCAGCTCGTCCCGCGTGTACACGCGGCCGGGNTTGAGCACCAGCAGGCGCAGGATGCCNTACTCATAGCGCGAGAGTTCCAGGGTGCGGCCGTAAAAGCGGATCTGGCGGCGCTCTTCGTCGAGCNGGAACGGCGTCGCGGGNGCGGCAGGTCCCGCCGGCAGCGGGCCAGGGGGCTGCGCACGCTCACTGCGGCGCAGGATGCCGCGCACCCTGGCCACCAGTTCACGCGGCGAGAAAGGCTTGGCGATGTAGTCGTCGGCGCCAAGCTCCAGGCCGACCACCCGGTCGATCTCATCGCTGCGCGCCGTGAGAAACAACATGGGCACCAGGCCGCCCCCAGGTAAGGCCTGGAGGCGCTTGAACAGCTCAAAGCCGTTGAGGTCGGGCAGGCCCACGTCCAGGATGACCAGCGCCGGCACCTCGGCGGCAAACTCCTGCAAGGCCTGCTGTGCGTTGCTGCACCACACCGGCGCAAACCCGTCGGTGGCCAGCACATACTGGATCGTGTCGGCGATGCCGGACTCGTCTTCGACCACAAGAATGCGCGGCTTGTTGAGCATGGGCGCTATGGTAGCGCNTGCGCNCCGAGCGCCGGGCTCCACGGCGCGCAGAAAAAAAGGCCGCACGGCGACACCCGTGCGGCCTTTGGGGCGTCGTATACCCGGGGCAGCGTCAGGCCGACAGCGCCGGGTAATCGGTATAGCCTTTTTCGCCGCCGCCGTAAAAGGTGTTCTTGTCGGGCGTGTTCAGCGGCGCCCTGGCGCGCAGGCGCTCCACCAGGTCGGGGTTGGCGATATAGGGCTTGCCAAAGGCCACCAGGTCGGCGCCGTCGGCCACGGCTTTTTCAGCCAGCGCCAAGTCATAGCCGTTGTTCACCATCCAGGCGCCCTTGCCGCCGGCCTTGCGGTAGGCGGCTTTGAGCGCCGGGTAGTCGAACGGCCGGTCATCAATTTCACGCGGGCCGCCCGTGGCGCCTTCGATGACGTGGACGTAAGCCAGGTTCAGGCTGGCCAGCTGCTNCACCACGTATTCAAACAGGGCTTGCGGTTTGCTGTCATGCACGTCGTTGGCGGGCGTGACAGGCGACAGGCGAATGCCGGTGCGGCCGCCACCGACCGCGTCGGTCACGGCGCGCGTGACCTCGAGCAGCAGGCGGGCGCGGTTCTCGATGCTGCCGCCGTAGTCGTCGCGGCGCTGGTTGCTGCCGTCTTTCAGGAACTGGTCCAGCAGGTAGCCGTTGGCGCCATGGATCTCGACGCCGTCAAAACCGGCCGTCTCCACCGCATTGCGTGCCGCCGCCGCGAAGGTATGCACGATGCCCGGGATTTCGTCCAGCTCCAGCGCGCGCGGCTCCGAGGTTTCGACAAACGTCGGCACACCGTTCTCGATCAGCACCGTCTTGGTCTTGGCCGTGATGGCCGAGGGCGCAACCGGCTTGCCGCCGCCCGGCTGCAGCTTGTTGTGCGAGACACGGCCCACATGCCACAACTGCACCACGATCTTGCCGCCCTTGTCATGCACGGCATGGGTGACTTTTTTCCAGCTGTCGAGCTGCTCGCTGCCGTACAGGCCCGGCACGTCTGAATAACCCTGCCCCTGGTGGCTGATGGCCGTAGCCTCGGTGATCAGCAGCCCGGCACTGGCACGCTGGGCGTAATAGGTGCGGGCCATGGCCGGCGGCACGGCATTGGGCGAACGGTTGCGCGTGAGCGGCGCCATGACGATGCGATTGGCAAGGACGAGGTCACCAGCTTTGTTGGTATCGAATAAGGTGGGCATAAAAAGTCCTGAAGTACAGAAATAAAAACAGGGCCAGTTTGGCCCTGAATCGATTGGCTTGCCCAACACGGGTTGCTAGATTCGTGCTATTAAAGGGCCGCACAAGGGCACACCACGACGCGCCCATGTTTCTTCAGGTATTGGTTTTCGGCTGTTCGGTATTCCGGGTCCCCTTGTGGATGCGCCGAGGAGCGCAGGGCCAGACGGATCAGGGCAAAAACTTGTTTGAGCGAAGCGCAGCGTAGCGAGT